>Ga0315289_10003434_pt1 | contig 24005 bp, 27 predicted proteins | sample YL17G11_40_MG_FD_203452 | JGI IMG/M metagenome (GOLD analysis project Ga0315289, IMG submission 203452) | Sediment microbial communities from Yellowstone Lake, YNP, Wyoming, USA - YL17G11_40 | ecosystem: Environmental > Aquatic > Freshwater > Lake > Sediment | place: USA: Wyoming | collected...
CTCTTTCTCGTTGATGATGAGCGCGCCAACGGTGGCTTCGGGGTAATCCTGAACCAAAGGCAAATCCATCCTAGGCGTAGTTCCAAGCTCTCCGTAAGCAATGGGACCGATATTCTTGTCTTTTCCGTATCATCAACCTACGGGGCGAGCGGCCTGAGGGGAAGAACAAATGCCAGAAGGCTTAGGTGAACATGATCCGCGGCTGAGGGACGTCTATTTCATCGAAGGAATCGGTCTCTGCTCGAACATTTTCATATTTGCTGAAGGCGACACTATCTCACTTGTTGATACCGGGTCGGGAATGGAGCCTAACGCGGTCAGTCCCCAGCTCAGACAGCTTGGCTTGAAGATCGAGGGCGTTACCAGAGTTGCCATTACTCATGGGCACATAGATCACATAGGAGGGCTCACCGAGATATGCGAGCATTCCTCACCAGAAATCCTCGTCCACCAGAGCGATGCGGACGACTTGAAATCCCTGGGGATCAAGTCAATCGTTTACATGAAGGATGGCGACAATATCCGAGTTGGCCGACGAGACCTAAGAGTAATCCATACTCCTGGCCACACAGAAGGAAGCGTGTGCCTGCACGACAACGAAATCATACTCACAGGGGACACTGCCTTCCCAGGCGGATACTTCGGAAGAACAGACCTCCCATCCGGGGACTGGAGAAAGCTCATCGACTCACTCGACAAGTTATCCCGTTTGGACGTTCGAGTCATGCTGCCAGGACATGGCGAACCGCTCCTGTCAGAGGCATCCTCGCATCTCAGGCTGGCTCGGAAAACCGTCGAACTTGTCAGATACTAACCAACCTGACTTGGGCTGACCGAATGCAAGATTAACACCGCAGATCATGGATTCGCTCAGAATCGACGGATGGTCTGGAATTGCAGGTTGGAATACTCGCGGACTCCCATGATTGTCTGCCAAGAATCAAAGACGTAATCGATCGACTGAACTCTGAGCCGATCGAACTCGTCCTTCACGCCGGCGATTACTCCGCCCCGTTTGTGACCGACTACTACAGGGCGCTGAAGGTTCACATGATCGGAGTCTTCGGCAACAATGACGCTGAGAAAGGTAAACTCAGAGATAGGTTTGCAGAGGCGGGACACGAAATCAAAGGCAGATTCGCAGAGGTTCAAGCCGGCAATCTGAGAATCGCGTTGACTCATGGGGACGAAGAAGAGCTGCTCCGATCGCTTGCTATCTGTGGGGGCTACGACGTGGTCATACACGGACACACTCACCAAGCCAGCATAACTGAGGAAGGACGTACGCTCGTGATCAACCCCGGAGAAATCTGCGGCTACTTGACCGGGAAGAGCACGTTTGCAATACTGGACACGTCGGAAAGAAAGGCGCGCTTATGTTCATTCTGACTGATTCATCAGCGGACTAGGATGCGAAAAACCACTGAAACCAACCTCTGAGCGACCTCTGAACCTTTGTGAGCTTTCTGAAAGGTTCAAGTTCTCAGAGGAGACGCTCGGAGAGCTTCTTCCGGTCTATGGTTCCGAGCTTGAGGCTGTAATCCGAGCCCTGAAGTCGCCTGGAAAGCGTTACTATGTGAGAGTAAACACCCTCAGAACAACCCCGGAGAAAGTGAGAACGAGGCTTGCCGAGAGAGGATTCGACGTTTCACAGCACGAATTGATACCTGAAGCGTTGTGGGTTCCCATTGAAGGACCGTTCGAAGTCCCAGCGCGTCCGAAGAAAGTGATGGTTGACAAATTCACGGCAGAATCAGTTCTGCAAGGAGCCAACGTCTACGCGCCTGGACTCGCGCGCTGCAATAGAATCCGAATCGGTGACATCGTGAACATAATTGATGATGAAGGGGAAACACTCGCATCTGGAATCGCCCGAATGAATGAGACCCAGATCCTGACTTTCAGGAAAGGACTCGCAGTAGAAGTTACCGAGTCGAAGTATAGAGTTCCCAGCTTCCGTGAGACACCTGAGTATCAGGAAGGACTCATCTATCCACAGTCACTGCCAGCCATTGTCACTAGCCGGGTACTTGACCCGAAACCGAACGAGGTGGTCCTTGACATGACTTGCTCGCCGGGCGGCAAACTCTCGCACATCTCTCAACTCATGGAAAACCAAGGTCGCGTCATTGGTGTGGATCGCAATAGACGCAAAACTGAGGAAACGATGCAGACTTGTGCACACTTGGGTTGTTCGAATGTGACACTCTTCGTGCACGACAGCAGGTATCTCTCGAGCGACTTCTCGACGCTCAAACCGGACAAGATACTGGTTGACCCACCCTGCAGCGCGCTCGGAATAATGCCCAAGGTCTACGAGTACGCTCCAAAGAGTGAGATCGAAGCCCTCGCCAGATACCAGAAACAGTTCCTCGGAGAGGCGTCCAAGATCGTGAAGCCCGGAGGACGGGTCGTCTACAGTGTCTGCACACTCACCCTACAGGAATGCGAACGGAATGCACTTCATGCTAGCACAAACTGCAACCTCTCTATTCAAGCGCAGTCACCTATGCTCGGTGATAGGGCGATTCCGATCGATAACGGATCTACGGAGCAATGTCAGAGATTTCACCCGCACAAGCACGGCGCTGGCTTCTTCATAGCCTGTTTCAAGAGACATACTCAATGAACGTGGCGACCGGACAGCAAGACTTAACCGGGGCAACAACAAGACCGGCGTTTCTTGATCTACATGGGCTTCTCAGATGAAGTCCTGACAAGAGGCAAATCCGGAAAACTCGAACTCAGAACGCTCCACTCACGTGGATCCTTCGTAATGTGCAAATACCTGAACCCCGAAACGCTGAAGACGGCTGACAAGAAGACAAAGCTAACGCTGAAACGACAAGACGGAACCGTCGAAGAATACTTCATCATATCGCTGAAAGACCCAAGAAGATCACTGCTAGTGAAGGCTGAGGGTGATGAGAAGGATAGAAAGGTCTGGAACGAGCAGACCCAGAAGGAAGAAGAACTTTGAATCTAGGCGCCTATCATGCAAACGGTTCAGACTCCATTCAGCCCTCCCGGTGAAGCGTCTTGCATGAGGAAATCGAGATCTCGCGAGAACAGATCTTGGGGCCACTTGATCTTGACGCGACTTTGCTGAGCGGTCAGACCAGTGAACCACAGTGGGATCTCGTAGATGGATACTACTCAGACGCCGAGGATTTCGGAGGAAGAACCGCAAGATATCGCGTCCGCCAGATCGGGACCAGAGAGGAACCGCACCTCAAGATCGCGATAACCTCAAATGATAAGAACGCGAACCTCGCGAGAACCGTAGCTGATCATGTAGCCAATGTGCTGAGGCTCCGTGATGATCTAAACGCTTTCTATCAGACGTTCGACCCGGCAAAAGGAGACATCGTCTCCAAGACTTTCCCGCAGCTCATTGGCCTGAGACTGATGCGAGGCAACAGCCCATTCGAGAGTCTAATCAGTTCGATCTCAACACAGCACAACTCGATAGTGCTGTGGACGAAATCGGTGAAACTGATTAGAGACACCTTTGGCCCTCCTGTGCGCTTGTCTGACGGTTCAACAATCCATCTCTTTCCTAAGCCGGAGACGCTTGCAGCTGCCGGAGAGCAGGATCTTGAGAAAACGGGACTCACGTATCGTACGAAGTACATCATCGAAGCAGCCCGTAGAGTCCGAGACGGAGAACTGAACCTTGAAGAATTGCAGCGTCAAGACTATGAGACGGCAAAGACGACGCTGATGGAACTACCTGGAATTGGGCCGAAGGTAGCTGATTGCTTTCTCCTATACGGGCTGGGAAAAACCGAAGCGGCCCCAGTAGACATCTGGATCCATAGGATCGTTCGCAAGCTGTATTTCCATGGCGCGAATGTGAGCACGGAAAAGGCAGCTAGATTTCTCCGAGAGCGATATGGGCCCTGGGCTGGCTACGTTCAGTTGTATCTGTTCCACTACGCACGTAAGACACGACTCGTCTGACTAATTCGATGAATCGACCTGTCCTTCTCGGCTACGACCGACCTTTCTCGTGGCTTTCCCTTTTCTGGCGACCTTCCTCTTCAGGCGAGTCCCGCATACCCGGCATTCCTGACCTGCGTCCCGGATCGTGTACTTTCTGAAACAAGCGGGACAATAGTAGATCCAGTCGAACTTCTGCGTTATCCCGAACGTTGCGAGCGACGCGTGCTCCATCCCCAATGTCTCGGATACGTTCTGTATCGCATAGTCGTCACTAACGATGACCGGTGACATACCGTCATTCTTGAGATCAAGGGCTAAAGCGAGAACCTCAACGTCCGCCTTTGAGAGCACGTCGACATCACCGACTCTAGACGAAGTCTCCTGCACAATTCTCGTGGAAGATGGGGCTGGCTTCTTCACGGATAGACGGCCTGAATCTTGTGATGTGCCGAACCTAGTATGTGGCAGAGTGTCTGGAATCAGCTCGTCCAGCACGCTTGTGACTGAATAGCTAGGAAGGTCAAGCGCAGAGGGATTAATGCCCATGACAAACGCAGACGTGTCAAGCACTAGAACCTTCGTCTCAGTCTTGTCTGGAGCCAAGCAGTTGACGCTATCCAAGGCTCCTGTGTTGAGCCTATTCAGACAGCCGAGGCTTACGATCGAATTAAGGTTTAGGCGAACAGAGGCCAGCGCTTCCACGAGATTATAGGCTGCCCGTAATGAGATCTGGATCCAACGACACTGAGATTCAGATGTAGAACAGGTTCAGCCGGCGACTGTCATTGCCTGTTCAACGCCCAGATAGCAAATGCAGTTATCGGCAAAGCCGCCGCGGTGAGCGCCAGCAAACTCGTGGAGACCTGCATCAACAAGGCAGACCTAGTCAACTCCGAAATAACGACAAATGTCGACGCAGCTGCTGCGTCTTCTAAGCGACGGCGTGTCCAATACAGGCATGGCCCCTTAGGCTACTTAGGTGATCTGAACTACGTACCAATGGCTTAGATACGTACTGTTTGCACTCAGCTTGGTTGAACCCTTGGACACGCGAACATTCAGCAGACTCCCTGACTTTCATACCTGTTTCTCGGATTGGTTATTTGATCCGTTTTCCGGGGGCGCGCACCGGCCGACACGCGCGCAGAAGTCAACGGATAAGGACGCCCAGCTACTCAGTACTTCTGACCGAGGCGTAAAGGCCGTTTTCGAGGACTTGCAGTCTATTTCAGGTAGTGTCAAATCCTCGAACTCAGTACGCGAGGAACGTCTGGGTATTCTTACCGAGCTCCGCGGATGCGCCTACGAATCCTGAGACTTCGTTCCATCTTCATGACGAAAAATACGGGAAGACCAACATAGGCCACTACGCTTGCAAGTGCGGCGATGAAGAAGGACACCACCGGCGCGAGTTCTGCGTTGCCGGTCATCATTGTCATGCTCGTGAAGGTTAGTCCCGCGAGGTGTACAATCCCTATCAGTGGCACCAACAATACGCGGAAGACTGCTCGCAGAAACTCATTCCCTGTGATTGCTCTGGCCACGGATGGACTCCACAGATAATAGAACGCGTTAAAGCCATCGACCAAGACTCTCCCAATGTGAGTACTACCTATCAGGTTGTCGCGAACGTACCGCATATACTGAACTTCAGGCGCTTCTGCCGAGCCGTATGTCGCGGTCGCAATTACACAAGGGCTGCATTTATCTCCCAGGTCCACATTTTCCCAAAAACCTTTGTCGGAACAGATTAGTTCAAATGTACATTCTGTATCCCCCCATACGTGTTGGCACCTTGATGTACACTGTCCTATCTCGTGGGGCTTACAATGTGGACAGGACAGTGGGTTTGTCTCTAGGTGCCAGACCCCGTTCTTACATATCTCTCGTGTATTCCACGTATCTTTCTCTCTCTCTATCTGACAATTCACCACGTTTATGGGTGGGTCTCCAGCTTTGCATTGCGGACAGGGCTGTGGGTTTGTCTCTTGCTGCCAGACCCCGTTCTTGCATATCTCTCGTGTCTTCCACCCACCCACCAAATACCCACCCTCCCACGACGCACCCGGACACAACTCCGTAACTTTAGGTGGGTCCCCAGCACCGCATTGAGCGGTCTCCGTTTGCGTTTCTGTCTGTGTTTCTGTGGGGCAGTCGTTTGTTTCTCTAACCCACCCTCCCATGCGGCAGACTATAGAGACTTTCCAAGTCTTGCCATCCGGACAGTACTCTTGAATCGACCGGTTGCCTTCAGGACAGCCTCCTGGTCCCACCGTTTGAAGTGGATGAGGCCGCCCAGCGTTAACGCTAGCAACATTCGCTCCTACCGAAACAATGAAGACAACCAGAATCGCCGTAGCAACAAGCAGGGACTGACGCACTCCAACAGGTCCTCCTTGACAGAGTGCAAGAAACCCTCGTATACGGTTAAAACACTTGGCGTCCGTGGCTAGCTCATTGACGATTCCGACTATTTGACGCCCTTCACAATCAGCATCTCCGCAAGCAAGTTCAACACCGTTTCCTGCCGCTCAATCTTCTCGAAAACGGCCACAATCGGGGTCAGAAGGAGATCCCTTGCCTTCGCTATAGACCGGTCAGGAAACTGCTGGATCCAAAGATCTAGCCACCTCAACTGTTTCGGGAACAAATGATACCCGTTCACCTCAACATCTGAGAAGCTCGCCTCTAACATAGCGTTCCTAATCTCACTAGGCGTAAAATGTAGCTCAGGGCTGGTGAGCTTCCTCAAGGCCCCAATCTTGCTGAGGAACACGCAGGACCAGTAGCGCATCCAAAGATTCTGGACATTCGGAACTCCGACTATAACGCAGCCTCCAGTCTTCGTCGCATCTCGTTGCTCGTTCAGGCATCTTCTCCACTCTCGAACGTGCTCTATGCTGCCGAAACTGCAGGCAACCCCGAAGGATCCAGGTCTGAAAGGCAAAGAGCGAAAATCTGCCAAGATTGGATGCGCTTTGCCGTAGAGTCCATCGTCCATCATTCTGCGGCGTGCCACTTCGATGACTCTACGTGAAACATCAACGTACGCAACGTCTAGACCTCTCTGCATGAAGTAGTATGCGTACTTCGTCAATGTAGCTTCATTGTAAACGTCGAGCTTGAGTATCCACTCGCCCTGTCTCGGGTTGGTCCATTTCAGGAAGTATCTCTCGACCAGGCTCCGGTAGGCACGATCGGTCGGCGTGGGAGCGATTTGCCTGAGGTGAAACGAGTGTTCAAACACGTTATCCCACAGGCGCCTCATTTCGGCGCCCGTCGATGCTGTGAGATCCCTTTCACCGTGAGGCAAAGCTCTGATACCACTTGACACTGAGACGGCGACGCACGTACCAGCTGGCAGCTGAGATCCCACCGGGTCTTGACAGGAAGCGTTTCCAGTGCCACAGAAACCGGAGTCTGTGCTTGTACGGGTGTCCCCTCGCGCCCTCTAGTTGCTCATCAACCACGCGTCTCGCCAGCTCTCCTGGAGTACTTCCGTTTGGGCACTCGAGCACCAGCATAACTCCATCGTGGATTTTTCTCCGCACAACGCTCCGCAGAGCATCTGTTGGAACATTCAGTCTGCATAGGAAACCTCCTAGAACGCCTCCTGCGTTTGCGACGAAGTCAGGAATGACCAAGATGCCTCTCTCAGCGAGAGGGGCCTCGGCAGACTCACTCACAGGCGCGTTGGCACACGGAACAATCAACTTCGCTTGGACTTTGTCGATGTCTGACTTCGTGACAAGTAGTGGCCGCGCGGACGGAATCAGCACGTCGACCGACTCATCGACTATCGCGGACGGTTCTCTAATCTCAGCCAGAGGCGTAGTCCTCACGTAATCCTCGAATGCAGTGAGGCCCGGTCGTTGCTTGGAATCGGAGATAAGTCCGATGTCAATTCCGCCTTTCTGGAATAGGGCCTGCTCTTCGCTCGATACGGCGCAGATCTTTAGGCCGCGTTCGACCAACATCGTTCCTATCAATCTGCCAAGCCTGCCGAAACCCTCAATCGCAACTGAGGGATTCTCGATTCTGTTTCTCGTCATCCTAATGCTCGTCATCACTGCTTCGACTACGCCCTCGGCTGTGGATAGTCGAGCCAAAGGGATACCATTCACAGTCTTGGTGAGGATGCTGTTTCGAAGCAAGGACTCCGAGCCAAGTCGTCTGTATATCGCTACGATATCTGATTCCGTGGAGCCCATGTCTGGGCTGGGCACGTAACGGAGCTCTCGAATTAGGTCGGAGACGGCTGCGGCGAAGTCGGCAATTACTCTGGGGCGAGCGCCGGATTGGGGATCGAAGGCGATCCCCGTTTTCGCTCCACCGGCAGGAATATTGAAGAAAGCATTTTTGCGAGTCATTGCCTCGGCAAGAAGCTTCACCTCTGCTTCGTTCACATCTGGAAGGATTCTCACACCGCCGGAACCGGGTCCTAGCAGTGTACTGTTGAGGACAAGTACACCGTTGAATCCGTGCTTCGAGTTCTCGAACCGAATTACGGCTTCTGGGTCAAGCATCGAAACACCAGGCTATGAGGCGAATCCTACCACTAAGTAGTGGATGGGAAGACAAGGCACCATGCATGTTGAAGGTACTGCGGTCTTCTCCGAGATGAGCTTTTGCCGATGAACTTGTCATTGATTGACTGGTTTGATATACTCTGACAACTGAGATCGACGATGATGAGGCCGCCCAGATCGAGAACGAAAGAAAGCCGTCCCGAAGACAGCATACACTCACCTTGCCACCATCCAGTATCCATCGAGCTAGAATGGTAGTAGCTTGACTGGGAACTGCAGAATCATGATGACAAATAGGCAGAGCAGGTAGAAGCCTCTGACGTGCGAGTTCATCGAACGATGACACATCATGCTCGCTACCATCATCGAGATGGCTCCCATCGTGGGCAACATATAGAAGATGTACATGGTGCGGCCGGTAAGCGCCAGGGGGTACATGATCAAGTACGCCGAGCTCCACCAGACCAGCGCGAAAAGATCAAGCCTGCTGCGAGTCCTCCGATAGTTCCAAGTTGTGTATGCGACTCCGGGCAACATCAAGTAGATTAGCATTGGATTCATCTCTCCTACATAGTTGAGGACCAGTCCACCAACCGTACCGCTGTAGTAGTCAATGACGTTGCGATTGAGTATCCAAAGCCAAGGCGGACAAATGATCCCGAAACGAGGAATATTCGAACCAGCGTCAACATACGACCCATCCAGATTGTAGTGGTCGACCTTGTACAGGCCCAGCCTAGCGAGGTCTTGCCAAGGGGTCGTGTTCCACCAAATCGTCATCAGTCCCGCGAGCAGAACAATCGGCACGACAAAACCCAGCAAGATCTTCGCGGCTTGCATAGCTGACTCTCTTGTCATGAGCGTGTGGCTTAACGTACGCTCAAGAACCAGAAAAGTCATGATGATCGCGATTCCGATGACGCCCATCTCCTTGGAGAGCGCCGATAGTCCGATCGCTATTCCAGCGGCAACGTAGCGTCCACGCAGGAAGAGGTAGAATCCGAGCACCATGAACGATACCATGAAGATGTCGAGCATGAATATGCGCGAATGAATCAACGTCAGCGTATCTAACGAAAGAAAAGTCGCTGCATAGAAAGCGACTTGATCGGAGGCAAGCCTCTTCACCGCCAGATAGAAGAACAGTAGAAGAAGTGTCCCAAAGATCACGCTCGGCAACCTGTACGCTAGCGCATTTTCCCCGAGCACCAACGCCGATATGGCCACGATCAGCTTCGCGAGCGGGGGGTGCCCCGGATATGGATCGGTGAACTTTGGATAGACATCGGCAATGGGACGATCTGCATAGCCAGACGCCATCGGCCTGCCAATAATGTTCCTTGCCGCGTTGACAAAATAGGCTTCGTCGAAGATCAACCCCAAGTCCCATGGACCCGCACATTGAGCAGGTTCGCAACTAGCTCTGAGCGGGGGAACGTCAATGAAGGCCAAACGAAAAGCGACACTGACGCACAGTACCAGAAGAAAGAATCTGTCCCAGCGACCGAGCTTCCGATAGAAGCGAGATGTGTGCCAGGTCATGTATCGCCTTTCCAGCAATCATCCCAAAAGCTTGGCCTTCCGAGAGATGGACAACACTATCCTCAAGCTAGCTGTGCATTCGATCAGCGTTACGTCTAATGTCGGACCACTGCACCGTCGAAATCAGGCTAGGAGATCAGGGTCACGTAGAAGATCCGGAAGGAGGTGGTTTCTTCCTCCTGCCGAAGGAGCGCCTCTTCTTTGCCTTCTCCAGTTCTTCTTTCAGGTTATCCACTTCGGCCTTTGTCTTCTCCAGATCTGTTTGTTCCGCCTTCGCCTTGGCTCCTGACAGGCGTGCGCGCAACGCAACAACCACAACGGCCACAACGATGAGACCTGCCAGTGCGGCGATTATGATCATCGGCTGGGTATTGTCGAACTTGTATTCCGCCACAAGGAGCGCTGGCCCCTGGACGCTGAATGTATATGTTGGTTGCTTAGACTCAATCCCCTGTGGACTGTGCCATGCAACGAATGTTGCCCTGCCACCCAAGGCGCCCATGATCCCACTTGAGGCAACTTCCTGCTCGATCGAGACGGTCGCTTCCCGACCCTTCGTATACCATCCGTCAGGACTGTCGGTAGTGGGGTTGCCGAGTTCCGAAGATACTCGGACTTTAAAACTAGTCTCCGTTTCATATTCAGCTTTGATGTATAGCGGCTTGTCTGCTTTGAGCGCTAGCGTTCTGCCTTGCATCGGAGCACCATTCACCACCCAGCGAGCAAAGACGTCTCGTGCCTTGGTGGTGCTGTCGTCGATCAGAACCACGGACTCCCCCGCGGAAAGGTTGACGTTTGAATCCACCTTCTGCCATGTGTCCGTGTTCTGTCCGTGAATATCATTGACCACGACTTCCTGCTCCACACTATAGGCAAACGTGTGCCCCTTCTCCGCCAGCTCTGTGGTGGTCCAACATTGATTCTGGTATGTGCAGTAGGGTTCATACCAGCAGTAGCCCCAGGAGTCACAATAGTAATAGTAGTCATAGCAGACTGGAACCTGCTGACAATTCTCAGTTGAGATTACGTCAAGAGTCCAGACGTTGTTAGAGTTGGTGTATCTAGTGCAGACATCTGTGCCTTCGTACGTCGCGCAGTTTCCTTTGATCTCGGTGTCCACTTCGAAGGTGTGCGACTTGCTCTTGTCCACGTTGAAGGATTTCGTGCTTCCTCCGGCCATGGTCCCTTGTTGCTTTCCATCTATGATTACTGATGTAGAAAGTTGGGGGGATAACCCTTTGATTGTGATAGGGATGCCTATCGTCGCTGCGGCGGCTGGCCGTGGTCCGTAGACCAACAGCAACGAGGAAACGGCTAGTATACAGAAGATTAACGTTCGGCTATCTCGCAAGGACATTACGTATACCCGCATAAGAGGTCCGCCGCTTCAGACTTAAAACTTGCCACTGGGCATCAACGGCTGAGCCTTGAACTAATAAGGCACAGGATCTATTGGGTATGGGCTTGACGAACGAGTGGCATCGTCAGGTAACCGCTTTCATCCAGAACTTGCTCATGCTAACGAATCCGCTGTGCAAAAACGGTACGAGAATTGAAAGGCATTATTGGGGCTCGGTGGTGAAACCCCAGGATGTGCTCATACGACCAATGAGCGGCTTTCTTGGGATACTTGGATGTGAGGGGAGATACCAAGGCTGGCACGAAAACGGAAAGATACTGGCTCTCGCCTCCCTGAATCAACCGCAGGACTTGACGGCGGCCTATCAGCCTGATTACACCCCCTTGATCATCGAAATTCTTTTCTTAGCACTGGTTGTGGCGCTCGCGTCTCTAATTGCCATATTCGGATTACATGACTGGCGGGGAAAGCTTGAGCGCGCTCGCTCCTCGCTGCAATCGCGGCTGTCCTCAACGAGACACAGAGGCGGGCCACCTGCTCTCGTGACAATAATACTCCTGGTCATCATTTTGGCTTCCATGTCGCTGACCTTAGCTGTTGTGACGCTCATTCTCGGTCACAAGGAACCGCACCTAATCACTTGGCGTGAGACAGAACCGCCCCACCGCAGGGCAGGCGTTGCTCAGATCGTGGTCGCGAGAATCGATGTATCAGGTGTTCTTGATCCAGTCACTGGGACCGGCTTTAGTGACGGAGAGTCGGCCTGGAGATGCACGAACTGCCAGATGTTCTACCACAACCAAACTTACCGCTTCTTGAGGGATCAGAACTTCAGGTGCTGCGTCGGCTGCGGTCAGGCCAGTCTCGAGCGATCGAGAGTGGGTGCAGCCAAGAGGGCCCGAACTAGGCCACGGAGGCCAGCAAGCCCTGAATCTGAGACCAGGCATGAATTCACGCAAAGACCCAGCGACCAGATCCTCTTCCAACCCCCTGTCGTAAGGCTGGTTGAGATCAGTCAATACGTTGGTCACGTTGTGTACTTCCAAGGAAGAGTCGTTGAAGTCCAGCGGTCTAGGAGCGCAAACACATACTGTGTGAAGTTCCAGAGAGGCCCATGGGCACGTGTCTTCAAACTCGTGGTACTCAAGAACTATGTGGACAACTTCACCCACGGCGAGCAGACCATAAGAGACTACGCGCACAAGACCATTCGGGTACGCGGTCTGGTGCAGCGACACCCTGAGTGGGGCCTTGAAATCTTAGTCTACAATGAGACCGCTATTACGGTGTTGGATTGAAATGGCGGATGCTAGAGCCCGGCTGGAGAGATATGCGCGCCACTACTTGATCGACTGGTGGGATCAGGACAAACTTCTGAAAGCAAACGTATTCGTTGTCGGTGCGGGAGCGCTTGGCAATGAGGCATTGAAGCTGCTGGCTCTCATGGGAGTCGGCCGAGTCCACATCGTGGATTTTGATACCATCGAGATATCCAACCTGACCCGTATGGTACTGTTCAATGAGAAGGACATCGGCCGAAACAAAGCTGAGGTGGCGGCCGAAAGGACGAGACAACTCAACCCAGACACAGAAGTGACGTACACCAATGGCAACTTGGAATATGACCTCGGATGGGGAGAATACAAGGAGGCAGACGTAGTTCTCGGGTGTCTTGACAGCATCGACGCTCGGTTGTCGCTAAATAGGATTTGCCAGATGGTCGGCGTGCCTTGGGTAAACGGCGGGATAGGCGTCACGGAAGGAGAAGTAAGCTATTTCGACCCAGATCAGGGCGCCTGCTTCGAGTGCACAATGACGGACTCTATGTGGGAACAGAGGAATCAGCGCTACTCATGCGGATGGCTGCGTAGTCTGATTCAAGAGCAGAAGGTACCAACAACTGCGACAATTGCATCAATCGTCGCGGCTCTCATGGTGAACCAGGCTTTCCTAGTTCTTCACGACGACAAGAAATCAGGTCTCGGTCCTAGCCAGCGCCTTTTCGTTTGCTTGAAACCATACTCACTAAACGTGGCATCTGTCTCCGAGAATCCGGAGTGCTACGCGCATGACCACATGGGTCAAATGGTTCCACTGGAGAGAGCACCTCATGAGATAACTACGGCCGAGATTCTCCAGCTAGTAGGCTCACCTGAAAGCTCGTATCTAGAAATCATGTTCGACCTTGCCGTCAAGCTTACCTGCCCCAATTGCCGGGCGGAGGAGTATCTGCTTCTTCCCACGAAGAGTCTCGACTTGACAGTGCTTCCTTGCAAGAGATGCGGCTCGGAAAGAAAGCTCTTCTCGACCGGCTTCATCGAGGGCGGCTCGGAGTTGGCAAGGCGCAAGTTGTCGGACCTATCTGTTCCTAAGAAGCATATCGTTGCAGCTCACAATTCAGGAAACCGAAAGTATTTTCTTCTCAAGTAGCCGGACGACTCACCGGTGTAGATATGTCGGAAGCGAGTGTCAGCGTTATTGTCCAAATGTATGACAGAACGCGCAAGGCCGAAGTATCGCTCTCTAGATCAACGACCACAAGGGACTTGTTGGAGGAGACCAAGAGGAACTGGTCACTGCCCAACGTCGAGTACCGCGTCACCAATATGACGAAGAACAAGGAACTCCCGCAAAAAGATCAATTCACGGAAGAGAACGTATCTGACAAGGACGTTCTCCAGATCGAACCTATCCTGCAGGCTGGCTAGCTTGGCATGTCGGTTCGAGACATACGGATGCGAGCCGACTACGAAAAAGTACGCCAACTCTCGTCGCGCACGAATGACAAGATAGTACTCGAGAAAATACGCGGGAACCCGCCTTATAGATACGAGATCGGCTTCAAGATCAGAAGCATAGTGGGACTCAGCTTCGGTCGTCCCAGATGGGGGATCCATCACAAAGCGGAAATCATGTTGTCTTCGAGCTATCCGCTAACCGAGCCAGCCGCAAACATGTTGACCCCAGTTTTTCACCCCCACGTTTTCCCTTCACTGAGAATTTGCATGGGAAGAAAGTGGGTTCCTACTGAGTATCTAGACGACTTTGTTCTGAGGATAGGCAAAATACTCTGCTTCAGCCCGGAATACATTGATCCAGCTAGCCCAGCAAACCGTGATGCCCTCGGCTGGGTCAAGAAGAACATTCACCTCATCCCCACTGATACACTGGAGATTTCGGAGAGAGCTGGACCAAGCATCACGTGGAAGGAAAAGTCGCCCAAAGTAATGGACTGGAAAGAACAGGCTTGACCGCGACATGGAAGGAAAGCAATGACGTCTTCAGGCCCGTGCCAGTTCCACTCATGCCGATGCTTGCAGGCATTTTCCATACACCCCGCAAAGCAGGCTCGACAGTCGTGCTGGTTTCTGACGCTGTGATGGCTGAGATCTTCAGGCAGCTCAAGAACGAAAGAGGTGTGGAAATGGGTGGAGTACTCGTCGGCAACGCCTTCGTGGACTCGGACACGCCCCTCCATGTGGTAGACGTGAGGCGAGGCCTGCTAGGAGACAATGGCGAGGGCACACCGGTTTCATTCAAGTTCACTTCAGATTCTTGGCAGTCAATCAATTCCAAACTCCTCGGTCTCCCCGCAGAAGAGAGCAACATGGTAGGCTGGTATCACTCTCATCCAGGGCTGGGGATATTCCTTAGCGCAATGGACCGCTTCACACAGCAAAGTTTCTTCGCCAATCCGTGGCAGATTGCGCTGGTGGTTGATCCGAATCGGAATACGTTTGGCTTCTTCTATGGGAGAGAAGGTCTACCCGCGCAGACCATCACCTACGCGACCGAGTTCCATAAGGAGCAACCTGCGTCATATCCCTCGATCTGATCCTCTTTTTTGGAACCATCTTTCCGCCTAATCTCCTGTTGTGTGACAGCTGCCCCCATTGCAGCGACAAGACCCACCACCAACTCTGTATGAAGTCAAGGGTCGCCTGCCAGATGCAGTCTGCCGAGTACTCGGTAATCCACTTCTTCCCGAACGTCGATGAGATATCGAGCTTGTTGTTGAACGTTCATTGAGTGTTTCGCTGCATTGGACGCAGACGCATTAAGCCTCTAAGGGAGCGAATTGGCCCGAGGCGGACGAATACTGCCTCGTGAGATGACCTGGTTACCGTGACTGATGTCTGAGGTGCCAGTTCTCTTTGGACTCGTCCATCCACAACTAGAGTTCCCTTCAATTTCGGGGCAACCAGCTCGACCTTGATCTTGTTGTCCATGGACATTACTAGTGGCGTCAGATGCTCTAGTGGACAGATGAATGTGACAACGAAGGCTTCTACGGAGTTGTCTACGATGGGACCGTTCGCTGACAGCGCGTACGCGGTTGATCCCGTAGGGGTTGAGATGATGAGACCGTCGCCGCGGAACTCCAACAGTTGTGACTTGTCAATTGACACTATGAAGTGAAGCATCTTTGACGGTGCCCCGGATGCTATCACAACCTCGTTCAAGCCGTCGATTGGGGGCTCCCCCTCGATCGTCACGGAGAGTTTTGCTCGCTCCTCCGTCCTGCAAGTGCCCTTGGTGTAACTCTCAATCGCGTGCATTGCGTTCTCAGGGTCTACCTCCGTGAGGTATCCTCTTCTGCCCATGTTGACTGCCAGTATCGGAGTCTCGGGTTTCGGAATTGACATGCAAGTCTTGAGCACGGTGCCGTCTCCGCCGACAGTAACAATCAGGTCAGCATCCATCTTTGAAAACGGAACGCCTCCGGGCAACTTTGCAGCCTGAGAGAGCTGCTCCTCTGGAAGGACTTTCAGGCCCTTCTTGGTCATCTCTTTGTGGAGTTTCATCGCAACCTTTAGGGCGGCGTCTCCGTCAAGCCTTGAAACTAGACCAACCTTCGTGACCAAGACCGGGTCGCTCGCACGTCTTAGGAGTCTGAATCCACTATTTAGGGTATGCAAACCTCTACGAAAGAGACGTTATCGCTCGCATGGAATCCACGTGATTCCTAAACACGATTCCCGCATGCCGCGGCCTGATGGCGAGGTCGTTCTCGCAAGCTTTTTAGAATCGCCACTTCTAGTCAGCCTCTACAGGATCGAGGAACCAGCATTGAGCAAGCCAGTCGACGTAGGTTCGCTGAAGATCGGACAGTATGTTGTCATCGAAAACGAGGCTTGCAAGATCGTGGAGTTCGAGAAGAGCAAACCCGGCAAGCACGGCTCAGCAAAAGCAAGGATCGTCGCAATCGGTGTTCTGACAGGTCAGAAACGCAATGTGATAAGCCCGGTCGATGGGAAACTGGAGGTCCCGATGATAGATAAGAAGACTGGACAAGTCATCGCGATGCAGCCTGACTCTGTCCAAATCATGGATATGCAGTCATATGAGACATTTGAGACGCCCCTGCCCGACGATGAGGAAGTAAAGTCCAAACTCGCAGCTGGCGTCGAGATAGAATACTGGGAAATGCTCGGCAAGAAGAAGATCGTGAGAACCAAAGGCTAGCATCAGACTAGCCCATGAGGAACTCACTGAACGAGGCATCCGTATGCCCTATGTCAGGCAGATGAAACTCAAGCCAGGCATGAGACTGAGCAGAATCTCAGATCAGATGCGCCGGTCAGGCGTGCTTGGACCTAGAAGATTCGCCGACGCCGTCGAGATTCTAGCAACTATGTTCAGCGATGATAGATACACGAACATGATGGCGATTGCTGGTCCTATGGTTCCGGGAGGATTACGCCAACTCGTGAGCGACCTAGTTTCGGACAGACGAATCCACGCATTGATCATGACAGGCGCTAACGTGACACATGATCTCGTGGAGGCTTTGGGACATAGACATGAAATCGGAGTTGAAGCTTCCGACGACGAGAAACTTAGCAGGCACGGCTTGCATCGGATATATGACATCTACATCTCGCAGCGAGCGATAGAAGCAGTCGAGAAATTCGCCTACAAGTCAGTGTCAAAGATCGATGAAGAGAAGCGACGTAATATCGCACCTTGGGAACTGCTTCGTGAAATCGGAAGCCAATTGCGTGACCCATCATCGATTCTGCGAAACGCCTCACGAAGGAATGTCCCAGTGTTCTGCCCGGGCCTGCACGATTCGATGTTTGGCACCAACCTTTGGACGTTCGGACAGCTCAACACTCTTCAACTTAATCCAATGCGAGATTTCAGCAAGATTGTTGAGATGACCTACGAGAGCAAGAAGATTGGACTCATCATCTTGGGCGGTGGCATGCCGAAACACTTCAGCCTGCTGGCCAACACGTTTCGCGGTGGACTTGAAGCGGCAGTTCAGTTCACGATGGATCGACCCGAACCAGGCGGGCTTAGTGGCGCACCACTCAAGGAGGCGGTTAGCTGGGGGAAGATCAAGCCAGGTAGCCGCATGGCGACAGTGATAGGAGACGCGACAACGCTGTTCCCCCTTGTCTGTGTTGCTGCTCTGGAGAAAGCGGCCTAAACCAGTCGCGGCAGCCGGATTTCGAGCACGCCACGTTTGAATTTCGAAATCATCCCTGATTCGACGACTGGGACCGGCATGTGGATCCTAGTGTGATAGGACTTGAACTGACCGCCTCTATGCCTCACACCCATGTCAGCGAATGTTATTCGACGCTTCGTGCTCGCGTAGATCTCAACCATATCATCTGCGGGTAGTTTCAGGGTAACTTCCTCAGGGTTCACGTAGGGGAGATCCACGGTCACGATGACTTCGCTTGAGCCTACGGTTATGTTGTAAAGTGGCTCGATGCTTTCCGCGGTCTCGTTCCAGCTGGAGATGAAGGCGCGTTCTACCATGAATTCGGCTCGCTTGAAGTACTCATCCATTGCCTCGAAGATGTGTTTCTTCCTATCATGTGACATTCTCTATCTCACCCGTATAGTGCTGGAATCTCGTATTCCTGTGACTTGCCCATCTTAGCCATCTCAGTTTGTGTCCTCTTCATCACGTCTCTGGCTCGGAGACGAATCTCCTCACCCTTCTGGAGTAGGTCAGAGACTTCAACCTTCAAGCCAAGTATCTTGTTCAATGCGTTAAGCGCAGCAGCAGCCGCCTCCGGATCGGGATAGTTGTAGAATGATTGAGTTAGCAATGTGATCGCGGGTAGGTTGATCTCCGCGCACTTTCTCAGCATTAGTGCATAGGCCCCGACGATGTATCCCTCGTCGAGCACTTCGGCGGCGTCGCCCAGTTTCTTCCCTAGGGCTTTGTTGGAGAGGGCTGCGAAGACCTTCGGCGTATCTATATCCTGACGGTTCTGTACGGCCATTCCGCCGATCGAGACCACTAGCTCTGCATTACGCGAAGCGGCCCAATTCACAATAGCGTCGGCCAGCGATCGTGTCAGCGACGCAGGAATTGCGGTCTCCCCCATAATCACAACTAGCGATTGGTTCGCGAACAATCTGATGGGCGATTTCGGAAGCCCGTCATGAAGCACGATCATTGGCGGGAATAGGTCCGACTCAACGGAGCCTACTTCTTCCATTTTTAGTGAAGATACGATGTGCGATGCTGCCACGAGGCCCACCAAACCCACGTCGGGTAAGCCGTTGATGAGAGTGAACTTCTTCGGAATGTTCCCTTTCTCTACGACCCTCACATCGTCTGGCAAGAGCATTCGCCCTGTGACAAGATCTAGTGGGAAGTTACTTGACCGAATAATGAATCTATCCATGCTCCGGCCAATTCAACGATCGGAAAGATCACAGACATGAACGACAGGGGTCATTGCATAGATGAAGAGGCTATAAGTGACCTGAGTTCAAGAGCAAACAACCCTGACCTCTCGGAGAGATTGCTGGCTTGAGCGCGCTAGGAGATCTCAGCAAGTCACTGGGCGACGCCGTACGGAAACTGCTGAGACTGCCGATTGTCGATGAGAAAGCGATCAGGGAGCTCGTCAAGGACCTCCAGCGAGCCTTGCTGCAATCAGACGTAAACGTGGAGTTAGTGCTCCAAATCTCACGCAGTGTCGAGAAGAGAGCGATCGAGGAGAGGCTTCCGCCAGGCATCTCACGGCGAGAACACGTAGTGAAGGTCCTCTACGAGGAACTGACTAGATTCCTCGGCGAAGAAGCACCGAAGACGACCATACCGCCGGGAAAGACCTACGTTGTCATGCTCGTGGGAATCCAAGGAACTGGCAAGACAACGGCCGCCGTGAAGCTCGCCCGGTTCTACCAGAAGCGGGGACTGCGTGTTGGGATCATTTGTGCTGACAACTTTCGACCAGGAGCATACGAACAGCTCGCACAGTTGGCAGACAAGGTTTCAGTTCCAGTATATGGCGATCCGAAGAATCCATCTCCTGAGAAACTCGTCAAAGAGGGCTTCTCTCACTTCGAGAAGGAGAAAGAGAATCTCATCATCGTCGACACCGCGGGCAGGCACAAGAATGAAGCTGAACTCATGGATGAGATGAAGCGGCTTGCCCGCTTGGCGAAGCCAGACGAGATCGTTCTGGCAGTGGATGGGTCGATAGGACAAGCTGCGATGGCACAAGCGAGGGCGTTCAATGAAGCGACTAACATCGGATCCATTTTGGTCACGAAACTTGATGGAACGGCAAAGGGCGGTGGCGCATTATCTGCTGTCGCCGCCACCGGGGCGAAGATCAAGTTCATCAGCGTTGGTGAGGGAACCGATGACCTAGAACAATTTGTTCCGTCCAACTTCGTTGGGCGTATCCTCGGTATCGGTGATGTTGCATCGCTTGTTGAGAAGGTTCGAGAAGCCGAGATCAAGATACCCGAGAAGAAAGCACGTGCGATACTCGAAGGACGTTTCAATCTGAAAGACATGTATGATCAACTTGAGGCGGTGCGCAAGATGGGCCCCCTCAAGAAAGTCCTCGGAATGCTGCCGGGCGGCGCCAATCTCCCAGATGACGCGATGGAAAACGCCGAAGAGAAAATGGACGCTTGGCGTGTCATGATCCAGTCGATGACAAAAGTCGAAGTTGAAGAGCCAAAGAGCATAGATTCCTCAAGAGCGCGCAGAATCGCAAGAGGATCAGGAAGGACAGAGAAAGAAGTCAAGGAACTTGTGAACCAGTACACCATGATGAAGAAAATGATGAAGAGGATGAAGGGCCGACAGGGTGCGATGATGAAACGGCTGCCATTCCAAATGTAGCCACGGCAGGTCTAGGATGCTTAAATAGCCCGTTTGAGGTCTGCTAGCAGAACCATCCAAAAGAAACGCTCAGGAGCAGTAGTACCCTTGGTAAGACGTTCGAAAGGTTACAGATCAAGAACGAGAACTCTTTTCCGAAAGAAACCTCGAGAGAGAGGCAAAGTGGGTCTTAGCCGCCTCCTCAGGACCTATAATCCAGGAGACAAAGTCAAGATAAGAATCGACTCCAGCGTACACAAAGGTATGCCACACCGCCGATACCATGGTCGGGTAGGCATAGTCAAGGCGCGTAGAGGGCGAAGCTACATCATCGAAGTCGCCGAGGGAAGACAGACACGCACCTTGATAGCTAGACCTGAGCACATAGAGTAGTTGATCCGGCATTGCCGAGAAGACTCATAGACACCAAGCCAATCACCACGGCTGAGGCTAGAAGGATTCTAGAAAAGGCAAGTGAAGACGAGCTGGGCGAGTTCCAGCGGAGGACGCGTGATTACACGGTCAAATTCTCCAAGATCCAACCGACCAAGACCGAGAAACTGCTTCGCGACCTCTCCGAGAAACACCAGCTTGAGCGCAAGGATGCGATACAGATCGTAAACTGCATGCCCTCGTCGATCGAAGAGGTCAGGACGGTACTCACCGTAAAGGGTCGCGTATTCACTACCGAACAGCTGGAAGACATCCTGAAGACGCTGGCGCCATACAGGTCATCCTAGACGTGTGAATCACACCGCCTAACCGAGCTCTCGTTTGCACAGCTCCTGTATGTGACTGAACCATTCCAGAACCCTCCATGGATGATGCCCGAAAGACTTTTGACCGCGACGACGCGACACACTCTCAGGAAGCGCAACCTATGTCTGCGTCCCGAAAGACGGTCCCAACTCTGCCAATGAGTGAGCATGCCGCAGAGACGATTCTCCTCGGTTGTTAGTTGCTGAGGGCGCAGGAAGCTAATCACGAAGTGATTCTTGATGGAATCAAGAGACAGTCATGAGAGATACGACGCTCCAAGCGCTCGCCAAGGCAGAGACGACGCTCTGCGGCCTAGGTTGTATGAGGAATACGCGTACGTGCTTGACTTCTTGAGCTACGGTAGGCCTTCGGCTGAGAGACCGAGACGTGTGGCCGCACCAACCGTTCAGGTCGTCGGAGAGACCTACTTCACACTTCTTGAGGCTGAACTGAAGCAAGGGACAACTGCAACACCGCACGAACGCATCTATGTTGGCCGGGAACGACGCGAGAAGATCGAGCGCGTAATGGGAAGAATCAGCTACCAAGAGCTGACAGCAAGCGCCAAGGCGGAATTGCAACCCGTGCTCGAGACACTCATCAGTAATCAAGAGGAGAGATTTGTCGGTTTCTTCAATGTCTCTCAGCCAGTCACGCCGAGGATGCACGCTCTAGAATTGCTGCCTGGAATCGGAAAGAAGTCAATGTGGCAGATCGTGAACGCTCGAGAAAAGAGACTATTCACGAGCTTCAAGGACATTCAAGAAAGAACCAAGACTTCGGATCCCGTGAAGGTCCTCGCGAAGAGAATCGTTGACGAGCTAGGTGGAGAAGGAAAGTACAGGCTTTTCACACGCACTATCTAGCAAGCGTTTGGGACGCAAACGAGAACCAACTGCAAGCCCTGATCTATCGTGGAATATCGCGTGACCTGCTTCTAGCAACCTGAGCGGAATGCGCATGCACCTCATCATACGTCCCAAGGCTCCATTTGACTTCGAAAAGAACGCCGAGATGCACTCACATTTCAAGAACAGTCTGCCAGAGCTCTACGAAGACGGAGTCTACATGAGAGTTCTACATGCAAGCAACAAGCCGGTTCTCATCTCAATCACATCCAGAGGAACGGTAGCAAAACCGAGATTGATTGTCGACACATATCCGCCCGTGAGCAACGAGTCCGAGATCGGATCGCTGAGAAGCACACTCCAGTCTATGTTCGAACCGACATTTGACTTTGACCGCTTCTACGCAATCGCGAAGAGAGACGCGACCATGAGAACGATCGCTGGGAAGGTTAGGGGCCTTAGACCTATACGACCTCCGACTATCTTCGAATCCGTTATCATCGCGATAACTGAGCAACAGATCTCGCTCCACGCGGCAATTGCGATTCGCTCACGATTAGTGCAAAGATATGGCGACACGGTAGCTCGCGATGCGAGAGTCTTCTACGCCTTTCCAACTCCGGAATCACTCGCGAAAGCCAAACCCGCTGGATTGAGAAAGGTCGGTCTGAGTGCCACAAAGGCCAGATGCATAAGCGAGTTCTCAAGGAAGATCGCAAACAACGAATTCAATTTGGGTAGGCTGACGCAGTTGGATGATAGTGAGGTCGTGGCCGAGTTGACGAAGTTCCGAGGGATCGGAGAATGGACTGCGGAATACACGCTTGTGCGTGGAATGGGTCGAGTTAATTCCCTTCCAGCCGACGACCTTGGAATACGGCGAGCGGTATCACAAGCCTATTTCGAGAGCAAGAAAGTGTCTGCAGAAGAAGCAAGGGCCACTCTGACACAGAAGTTTGCTCCGTACAGTGGAATTGCAGCATTCTACCTCATGTACTATCTGTTCTGGGAACAGTCATCTTCATAGACGAGGAAGGAGCTCCGAACATTGCACATCTCTCGTGTGGTCATCTAGTTGTTGGATCCCCAGGCTGTTGTCCTTAGCGTCCTCGCGAGCATGACCACAAGCCTAGGTGCCGCACTCGTTTTCCTCGTGAAGGGAACCAGCCACAGAACGAGAGACGCCTTGGTCGGACTATCAGCCGGGCTCATGCTCTCAGTTACCGCACTCAATCTTCTGCCAAAGGCACTGGGGCCGAATGATCAGAACTTGCTCCAAGTTATCGTAGGGATCGCTCTAGGAGCCATAGCCCTCTTCGCCGCTGACACGTATCTGCCTCACATTCACGGGTTCTTGGTTCCGGACAGGCCACTTACGAAAGGGATGAAGACAGCCCTCATGCTCGTGGCCGCGCTGGTCATTCATAACTTCCCTGAAGGATTTGCCACCGGAACAGCCTACGCTGGAGGAGTAACGGTATTCGGCAATACAGTAGCCCTGGGAATAGCTCTACAAAACGTTCCAGAGGGTTTCCTCGTCTCGGTTCCTCTGAAGAGTCAAGGCTACTCTGCGCGAGGCAGCTTCATCGTAGGGGCGCTATCAGGCTTCATAGAGCCAATCTGCTCAATCACGGCCCTCGTCGTTGTCGGGTTGTTCCGGATGCTTCTTCCGTATGCACTCGCTTTCGCAGGAGGTGCTATGCTCTATGTTATTTTCGATGAGATGGTGCCTGAAAGCCATAGCCATGGATTCGAGAGGATAGCAACTGCAAGCTTCATGATAGGCTTTCTGTTAATGACTGTCCTGAACTATCTTGCATCGGTTGTCTTCGCGTGAACCACTTGCACATCCGCACAGACTTGCCCTACGCAAACCTCATCCTTCTGTTCCACAAGACAAAGTTTTCATGAGTATCCCAGCCTGGGGG
>Ga0315289_10003436_pt1 | contig 23997 bp, 16 predicted proteins | sample YL17G11_40_MG_FD_203452 | JGI IMG/M metagenome (GOLD analysis project Ga0315289, IMG submission 203452) | Sediment microbial communities from Yellowstone Lake, YNP, Wyoming, USA - YL17G11_40 | ecosystem: Environmental > Aquatic > Freshwater > Lake > Sediment | place: USA: Wyoming | collected...
AATAGCGAATTTTTTGCAAGAGAAAAATTGTTACCCAGCTTGTTTGGCCGATAAAATCATGGGCGGTCATCATGGAGGCCGGGGTTATCGGGTAAGTCGGGGGAAATTGACCAACCAAAAATGGGGCATTGGAGAATGGGCCGGATATGAGCGTCCAGAGCCGTGAGAGACCTGACAATCCGATCGAGGAAGACGTGATCCTGGCGGTTGAGACATCGAGCCGTGTCGGGTCGGCCGCCCTGGCCCTTGGACCCAGACTGCTGGCGGAGTCGAGGTTTACCGGTCCCATGCAGCACAGCAGCGAGCTGTTCCCCGCTATCGCCGACCTCCTGCGGAACCAGGGGTACGCCCCGACGGACATCGACCAGGTTCATATTGCCATCGGACCCGGGAGCTTCACCGGGCTGCGCATCGCCGTGACGATGGCAAAGGCCATGCATCTCGCCAACGCGGTCAAGATCGTCACGGTGGACTCCCTCGACGTCGTTGCCGCCAACCTGTCTGAGGTGCCGACGCCACAAAGCGAGACCCGCCCCGATGAGACCGGGATCATCATCCCCAACAGAATCGCCGCCCTGTTCGATGCCAAACGCGGCCAGTTTTACATCAGTGCTTATCAGCGGATCGCGCCGCTGCCCGGTCAGCCCCAAGAGAGTGACGACGAAGGCCCCGACTATCGTATCCCTGGTCCCAATAACAGTTTATGGCAGAAGATTGCCCCCGACAGCCTGATGACGGCCCAGGAGATCGTCGACAGTTTCGCCCGCCCGGATCGACTTGGTCTCTTGGGCGACGGCCTTTTCTATCATCGGGATAGGTTCGATACCGACCGAGTGGTCATCCTCCCCGAGCGATATTGGAGCCCCCGCGCCGCCAACGTCCATCGACTCGGCTACCAAAAGGCCCTGACCGGCCGATTTGCCGACCCCCTGGCCCTGACCCCCTTCTACCTGCGCGGTCCCGAGGTGACTCTCAGGAAAAAACCCTGATGCAAAGTCGCCGCATCACCGCCAAAATATTTTTGGATATCTATTTCCATTGCGGCATCTTTTGAGATACGATTGGACCGACGACGGGCATTAAGTGAGAAATCCGCCTACGCGGTGCAGCCTCAGAGCACTGTAGCCGGTATGCCCTCTATATTTGGTACTCCTTAAGGAAAGGAAGGTAAATGAACATCTATGTAGGGAACCTCACCCCTGACACGACGGAAGATGAACTGCGCCAAGCATTTGAGTCGTTCGGAGAGATCTCGTCGGTCAAGATCATCCGCGATGGCGCCACGAGCGAATCCAGAGGGTTCGGCTTCATAGAAATGTCGTCTGAGGATCAGGCCAAGGCGGCGATCGACGCGATGAACGGGAAAGAGCTCAAGGGCAACGCCCTGCACGTGGAGGCAGGCCGGGCGAAGGCGGCCGCTCCGGGTTTTGGCGGCGGCGGCAGGCGTCCCGGCGGCGATCGCCCGCGCGGCGGCGGCGGCAGGCCCGGCGGGCGGCCCGGTGGACGGCCCGGCGGACGGCCTGGTGGACGGCCTGGCGGCGATCGAGGAGACCGGGGACCGGATCGGGGCAGACCCCGCTACTGACATACATCGATGATTCCGGATGGCGGACTCGGGCCGCAAACCGAGTCCGCCGTCCGGAATCCGGAACCACGTGGCTGAGCCCGCCAAGGGCGGAATCGGCCCCGCCCCATGAGGATGGGTGGCAGCCAACCAGACCGGGGGCAGAACCCACGTTACGGATTTCGGGCAGATGACATCGGGAGAATGAGAGGGTGTGACGTCGTGTCCGCACGCCACGGCGCTCGCTCAGCGAGGCTTTCTATGGAGAGAAAAAGCGCTGGGCTGCTGATGTACCGCAGGCGCGATCGGCACGTGGAGGTTCTGCTCATCCATCCGGGTGGCCCCTTCTGGGCGAGGAAAGACGAGGGCGCCTGGTGCATCCCCAAGGGCGAATTCACCGACGAAGAGCCGCTGGCAGCCGCCAAACGCGAATTTCAGGAGGAGACGGGGTATCCTGTCGACGGCGATTTCCAGGCTCTCGCTCCCATCAAGCAAGCCGGTGGCAAGCTGGTTTATGCCTGGGCCGTCGCGGGCGACCGTGACGCCGAGGCCATCCGGAGCAACACCTTTACGATGGAGTGGCCGCCTCACTCTGGCCAGTGGAAGATCTATCCCGAAGCCGACCGCGCTGCGTGGTTCTCCCTGCCCCACGCGCGGGAGAAGATCCTCAAGAGCCAGCGGCCTCTGCTCGATGAGCTCGAACAGCTCCTCAAGGAACAGCCCCCATCTCACTAACGACCGGTTGAGGCTTTGGCGTCGGGGCCAGCCCCCTGCGTGCTCCCTACCGGTTCCGGCGCCTGGCGTCGCTGAGCCTGGCGATTGTACTGCTCCACGGCCTCGCGGATGGCGGGTATGAAGTCCTCCTCCATTCGCCAGGGCTTGGTAATGAACCGGAAGATCTCGCCCTGGTTGATGGCAGCCAACAGCATCGAGACTTGCGTATACCCCGACAAGACGATTCTCACGATGTGGGGATACTTCTCCTTCACCACCTTCAGCAGCTCCAGGCCGGTCATCTCGGGCATGCGCATGTCCGTCACCAGGACATGGACCTCACGCTCCGCGAGAGTCCTCAGGGCTTGCTCGCCGGTCTCGGCGAACAGCAGATGGTAGGGTTGCTCGATCAGACCCCGCTCGATCGACCGCAGAAGTCTGACCTCATCATCGACAAACAAGATCGTCCGTTTTTCATCCATCACATTCTACTCCTGTCAATACTTCCTCTGCACCGTCGCCCGTGCGCGCCGCGGGAGTCAGGGGAAGCCTGACGGTGAACTTCGCTCCTTGGTTCTCCTCACTCTCGACGGAAATTTGGCCGTGATGCTTATTTACAACGATATCATAGGAAACGCTCAAGCCCAGACCGGTTCCTTTGCCCGGCGGCTTGGTCGTGAAGAAGGGATCGAAGATCCGCTGCAGGTTGGCCGCGGAGATGCCGGGACCATCGTCCTCGATCTCACACACCACATGGGTGTCCGTCTGGTGGGTTCGAACGGTGATCGAGCCTTTGGTCTGCCGCGACTGGGACCGGATGGCCTGCGCCGCGTTGATCAGTAAATTCAGGAATACCTGATTGATCTGGCCCGGATTACAGATGATCTGCGGGACTTTGCCGAGCTCCGTGTACACGTCCGCATCGTACTTGAGCTCGTTCCGCGCCACCGTGAGCGTGGCCTGGAGTCCTTCGTTGAGGTCATACGTGGAGAGGTCGCTGGCCCGGTCCGCCCGGGCGAAATCCCGGAGATTGCGGATGATGTCCGTCACCCGCTCCAAACCCTCGCGGGAATCCTCGAACAGGCTGGCCAGATCTTTCATGATAAAATCGAGCCGGATCCCGGTCTTCAACTCCTGGATGAGACGCGCCCCCTGCACCAGTTCGCTGTTCCCGGCCGTCTCCACCTTCCGGACCAGCCCATCGTAGGCTTCCAGCAGGCCGCTGATTTTCTTGACATAGCCTTCCAGCGTCTCAAAATTGCAGGCCACGAAGCCCACCGGCGTATTCATCTCGTGCGCCACCCCCGCCGCGAGTTGCCCAATCGACGCCAGCTTTTCGCTTTGCACGAGTTGCAGTTGCATCTCTTTCAGCTCGCGATTGGCTTTCTCCACGCGGGCATAGGCCGTCTTGATGATCTCCACCGACTTGCGGTCGGTGATGTCCCGGGCGATCTCGATCGCCGCCGTCGGGTGGCCCTCCGTATCGCGCAACGCCACCGTCGCCGTGCAGTGGAAATACCGGGTCTGTCCCTCCGTATCGACCACTTGGATGTCGTAGCTGTGGGGTTTGCCGTCCTCGAAGGCCTCCCGCACAATGCAGGAGCCGAGGTCGCACGGCGTCTCCTGGCGATGGAACAACTGGAAGCACTTCTGTCCCGCCCCGTCGCCGCCGAAGACCTTCCGGCTGGCGCCATTGCTCCACGTGATGCTCAGGTCCCGGTCCAACATGACCATCGGATCGCTGAGGGACTCGAGGATGGCGTTCAACTTGCCGCGGCTTTCCCGCAGCATCTGCTCCGAGCGCTTGCGCTCGACGGAATAGTGGATCACCCGCGCCAGCGCGCGGGCGTTGAATTTGCCTTTGATCAGATAGTCCTGGGCGCCCCGCGCGACCGCCTCCAGCCCGATCTGCTCATCGTCGCTGCCGGCGACCACCACCTTCGGGAGATTGGGGTGCTTCTTCTCCAGGGTGCACAGGGTGTCGAGTCCCGCGCTGTCGGGCAGGTTCAGATCGAGCAGCACGATGTCGAATTCGCGTTCGGCCAGGATGGCCAAGGCCCGGTCCAGACGGTCCGCGAATTCCAGGTCGTAGTCCGACGCGGAGGGGCCGGCGAGCAACCGCTCCATCTGCTTCCGGTCGATGGTGTCGTCTTCCACGACCAGGATTCTCAGTCGGTTTGTATCGGTGGAATCCATTGTCAATCCCCAGCCAGCCTCCCGCAGACACGAGGGATGCCGTCCGCTTGCGCCCTGGCCCCAGCGCGTCACAGATCGCGTGGCACGAACGCGGAGCATACCATCGCGCCCTATGAGTGGACTATCGGCAGAATAGATCGACGTCTTTGGCTGCGGTTGGACGAGGGGTGCACGGGCCTCTCGGTGGCCCCCCGTGGCGGACAAGGCCGGGCATTATCGGGCTTATACGCAGGTGGCTCCACGGGGGTCTTTCTCGGACGAAGAAGCCCGACCCAACGGCACCCCGTCGAAGACCCCGGATCACGGCGGGTAGGCGTAGAACGCGGCACCCTCGTAGGTGTACACGTTCGAGTATCGTGCGATGAGCTTGGCCGCCTCCGTCTCACTTATCGTGAAGAAGTGCGTGTTGTTGGTCTTGTTCAAGAAGCGGTAGACCGCCTTGCACTCCGGCGGCTCCGCCCCTTCCGGGTAGGCGTAAAAGGCGATCCCCTCCGCCGTCCAGACGTCCGAGTACTGGTTGATCAGCTTGTTCCTCTCGACCTCACTGATGGTGTAGAAATGGGACTTCCCGGACCAGAACCGGTAGACCGGCAGCAGTCTCGGGTTGCTCGCCGAGGAAGCGACATTGTACGCAACTCCCTCGTACGTCCAAACGTTCGAGTACTGGTTGATCAGTTTGTTCTTCTCCGACTCCTTGGCGGTATAGAAATGCTGGTCCGTCGCGGGGGCCCAGAACCGATACACGGCTGTGAACGGCACCGTGAAGCGGAGACCCGTAAACACCGCCTTGCCGCATCGGAACGGCGTGCCATCCAAGCCGGCGACGTCGTACAGATTCGCGAACCCGACCTCCCCTTCGTAGGTCCCCATCACCAGCACGTGCGGGCTGGACGCCGGGGCGGTGGCGGCCAAGACCTCGCCCACCACATCCTCACCCGAAGTGGCATCGCTGATCGTCACGTAAATGGCGTTGGCCAGGCTGTCCGTGCACGCATTCCAACTGACCGTCAGCGGCGACCCCGCGGTGGCATTGTAGGCCGGCGCCGTGATCTGCGGCCGCTGGGTCGGCTGCGGAATAGGAGCACCGGGACTGCCGGTCCCCGGCACGACGTAGGCGACCTGCGTCCCGCCCTCCGCGCCGTTGCGGTAGTGCGCGACGATCCGGTAGGTTCCGTCGCCGAACGGGGTCAAATCCGACGCGCTCGGGGCGCCGACCCAATAGCCCCACGCATGCGTCCGGTCGTAAACCTCATGATACGTTTCCGCATAGCCGGAAGACGTATGCTCGTCATTCGGGATCTCGTAGGTGCCGCCATCCGGCGTCTGGAACTCGATTGAGAGGATCGTCTCGTCCGTCGTGAGCCGCAGCGTGAAGACGTACGTGGCCGACGTGTCGCTCGGACTGTCGTACGCCACGCCCCGCATGATCTCCCCACGGATCAAATGGACCGAACTGGTCTGAAGCTCGCACGCCCCCATGTCCACAATCGCGCTGCCGTTGCCGTCGCCATCGACCACCCGCGGCGCGTCCTCGTAGTCCTTGGGAATCGCGACCACGTCCGCATTGCTGCCCGTGTCGAGACAGGGGGAATCGAAGGAGAGACTGAAATCCCCCCCGCTGGGGTTGACCAACAGGGAATCCTGGCGGATATTGCCCGTGCCGGGATACGTGCTGGTGCCTTCGATATCACAGTACCGCGCGGCCGGCCGGCCGGCGGACCACCCGACCTCGCTGTAGATGCCCGGTTCCGTCGCCGCCGAATTTCCCCAGATGATGCAGTTGGCGAAGGTCGAGGGCGTGTCCGCGCTGTACACGGCTCCCCCCCGCATGGTACAGCTATTGCCGACGATCGTGCAGTTGACGAACTGCGGCGTCCCCGCCGCCCCCGCCCCCTGGCTGGCGCCGATGTAGATGGCGCCGCCGCTGCCGGCGCGATTGTTGTACAAGATACAATTGGTGATCGCGCCGCCCGCCCCGCTCGTCGTGATGGCGCCGCCCTGGTCCGAAACGGCGTTCTCCCGGAACAAACAACTGTTGATCTGCACCGCGCCGCCATTGCTGTAGACCCCGCCGCCGCCGGTGGTGTTCGCGCCGCACTTGGCGAACAAGCAGCCTTCGATGCTGACCTCGCTGGCGTAGTTGAAGATGCCCGCGCCGTGGGGCGCCTCATTCGTCATGAAGGTGCAATTCGTGATCGTGGCCGTCGTCTCCTCGTTCAAAATGGCGCCCGCCACGCCGATGATGCCTGTTCCCGCTCTGTTCGTCTGGAAGAGACATCCGGTAATGGTCGCGCTGCCCTTGACGCTGTACACGGCCCCACCGCTGTCATTGGCGGAGTTCTTGAGGAACGTGCAGTCGCTGATCAGCACGCCGGTGCTCTCCTCGTTGTAGATCGCCCCGCCGTTACTGCCGGCCGCGTTCTCCGTGAACGTGCAGTTGACGATCTTCGTGCCGTCCGCCGTGAACGTGGCAATGGCCGCTCCATAGCCGGGGATCCGATTGGCTTTGAAAAGGCAGTTGCTGATGGTGACCGTGCGGTCGACAATGGCCACGCCGCCCCCACCGGGCAGCGTGCCCAGGCCGGATCCTCCCATGATCGCGAAGCCATCGATGGTGGCATTGCCTGTCACGTAGAAACAGTGGTACGCTATCCCGTCCCCGCTGACGGAGGTCTGGTAGGTCTCCCAATCCCGCGTATTGCCGCTGCCGCTGTAACCGCCATAGAGGCGGACCGCTTTGCGGACGTCAATCGGCTGGGTCAGATAGTAGATGCCCTTCTTGACCCAGATCTCACCGCCGCCGACCATGAGAGGATCGTCGATCGCCGCCTGGATCGTCCTGTAGGCCGTGGCCCAGCCCAGGCCGTCCGTACCGGAACCGTCGAGAGCGACGTAGCGAACCACTGCCTGCGCCCCCGCCACCGGCAGCAAAAGGGCCGCGACGATCACGCTGACCAGATTTATCCTGTCGCTATTCATCACTTCCTCCCGCGATACTTGCTGTTCTGCTGTTCTGTAGCTCCTGCGAAGTCCGCCTGTTTGCCAGAAAGGCCTGATCCATGATGCAGGATGCAGAAGATCGTATATACCCCATATTGGCACAGTTAGGCTCATTGTACACAATATCGGTAAGATAGGCAAGATTGTTTTGCTCAAAATCAAGGACTGCCCGGTGCCGGTCATTCCTCTATTGGTCTTTCCGGGCGGATGCGGGGACTTCCTCCCGGCCCCGGCGAATCCGGCTCAGGTCCGCAAAGTCCGTTCCAGACCCACGCGGGAAGTCCCGATAACCGCGTGCTCCCCTGTGACTTTGGCGCCGCGGGTTTGGAGAAACTCCGAGTGCAGGCCGGGGTATCCCTCCAGAGTCGTATAATCCGCCGCAAAGGTTCCCTATGATTGGCGGCGCGACGCCGATGACCGGAACGCCCAAGGCAGAAAGAAAGTGCACTATCCTGCGAATCTGGTATCTTGAGCGGCGGCTGAGCCGATGCCCACGGAGTCCCCGACGGTGCGTCGGTTGACGAGCGTCCCGCGTTGGCTGAACCAGTAGGAGGTTTCGATCGATGGGTACGAATGGCTGGGGCAAAGCACTGCTTACCGGACTCCTTTTTACATCTATCCTATGGACCGGGATGGCGAGAAGCGAGGATTGGCCCTGCTTTCGCGGACCGGGCCGGCAGGGTATCTCGCAGGAGAAGGACGTGCCGACGCAGTGGAGCGCCACCTCCAATATCCGCTGGAAGACACCGATCCCTGGCGAGGGCTGGTCGTCCCCTATCGTGTTCGGCAATCGGCTATTCGTGACGACGGCCCTGGAAGGCGGGTCGTCGCTCCACATGATCTGCCTCGACCGCCTAAGTGGAAAGGTGATTTGGGATAAGGAACTCACGCGCCAGAAAGCGGGACACAAGCAGCCGAACAACTCGTATGCGACCCCGACCCCGGCCACCGACGGCACGCGGGTCTACGTGCCGGCGTGTGACGGGCGAATCCTGGCCGTCTCGATGGACGGCAAAGCCGAATGGATCAACTCCGACTTCGACTATTACAGCGAGCACGGCTTGGCGGTGTCGCCGGTCCTGTACGAGGACCTCGTGATCGTGCCCTTCGATTGGAGCAGTCCGCCGCCGGACACGAAGGTCGGCTGGCAGGTCCCCTGGGACAAGGCCGTGATCCTCGCCGTGGACAAGAGCACCGGCAAAACCCGGTGGAGGGGCAGCCGCGGCAGTTCCCGGATTGCCCACGTGACGCCCCAGATCGTCAAAGTCGAGGGCCGGGACCAGCTTGTCAGCGGCGCCGGCAATGTCATCCAGGGGTTCGATCCCAAAACCGGCGAGCGGCTGTGGACCGTGTCCAGCCCCGGCGAAGGCGTCGTCCCTTCGGTGGTGATCGGCGAGGGCTTGGTCTTCACGGCCTCCGGCTTCGGCGAGTCGCGCATCTGTGCGGTCCGCCTCGGCGGCCGTGGCGATGTCACCAAGACGCACACCGTCTGGGAATCGCGGGAGGATGTCCCCAAGATGTCGTCGATGCTGTACGTGTCGTCCCGGCTCTATCTGGCCACGGAGACCGGGGTCGCCAAGTGCTTCCAGGCGGCCACCGGCGCGGTCCTCTGGCGGGAGCGGCTGGGCGCGAAGTTCTCCGCCTCCCCCGTCTGGGCCGACGGCAAAATCTACTTTCTGGCCGAGAACGGCAAAATGACGGTCATCGAGGAGGGGCCCACGTTCAAGATCGTGGCCCAAAACGAGCTCGGCGAGAAGTGCTGCGCCAGTCCGGCCATCTCGCAAGGCAACCTTTTCATTCGCACGGATAAGGCTCTCTACTGCATCGGGAAATGACACTTGCCCTTCTGGGTGCCATGTCTACGCTCGCGTAGACATGATCCTGCGCTATTCGCGTGTGGAAATGTAGGGCTCACTCGCCTCCGGCTTGGCTTGGGGCGTGGCCATCGTGACGGGCATCTGGACGTTGACCTGCCGCGAGCCTCTCACGACCCGCCCCAAGTTCTCTTTGGCGACCCTCACACGCTCAGTCACCAACTCGGGCACACTATAAGTCCAGAGGCATGAATCGTAGTACGTCGGGTCCTTCTGGGGCAACAGCAGCGGCTTGTGGGCGACGCCGTTGGGATCGACATAGCTCAGGTAGGTCCGCGTGAAGGTGCCATTTCCCCGCTTGCTGCTGAACGCGATCCACCGGCTGTTGCTGGACCAACTGTGCCAGCTCTCGCTCTCGTCGCTGTTGACCTCCAGCCGCCGGTACTCGTAGCGCCCGGTGCGTTGCGCCGCTTCCAGATCGATCAGGTACAGGTCGCTGCTTTGCTGGTAGACGGGAAAACACCCGTACTGGCACAGGCAAACCAGCAGCCAGCGGCCGTCGGGGCTGATGCGCGGCTCCAGAATGCTCTGCCCGGTCTCCTGGGCCGACAGGACCGTCTCCGGCGTGCCCCACGCATCCCGCTGGACATCATACGCGATCCGCACCAGGTCGTATTTGATCCGGTCGTACTGCTCCGGAACGACGTCACGCCGCGTCCACGTCAGAGGCGCGCTGCAGAAGTAGAGATAGCGACCGTCGGGCGACCACGCCGGATAGGTCTCCAGCCGGTCCTTCCTGGCGAGGGCAGGCGCCGTTTTGACTGTCCGGGAGTCCACGTCGTAGTAGGCCAGGTAGGAATCTAGATCGATCACATCGCGAATTTCCGCGCCCGCCGCGTGCTGGAACATGACGATCTTGGCGGAGTGGAACACCAGGATCTTGCCCGACGGGTGCCACGCACTGTACCCAAACGTGGCGTCCACCTTCTCGACGGCGCCGTCGCGGACGATCATCGCAGCGTTCTTGTACTCTTTGCTGCGCGTGCTCACCAGCATCGTCTCGGTGCGATTCTTACAGAAGGTGTGGCAATTGACGCAGCCGCCGCCCAAATACTCGCCGGTCAGGATGACCGACTCGCCGAAACCGTGCAGGTCGCGCTGGTAGATGCCCATATCGCGCCAGGCGGAATGAACCGGATGTATCCTCCGATACGCCAGATAGCCATCGATGTCCTCGCGGGCGATGGTGCAGCCGAACGGGTCGAACCGACACGACACGCGGCCGTCCTCGGACCGCAGCGAGACCTCGAACTCCAGCCGTCCGCCCCGATTGGCGTCGAGCAGCTCATGCCACGGCTTTTCGGGAATGGCGATCTTGCCGGAGCGGCTCTGCACCTCGATGGGCCGGCCGTGCTGCGACCGGATGCGCACGAGATAGTCTTCTCCGCCGTCGCGGATCAGGAAGTTCAACGGCGCGATGTTCGGCGGAATCACGGCGTTGGAGTAATCGGGGTGAAGGTGAGGCGGACGGCCCATGGCGATGACTCCCGCCGCCGCCGGGCCGGAAGCACCCAAGCTCAGGAGGCAGGCCAACACCACGGTCAGCGTCGCCACCACCCCTACCATCAGATATCGCCTGTATTTATTCATTGCCGTGCCGGGGAAGCCGTGTAGATGAAGTAGAAGAAGTAACTGCCGGCGAAGTTGCCGGCCAATTCGCTGAAGGCCGCCTCCTTGTTCCGGCCGTAACGGTTGAAGATGTCGCTGAACCGCTTGATCCGCTGCTGGACCTCCGGATTGACCGAGAAGTCCCCCAACGGAACCGGATACTTCGTAGAATAGATCAGCATCGCCTCCTGGTACAGCGGCGGGAGGGCCGTGTAGCCGAATTCCCGCAAGCGCCCGAGGTTCTTCACGAACTTGTCCAGCCGTTTGTTCATCAGGTGCCAGGCCATCAGGTACTCGAACGCCATGCGGTTCTGCCCCCCCTGCTCCACAAGGGCCTGGAGCATCGGCTCCGGCGCGTAGAACGCGGCGGTCGAGTCCGTCCGAAGGGCCCGGGCCCGCCATTGCTGGATCTGTGCATCGGCGGCCAGGGTCGGGTCGGCAGCCGAGCGTTTCAGATACTCTCGCGCCCACCCGCGGAAAAAGAGCGTCTGCCGCAGCTTCTCGAGGTAGATCCGGCCGGCCTCCACCTTGCCCTTGGCGAGGTTGACGAGCGCCAGCCGCTGGAGGATCATGGGGTGCTCGCCGAACATCTCCATGCACTCGGTGAAGTTCTTCTCGGCCAGATTCAAGAGGCCCAGATCGATCAGCGTGTCCAGCTTGTGCCAGTAGAACAGAGCATGGTCCTGGCCGGTAAAGATCAGGGCATCCGGATGCTGCAGGTAGGTGAACATGTCCTGGTTCAGACGGCCCGTATGATACAAGGCCCGGTCGACCGCGTTCATCACCGCGTACTTGTCCATACAAGGGCGCGCCACCCGGAGGACCTGGGGCCACATGCGGTGACAGGCATAATAGTGGACTGCCAGCATCGCTTTTTGGGAGCGGTCGAGCGAAACGACCGCCACCGCCGCCCCGAGCGCCAGTAGCAGCGCCGATTCCAGCGCCCAGCGGAGAGCCGGGGCCCGGAGCCAGCCCAGACGCGGCTTCGTACCGGGAGCCCCTGCTTTCTTCTTCACAGGTTGGGCCTGCACCTCGGCTTTGCGCGAGGTCCACCACGCCGTGATGGCCCGCCCCAATCCCCAGATCAGGGCCACCGCCATCGGGAAGAGGTAAAGCACATACACCGCTTCGATCATCTTCCGCCGTGCGGCCCAATCGCGAAACTGCCAGGACAGCGGCAGCATGTCCGTATAGGCATTCACGAGGCTGACATGGAAGACGAGAACGCCGGCCGCGTACGGCAGAACCGCCGCCACGAGCAGACAAGCCAAGCCAACGATATAACGACGCCGGTAGAGCACTTCGTAGATCGCACACAGCAACGCGAACGGCAGAAACGCCGCCGCACTGACCACGTAAGAAACCACCGATAGAACGAGGTAGGCCGCTACCTCGTGGCATCGGCATCTTGCCGATGAATTCCTGATCACGGGCAGAGCCTGCCCTGAGCCGGTCGAAGGGATGCCCATGCCACGGGACGCAACAGTGACGTACAGACATGCAAACAGCAGTGAAGCCAAGGCCCCGGTAATGGTCGGAAAGTGGTAGCTGTACCGGGCGTATGGGACCAGCACAACGAGGGCCGGAAGGAAGCGCAGCAACCGCCAGCCGGGCACGGCGAGAGCCCGGAGGAACCAGCCGGTGCACGCACAGAGCGCCCACGCCTGAGCCGTGATGACCAGGGCCCCGGCCCAGGGGACGTAGAAGAACTGGGGCAGGAGCGCATTGACATAGCGCAGGACCCCGCCCGGATAGGACAGGCAGTCGCGCAGGAACGGCCCGCCCTTGTAGAAGACCGGGAAATTCGTGATCGTCGCGCAACTGTAGATGAGTTGCGGCTGCACCACCAGCCACAAATACAGGTAGAGCAGGCCGAAGAAAACAATGCTCCTGATCGCATTGAGCGGGCGCGACTTGGGCCAGTCACCAACCATCAGTTACCCATCACAGGTTCCAACCTTATCCGTTTCCAGCACACACCACCACCCTGCCCCGACGAATATGGTACCACATTCCTGTGCGTGCGGGAATACGCCCGTGGCACGCTACTGCCGCGCCGCTTGTTCCAGCCGCCGGTAGTACTCCAGCGTCTTCTGGAGCTTGGCCGCCAGCGTATCGTCGTGCTCGGCTTGGGCCATCGCCAGGGCCCGTTCCTCATGGCCGATCGCGTCGCGAAATTGGCGTTTCTGCACGAGGTGCTGAGCCAGGACGTGGTGCAGCCACGGCGAATCGTCCACTTTCGGGTCGAGTTTCATGGCCTTTGCATAGTACTGTAGGGCCGGCTCCAACTCGCCCAGGCCGGCCAACGCCTGGGCCAGCCAGTAGTGTGCCTGCGGGTTCATCGGCTCCAACTCCAGAACCTTCGTCAGATGCGCCTTCGCCTCCGGTAACCGGTAGGCCAACAACAATACTTCCCCGAAGTCCAGATGCAGCCGCATGGACGAGTATTGGCGGTCCAGTCCCTCGGCCGGCATCTGGGCCAGCGCCTCCGCCACGTGTCCGCCGGCCTCGTCGATCTTGCGCTGCTGGATCAGGATCATCCCGAGATCGTAGTGCGCCCGCACGTTGTGAGGGTCCAGGGCGACGGCCTTGAGCAAATGGGGCATGCCTTCCTGCGGCCGGCCCTTGACGCGACCGAGCAGGAACCCCAGCTTCTGGTGCGCTTCGACGTTGTTGGGGTTCAACTGTACCGCCTTCTCGTACTCTCGTATGGCATTGTCCGCGTCCTCGTTACGGTAGAACTCATTGCCGGCGCGGACGAACGAGTAGTCGTTGAGGAACTGCTCGTCGATCTTCGCGATAGCGTCGGGACGAGCGTTGACGAACTCGGGGATATTGGCGGCCCAGTTGGTGCTGGTCAGGTGGTCGAGCACGACCGGCGGGCTGCTTTCGCCATTCTCGTCAATGTGGGTCAGGCAAAGCTGCGTATAGTCCGACCAGGCCTTGGACGAGAAGACGAGCCATTTGCCGTTCGGGGACCAGCTATGCCAGGAGTTCATCCGGCCGGTGTTGCCGCCCAGTCGCCGGGCCTCGCCCCCTGCCACCGGAATGATGTACAACTCGCTGTCACGCTGGAGCAGCATGTAGCTCTGGGCCTTGCAGAAGACGATCCAGCGGCCCTCGGGCGAATACCGTGCGAAGTAGTTGCTCATGCCGTTGTTCGACGCACCTGGGATCGGCTCCGCCACGCCGCCTTGGCCTTCATTGAACGGGATGCGGCACAGGTCGAACAGAAACGGCTTGCCGTCCTCGACAAACTCCTTGCACTCCTCCCGTGTCAGGAGGACCTTGCCCTGTCCCTTGGTGTTCTGGAGATCATAGGCTTTGGCGCGGGCGAAGACGATATACTTGCCGTCCGGGCTCCAGCTCGGATTACTCTGCACGTAGGCGGGATCGTCCGCACCGGGCAAGGCGTGGAAGACCTTTGTCTGCCGGTCGTAAACGCACAGAATCCCCTTGATCGGGAAGAACAGTTGCGAGAACGCCAACTCCGGCATGGGCACGAAAACGGATTTGTCTTTGACCGTGCTGACCACGTACCGGCCGTCCGGCGACACCTGCGAGAGCAACCCGAACGTCTGCTCCCCATCCTCTCTTCTGTAATCATCCCAGGTGATGACATCGCTCGTGGCCAGAACCATCTGGCTCTTGACAGGCGTGATGACGTACGATCCCTTGCTATTGGCATAATCAACATCCATCGCCAGCGTCCGCCCATCCGGCGTGAACGAGTGACAATTCCCGCACACGGGCAACCCCGTCAGAACCACCGGCGGCGGCTGGACCAACGCAATCGACCCGAACCGCCAACGGATCTTCGAGGGGTCCGTCACGGCGTCGATAAAGGGCAGATTCACCTCCCGGTAGAACAGCGGCGCCCCCACCTCATCGTCCGACGTCCGCACACCGACGGTGCCCGTCGATACAACCTTCGCCCGCAGCCCGGACCGCACGCCGAGGACGAGGATTCGTGCCTCCTTCTGATGCGACCCCTTCTTGATCCGCTCCCAATCCGGTCCCGTCGGCGTCCACTGCCGCTCGCGGCTCAGACAATCAATCGGCGCCTGTCCATCGGCCATCTCGACCCGAACAAGCCACAGAGACGCCGCAGCATTCTCATCGTCCCAGCGGACCGTCAGCGGCGCGATTTCCGGCGGAAACAGGGTCCCATCCTGGGGATACACAATCTTGACAGAAGTGCAATTCGGCTGCTTCGCGTAGGCCGCCAGCACCTCGTCCACCCTCACCGACCGGCAACAGGTCCAGAGGAGGGCCCCGCCGCCAATGACGACAACTGCCCCCACCACCGCGTATCCTACGGTCTTGCGCATACACACATTATACCACAGGCGCCGGCGACGACGATGTCCCAGTCAAGATGTCCCGGGAGACAGTCCATCGGCAAAAGAAAAGATGCCCAATCAGACGGAACAAGCTGTTAGATACCGCGGTGGTCGCCACGCGATGAAAGCACGAACCGTACACATCCAGAGCATCGGATGCCAGATGAACAAGCTGTCAGCGCAGCCGGGCGGTGAGCAGGGCACCTCCGCGACCCACGGACGAGCCGTGTTCGTCCAGAGCTTCGGATGCCAAATCAATAGTCGGTAAGACCGTCCATCCATAAAAATCAATCTAACAAAGGCAGGGCGGGAGCGCAAGAAAAACCCTGGAAAAATCTGTGGCCGCCGGATATCGGAAAATCGGGGTGGAAGCGACCAAAGACCTTGACAAACATCCGCTGCCTCAGTAATCTTGACAAAAGCGGTCTCCCGTAGTGCCATACACAATCCCTGAATGACGGGATTGGGAGCGTCATGTGGATCGGCACAATTAAGGTTGGGGCAACAAAAAGGGGTAGCCATGATGCAGAAGCTCGTGGACATGAAGGCGCAATTGTCTGAACTCGCCACAATCCTGAACGCCTTCAAATCGGAAGCCGTCCAACTGCGCATCCTTGAAATTGTCCTCGGAAAACAATCCGCCGAGAAGCAGCTTATCGCCCCGCCGGATACCGAGCACAACGGGAAAACAAAGGCTCGGCGCAAGCAAACAACCAAGAAGACGGATGCCGAGGCAACAGCCAAACCGAAGAAGGCGCCAGGCGGCACAGGAGCCGTGGCAACTGTGGCCCAGCTACTATCCGGACCCTTCTTCGACAAGCCGCGCACGATCGGCGACATTGTTGATCACTGCAAGGATAGACTGGCACGCACGTTCAAACCAAACGAGTTTTCGGGCAAACTCGGGCGTATGGTGCGGACTGGCGAACTGACCAGAGAGAAGAACGCGGATAACCAGTATGAGTACAAAAAGCCCTCTTGACGCGGCCCTGGTTACGGCTCTTGCCAACATTCCCAGCACATTCCGATCACGGTTGATTCAGGCATATCTCGACCTCAAGAAGAACCACGCTGAGGGTCGCCACGATGCAGCAGGACTGGCGGCCGGCAAGCTCTGCGAGGTTGTTCTCAGACTCTTACAGAAGAAGGTACACGGCAGCTCGACGCCGTTCGGGACCAAAATCAAGAACTATGCCGATGAGTGCAACCGGCTGATAAATGCACCGGCCACGGCAGGGAACGAATCGGAGAGGGTTGTAGTTCCACGCGCCTTGGTATTCCTGTACACGATGCGAAACAAACGCGGGATTGGTCACGTCGGCGGCGACGTTGACGCAAATGCTATCGACAGTGCATCGATGACAAGGACTGCTGACTGGATCATGTGCGAACTCATCAGAATCAACCACGGACTGTCGCTGGAGGAAGCACAGGATATTGTTGATGCGCTCGCAATCCGCGAACTGCCGACAATATGGGAAGTTGCCGGGAAGAAGCGTGTGCTAAAGGAAGGGTTGACGGCAAAAGACGAAGCCCTGCTACTCCTCTATTCATGCCAGGATTCAGCCGTCCTTCTTGAGGATCTTTGCGATTGGGTCGAATACTGCAATCCCACAATGTTCAAGAGCAAGGTCATCCGTGGCCTCCACAAACAACGTCTTCTGGAGTTTGACGAGGACAGCGAATCAGTCATACTATCCCCTAAAGGGGTGGACTACGTTGAGAAGAATCTGATTTGAGCCCTAACAGTGGGCTCCACCCGAAGCGTATGCAGTCACCCCAGAATAGCAGCACCATGGCGTGGAAGTAGAAGCAGCCGGGGTGGAATTCCGGGGACGCCTTACTTATTTCGATGGGGGAATTTCGGGGGGAATTTCGGGGACGCCATACTTTGGGAATTCCGGGGACACCATACTCTGGGAATTCCGGGGACGGGAATTCCGGGGACACCATACTCACGGGAATTCCGGGGACACCATACTCAATTCGAGGGCGGGATGATATCCGATACCTCATCCGATTCCCCTCTTCTTCGCTTTGCCGAGTTCGGTCTCGATGTCGCATGGGGCAGGTAGGGCGTCTCGGAGGTTGGCGGGCAGCTTCTCGACCAGCCGGGTGACGTAGCGAGCAACGCCAACGGGCTTGGCTACGTCCCGCAAGGCATACTCCGCGACGATCTTGTTGCGGGTCTTGCACAAGATCAGGCCGATGGAGGGCTTGTCGTCCGGGTGACGGAGCAGGTCGTCCACGGCCGAGAGGTAGAAGTTCATCTTGCCGACATACTCCGGCTTGAAAGGCTTGGCCTTGAGGTCGATCACGATAAAGCAGCGCAGCCGCAGGTGATAGAACAACAGGTCGATATAGAAATCCTCACCACCGACTTCCAGATGCATCTGCTGACCGACGAAGGCGAAGCCAGCGCCCAGTTCCAGGAGGAATTGGCGGATATGGTCGAGGAGGGCCCGCTCCAAGTGGCGTTCGGCGGCATCAGGCGCGAGGGTGAGGAAGTCGAAACTATAGGGGTCCTTGATCACTTCCGCGGCCAGGTCCGACTGCGCGGGCGGCAGTGTGGCCGGGAAGTTCGTGACGGCTTTGCCCTGACGCGAATAGAGATCCGACTCGATCCAGTGCACGAGCACCGCCCGCGACCAGCCGTGCTCGACAGCCTGGCGGGCATACCAGAGACGCTGGTGCGGATCCTTGAGCTTGAAGAGAAGCTCGGTGTTGTGTCCCCAGGGGACCTCCGCCACGGCCTGTGGCAGATTCTGCCCGTCCAATTCTCCAACCGCCTGTTGGAGACTCTTGTCCGCCAATTCTCTCACAGGTTGTGAGAGATTTGCCCCGCCTTCGGTTTCTCTCACAGGTTGTGAGAGATTTCGCACTTCGTCGGTCCATGCGAGGTAGAAGGCACGCATTTTCCAGATGTTCTGTGCGGAGAACCCGGCGACACCAGGAAACTCTTTCTGCAAGTCGGCCGCCAGTCGTTCCACAACCTGCTTGCCGTATCCCTTGCCTTTCTGCGCCTCGACAATGCTCTTGCCGATATCCCAGTACAGTTGGATCAACTCGCGATTGACCGATAGCGCGGCCTTAATCTGGGCGGTGCGAATGCGCGACTTCACATCCGCCAGGAACTTCGCGTACCCGGACGGCCATCCGGCCAGAGGCGGTTTCACAATTTGCCGCGCCGGGCGTGCAGGATTCGACGGCTTGGGCTTTGCAGGGCGTCTACTCATCTCGGTCTCACCATGTCAATTCGGTCCACAAGGGGCCAACACTCTGATTCATCGCAGCTTCGTCAGGGGTGCGTCTCTGGCGGCTACTATGACGGACGAGGGCGCCAGAGGCAAGAGAAAACAGACGCGATCGGCGTTCTTCCTCGTAGCGGTGGTCTGGGGACCGATACTCAATTCAAGAGCGAGATCGGGAGAGTGCGGTGCAAATTGCCAGGGTTCGCACTTGATCTATCCGGCGGGGAAGTCCACACTGGTCGGGCAGGCATCGCGACGCCAGCAGTGGAGGTAGTCCATGAAGAAACTGGAAAGGAGAAAAACCATGAAGACAACCGTGCTTTTCGTCCTGGCGGCCCTGGCCGCACTTGCTTCAGGTTGCGACAGAAAATCCCCGCGGGACGCCGCCCTGGAGTCCCAGATCGCCGACCTTCAGCGGCAGGTTAGCGAGCTGCGGACCAAGGTGGAAGATTTGGATAAGTTCATTGGTCCGCGCAAGTGGTACCAGGCCCCGAGTCTTCCGGACGCGCTTCGTTCGCTTCAGGGCAAAATGGACGACATGCACCGAGAGATAGAGGCGGTGCGCCCGCAAAAGTAAGCCATCTATTTCGGTCTTGAATGGAGCAGGCCGGCTCTACCAGTAGGCGGCACTGCCGACCGTGCTTCGGTGGGCCTGCAGGAGCGCGAGCTCGAGGTCTCGCTGTGTCTGATAAAGCTGCTGCATTTCCTCCAGGTGGCCCCTTAGCTTCTCCACGTTGGTGGTCAGATTGCTTTGATCCTCCAGGCGTTCCTGTTCGATCCGCCCGAGCGTCTGGCCCATCCGCCGCAAATCCGTGCGCACCGCGGAGATCTCCCGGTTGAGGCTCTCGCGCGTTGTGCCCATCTGCGCGGCCAGCGCTTTCATCTGTTCTTCCGCGCGACAGATCTCGCCGCGGAGACCCTCCAACTGCGGCAACAGGTTGTCTCCTGGTGGTACGGTGTTACCCTGGTCCTCCCGGACCTCGCGCCCGGCGCAGCCCTGCTGTTCCACGGTGGCTGCCGGCTTTGGCTGGGCATGGAGCACCCGCTCGATTGTCTCCGCGGCCGTCTGGGGTGACTGGGGGCCGGCTACCGGTTCAGGCTGGATGGAAGGCATCTGCTCCAGGAGTTGCCGCAGACGCTCGGCGGCGATCGAGGCCTCTTGCTCGGCCAGCCGCGCTGCTTCGGCCTGTGCCTCCGCTTGCTGGCGCTTCACACGTGTCTGCGCGAGGGTCTGCAACGCCGCAAGATACTGGACCCTGAGCCGCTGACGCGGAAGGTCCGCCAACTGGCTGTTCACGTCACGCAGTCGCTCACCGATGTCGCCAAGTTCCTTCTGCAGCCCGCGACGCTGTTGATCCTGTTCCAACACCAGTTGCTGGAGTTGCATTTGCGTCCGCTGCAGGCTGCGCTCCAACTCTGTCCGGCGGGCCTCCAGCTCCCGGGCCTGGGTGTCAAACTGACGCTCCTGCTCGGACGCGCCGATGCCCTGCTGCGGCAGCGCTGGCTGCGGTTGCTCCTGGGCCAAGGTGACACTGGCGGCGCTGCCCATCATCAAGATACCTACGATGAGCACGAGGAGCAGGCGGACCCGACCCCCGCCGGGGTTACGAAGTTGGCGGTTAAAGACTCGCGGTTTGGCCGTTTGGGAAATTCCTTTTCTCATGACCGTCCCCTTCAATCCAGTTGTGGGTTCTTGGTTTCGGCTGTTAGCGATTCCTTAAGCATGGAATGAAACGCGTTCCCCCGGCCGATGGAACAGTCGAGGGACAGATTCTATCGGAAGGAAGCCCACCCACTTTATCTATAAGTACCTTCGGCATTCGGGAGCCAAACACTACAGCGATTCCGGAGAAAGTCGTCCTTCCCGCAGGGGCTCTTGGCCCCTACTGTGTCACAGCGATCTACCGCCTTCCCCTGCCGGACGACGGTGGAGGCCCAATCCTCCGTCACCGGTGGAACACAACACGTTCGGCCCCTACATAGGCACCTCCTGCGTCCTCGTGACGCACCTTTCTACACCATACGGGAAATAATCGTTGACGTTCATCCGTACGCGCGGGCGACGGGAGAGCGGGACGGGGTCAGGTACTCTCTCCGATTCCCCTCTTCTTGGCTTGGCCGAGTTCGGCCTCGATGTCGCACGAAGAGAAGTCGGCCCGGCCTTTTTTGTCTTGCGTACCTCCCCCGGTGCCGCCAGAATGTACTCCAGAGAAACACTCGTGTTGAGGCTGTGACGAAGGCGTCCCAGCCTGGCGTCGCCCGGACGCACACGGTGAGGTTGCCGTGTGGGGAGATACGAATGAGGGAAATGCTCGCCGAGGTGCGAGAGGCGAGAGGGAGACTTTTTCGGAAAGGGTAGAGCGATGAAAGGGAGAATCAGAACGGCCGTCGTCGTGACTGTGTTTCTCGGGGGGCCTGTTTGGCCGGCGAGTGTTACGTGGATCGACGGTTTCGGTGCGGTGGCGCCGTCCGGGTGGTCGATCAGTCCGCCCAACCCCTCCACCACGAGTGTGATTACCTTCCAGGGACCTACCGACAAATCGTATGGAAACAGTTGCAGTGCCGAGGGAGCCTTCGGCGGCACGCCCTATCTGTCCGTTAACAATTCCACGAAGACGATCGAACTGAAGTTTCAGGGTCCGCCGCCCACCAAGTGCATCCTGATTCTCAAGCCTGCCGTGGGTTTTCAAGGCGATTTTGGCCCCCTGGCGGCCGGCAACTGGACTCTCAAATGCACGCATGTCCTTCTTTCGTTCCAACTCAACTTCACCGTCAGCGGCGCAGGTGGCGGCCATATCATCCGTGTGGACCGGAATGCCCCATTGACGATCGGGCTGCCGGACGGCAGTAGTTGGACGAAGGCTTACCCGAACCTGCACGACGGACTGGCCGCGGCGCAGGATGGGGACACGATCCGCGTGGCCGACGGCACTTATGTGCCCGACGACGGCGCAGGCGTCACGCCCGGCGATCGCGCGGCTTCCTTTGCGATTCCCAACAACGTGACGGTCTTGTGCGGCTATGCCGGCTATGGCACCGCCAATCCGGACGCACGCGCTGTCGACGCGTATCCCACGATCTTGAGCGGCGATCTCAACGGCGACGACCTCTGGGGAATCCTGAATGTCTCGGACAACAGTTATCACGTGGTTTCCGCCTCCGAATCGGGCACACTCGAGGGAGCCATCATCACCGCCGGCAACGCCAATGGTGCGGGAGACGACGGTTGCGGCGGCGGAGTCTTGCTGGAATCCTCGAGTCTCCGGATCAACGCCTGCAAGATTCGGGGCAACAAGGCGGATTTCGGCGCCGGCGTGGCGTGCCTCCAAGGCACCGCCCCGGTCCTGATCAACACGGAAATCACCGGCAACTGGGCCTACGTCTTCGGCGGCTGCCTCTACAATGATGACGCCAACGTCGAGATGACCAATTGCCTGATCACCGGCAATACTGCCGGCGGCGCCCACCTCCTGGGCGGTGACGCCATTCTCAATTCCATGGGCAGTCTCGATATCACGAACTGCACCATGGCGGACAATCGGCCCGGGCACGGGGCTCCGGCGAATCAGAGAGCCATTGTCAATCTCGTCTGGGGGCCGGGCTTTGTGGATGCCATCTCCATCAAGAACAGCATTCTCCGAAACGGCGGCAATGAGATCTGGAGCACCGAAGCGAGTATCGTCACTGTCTCCTACAACAATATCGAAGGAGGCAAAGGCAGCTATGCCGGCTCCGGAAATATAGACAAAGACCCTCTGTTCCAGAATCCCGGGCTCTTCGGCATAGAGGGTCAGTGGTTCTTTGAGGCCGACGGATACACCTTGAAGGCGGGCTCGCCCAGCATCAACGCCGGGAATCAAGCCTACTTGCCCGCCGGCCTCACGGTGGACCTCAACGGGAACGCGCGCGTCCAGGGCGGGCAGGTCGATCAAGGCGCGTATGAGGGGGTCGGACTGCCCCCGGCCGTCGTTCTGGTTCCGAACGTCGTCACGCAAACACAGAGTACGGCTCAATCCATGATCACCAGCGCCGGACTGGTGGTAGGAACGATCAGCCAGGCCTACAGCAGCACGGTTGCCGCCGGACGGGTCATCAGCCAGAACCCGGTCGGCGGTTCCACCGCCGTCGTCGGCACCGCCGTCAATCTGACGATCTCGCGGGGACCGGCCCCCGGATCGTCCTGGGTGCTGGAGAAGACCTCCGATGTGGAGATGACCATACCGAGCCCGCCCCCCAGTTTCCCAATCTCGGTCAACGGCTCAGGTTCATGGAGCTTCTACGCCGGCGGCACAACCGAGTACAAGATTGAGATTTCCGGCGTCGCCGCGGTAGGTGGTACCTGGACCACGAACCCGTCCACCGGCACCGCGTCGGCCGGCGCTCACACCCTCTATTACACGATCCAAGGTCTCAACGTCAATGTCAGTTCCCTGCCTCCGGGAGATCAGAAGATCGCGGAGATCCGGTTCTATACCCGGTGAGAGGGGAAGATGCGGCCTTTCGTCTCGTCGAGTGCGGCCTTGATGTCGCATGGGCAGGCAAGATGCCCCTGCAAAGGCGCGGGAATGCGTGCTGGACGAAGCTCCGAAAACATGCTATGATGTGCCTGGTTGTCTTGCGTGTCGCTGAGTAGGGATTCGATAGTGATAAGAGCCGCAGAATCGCGAGGGTGCACAGCCATGAACGCACAGCGCCGAGCCTTCACGTTGATCGAACTGCTGGTGGTGATCGCTGTCATCGCCGTGCTAATGGCCATCCTGATGCCGGCGTTGCAGCGGGCGAAGGAACAGGGCCAGGCCGCCGCCTGCCAGGGAAACCTCAAGGGTTTCACCCTGGCCCTGCAGATGTACGCCCAGGAGCATGACGACGGGTTCCCCGAGCCGCGGAGCTGCTACTTCCGCAGCAATATCACGATGCCAGGCGATGTCAGCGATCATCGCCGCTGGTGCAACGAGGACGTCAACCTGCGCTATCACCCGGAGTATGGCAGCGAGTTCTTCGGGTACCTGTCCAACGTGCGGTCACTCATCTGCCCGACCTTCCGCCGCCTGGCGAGATCCGGCTACGGCCACAGCGACTTCGACGACGACATCGCCACCGGCGTCGTCCACTACAACCCGTGGATGAACTACACGCAAAATGCCTATCTCGGTCCCCGCAAGAGTCCCTGCGAGCCCCTCGCCTACAAGCTGTCGACCGTCCGGAACCCCGGCACCACGTTTACCTACGCCGACGAGGGACCCTTCAAGGAGGTGGGCATCAACACCCAGGGGCTCAATGACACGGCGCTCTTTCCCCTCTGGCCGTCGTCGGAGGCGATCGCCAAGGTCCAGCAGATGGGCGGGGCGTGGAATATCAAACCCGGGCCGGATGGGGTCGGCACCTTCGCGGATGTCATTGCCGGGTTCCACCAGGCCCCCAGCGGCAATCGTGTCGCCGGCAAGGGG
>Ga0315289_10003437_pt1 | contig 23993 bp, 18 predicted proteins | sample YL17G11_40_MG_FD_203452 | JGI IMG/M metagenome (GOLD analysis project Ga0315289, IMG submission 203452) | Sediment microbial communities from Yellowstone Lake, YNP, Wyoming, USA - YL17G11_40 | ecosystem: Environmental > Aquatic > Freshwater > Lake > Sediment | place: USA: Wyoming | collected...
TCGTGATGTTGCCAGGAATCCTGGCAACAATGGCTGAGGCCGGAGGAGGCGACACAGAGCGGACAGTGGCAACAATGGATGAGGCCGGAGAAGACGGACCAGGCATAGAGTGGACATTTATGGTCTATATCTCAACGGATAACGACCTTGATCGCACTCTAGGCATGGTCCCTCAAGGGCGCGCCCTTCTGGACGAATTGGAAAATGCGATTTTTGTACCTGGAGTAAAGGTAATTGCATTAATCGATGTATACAACAACTGGGATGATGCTCCAAATCACAATGTCAGATTATATAGGATTTGGGAGGGAGACAGAGAACTGCTCGCCGATTGGGGAGAGCGGAATACAGGTGATCCGACGCTATTGTCCGATTTCGTCATCTGGACAATAAACAACCACGGCGGAATCAAATATGCGTTGACACTCTTTGATCACGGAGATGCCTATAAGCGGTGTTGCTTGGATGAACATTCATCCTCCGATAGCCTGACAGCGATAGAAATCCAAACCGCCCTCACAACCGTGCAATCTCAGACAACCGAGACGATGGACTTGTTGGGATTCGACACGTGTTTGACACAATACAGCGAAGTCGCATATCAACTTCGGTCCTATGGAACCGTAATGGTAGGATCGGAAGAGGTTGAGAAAGGTCTACCAAATGAACAGGGCGGATGGCCTTATGACGCGATCATCACTGATCTTTGTAACAATAAATTCATGGACGCAATCACTCTCGGAACGATTATCGTTGACGATTACGAGGCTGAATGGGAAACCAGCGAGATTTTCAAGCGTGGAACGTTGTCCGCTCTTTATCTGCCAAACATGGAAACTATGGCTCAGAGACTTGACAATTTCGCTCAAAACATGCGCCCATTGTTGAACACTCATTGGCATAAAATCAAAGAAAGTAGGAACCTGGTCGAACGTTTCCGCTATCCGCAATACATCGATCTTTATCATTTTGCGTATTTAATTGAACAGAACAGTGCTATCCCGAAACCACCAGCGTTGACGACTGCCATTGATCAACTTCAGTTTATGCTTGATTACGGTCCAGGTTCGGGTGGCTTGATGATAAATAGCTGGAGTGATTACAGAGAACACCCGAATGCGCATGGTCTCGGTATCTGCCTCGGATACAGTCCAGGTGAATACGACGACTCAGGGTATGAGCCTCTGGCTTTGGCCAATAATTATTATGGCTGGAAGGAATTTGCAAGGAACTATGTGATGTTGAGATGGGAAGCAAGGACGTATAACCTTGCCAATGGTTATCAAGATCCTACCCCACAGTACATGCACATTGGGCAGGTGACAATGAATAAAGGCATTGGATACAGTGTTGATACTTATCTGAGTGGGAGCTCTGCATACGGATTTGCATTCATGGGAGTACTTGAGTCAAGAACGTTCAAAGCAAAAGCTGATGGGACAATCTCGTTGAAGGGATGGTTCCTTCTCAATGATAATTTCGTACCAGAGGAGCGACCTTATAGAAGCTATGTTGCCGCCTTTGCGATTCTCCCAGGTGGGCAAGTCTTTGGTGTGTCTACCTATATCATAAGATGGGACGACTCTGATTATGCAAAGGATGTCTGGCTCTATAGATCCAGAACAATCTCGGGATTGACCCCTTACGAAGATTATTATATTGGGATAGGCAGACTCGATCAGTGGACTTATGAAAAGAATCTCTATGCGAAGTGGGAAGGAGTGAATATAATTGGTTATCAAGTCGATTCCAGCTTCTCAGATTTCACCGTGAATCTGAACACCAAATATTTCACATACGATTATGCCAACCTCTACAGAATGGAGTCTTCGGAAAACATCTGGCATGTCGATTCGTATGGTTGGGATGGCACTCCAGCCGCCGCTTATGGCTTCATGGGACTCAGTGACAAGACCTATACAGTCAAATCCGACGGCACAATCCGTATACAGGGCTACTTTAGACTGCACGACACTTTCAGCGTGAGCCTCAGACCGACTAGAAGCTATGCGGCCGTGTATGTAATTGATCCTTCGGTGGGCTACATGTATGGCTATTCATATGCGATAAGGTGGGACGATGCCGACTATGCCCAGCACAAGTGGTTGTACAGAGATTTCACGATTTCTGGCCTAACTCCCTATAAAGTTGTGAAGATGGGCGTAGGGAGAGGAGATGGATGGGCGACCGACTGGCAATTGACGACGGAGTGGAAAAATCTAGTAGTCACGGGCGGTTAAAAATATGAAAAACGGAAAGGAGACAACGAAGGAAAATGGGATCCTCAATCTCCTTTTCGGATTTATTATTTACATTTAGAGGAAAAAGAGGAAAATAAGAGAATAAAAGTTCTGTACAACGGTGAATGGTGGCAGAAACATGGGGAGGCTTTGAAGCGGATATTGTGATCCGAAAAGAGGGTATCCAGTCACATCACAGAAGGAAGCAATTACACAATTCTCTCTAGAATTCGAACCACCCACAAGTTTTTCGAATAGGGACCATACCCTTCTCACGATTTCGAATTTCGGAGAAGTTTTATTCGCATCTAGATATGTCAGACATAAATGTCACTACTGGGTGCTAGAAAATCATACTTTATTTAACAATGCCTTCCCCCAAGAAAGGTTATTAATGCGTTAAATCGAAGCAAACCGATCATAAGGCGACATGGCTTTTTCCTGATTGTTCTTGAGGCATTTTTCGGGAAGGTACGGAAAGGAGGGGGGGCACGAGCCCCTCAAACCCTTTATCATTTATTGTGCTGCTTATTCCCACGAGGCTTCAATTCGTGAATAAGTCGTTTTTCTTCCTGATCTAGATCTTTAATACGATCAACTTTTCGAAACTCAATTGTGCAAGGTAATGGAAAAAATGTCGGGATTGCTTTATCCAATCTAGCTTCATGCTCGCTCATCCTAGAAACTACATCGCGCTTTGTCTTCCCAACATATTGAGGGCGACCATCAAACTTACTCTTCAAAGACCAGACTATGTAAATTCCAGGGTTTTCAGGAATCTCTTCAATATCCTTGTAAGAGCGAACTATGTATTTGGGCAATTAATCAGCATAAGATGTTACATGACCGAGATAAATGCTTTGACGATGGGCTAAGCCTCTTTCTCCCTTTTACCCTCCCGTCAGGAGATAAGGATTGGTGTGTTGAAGAGGCCCCTCGCCAATATCGTAGTTGCCACAACGATGGAGGCAAGAGACCATGCTATACATAGGACTGGACGTGCATAAAGAATTCTGTCAGGCAAGCAGGATGAATGCTATTAGAAAAGATCCCCTCTAGCAAGAGATTCTCATCCATGAGGATAGAGTTGGACAAGTTCCTGTCTCAATCCCTAGATAGAAGAATGGTGGGCCCAGCCGGATTTGATTCCGAATTTCTGGCTGGAAATCAATCAAGGGGAATTGAAAATTGGGAGAACGCCCCCTAAACCCCTTCCTATCTCTTTTTTTTTTCGTCAGGAGATAAGGATGGTATGTTAAAGCAGCTCCTCGTCTATTTAGAACATGTGAAAGCGTCTGATGGCTCCAGCATGCCATCACATGCTGGATCCTCCCGAGGAGGGAGATGGATGACAGTCATGGACTGGACCTCGTCGAAAAAGCTGCGACTCTGAACGCGTGATAAGGATTGGGGCGGGTTCGTGACAATGGACGAAGCGCCATAGTGCGGGAGAACCGCGAATAGGGGCTTGTCCGCTAAACCCTACTAGACGGGATCCGGATCGGAAAGGAGGAAAGTTGAAATCGTGAGAAGTGATTCAGCATAATGCTGCGAGGGCCTCTTCAACATAGAGGCTTTTTCCCGATCTCCATCCCTCGCAACGGTCCGAGAACCCCTCTTAGTACTCTCCCCGAAGAAACCTCCTCACCGATGACGATTTAGATGCTAGGGTATCCGGATACTGACCGCAATGCGAATATCCCGTCATAAAGGAGTTCCAGCGCGTATTGAGGGGTTCTTTTCAGATTACTCTAAAACCATAATTCCGTTGATTATCATATCAATGACGCAGAAACCTCCAAGGACGAGTAGGACGATTCCACGAATTCGACGATCGTCGCTGAAGGATATCAAGCTAAAAATTATTAGTATGATGCCCAGCATAAATTCTATGAGCCGCCCAGAATCTACCATTCCAATCGTCATATCTTATAATTCCTCCATCCTTGACAAGTTGTCAAGCACTAATAAGGATTATGAGACAGCTAAATAACCCATATTCACTATCCCTGAAAGATGACTGATAAGGGTGTGGGGGAGAAAGATCGGTTAGAATTACTCTGGACTTTCATTCATAAACATTGGTCTGTTCTCATTGTAGTAGCTCTTGGTCCAACTCTTTCAATTCTGTTAGGCTATCTCGGCATTGGGCTTCTCATAGTCATATGGATTGCCCTTTTGTCAATTCCGATTGCTGTCTTTCTGATAAAAGTATACAAGAAAAGAGTGCGAGACTGGGTTTCACATAAAGAAGAAGTGCGAAAAATAAGAGATGAATTGGAGACACTCAAGAATGAAGTGAGTAAATTAAGAGAAGGAATTATTGACTTGAAGGAGATTCGTTCATCAAGGACAACCGAAAATAAAGAGCGGGAGATTCGGTTTACGCCTATTTCTGCTTCAGTCATTCCAGTTAGCACTAAGAAATTCTTTATCAAGGAATTTAGTACAAATGTACCCAATGTGAGCATTCAGATAGAGGTAAAGACTCACTATCGTACTGCCTTTTCGCTATTTCTTCTTCCATCAGCAATCTATAAGAAACTGAAAGTCGAGGTCATTGATACATTTGAAATTGCCCCAACAAAACAGGAAGACAAATTATCTGTCCTTAAAGAAAATCGGATTGCTGGCTTTGATGATTCGACTTTCAACCAAGAAATTAAAACACTCCCCCATGCTGATACTTGGTATTTTGTATTTTACGTTCAGAAGAGAATAAATTCTGATGAGACAATATCGCTGATAATTAGTGGTCCACCACTTCCAGCAAAAATAAAGTAATGATTTCAGGTTGACAAAATTATTATTAACTTTAGGAGAAATCGAAATACTTAGGATGTCGCGATACCTCCGCGAGATCGGACAGGTCGACTTAGGCGTTTTCTTGAGTGAAATGCTCCCATGCTTGCATGGGCTTCCAGACCAATTTGAACACTGCAAAACTGTTCAGGTCATTTAACATTTCCTTCGGAAATCAATTCTGGAGTGATTTTGCTCTCGCAAATCACAGAAGAATTGGGACATATCGCAGTCAGCGGTGTATCCGATCTGGTCTGTCGGCGCGTGTCATTCAGGTCGTTATGCTCTGGGTATAACTCTTTGACTTTCTGAGTTGAAATTCATCGCTCCTTGACTTCCACGAGGGTAGGACTAGCCATTAATTCATGGCGCTTCCTCATGAATGCGTCGTACTCAACCAATTCCTGCTCGCTGATGAGTGCGGCGATGTCGTAGAAATCCACACTCTTTTCACGGAAGGCGTCCGGGTCGTTCTCGGCGAGATCGTCGAGATATTTCTCGTAACGGTTCTCCTTCTCGTCGATCTTCCGTTGGATTTCTTCGGATTCCCGACTTCGAGGAGGGAATACCAGTCTGTACACTTTCTCGTCTGGCTTGATTTGCTCCGCCTTCCTCTCCGCAGCAGAAGACGTCACCTCAGGTTTGATATGCGTCGGGCGCGGGTCCTCGGCGTTCACCTTCGGATAACGGCTCTTGATGCCTGAAAGGAGTCGGCTCACCGGCTTCTCGACGGCCGCGCTGCAGAGGGAGCACCTGCCGGTGAGCCTCTCCGGATTCTCTGTTCCGGGGGAATAGATGATGTCGGTTCCTCGCACGATCTTGTCCTCTGCTGGGCATATGAATAGCTCAATCATCATCGGATTCGCACTTCCATCCTTTGTCGCCCTTACTGATTCGTTTCCTCCACGATTCCATAATTTCCGTTTCTGCATGACATGTCGTTATATTCAGACATATGACCAATCATAAGAGAAAGGTTTAATTTTTCCTTTCGCCATGCTCTCATCATATCCGATTAGGAGATGTCATAAATGAGAGAGCAGATAGACCTCAGGATACTGAGGTTCCTTAAGAGGGAGGATTGGCCCGTGACGACGGAGATGGTGGCTAAGGAACTCTCCGTTTCTTGGAACACCGCCCAGGTTCATCTCTACAAATTGCTTGCGGAGCAATCGATAAGAGGCAAGCGCGTCGGCAGACAAAATCAATGGATGGTAACGGACGAAGGAAGAAAGAAGATCGCATCTTCAGATAGAGAACCGAAAGCGCCTGGCAAGTCGAAATGAGCTGCATGCGTTCTGAGCGAAAGACCGAAATTCAATCTCCGCTTTCGTTTTCCCATTTCCTCGTTGATGGCATCCGTATATCGATTTCCTGGCTCACATCCGATCGCCCTATCGCCCTTACGAGATGCACCGGGACATCCTCGTAGAAGACATGTCTCTGATGGCAATCGAATAACAACGCCAGCAGCTGAGGCTCCTTGCGAGGCCTGCTCCGCTGGTCGATCGCGGCGGCAAGCCTCCCGGCGCCGGCAGAAAAGGCATCCGGAACGAGATATTCCGGGAATGAGGAATATCCGGACGGCTGGCTGCTCATGAATGCTTTCATATTGCCGATCGCATTCTTCTGCCATGCAGGGGAATTCGGAAGCATTTTCGCGGATCGCGTATCAATGTGAGGGTCGAACCGCCCTTTTCTCGCCCTGAGTGTAATCTCCTTCATCGTTCCCCTGAAGGCGAAGGCGTTGGCGAGTGCCTCCTCGATAGGCTCGTCATAGTCGACAGGCCGACAGTACTCCTTCACAGAGTAATCCTCGTAGCAGGGAGCCCCCTTGATGAATTCAATGGCGGAGGCGGATATCTCTGTCGCGAAGTGAAAGAACTCATGCAGGAAGAGCAGTCTGAACGCCAAGGCGTAGGAGAGCGGATCCGCCACGGCTATCTTCGGCAGTCTCGTCTGAGGATCGTTGAAGATTTTGAGGGCCAGGTAGTTCACGGACGTATCGGGGATGCATATTCCCCAGCTTTTCTGCGCGAACCTGTGGAACGGGCAGTACCAGGCGAGGGCGTCCGTCCCCAAATGCTCGATTTCTCCCGTCATTTGTCCGTCGATGTCGTCGAAATAGGAGGCATCCTCGACTATTGGCAGTGCGATGGAATCCCCGCCGTTCGCGTTTCTATCGAGCCTCGTAATCGGATAACGGCCTATTTTGGGCGAGTAGATCCCGGAGATGATGATGCTCGCCGGCTTTGCATCCTTCAGATATTCGGCATCCGTGAACGGAACCCCGATCTCCTTGAGGTCGCTCACTAGCGAATCGACATCCATACCGATCCTCGCCTGCTTGCTCTGCGTTTTTCCTTCCTTTCCGCTTATCATCCCATCCCTCCTGCTTGTCATTAGGTGAATCACGGCTGCACCGGCTCGACTTCGACGATATCTCCTCTCTTCAATCTCCTGCCCTTGGGTAAAAGCACTTCATGCGCCGTCACATCCTATCCTTCGGGTGCTTTCTGAACCGGTGCATGCGCAGAGTCCCCGCCCGATCCGTCACATAATCGCACTCCCGGCAGTGATAGAGGCCGTCTTCGCCCCTCTTCGCGCGCACTAGGACACTCGGAGGCGTTACAGCCGTCACCTCAGACGCTACAACCGTCACATCGTGGCTCTTTTGCGAGAATCTAGGCGTCACATCCGCCACAGAAACCGTCACCTCAGGCGTTACCGGCGCCACATTCTGCCCTTCGGAGGCCTCGTAGGTCCGCTGCGGGATATTGGACGTCCCTCTTGCCTCCATATATTGGCTTAAGGCACCCCCTAATCTTGCATATAACTCAGCTTCTCCCAGAAGTTTGTCGATTTCGGCGCGCTCTTGAATCCCTTCCTTCGCTAAACGCGCCATTCCTCCGATGAACTCGCGCCTCTCCTCCGACCCCAACGTGCGGAGGAAACCTCGTGTATCCTGCGTCGAAAACTTGCTCCACTCGATCCTATCGGCCCTATCCTCCGAGGACAGATTCCGATCAATTCCTCCTTCCTTCCTATTATTTGAGACGACCGCCTCGGGAGGATTCGAAGGGGTCATACTCTTCTCAAAGACCGAGAGCATCTTATTGACAGTGTCGCGTCTCTTCTTCAAGACGAGTTGCTGATTCCTGCGGTACTTCTCCGACGGTTTCACCGCCCCTTCTTTGCTATCTGATATCAGAAACCCCCCAAGTATCCCTGGTAGCAGGGGTCATACGCAATGCCCAGAAAGCCATTGACGGCTCCGCAGAGCGGGTATGCACCATCTCTGATGCGAATTCTCAGTGGGTGGAGGTCGCCTGATCTCTTTGCCAACGCGGCTTTCTCATGGACTTCAAGAGAGAATGACAATCGAATCTCCTCACCGTGTCTGTCGTCTTTCGAGCCTTCGTTCCTGATGCGGCACAGAGCCATTTCGATATCGCCTGCTCTCCTATCGACGGCAATGAGTCTTTCCCTGCTCGGCGCGCTCTCCATGCGAGCTTATTAGGGGGTCCTAGGGGATAATATTATTGGTGAATTTAGGCTTACTTTAGGCTTACTGGCTGTCCCCCCATATGTGAGTAACGCTAGTGCTTTTTCGCCGAAAATGGGGTTGCGGAGCGGGCCTTGAGAGACGCGCTAACAGCACGAGAGATACCCCCTTGATTCATCACCCTCCGATAAGGAAAATCGGAAGGATCTCGGAGATATTCCTGTCGAAGTCTTCGCTCCTTTGGAGTCGACTTCGTCCTGTTAGGGGAAAGGAAACGATGTCGGTCTCGGAGCGGGAGAAATCCTCCCCTAGGGCGCTCGTAGGCGACCCGGTTAACCCTTCGTTCTGAGCCCGGGTTTCTCTTTTGCTTTTCTGACCCGTCTTCCGATACGAGAATATTCCTCTTTCGCCGTTTCTTCCTAAATTCGCATTTCAAAGGTTTCTTCGCAGTTCCTCACTGCTTTTTCATGACGGATTTCTTTTCTTATTTCAAGACTCGATTTCTCAGGAAAGCGCTCGGTCAACTGTTGATTCTTGCTCGGGCTCCTCTCTTACCCTTCGAACCAAATTTCCGAGTCGATTTGGCGTCATATCCCCCGTTTTGATGTCATTTCCGATACTCGGGGATACGGGGGGATACGGGCCCGTATAATCTTGAGCATCGGAAAGAGAGTCGGAACACGGGAAACATACGGGATTATACGGGAGGAATACGGGCCCGTATAGTTTAGATGCGTCAATTATACGGGATTGATACGGGGCGGGTACGGGATTATACGGCAACTTTGATTTCTCCGAATTATACGGGAGATTATACGGGGCGGGATACGGGATTATACGGAATGAGAGTCGGGCTTTCCATTGCCCTCACTCGGGGAAGCTTGCTTCTTTTCTCTGTTCTCTCGGATGATTTTGATGAGTTCGTCCTGCTTTCTCTCCCAATTCGTGTGCAGGATCACCGCATCGATCCCCGGGATAGGGTTCTATACTGTGCGTTGCCGATAATTCCCGTCCTGCAGACCGTCAGAAAGCCTTAAACCTTGATCCGCCGAAAGGAATTGCCCCCGGAATGCGTTGTCTGCACCCCGTAGAAAGCGATCTAGCGCACGAATACGGGTATCAGGAGGAAATACCTCGATAAGGTGATCGAACGATGCCTATGGCAAGCTATATGCAAGGTAATGAAGACGATTGATTTCAGTCCTCACGGATGAGAACATTCAAGTCAACCAACGACAAACCCTTTGTCCCGCCCGGAGCGATATGGGATGAAGTGAATGAGCCGCTTAACTACTCGGAGCGGGCGGACCTCGAGAAGTCGGTCGAGTCCTCTCTCGCCCGCCGCGTTCACAGGAAATCAATAATCAGGAAGACTTATCTCCTGCCTCGGGAGAAAACTTATCTCCTGACGAGGGGATGACTGGTCGAGGGAATGGAAATGACATGGAGAATCGAGCAGAAGAAGATGTTCGTAGTCGCTTCTCTGATACTATCCGTTCTCATTTATCTCATACCGGTCATACTTTCACGGCTCGGGGTATTTCTGGATATATGGTTGGGGTTATGGGTGGGTCCACCGCAAATCCTCTTAATCATTTGGATGATTGTATGGGTGGTTACACCCTGTGTCTGCCTTCTCTTATCGTATAAGTGGAAATTGAGTGTACGGATGAAATTGATTGCGCTAATAATCATATTGTGCGAATGGTTCTTCTTTATCATTGGCAACTTAAATGCAGGTCAGACCGGATGATACGGGCGCATATTGTATCCTGACCGTAAAGTCAATCTTATCGCAATCAGGAAAAAGCCTTATCGATTGCATACAGAGTCTATTGCGCCCATATCTGGTTTGCTTCGAAAAACCAATATGAGCCGTACAGACCGAAACTGAAAAATGGATCCATACCTGGCACGACGCCCTTCATCAAGGTGCCTGATACTAAGACGGTCTGATTGATTGAGAAGAAACCATCTCCGGTGTGGTCATCTGAATGTATGTATAATTGGGTCAGCGCATCGCTCTGCATCGATGGTTGGTCCTGATCGCGCAGCTCGAACCATCCCCAACCGTGAGATTCGACCCAGGGGATAGCATATCTATCCCTGGTTTCATACACTTTTGTCCAGTACCCAAGGCCGCCACCAAAGACTTGAGGACTGAAATACACATCAAAATAGGATCTGAGGTCCCATGTCGCAATCTTCCCCTGCAAAACCAACTTCCTGCCTTGATATTCATCCGGATGAAGCATAAGGTCCGTCAGTTCTGCCGTACCAATAGACGTCGGCGGAATGCTCGGGAGTATCAGAATGACAATCAGACCGATAGCAATAACGAGTACTGTCGCCTCGATGCGACCCTCTTTGTCAGAATCCATTGCTCTCCTCCCACTTATTGAAATCCCTTTATTTCTATAAGAAGCAAACTCAGTAGAGTCGGGAGGAGCAATCGAGAAAAAGCCTTGAAAGGGGTTTACCCTCAATCCCAACTGATTGAACTTTTCCGGGGAGATACTGGCTTAGAAAGTGCGAATTCACTTTCGAAATAATACTTATAGAATCAAGAAACGAGTAAATTGAAAAAACTTTCTTTTATTTCGATTCTGTAAAAAAAATGTACCAAAGCATATATCATCCTACAATGACAATCTGAATTAGCAGATAAAATGAAAACCAATAATGCATTTTATGCGTTATTCACAATAATCATCATATGTTGGCTCTGGTGCAAAACTAACCGCGTGATGTCATAGCACGTTCATCTTAGCCAGTAATGAAACGTTGTACATCGACAGCTTCGCCTGAACCTCGTTCATCCTGCCTATTTTGGACCTGCATCTCAGCCGATGACCGAACAATCGGACTATCGCGCTGAATACGCTTTCGGCGTGATTGCGCTTCCCGTACATCGCCGCGTATCGGTTCGGCCAGTGCACTGCGAAGTTCACCATCCTCTCGTACGCCGTCTCGGGATGCTTGAAGAACCTCGCGTTCTTCTTGATCCCGTGAATCGGCGTCGCCCCGTGTCGCAGCGCGGCCTGCAGGCAAGCCTCGCCGGTGTACGCTGCGTCGGCGAGGCTTCGCACGGGGAGTATGTTCTCGGGGAGCGCGTCCCAGACGCGTCCGAACCTTCGACTATCGTGCACCTTCGACCTGCTCAGCGAGTAGCTGAGCACGAAGAATCCGTCGACCTCGATCGCCGCGTGCACCTTCACCCAGTCCTGTATCGCTCGGATGCCGTAGTCCGTCTCCCTCCAGGTGTCATTGCGCCCGCTGAAGCCCGTCGCGTCCGTCGCGACGACGGCCTTCCGCTTCGGAAGCAACGAGAGGACGTGCGAATGGAAGCGCCTCCAGACTGTCAGCCATCGCCTGCACTTGTTCTTCCTGGAGAGGCTCGTGTGATCAGGAACAGCTTCGATCTCGAAGTACTCTGAGAGGTGTCGAAGGATGCCTTCAGTGTTCCTGAACGTCGCGTTGAAGTGCTGCCTGACAAGGAACGCGATGAGGAGCGTGCGCTCCTCGACCGGCGGCCTGCCGGTCCTCGCTTTATGCTGCCAGCATGAGAAGTCGTCGGCGAGCCTCCTGATCGCCTCGAAGCAGAGCCTCGTGCGGTCGACCATGACGTCGTCGTAGCTCCTCATCTCGTCGATCTCGATCGCATAGGTATCCATCCTCGACTGCCCGGAAAAGTTGAATATCCCGGAAGGCATTTCGACTTCGGTAGCGGTCAATCCAGCCATCCTGTTTCACCAATAGGTGTATGGATTCCGCTACCTAAATAATTAACGATGGATAATAATGCTGGAGGATGAAGTCGGATCACGAAGAAACGGGGCTGAGGAGTTTTGCACCAAGGTCATCCTTTCTAATTTCCCCAGAAACTCCCTGAGGAAAGAACCGTCTGGCGCGTCCCTCTCAGATGGAGCGGCACGCCGAGGATCTGGATCAAGGGACAATATCGCAGGAAGCAGCTGAAGTTCGATGTCAAGGCGTATCATCAGCGGGCGCTGGTCGAGACGGTTCACTCTGTCGAGAAGCGGAAGATGGGCGACATCGTGCTGGCAAGGGGCGCCTGCCAGCAGCACAAGGAGTTGATCTTCAGGGCATTCGCGTACAATGTCGGGAGGTTGGAGGCGATCTTTTTGTCATTCATTGAGGGTTTCTACAGAGCACGAAGAATCCTATTGAATAATTATCCCACCCCAGTTCAACCATCCTGTATAATCACTCAGTAAAATATCCGAGAACTTCTTATAGACACCTTTTTGGATTATTAATTCATCACCAATGTTCATGTAACCCAAAGGAGCAGAATCTATAAAATGTGCTCCCATAAAATAAGATGATGATATCTCGTTGAGAGGAGTCGGAGGCAGAGGCAGAAATATGATTTGAGAATGGTCGCGTATCTGTAGAAACACTTCATTTGTGTTCACTTGGTGTGGGGATTGAACCTGCGTTATAACAATAACCCAGCAGGTTTCATTTTCACTCTCGTTGAGTGTGAAAGAAATGCCTTCATCGTTCCAAAGTCTTGGATCAGAGGCAAAATGATCCACGTTGTCCGCATACCCATCTAAATCAGAATCATGAACCCCATCAACCGGAGAAAGCAAAGGGTTGAAAACAATTGCGGTGATCAGGATGAGTAGGATCATCAGTGGCCGAATGTAACGCTTTGATTTCCTTATTTCAGCCATATCTATTCTATTTGAAACGGAATCGAGAGCCGATAAGTTGCCAGTACTGAGATGCCATGAACGAATCCCAGAATGACTATGAATTTTACTAAGATTACGCTCTTCATTAATAAGTGAGAAAAGTTTGACCCAGAGACCATAGATTAGCACGATCATTCCAATTAAAATGATGACAAGGGTAGGGACATAAGAAATCTCTGGCCGACCCAATGTGTAAAGCATGTATGAGGAAATGAAGGTTATGAAGGCGGGAGAACCTAGAATTCCAATTCCCACGAATAAGAGACCGATCTCGCTAACTACATTTCCGAAGTGCTTCAACTCGGATGCAGATTTTCGCCCTATGATCATACGTTTGACATTGTCATGTTTTTCATCGAATCCTTGATATACCTCGGCGTTCCAGACAAGATAGCATATCGCGAACACTCCCCCAGATAAAAGGATGATTCCGACAATAAAGAAGAGTGTATTAGAATGATACATTACGGTATAATTCTCATTATCTATCACATCCTTTGTGCTCATGGATATGAAGCCGATAATAATTGCCGCCATCCCGAGTATGAAAACCTTGTAACTTTGGCTCATATTGGCGAATACTGTTATCTTCATCGCATTCAATTATCCAATATCAAGAGATAAAGATTAGTGTGTTAAAGAGGGGGGATCAGGGTCTTGGTTGATTGTAGAAGAACATTTTTTTCTTCAGGTTAGACGAAAATTCGACAATACTTCTCAACCATCATCACTTCGATGACCCATTCTATCTCGTGCATCATCCTACATAGTAATTAGACAGGATAACAAAACCGAAAAAGAATAAAAGAGAATGGGGGGAGTATATACTCCCCTTGATGTTTATAATTCATTAGGTTATTGAGACGCTGGGCAACCGCGCACTGTTATATATGTCAATTCTTGACCAGGCATCAGCGGTAGAGGTCGGATAGGAACCCGAACTCAGCGATTCGTATGTCGTCACCTCTGCCCACAGCCGGTAAGTTTGTCCATTTGTCAGAGTCCATGCATGCGACGTCGCGCCGAGAGCGCCATAAACCTCCACAGACCAAATATTTACGTTACACACATAGTCGGCAATTGTGACTATGTAATCGGACCCAACCCAGATCCCAGTCGCAACGTTCTGTAAGTTCATTGTGACCTTAATTATGCAATGGCCTATAGTATTACATGGCATCCCATAGTTACTATGTACCGCCATTCTCACATGTGTGGATCCACTCCAACTCCAAGTGATAGTGTACGATTTGGTGGATGTGGCTGTAAAGGTGCCCCAGAATTGCAAATTTTCTGTGCTAGTGATAATGGCGCCTGATTGTCCGACACCGTGGAAGCTTACATCTGTCTCTGCCCCCATATAGCCATTCGATGCATATGCGTAGGGAGGTGTCCAATGGTTGAAGACCCCTATCGTGGGATAATTCCGGTAATCAATAGCGGGAGTTCCGGTTGCCGCATAATATGGCGGAGTGAGAATTGTTGCGCCCACATAAGGCAGCGAAAGCATTATGATTACTACCGCTAACGACGATATTCCTGCAATAAATTTTCTGTTATGTGTACCCAATTTTGATTTCCTTTCCTCAGATGTCACTAAGACACCTCCAAATCGGTTATCTGTTTCGTGACTAATGAAGAATCGGGAAGAGAAATCTTTTAACGGAATTCCCGTTCACGGAATTTCATTTAACAGATAGTCAATCAATGTTGGATTAATATTCTTAAGTTATAGAATCATCAAATCTATTCCATTAGAATTTTGGACCAGCTAGAAAATGAGGAATCCATTAGCATTTTTCCTTTTAATGACAGAAAATGGATCTTGGAAAAGGGGAAGTGATTCTGCTCATTGCATCCAATCAACTCCAAATTCTTCAGAATTGAGATTGAATTGTTTATCGAATCTTGACTTATAGGAAGCTTCTCTCTGAAATCTGTTTTTGAACACGGACCGTCGAAAAAAAGAAGATTCAAAATTTGCAGAGATCCGGTTGCTCTATCTAATCTATATAGAGGCGAATCATATAAATAATAATTGATTTTCTCTTCTTTGTGAATATCCGTCTCTCCGCAGAGTTTTCTCAAATATCGCGAGGAACTATGCGTTTGAGAATCTTTTTGTTTGAAGATTCCCCTCCCCCCACGTTGTGAGCATTAGTGTGGGTGTATATCTAAATTTCCAAAGAAGCTTTCACTATTGAGATAAAATTCTGTTTTTCGCCTCTCATTAGTTTATCAGTGAAACGAATGGATTCCCAAATTGAATACAGCCCTAATAGGTAAAATATTCATAATAAAATTCAATGTGAATTATTGAGCTGGAAGGTTTAGTTTATCAGGAAAAATCTATCGGATGGAAAGTATTATAGTGAATAATTAACCTTGGGAATCAGGAGGATTTGGAACATTCTGATTAAGAACGTCGGGAGTTGATAGACACGGGATTTCGCTCATCTCTGCTTTTCCCAGTTAGATCGGTCCTTAGAAACAAGCTTCGATCGATCTATGCCTTCATTGGCATAATGTTGGCAATCTCATTCATTTCCGGTTCCATGATAGCTATCGATTCGTCTTCATCGGCACTGATGAGGTCAGCATTGGAAAAAGTGCCGGTCGATCTCACTTTAAACGCTTATGGAGTACAATCCGCCAATGTCACTCAGCAAATGAGAGCCATCACAGCTATTGAAGGAGTCACGGATGTCACTGGGGTCGAATCATTTGTTTCAATCGAACCGATCATAAATTATGGCGGAGGGATCGATCCAATCAAAATACATTCAGCTAACAACGCAAATCATTTCTGGAGTATCTCGGCATTTGCTTCATGGCTTGAATGCCCTGTTTTCCTTTCTCAGAATTCAAGCAGGATAATATCATCTGGTATGTTCAATGGTTCGCTGCCCTCCCCTGGAACAATCGTTGTCACCAAATATATCGCAGCTCAATTAGGCGTAGACATCGGAGATAAAGTAATTCTGAGCTTCTCCAAGGCAAATTATTCCAATCTATATGGATCACATCAGTATGTAAATAAGTATATCAATTTCACATTCATTGTTTCTCAGATTTGGACGCCGAATGTTCATCAAGGCGTATCATTCAGCCCCATAGTCTTCAACATGGCGGATATGGGGACAATTCTTTCTGATGAAACAATTGCCAGTTCATATTCGATTCAGACTCAATATATGGTATGGATCGACAGGACACATGTCATTAGCATAGGAGATTCCGTCAGCACTTCTGAGAGACTGCAATCCATCCAAAATGGAATACAACTGAGCATGGATTCAGTCGGAATCCCGATTACGATCGATAATAAGATCATGCAATCGATTAAAAATTTGATGAGCCAGCTTGACGGATATAAGGTCACCTTCTTTGCTCTGTCGCTACCTGTAATTGTTCTGGGAGTGTACATCTCGACAGTCGGGGTCGAGCTCGGAATGAGGGATAGGAGACGCGAGATCGGTGTATTGAAAGCGAGAGGCGCGAATAATCGGCAAGTCTACTCCAATATGATGGTTGAATCAATCAGTCTGGGGGCGTTCTCCGGAATCACGGGATTAGTCTTGGGAGTTGTTGTCAGCCGCATACTCCTTGATGCTACCATATCCTTCATGGGCGCATATGGAAATGCTCAATTGACTGATATTTCGATTGGCATTGAAACGATAATTGTCACGGTACTCATCGGCATCGCTCTGATGATCGCGTCCTCGTACAGACAGATCAAGATAGCCATCAAGACAGATGTTGCCGAAGCTCTACATTACTCCATCCCTGGTGAATCGAAGAGAGAATATGATATGAAATGGGACGTTGCATGCCTGGCATTTGTCATGCTTGCAATAATTTCAGTGGTCTTCGTAGACCTACGGGATGCATTGCAGAATTCCAATTCATTCTTCACTCAAGTTACCCTCATGACCTTACTCGCACTGGGAATAGCAATCGTTCCACTCATGCCCCTCCTGCTCTCTGTGAGCTTGGTCAGATTGATTACGAGAGGACCTAAGAAGCTATACACAAAATTCTCGCGATTGATGAAACCATGGACGAAACAATTGCATTACATAGTTGAGAGGAATGTCGAAAGGAATCCGAAGAGGGCGTCGAATCTAACAATGATAATAGCCCTTGCACTAGCGCTCGGTCTGTTTACATCGATGACCATGGAATCAGAACTGGCTTACGAAATGGAACAGGAAAAGATATACTTGGGCTCGGATGTTTATGTTGATTCGTATTACTACGGCGAACCTTTGAATCTCAGCAAGCTGAACGATTTGGGTAAGATAGACAATTTGCGCGACGTTAGTATCGGCTACAGCTTTAAGAACGACAATCTGGTCGCTGTCGATGCGAAATCATATTTTGATGCCGTAAGCCCCGCGGATTATTGTTTCGTTGGAAAGAGCGCATTCGATTCCTTAAATGAATTGAGGGAAAATGGCACTGCGCTTGTCTCAGAGAGATTCATGGAGCAAGTGCCGATTAGTGGCAATATCATCTCCTCATTCTATTATCCCGTTTCTAACTCATCTGAATGGGTAGCTTACAATGTTAGCTTGAGAGTCATTGGCCAATTCATAAAATTGCCCGGCTACCTGGATCGCTGCGAAGTTCTAGTGAATCTCAGTGTGATCACAGGCATTCTGAATCAACAACAAATCATGAATGGATCATTCCAGGGTGCCAGGGCTCTGATTAAAATGGATGATGGAGCCAATCAAACGATAGCGGCACAGAAAGGCGAGGAGATTTTCGCAGCCGCTGGGTTCAAAGCGACTTTTTCAATGGACCTGGATAGTCAACTGGATTATCTCAGGCACAGCCCTTCGTATGGTGCCCTGGCAGGATTCTTCAATTCGGAATACATAATCTCGATAATCACAATGAGCGTGGGCGTCGCGATCATCATCTCCATAACAGTCACGGATAGACGACAGGAACTTGCCTGCATCATTGCTAGAGGTTCCTCGGCGTCGCAGATGAGAAAGATGCTGATGGGAGAATCGATCTCATTGATGATATTGGGCATATTGATTGGCGTATCTGTCGGATTCCTGACAGCGTATCTGTTCAATCTTCTCAGTGCGGACTTGTCAGGAGCAATTGGTCACTATCTCGTATTTACCTGGGTCAGTCTTATTTTGATATTTGTTTCCATAATTTCACTACTGCTTGCGTCGCTCTTGGCTACTTCAAGGGCGGGCAAAATCAAACTCGCAGAAATCCTTAGGATAAGAGGTGGTTGAAATGGGCGACATAGTGGTCAAAGATTTGATAAAAGTCTATAAAACCGGTGAGTCGGAAGTCATCGCATTGAGGGGACTTGACGGTGTCTTCAAGGAAGGAGAGATACATGCGATCATGGGCCCGTCTGGATGCGGAAAAACGACTCTGATCAATATCCTTGGTGGTCTAGATAGGCCGACTGCCGGTTCGATCACGGTCGATGGTAAGAATCTTGCTAATATGGCGGACGCTGACCTCGTCACTCATCGGAGGGAGAAGGTCGGTATCGTTTTTCAATTCTTCAATCTGGTCCCTACGCTCAGCGCTGAAGAAAACATTGAGCTGCCAATGCTATTAGCAGATAAGCAAAGCTCTCTTATCGATGAGCGCGTGGAAGAACTTCTGAAACTGATAGGGATGGAGAAGAGAAGGGACCATAGGCCAGATGAACTCTCCGGCGGAGAGCAGCAGAGGATCGGAATCGCTGTTGCGCTTGCAAATGATCCACCGATCTTGCTCGCGGATGAACCGACAGGAGAACTTGACCGGGATACTGGGGAGCAGATATTGTCCCTCTTTAAGAAGTTAAAGGAACAATATGCCAAAACAATCGTGATCGTCACGCATGACCTGAGGATCGGTGAGATCGCGGATCGCGTCATGATGATGGTGGATGGCACGATTGCTTCTGAGATCTCAGGTTCGGAATTCATTCAAAAAGAAAAGGCATTGAGCGATATGCAGGAACTCAAGCAGAATAAAATCAAAAATATAAGGTGAGGATTTTTCGCTAAGAGACGAGATGGCATCATCAATTGCATCCCGGGATAATCAAGTGTGGCGATGTGTTTACTACTATCTATAGGATGATTGAAAGTATTCGAATAAGTGTTGGGCGACATGACATATTTCCAATGCAAAAGCGTTGACAAAGTCTTGCCAGTAGTGTCGATTGAGATAACCCCCCGTAATGGGGTGCCCTATGATTATCAGATTATGTTGTTATGAGCGAATAACTACCGCTCCCAGAGAAAGCGTGCACCTGGAGGTAGTAATATCCGGAAACTGTCGCGATACAAGATACAAATTCAATGCTTCCCGGAATTATGGAACTATCGATTAGCGTTTTTGATGGGCCATAGAGGTAGAGATCAAAATCAGTACTCACAGGGCCGACCATACCAATAGAAAGTAAATCGCCAGTATCCAGCCATATCTTGAAGAAATCATATTCATCGGTTGTATCATCGATTGTTTCAGACCAGATTGAATATGCAACAATACCTGTCGCTGTAGCAAAACTGTTACCTGAATCAGTAACTGGAAACATAGTAAAATTTGTTGTCACTTTATCGAACGCTTTTCCAAATCCGGAAGCTTCGAACTTCATAAGATAAGCATCTACGCGATATGTGCACGCTGTTGCAGGTGCTGGTATGAATATCGGTAGTGTCGGCGATATGTTGGTAGTCAATTGACCGAGGGTACCTGAAATCCCCTCTCCGCTGTACATCGTGCCATTAGGAGCTGTGATTATGAACCTGACTTTGATACCATTGACAGACCACCAATCACCAGAAGCATGCACGAGTACAGACGGTTGCACATCTACATCCGACGTGCCATCCATATAATAGACATCTCGCGCAAAGAGGTTAGATAGGCTCAAGGTCTCTTCAATAGGCGATTCGGAAACTGAAAACGCGAGGAAGTAGCCGTCAATCATTTTCGTTTGAGATGTGAAACCCAGAATGCCGTCGGCAAGGTTGTCGAACAATTCCCAAAGCGAACCGTCGTTTATAATCCGACTCAAGAAGCAAGCGACTTGCGATCTCTGATGGTCACCGCTCACAAATAGGGCTTTGATCGTAACGTGTCTGCCAATGTAGGAGGGACCGAATTCCGTGCCTTGAGCCCAAACCGGGTAGAAGACCGGTAGATGATATGTAGTGTCTGGCGACCCTGGCGTAATATTGTGTAGACTATAGATCCCCAAGTCTACTGGCAAGTATTTCATTATAACTCCACAACCCAAGGCATTTGAAACAACTCCAACCACGGTCTTCAAAGTGGTACCGGAAGCATAACCGTCAGTCTTCACGACCAAAGTCGAAGCCGTTGAGGTCTGAGTTTGGGTATAAATGTCCTCTAAAGACCCTTCTACAATTCCTTCTGTGACATTCTGGAAATCATCGCAGACAATAAGGGGCAATTCTGTGAATTCCCCCGGTGGAGTGATTCCCAAGAACTTCCAGCTGTCATAGAGTACACCGTCGATTCTTAAGTAATACATTAGGTCTTGTGAGGAAGAGAAATTCCGTATGAATGCTATTGCGCTGTATCCCCAAATCCCTTTCACCCCTTGGGTAAGATCTAAAGCATCAGTGAAATTCCTGTCGAAGAGAAATGCCACAGCGGGATTCCTGAAGTTTGAAAGCACATCTAGCTTCCCCAAAAGTGCTTTATCATTGGTGCCGAGGGCTTGTGCCACTGCCTCAGCGATATTCTTGAAATCCAACACGAGTGCAAATGCATCGGATTTAACACTTGCTACTGGCGGGATAGTGCTGTTGGAACCTTGCAGGATTGACCAGAGCCCGTGGACATCACTCTTGCTATAGGTAGATGCAACAGGGTCCGAATCATAAGTCACGCCGACGTGGAAGTGTAAGGGGAGAGAGGAAGTAGATATGCTGAAGTTCAGACCGAGACGGTGTAGGATGGTTGAAAAGTCGCTCTCAGCTACATTGAGCCCGACAATGCCATCCATCTCCTCATAATTTAGGTCACGGGTTCCGAGAATAAACCATTGATTGATGTTATGAATCGTATTGTTCTTCTCTGCCAAAGTCACCATGACCTCATCAATGTTTTTCGTTAGATTCAAGATGAATTGTGACCCCTCAGAACTCATATTCTGGCCAAGTAGACCAAGCCCTAACTTTGCCACCTCTTCCGGCTTGATCACATCGTAAACATCTCCTTCCAGGACGTGACTGTTATTGTAGGTTATCGTGTCTGCTAGAAGTAAGCCAGGAAGGCTAGATGAATCGGTGATACCTCTTAGGTCTATCTTGGATTTATCGATAAAATCCTGCAGATCTCCAATAGCGTCGAAGGAGAATATGTTCAATAAATTCAAGAATGCCGGTTTGACGATCACACCAGACACATGAGCGTTTGTGAAGAAGGCGGGCTTACGTTCGGATGATAAAAAAATGAAGTCTTGCGTATCCCCCATCCCAATGCCGAGGGTGTGATTTTGATAAATCACGCCCACGCAGTTTAGATCCACTTCAATATTTGTAAATTCGAATTCCAATATATCGGATGCAAGGACGGACTGTTCTACAGCTGAGATGTTTGTTGGAACGAAAGACTTGAGTTTGATAGTATTGCCAGAGTCCTCGTCAAGGACTGCTCCCCCAATGGCCATAATCGGCTCTGAAGAATTGATGAGTATTTCTCGGACCTTTGGATTGGCATCTTTGTAATTCTCAATAAGATAGCCTATTCCAGCGTTGGAGCTACCAGTGCTTTTAATGGAAACAGAGGAAGCAGACGCCTTGTAATTCCCTCCAGTAGGGTCATAGATTATCATGCAATCCTTCGGTTTACTCCCATCATCACCAGGAACTACCACCAAGACATATGTTGAAGACAGTAGCAGAATTACAACTAAAATGATCGCGCTCAGAATCAGAAGCGCATTCTTCCGCCCAGACGTTGTCTTAGGATTCTGAATGACTTCCGCAGGATGTTCGGTACTAGTTATCGCCACTTACCCACAGCCTCCGTAGATGCAAATCGAGTCATTTGATATTAATAATTACTTTAAGAAGGGACTTTAGTAAAGAAGAAGGAGGAAACAGAACCGGATCAAACCTCCTATATAACTGGGAGCATAGAATCAAAGCAAAGTGGGATAGGTCGGATTCTTTCTCCGAATCAAATGTGTTTGGGAGAGAAGAATCTAATTCCTTTGGGAGAACCCGGTCAGATAGAAGGCATCTGCCAGTGGAAAGCAAGAATAGGTTGATTGATCTCACCCGGAGAATCGATTCTTAGGTGAGAACCCCCTCCCTCGCGCACGTGTTGCGAACGCACGTGAAGCCGCAGAGTCTGTTTCTTAGGTGAGAATATCGGTTGCCCGGTGTTCCCCATAACGCATACGTACGCACACGCACGTTCGCACGAAGGGGGCAGATGAACAACTAATCAGATCAGCCGAAGGTGTTTTCTTACCTGAAAAAACTAAGGAGGATCTAGCTAAGATCGGCATTAGAATCATGAGAATTTGTATCATATTATCTACAGAATATAAATACGATTTTCGTTTCTTGACTGTCTTTGTCAAGACATAAATGCACATTTATATGCATTTTTTGAGTATTTTTGTACACAAATAATCAATGAAATTCCCGACGGGAGCACTGCCAATTTTTCGAGAATTGGAGGAATAGCAGTTGTATCAGAAGCAATAAGTACCGCCGCTCGGCCTTCTTTGTGCGATGAGAAACCCGGTCAGAGGCTCGATTGCGACATTCCTGATTGTGAGCATAATGATCATCGGGAGCTTGAGTCTGGTCCCCTTCGCTCAGGCAGATGATCCTGTGCCAGAAAAGGTTCCTGAGCCCTGGATAAGCGAATCTCACTTCTACAATAAGTCAGATGGAAATTCTAGCACGAGCAATTTTAACTACGAGGCCTGGGGGATCACGATCACCCATGGAGACATAAAGACGGGGCTCTCAGTACGGAACTATACCAATGGCAATGGGGTCTATGTTGACTACGGCCAGAATATCATGTTCTACCTCGGAGGCAGGTTCTACATCGCGATGTTCACGATCGATCAGGTAGTGATCATAATAAACAACAATACATTGAGGATACCTTTGAGGAACTGTGCCGATTTTGAGCTGACATACACCCCGGTCAAGTATGACGGCACCATCCCCACAATGGAATGCAACATCACCTACAAGAAGATCCGAGTCTATCCCAGCACCCCTGATTCGACCTTCGACCTGACAATATTGAATCACTTCAGAGGGGACTGGAACCAGACGAGCATCAAGGTCGAGGCGCTCCTGGATTTCAGTGGCATGCACCTGAGTCAATACAGCGCAGGTGAAAATTTCACTGCAGAGATTCACTACATCATGCAGTTGACTGACCCCAATATGAAGGATGCAGGTCCGCCAGATTTTAACACGATCAAGCCCTCGAAGTATACGGACACATCCTTGGAATACAACATGACGCGCGACGACGGCTCTCCATATACCTTGTCAAAATTGGAGATGAACGACAATTTCACGATTTACAATGCAAGCGGGGCTCATCCGGCGGTGGGCTACTCCCGGATGGATTCGCCCAACAGTAGCGGGATCGACGGGCAGACATACAACCACAATTCGCGCGTTGTCACCCATGGATTCCCGAACCTGACCTACGAGGATACCCAATCGA
>Ga0315289_10003438_pt1 | contig 23987 bp, 18 predicted proteins | sample YL17G11_40_MG_FD_203452 | JGI IMG/M metagenome (GOLD analysis project Ga0315289, IMG submission 203452) | Sediment microbial communities from Yellowstone Lake, YNP, Wyoming, USA - YL17G11_40 | ecosystem: Environmental > Aquatic > Freshwater > Lake > Sediment | place: USA: Wyoming | collected...
TCATAAAGATGAGGAACGTTTGCGTCAAGTTGCTGCTACCTCAATGGCAACCAAAGATATCGCCGCGGAGAAGGAGTTCTTCGCCAAACTCGCTGTAAAAGCAGTGGAGCAGATCAAGGAAGAACGAGACGGCAAGGTCAAGGCTGATATCGATCTGATCAAGGTCGTGAAGAAACACGGCAAGAGTGTTGAAGAGACCGAATTGGTCGAAGGCGTCGTGATCGACAAGGAAGTCTCCCACAGCCAGATGCCAAAGCAAGTCCACAAGGCCAAGATCGCTCTGCTCAACCAGAAGATAGAGATCGAGAAGACCGAGTTTGACGCGAAGATCAATATCGAAAACCCAGAGCAGATGCACATGTTCCTCGACGAAGAGGAACGAATGCTCAAAGAGATGGTGGATCAGATCGCGAACTCAGGTGCGAACGTCATCTTCTGCGAGAAAGGGATAGACGATATCGCGATGCACTTCCTCGCGAAGAAAGGGATTCTGACAGCCAAGAACCTGAGCAGCGGCGACATGGAGAAACTCGCAAAGGCGACCGGAGCAAAGATACTCGCGAGCACCAAGGACATGTCACCCGAAGCACTCGGTGAAGCGAAGCTGGTTGAAGAAGTCAAGATCGGAGATGACAAGCTAGTCTACGTGAGAGAATGCAAAGACCCCAGAGCCGTCACAATAGTCCTCCGCGGAGGATCCGAGCACGTAGTAGACGAAGCCGAGCGGTCCTTGCATGACGGTCTCTGCGTTGTCAGAAACGTCGTAGAAGACGGAAAGATAGTAGCGGGCGGCGGAGCTTCTGAAGCCGAAACTGCGAAAGAGCTCAAGAGCTACGCCAAGACCGTCGGAGGAAGAGAACAGCTTGGCATCGAGGCGTTCGCAGAAGCGATTGAATCAATTCCCATGACACTTGCAACAAACGCGGGACTGGACCCTATCGACATCATGGTCGACCTAAGAGCGAAACACGAGCAGCCCGAGAACACGTGGATGGGCGTCGACGCCATCACCGGCAAAGTGGAGGACATGCTCAAGCAGAACGTGGTCGAGCCACTGCGGACGAAACTGCAGGTCATCCGTTCAGCAACCGAGGCGGCCTGCATGATCCTACGAATCGACGACGTCGTCTCATCAAAAGGCATGAGGGAGTCTGGGCCTCCAGGCAGGCCTCCAGGCATGCCCGGAGGCATGCCTCCTGGCGGAGAAGAGTTCTAGATCAATTCTTCCTCCCCCCTTTCCTTTCTTCCAGCACACAAAACCGTCAACGCTCGTTTTGTCGGAGTCAAGCCATATAGCGAACGCTGTGGCCTACAACACGCTCAGACTCGCGGAGTGGTCTTCTCATGCTCTTCGTCGTAGCCGTGACCGGGGCGAGCGGATCGGTCTATGCAAGGCGTTTGCTTGAAGAGTTGAAACGCAGCGGACACGAGACGATTCTACTGATAAGCGACGAAGCCAAGAACGTCATGAAACAAGAAAACGAGGATCCAAAGAGATACGAGAAACTGGCAACGCGAACATTCTCGGAGCATGACTTGAACTCTCCGGCCTCAAGTGGTTCAGTGAAGACCGCTGCAATGATAATCGTCCCATGCAGCATGAAAACCGCCGCTTCCATAGCTCACGGTCTGTCCAGCAACGCAATTACCAGAGCGGCCGACGTGACATTGAAAGAACATAGACCACTGATCCTAGTGCCAAGAGAGACCCCATTGAGCGCAATCCACCTCAGGAACCTGTTACTGCTCGCAGAGGCAGGCGCTATTATCCTACCTACAATGCCTGCATTCTACACGAAACCGAAATCCATCGATGACATGGTCAACTTCATCGTGGGCAGGATATTGGACCTGCTGAATGTGTCCCACAACTTGTTCCGACCCTGGGGCGAGACCGGCTAACTCCAGAGTGCCAGACGAACCGAGTCTCAGGATTTCTCTCTGTAGCGCTTCACGAGTTCGACGTACGCTTCGGCCGCGTACTTGATAGCCGCGAGGTCTGAATCATCGAGATTCCTCACTGGTTTCGCTGGTACACCTGCCAAGAGAACCTTTGGAGGCGTCTTCTCTCGTTCCAAGACCACAGATCCTGCGGCAACCACCGAGTTGGGTCCGACCTCAGACCCTTCTAAGAGAGTAGAATTCATTCCCACAACCACGTAGTCGTGAACTACCGACCCGTGAATGACTGCGTTGTGCCCGACAGTGACAAAGTCGCCCACAATGCATTGACCGTCAATGTCCGTATGAATTGTGCAATTGTCTTGGATGCTACTATGCCTTCCAACTCTTATTCGGCCCATATCGCCGCGCAGCACTGCGTTCTCCCAGACGCTGCTGCCCGCGCCGACCTCCACATCCCCTATCAGAGTCGCACTTGGAGAGACATATGCGTCTGAACTGATCTTTGGCTTGGTTCCACGAAACTCGATCAACGGCATCTTGAACGATCCTCTTTGATACGAGGGCATCTCATGAGATGTCCGTACGCCCAGCGTCTGGCTAGGAGACTTGTCCCAGAGTAGGGGACGTATTCTTATCTATTTCACCCGCAAACGAAGCGAACATTGCCTCCCGCGGGTCGGGTCAAAAAGATGACACGCGACGTGGTGCAGACCTCTGCCCTCACGAAGAAGTTTGGCAGTCTAGTCGCTGTCGATCACATGGATCTATCCGTCAAGGCGGGTGAGATATTCGGATTTCTCGGCCCAAACGGAGCAGGCAAAACTACGACTGTCAGGATCCTATGCGGCCTTATGGCGCCAACATCAGGCACCGCACTTGTGGTAGGTCACGATGTCGTGAAGGAGCCTGAAGAAGTCAAGCAGCGAATTGGATACATGCCCCAAGCATACGGGCTCTACGATGACTTGACCGTCGAGGAGAACTTGGAATTCTTCGGAAGCGTGTACCGCGTTCCTCCTGACGAAAGACGAAAGCATGCAGACGAGATCATGCAGCTGGTCCGACTCGAAGAGTTCCACAAGCATTACGCTGGACAACTCTCTGGAGGCATGAAACGGAGGCTGTCTCTCGCCGTCTCCTTGATCCACAATCCAGAGCTTCTGATTCTGGATGAACCTACCGCCGGAATCGATCCGCCGCTTCGAAGGGTTTTCTGGAAGTATTTCCGACACCTGAACAAGCGATCCGTGACGTTCTTCATCAATACACACTACATGGATGAAGCAGAGCTCTGTGACAGGCTTGCCCTGATCAGCTATGGGCGGCTGATAGCGATCGGCACGCCAACCGAACTGAAGAGGAAGGCGATCGGTGGTGAACGAGTTGAACTTGTCACAGCAGATCCGTCACGCACCGAGGCCATACTCAAAGATTCAGGACTCGTTCGAGACACTAGCATTTCAGATGGCAGCATCCAACTGATCGTGGATGAAGCAGCCTCTGCCATTCCAAAACTCACATCGATACTCAGAGAACGCGAAGTCGACGTTCTACAAATAAGACAGCTACAACCCAGCCTGGAAGACGTTTTCATCAAACTCGTTGAGGAAGCTGGTGAGAAAACACGGCTCTAGACAGAGTTCTCCTGATGACGAAGAAAGAAGTAACGCATCTCATCAGAAACCGCCGGGTCTTTGCGCTCACGCTCTTCATGCCTCTCCTGTTGATGACGATAGTTGGACTTGCCTTTACCGGCGAGGTGAAACACATCACAACCGTCATCGTCAACAAGGACGGCGGACCGCTAAGCCAGACATTCATTGATGCGCTGAAAGTGAGTGAGACACTCCGGATAAGATACTATGCAGATGACGAGCCGCAAGCGGAAGCGCTCGTCCGAGACGGCTTAGCGAAGGCAGTGATTGTCATTCCCTCAACCTTCGAAGATGACCTGAAACGATCCAAAGGGATCATCTATGTGATGGTGGATGGATCAGACCCTGTCTCAGCAGGCGCAGTTGCTCCAGTCGTGCAGGGCGTAGCTCTCGGCTTCACGCCGAAGCTAGTCGTTCAAGTTGAACGGTTGGTGTTGTATAATCCGTCGCTAAGGTACATCGATTTCATAGCACCCGCGATCGTGGGGATCTTCCTGCAAATATTTCCGATGATCCTGATCTCCATGGCAATTGCAGGCGAACGAGAAAGAGGAACAATAGAACAGCTCATCGCGACTCCTGTCAGCGGCTTTGAGATACTGTTCGGCAAGCTCATCGTCTACATGGGATTCGGATTCCTCAGCGCAACAACCATGCTCATCGTTGCGGTGTACGCTTTCAACCTCGTGGTACGAGGTAGTGTTCTACTGATCGCGCTATTCCTAGCAGTGTTTCTGACGGCGTCCTTGAGCTTGGGAACGCTCGTCTCTGCGGTGTCGAGGACCCAGATGCAGGCTGTACAGACCGTAATGCCGGTAATCTACATCATGATCTTCCTGTCAGGCACGTTCTACCCCATCGAGGCCATGTCGCCGCTCGTGCAACCCATATCGTATGTGCTACCCCTCACGTACATGATCCACGCTATGAGGGCGATAATTGTGAAAGGAGCCGGCCTAGATGTCGTGATAAGAGATTTCATTTTCCTTTCAGCATATACAATTATCATGCTCGTCTTGGCTGTGGTTGTGTTCCGCAAGAAGCTTGAGTAGGTATTGGCAATTTGAAAGACAGATCAGAAATTCCCAAGCTCTTTGGGACCTCCGGCATACGCGGAAACGTTCGAGACAAAGTGACAGTGGGATTTGCTCTCGACTTGGCGCGTGCGATGAGTGCCATGCTCGCGAACGAGGGCAGAGTGATTGTGGGATCAGACTGCAGGACCACATCAGCCGAGCTCAAAGCAACTCTGCTGGGAGGTCTATTGGGGGGAGGTGTCGATGTACTCGATGCAGGGATACTGCCGACTCCGGTCTTGGCGTTCGGTGTCCGAGCTGTCGGAGCCAACGCAGGCATAATCGTGACTGCTTCCCACAATCCTCCGGAAGATAACGGGATGAAATGCTACTCACACGAGGGGCGAGAATACCTTCCCGAAGAAGAACAGATCCTTGAACAGCTCATCGTTCAGCGCCAGTTCACAGATGTTGCTTGGAATCGAATCGGGACGCAGGAGGCATCACCCAACCTCATTGATACGTATACCCAACGGATTCTGGATCGAGTGGGACCACTGCGACGAAAACTGAAAGTAGTGGTGGACTGCGCAAACGGTACTGCATACAATCTCACGCCCCTGATCCTGTCGAAGTTGGGCTGCGAAGTCATTTCTCTGAATGCGCATCCCGACGGTCGGTTCCCCGGAAGGCCGGCCGAGCCAACTCCTGAGAATCTTGTCGCTGCTTGTAGTTTCGTGCGCAGCCTCAAAGCTGACTTGGGAATAGCTCATGACGGCGATGGTGATCGTCTAGCGGTCATCGACGAGAAAGGCAGGTATGTCAACAATGACACCGTGCTCGCCTTCTTTGCTCGCCTGTTGCTCAAAGAGAATGGGCCGGGCAGAATCATCACCAGCGTGGACACATCCTCACGTATCTACTTAGTCGCTCGCTCAGCGGGGGGAACAGTCGAGCGGACAAGGCTGGGAAAGACTCATGCGATGCTCAATGAGGAGAATCGCACGAACATCAGGCTGTGCTGCGAACCTTGGAAGATCATAGACCCCACTTGGGGATTCTGGGGAGACGCCGTCTACGCTGCATGTAGACTCGTCCAGGCTCTTGATCAAACCAAGGGTTCGGTCAGCTCACTTTTCCGGGGAATACCAGAGAACCCTCAGAAGAGGTTCTTCTTCCGATGTCCAGACAGCTTGAAGGATATCGTCATGGCAGATGTCTCGCAGGCCTTGACAACGCAGAGAGGCGTCAGCGAGGTCTGGACTTTTGATGGCGTCAGAGCTAACTTCAGAGATGAGAGCTGGATACTGATCAGGAAGTCCGGGACAGAGGGTAAGATTAGAATCTATTGCGAAGGGCGCTCGCCTAAGCGATTGAAAGAGCTTGTCTCGGAGTCTTCCCGCCTCGTCAGAAATGCGATTGGGAGTGCGGAGAGATCACGTGCAAAATCTGCGCATGGCTGATAGGCTATGATGGAAGACTTTCATAGAGGAGACCATCAGCTCCTTTGAACAGTAGTACCTCGAAGATGCGAATGGGTTGCCAGAGGCGCAACGTGCATGCTTGAGATGAAGTTCATACGTGAACATTCAGATATCGTGAAAGCTGACCTGAACCGGCGTGGCGCCGTCGACAAGCTAGCTTGGGTTGACGAGCTACTACAGAACGACCAGAAGTGGAGATCGCTGCAGGTCCAAGCGAATGCTCTCAGACAGCAGCGGAACAAACTCACGGAACAGATCGCCAAGCTCAGAAAAGAAGGTCGCGATCCGACGCCGGTGATGCGCGAAGCCGAAGCTATCCCTGACAAGATCCGAGAGCTAGAGCAGGAGACAGGAAATCTTCGGGAGAGGATCAATCAGATTCTCATGCAACTTCCAAACATCATGCACGAAAGCGTCCCAACCGGAAGAGACGAGAATGACAATGTCGAAGTCAGGAAGTGGGGCAAGCCGCCTGAGTTCACTTTCAAGCCTCTTGATCACATCGATCTCGGATCCAAGCTCGACTTGATCGACTTAGAAAGGGCGGCCAAAGTGGCCGGTGCCAGGTTCTACTATCTCAAGAGAGATCTGGTGAGACTCAACTATGCATTGATCGGTTTCGCGCTGGACTTCATAGCACGGAAAGGCTACACGATCATGCAGCCGCCATACCTCGTGAAGAGAGAGGTCCTTTCAGGCGCAGTCGCACTCTCAGATTTCGAGGAGACGATCTACAAGATCGAGGGCGAAGACCTCTACTTGCTCGCAACATCAGAGCATGCGCTGAACGCATTCCACTTTGGAGAGATCCTCGACGGGAGAACGCTACCACTGAGATATGGAGGAGTAAGTCCATGTTTCAGGAAGGAGGCCGGAGCCCACGGGCGCGACACGAAAGGGATCTTCCGAGTCCATCAATTCGAGAAAGTGGAACAGTTTGTCTTCTGTAAACCTGAAGACTCATGGAACGAGCATGAGAGGCTTATCGCAAACGCTGAAGAACTCTTCCAGGCCCTGAACCTACCTTACAGAGTGGTCAATGTCTGCAGCGGTGACCTCGGAACGGTTGCCGCCAAGAAGTACGACCTCGAGGTCTGGTTGCCCGGGCAGAACAGTTACAGAGAGGCAGTGTCCTGCAGCAACTGCACATCATACCAAGCCGTGAGATCGAACGTCCGCTACAGAGACAGGACAAGCGACCCAACCGAGTATGTGCACACGCTTAACAGCACTTTCGTTGCCACGGAAAGAACTCTGATAGCAATCATGGAGAACTACCAGCAAAGCGACGGCTCGATATCTATCCCGGAAGTCCTCAGACTCTACATGAACGGGCAGGATGCCATTCGAGTCAAGTGAGCTGCTGAGTTCGTTCCGAAAGCGGAACTAGATCCGAGCGGACTAGCTGCATGCGCCCCATCCGCATTCGGGGCAGATGTAGCATCCCTCTTGGAAGACAACGAAGCCGTAGCATTGTGGGCAGTAACTTGGCTTCTCGCCGTTCTGTCCCCTTCCCATGTGATAGTTCGCTGAATCCGGACTGGCTATTGGTGCACCGATCGCCAAAACCTGCAAGCGCTGTCTCGTTCCTGTCGCAAAGGTTCGTGTTCCGCTAGCTCCTTTTCCAGTGCCGGTTGGGTTATCGCTTCTCTCCGGCTTTCCTGGCGTAACGAGCACTTGGCCCTTGATCGAGGTGTCTCTGAACACTGTCACGTCTTTGCATCCTAACTTGTAGGCGAGCAGGTAGCTTTCGCGCATGTCGTCGACAGTAGCATCAGCTGGGAAGTTATTCGTCTTCGATATTGAGGAATCCACCCACTTTTGGAACGCGGCCAAGGCTCGAATGTGATCCTCTGGAGTAATATCCATGGCTGTGACGAAGGCCCGTTTGATGTTGCCAGGAATGTAGTTGATACCCTGGACGGTGCCGCCTGCACCGCTGATGTCTCTGATCAGCTCCTCATCATAAAGTCCTTGCGACGTCATCACTTTCTCGAAAACGGGGTCCACATAGTAGAAGCTGCCAACCTTCACGTTCTTCTCATAGACGAGACTATAGACGGGCTCGATTCCGCTGCTGCAGCCCGCAATCATTGAGATGCTTCCAGTCGGCGCGATCACCGTGGTGTAGCTGTTCCTCAGGCCCGACTTCTTGATCTCTTGCGCCACCTTATCCCATGGCAGTCTCCATCTGTCCTTCTGCTCGGATCCTTTGAACGGAAGTCTTCCCTCAGGGTAGAAGCTCCTATCATAGTACGGGAATGGTCCCCTTTCTTTCGCAAGCTCCACTGACGCCAATTTGGAGTGGTAGTTGACGAATTCCATCAGTTGTTCCATGAACTCGCGAGCATCTTCACTATTGTAGGACTTCTTCAACTCGTAGAGGAGATCGCTGAGGCCCATTACACCAAGGCCCACCTTCCTCGTGGCCAAGCTCATCTCCTCGATCTCCTTCAGAGGGAACTTGTTCACATCAATCACGTTGTCGAGGAAACGAGTCGCCAACTCAACCGTCCGCTTCAATCCTTCCCAATCAAGCTGAACCTGACCCTCAGGTTCTTCCCTGACGAAGGACCAGACGTTGATGCTCCCAAGGTTGCACGACTCGTTGGGGTAGAGAAGCACCTCTCCACACGGGTTCGTTGTGATTATCGGTCCAAGTGATTTCAGGAATGGGTTGTACTTGTTCACGTGATCGTGGAATATCACACCCGGTTCTGCGCTTTCCCAAGCTTGGAAGACGATCATGTCGAAGAGTCGTCTGGCATTGGTTGTTCGCTCAACCTCATTTGTGCGAGGGTTCACCAGAGGGTAAGGTTTGTCTTTCTCATAGTATTCCCAGAAGTCTGGCATAATGAGGACGGACAGGTTGAAGTTCCTTAATGCGCGGTTTCCTTTCTTTGCAGTGATAAACTTCTCAATGTCAGGGTGATTGCTGTTCAGTATCCCCATGTTAGCACCGCGTCTGATTCCACCCTGCTTGATGACTTCCGTCATCGTATCGAATAACGTCATGAAACTTATCGGGCCTGACGCGATCCCTGATGTGGAACTAACGTAGTCGCCCTCGGGTCTCAGCTTGGAGAAATTGTAGCCCATCCCTCCTCCTGCCTTGAAGACTATGGCCGTCTTCTTGAGCGCGTCCATGATGCTTTCAATCGAGTCTTCAATGTCGAGCACAAAGCAGGCGGATCCCATTCCGAGAACATTTCCGAAGTTTGCAACTGCTGGCGTGTTCGGCATGAACCGCTTAGAAACCATCAGATCGTTGAACGCCTTCACTTCGGCCTCACGATTACTGAACTTTCCTTCGCGCAGGTGAGCGAGGAAATCGTTCCACCGAAGCTTCGCCCGTCCTTCCCCGTTGAAGCGGTCGTACATTCGCTTCAGTGCTTCGAGGTGGAACCTGTTCAGTGCATATTTGCCGACTGAGAGCTTGCCTTCGTTTGCAGCAGGATCGAAAGCTTCCGCAGGGTGCTCGGGTGTCTTCCCGGATCTATCGAATACTCTCTCATCGTAGAGCAAGCTCGGTAGGCATGCGTGGATTGCGACTCTCTCGAACAGTTGCTTTGGAGTCTCAATGAGCTTGCCGTCAACGTCCTTCCTGAGATATCTGGCCTTCAGCACGCGGAGAGCGTTCAGGTCGAAGCGCTTGTCGACTTCATCAATATCTTCTTTCTCGAGTATACGTTGCTTCTCCTTCCTTACCTCTGCTCGCTTCTGTCGGTAAAGGATGTATGATTTGGCCGTCTTGGCTTGGCCGTTTTCTAGCAACACCTTTTCGACGGTATCCTGGGCTTCCTCGACCGTGGGAATGGTGCGTCCGTCGAACTTCTCTTCAAGAATCTTCACAACTTGATCGGACAGTCGTTGGGCTAGGGCCGGGTCTTTTCCAATGGTTTGGGTGATGGCTCTAGCTAGTGCAGATGTAATTTTGTTTTGATCGAAGGCGACGAGTCGTCCGTCACGTTTTCGAATCTGCTTTATCGTTGTTGGCCCGTGAACGTTTGGGGTAACGGCTGGGTGCGTGCTGTCCTCTACCAAGGTCTCTTGCTCCAGAAGTGTGAAGCTGACGTACCGGCGCTTCGTACGACTTTAATAGTTTTCGACAATTGTGTATATAATCCTGTACTAGGTCTAGCCCGACCATATTCATCCACGTCAACGGGCCAACCGCTCATATCCGATGCACTCTCGGAGAACACGGTTCATCGCCATCGGAGTTTCCGGAAAAGTCTTTTATGGCAGACGGAGTCTGCGCCGGCGATCGCCGCTCCAATCGGAAGCTTGTCTTGGATCTTAAAACGATCTCAAGCGCGCTGAGCTCGTGCTAGGAAACGGTTGAGGCGCGCAAGATGGATCTTGAGACTACGAAAACGACGGCTCCGGAGTGTTAGGTTTTAGTCGTCCGTCAAACTCACGGGTTCGCGGATGAGTTGTTTCCCGTCGAAGTAGAACGATAGGATGTCGTTTCTTGGGATCGAGTAGATCACGTACGAGAGGCCTGGGTAGTTCGCTCGTGCCTTGTCGATCTCGGAGGCATCAGCAGACCAGAACGGATGACTGTGGTAGAAGCCAATGACCTCTAGCTTCTTCTGTTCTGCATGGGAGAAGGCACGGAAGAGTGTCTCGGGATCGATCTCGTATGAAGACTCAGAAGACAGCTGATTCTTGGCAGGCCAGACCTCTGTAACGGTCCGTACGTCAGCAGTCAGGGTGCCAACGAGCACTCCGCAGGCTTCGATAGGGGACGATTGCTTGGAATGGGAAGAGATTCGCTCCAAGTGTTTTGCTGAGATCTTGAGTGTCAATCGATGAGGTACCTGTGCCAGCAGACTGGTTGCGGATGCGAGAACTCTTGCAGAGGGTCCGGCTCAGAGTTCGCCTTTCAGGAAGGCATCGATGGTTGCCTTCCTGCATTTTGGGCAGATACGCAGGTGATAGCGTTCGTTGGGTAGGGGTTGGTGACACCATTCGCATTTCCTGAATGGGGTCTCTCTGGGTTCTTGGAGCTCTTCTATCAGGAGCCTGGTCGCGCTGTCGTTCATCAATCCGTTTTCTTCTCCTTTCATCTGTTGCGGATGTTTCGCGTTGTCTAGTGTGAACGTGCTAAGCATCTTAAGAGATTTAACAAGATTTATAAGCAACATAGGTAAGCAATGTAAGCAAGTAAACAAGATATACGGAATAACTCTTGTGGGTTGTCTGACTTGTCTAACAATGCTGTCCTCATACGCGGGCTCGACAGGAACCTCTACAACAAGATCGTAGCACGCGCTAAGGAGCAAGGCAAGAACGTCGCAGACATAGTCAACGATGCGATGCGAGCCTACATGAACGAGGGCGCCGCAGCAGTCCCAAGCGTCTTCGACAGCAAGAAGCTCGTATTCACGGGAATCGTGAACCTCTCCAAGTCAGACGTCATGGGCCTTCACGACGAGCTGGGTCCCTTCCAGCTGGAGAACAGCGGCACCCTGACACTTGACAAGGACATGGACAAGGAAGCCTTCCACCGAATCGAAAGGATACACAATACAGGAAAACTCAGAGTGCCCTCACACGTGCATCACCTAGCCCTAATTAAGGTAGGTCAGGTGCACGGAGAAGTCGAGAAGTACTGACTTCTTCTACACATGTCCGTTTTTCACCAATCGCCGTTTGACGATTCTTCGGTCAAATGCCTACCGAGCAACTTCCTTGCGCCGAGACGCATGGACGCTGTTCGTTTCTTGGAAGCTATCCCCTAGGGGGGTAGGATCGATAACTATCGCTTGGATACGAAGGGAATGCCCTTGACGAAGAAACGCCACGGTTTCTCCGCGCTGGCTGTGATCCCGATTCTGGTTCCAGTTTCTATGGTGCACGGTTCCGGATGGGAAGGTTCAGCGATGTACAATTTCTTTCCTGAGGTGAGATCATGACCATTCAGTGCCCTCGTCACGGCGAAGGCCTGTGTGAGCTTCGCCGGTCCGTTTGCGAGATCCTTGACATGCCGCGTCCCGCGTCGGCTCATCATTTCAGTCATGCCTTTGATTGGCTGGGCTGCACGGATCAGTACCGCTCCAGGTTGTCCTGTAGGTTCTGTTGAAACGTTCAGACAGTAGTGCATCCCGTAGGTGAAGTAGACGTATGCGTGTCCCGGCTCGCCGAACATGACTTGATTCCGTCTGGTGGGGCCTCTATAGGCGTGGCTGGCTTCGTCGTCACGTCCTCTGTAGGCTTCTGTCTCAACGATGATTCCTTCCAAGAGCATGCGGCCGAGTCTCCTCACGAGGATCTTGCCGACGAGCTCCTTTGCAACACGGACTGTATCCCTTTCGTAGAAGGCTCTGGGAAGAGACGCTGTTGTATTGGCGCTGCGAGGGTCCTGCATGTTACAATTCCAACTGGATGTGGTATCAGTTGAGCGTTCTCAACGAGAGGATGTATTTGAAAGCAAAATACAGGTTTCGCATTCTCAGGCCAAAATTGAATTTCGTATTCCCAAGTCGCTTGCGAAAACCTACAGGTAGTTCTTTGAGTACTAGTCCGTGGGATCTGGCCTTGGCGAAGATTTCGATCTCAATTTCGAATCGCGTGGAACGCAGGTGCGGGAGTAGTCGCTGGACGGCATTTCTGCTGAAAGCCCAGTAACCTGTCTGAACATCGGTGAACTTCCCTCCGTACTTGGCCGAAAGCAGGTACGAGACAACTCGGTTTGATGCGATCGTGATCCAGTTCATGGATTCCGGGTCCCTTTCTCCTAGCGTCCTTGATCCGAGGGCAATGTCGGCCTCTCCTGCCCTCACGGTTTCGATCAGTGGAACTAGATCTCGCGGAATGTTGGTGCTGTCGCCGTCGATGATGCCCAGAATCTCAGCCTCTTGTGATAGGAAGAACTTCATGGCGGTTCTGACTCCACAGCCCTTGCCCGGCCCGAACTCTTGGAGAAAAACCGTGGCTCCAAGCGATTGAGCTATCTCTCGAGTTCGATCAGAACTGTGGCCGTCGACAACAACGATCCTAGGAAAAAGTGGGGAGGCTTCTTGCATGAGTGATCGTAGGGCTTCCTCTTCGTTTAGCGTCGGGATGACTAGCATTACGCGTGAGTTGCGGTTGGTCGTTGAGATCACTCTTCTTACTAGCGGCTGCTCACCGAGCCTGGCTATTTTGTGGCTCTTGTGATTCCGACATCCGCGACGATCATGTGGGGAAGATAGACTGGGGTGGGCACTTCCCACCACTTGATCCATTTTCTTTCTTTGGAGAGCGAGGTGATTGACTGTAGTATGCGGGGCATGTTGTCGCTGATGCGGAGTCCTTTGACGGATCGTTCAATCTTACCGTTCTTGATCTGGAATGCGCCATCTCTGCAGATGGATGAGAAATCCCCTGTCTGATAGTTCTGGAATCGCGTATACCAGTTGTTCGTGAGATACAACCCATCTCCTACCTGCTCAAAGAGTTCCTCCTGGTTGTACTCGCCGGGCTCAACGACTACGTTGAGAGCCACAGGAGCTATGCCCCAGGTTCCGCCGGCATAGAAGGCGCTACCGGTCAACGCTCCGCCATACTTGGCGACACTGTACGAACTGTGCAGGTACGTCTTCAGAGTGCCATGGTCTATGATCGTCGTCCGCTGAGTCGGATAGCCTTCCTCGTCCAGCGAGCAGGAGTTGATGCCTCCAGGCATGCGCCGGTCATCAAGGAGTGTGAGCTTCTCGGAAGCGACCTTTTGACCTATCTTGCCTGCGAGGGGGGATAGGCCGAGATCGACGGAATAGGCTGTGGCGAAGTCTGCGGTTCTGTTCATGAACTCCGCCATTATGGAGGGTCCGAAGAGCACTCTATACTTGCCTTCATCTCCAAAGACCGGGTTCCTAGCTTGATTCGCGATCTTGCCCGCTTCCGTTCCTGCAAGCTTGGGATTGAAGTCTTCGAGTCGGGCAGCGCAACTGTTGCCCTGGCCGCTTGAATCGTCATCGACGAACGCTCGTATGGACAGGTCGATGTCCGTTCCTTTGTCTCTGCCTTCGGCTCCGGCAGATGTCTTCACGTGTCTTTCCCATTCAATGGTGACGAGCACGCCTGAGGAGCGTCGCGCTCCTTCTGCATGAGCTGCATTGATGGCTTCTTCGGCGAGATCTACGAGCTCGTGGGTCATCTTCGGGATTCGGTCATCGTATGTCTGCGGAACAGGCTCGTAGGTGAACGGTCCCTTGGGGAGAGCAGATTCAACTTCGCCTGGTTTGGTGATGTCCATCGCAGCCTTGAGTGTCTTCATGACTTCTTTCAACGCATCGATGCTTGGATTCTCTACGCGGGCTCCTGCTCGTCTGCGTCCTGATAGCAAGTAAACGGTCGGAATGGTTTGATCCCAAGATTGCATGACGGTGACGGAGTCGTTTGCGAACTTGAGCATCTTGCGTCTCTCATGCGTCACGGCTACCGCTGCTTCTTTCGCTCCGAGTTTCTGGCTGTACTCGACAGCCTGATTCGCGATCTGTTCCAGATTCACCGGGTTAACCTCCTAGTCTGACTCCCCGCAGGCGTATCGGCGGTCCCCCATGCCATACTGGAGCCCCTTGCTCTGGTTCCCCCTTTCCACATGTGGCCGCCTCGTACTCCACAGTCTTCCCGACAGCATCTACACTACCGTAGAGTCCTGGCGTAGTGATCTCCAGAATTGGGTTTCTTACGGGACTCGTGACCTTGCCGTTCTCGATCAGATATGCTTCGAGCCCTACGTATCTTTGGTTGTAGCGTCTGTCGTCAATATTCCATTCCATGAACGTCTTGATGAAGACACCTTTCCGTACGTCTTCGATTAGCTCGTCGTCGGCATATTCGCCTGGGAGCATGAACGTGTTTGCCATTCTGATGATTGGTTCTCTATCGTAGCTCACGGCTCGGGCTGCGCCGTTGCTGCTCACCCCGAGTTCTGAGGCGGTTTCACGATTCTGCAGAAAGCCTGCGATGACTCCGTTCTTGATCAGGATCCTCCTGGCTGCTCGCACACCCTCTTCATCGTACTGGTAGAAGCCATAGGAGGTTGGAACTGTAGGATCATCTACAACGGTGACTGCTTCGGTCCCGATCCTGTGACCGATCATGTCAGGCTTGACATAGGATTCTCCAGCCTGCGCGGCCTCTCTGCCAAGGATCCTGTCAGCCTCCTGAGGATGCCCACAAGATTCATGGCAGATAATGCCAGTAACCTCCGACCCGAGAACAAGATCCAATTCCTCTCGAGGAGCCTGTTTTGCCTCGCGAAGGATCCTACCTAGAGTTGCCGCTTCTTCAGAGACGTATCTTGGAGCATTCCACTCTTCAAGTCGCTCCCACCCGCCTGTCTCGCCCTTCTGGCCGATTCTCTGAATCACTCCTTTCCCAGGCTCGCTTGCAGTGAGGATGAACAGCAAACCGATCCTGGAGACTACTCCATGAATCTTCGATCCTTCAGTGTTGGCAAAGTACCGGTCAGTGATATCGTCGTACAGGACGAGCGTCCGGGAAGGAAGATCGACTTTCACAACGCTGGGGCTCAGGTTTTTCTCAATCTCTTCGAGGACGTGCATCTTCTCCTCAATCGTAACGTCTGCGAGTGACTTTCGCGCCTTCGACTCCCAATTCGCTTGCTCCACCTTCTCGTGTGACAGCCGTATGGGTTTGGTGACGCGTCTCCTTGACGCCTTTGCTGTTCTGTATGCTATGTCCGCGGCTTCATTCAGTGATTCTCTGGAGAGATCGTTAGTGGATGCAAATCCCAACGCGCCATCGACCAGAACGCGGACTGCGATACCTTTCGCCTTGGCGAGCTGAACCGGCTCTGGCAATCCATTAGTTAGAGTGACTCCACTGCCGCTGTCGATGTGAAGCCTTGCTTCGGCATAGTCAACTCCTTTCGCAGAAGCAGAATCGATTGCGTAGCGAACAAGGTCTTCCATTGACGAGACCGGGGCTTGAGCGTAGGAAGATTTGATTTAAGGGTAGCGAAGTCCGGGCGGCAGCTTCGTTCTTCAGAGCGTTCTTCCAGAGTTACCACTAGTCTCCGAAGCAACCTCAAGTTCTACAGTTGGAACTTGGAGCGGCCCGTTCCTAGTATCTTCCTCTACGGCCGCGGCCGTATCCTCTGCCTCGTCCTCTGTCGCCGTAGCCTTCGTCCCGATATCTAGGTCTGAAACTCGGGTACCCACGCCCCTCAGATCTTCTTTCAGGCATGGGGAACTCTTTGCTGGAAAGATTGTTGTCAGTGTTGACGTTCTCGATTGGCTGACCACCCGTCTCCAGTGAACCGTAGCGGCCTATGTTCAGCCGCATCGATCCGCGGAACAGTGAGACATAGCCGTTCTTGACGCCTATCGTGTCGCCCTCTTTCACCTTGTCGATATTGTCGTCCCACAGGGTAAGGTAGACTGAGCCGGTCTCATCTCCGACGAGAGCATCTACGACTCGATGTGTCGTGCCATCTCTACGAGAGACAGTCTCGCGGGCTTCGCCTTTGGAGACCACTTTCACGGTAACGTTCACTTGCCTAGATTCTGGGTCAAGGCTCTCGACCTTGACGTTCACAGCAGCGGTTGGCTGCCCTTCTCCTTCTGATGACATCTACTTCAAACTCGGTGGGGCTACCGGATCGTAGCTGGAATTTTAAGCATTGTGATTGCCCTCGGCCGGGCCGGAGCAGGCCAGCGTGAGTCACGTCAGATTTTGGCCGTGAGTCTGAGAAGTATAAGCAAGCGACTTAAATCGCGCACAAAGTTGTTACCGCCTACTTCAGACGAAGACGATCTTGAGGCGCTCTGTATGCCGCTCATGGGTTACTCGAAGATCGCAGAGGTCGACCTTGCTTCGCGAAAAGTGACAACAAGAGATGTCGACGAGAAACTCGCCTATGAATCACTGGGAGGCAGGGGATGGGCCGCCTCAATCATATTCGATCGAGTGTCGGTCAAGACGAAGCCTCTCGATCCCAAGAACGTACTCGTCGTCGCTGCAGGTCCACTATCGATACCGAACTTTCCCGGAGGATCCAAGACAACCTTCGCGTCGATAAGCCCACAGACCGGCATATACGGCGACAGCAATGTGGGCGGATTCTTTGGTCACAGGTTGAAAAGGTCAGGCTACGATGCCCTGATCATTTCCGGGGCCTCGAAGATCCCAGTCTACCTCTCAATCATCAACGGTGAAATCACTATGAATGATGCCAAAGATATCTGGGGCAAGAGCTCCAAAGATGCCGACCGTCTTCTGAAGGAAAAGCACGGTGAAGATTCCTCCGTCGCGAGCATCGGCCTTGCAGGAGAGAACCTCGTCACTTTTTCATGCGTCAACGTTGACTGGGACCGTGACAAGACGCGACATGGACAGGCCGGAAGGACCGGAACCGGTGCCGTCATGGGAGCGAAGAAGTTGAAAGCGATCGTAGCCAAGGGATCCAAAGACGTGCCGATCGCACATCCGGACCGACTCAATGACATCTACAAGAGATCTCTCGACATCATAGTACACAACCCTGTGTACAAGACGTGGATGCGCCAGGGCACCATGAGCGTCATAGAGTGGGCAAACGAAGTCGAAGCCCTACCGACGCTGAATTTCCAGAAGACCAAGTTCGAGAACGCTCGCGAAATCGGCGGCGACGCGATGGAGAAAACCAAGATCAAGAGCAGGCCATGCTCAAATTGCCCAGTTCCTTGCGAGCACGTGAGCCGAGTCAAAGACGAAGATGACCGCCAGATCGAGATTGGCGTGGAGTATGAGAACGCGGCCCTGCTCGGATCCAACCTTGGGCTGTCAAACATCACCGACGTAGCCCGCGCAAACTATGTGGCGGATGAGCTGGGTCTCGACACAATCAGTGCTGGTAGCGTCGTCGCTTTCGTCTTGGAGGCCTACCAACGAGGGCTAGTCACCAAACGTCAACTCGGGTTTGAGCCAAGATTCGGAGACGTGAACTCCGTAGTGAAGCTTCTCAGAATGATCGCGGAGAGGAAAGGCTTTGGCGACGCCATGGCAAACGGCACCAAAGCCCTTGCCGAGAAGATCGGCAAAGGGTCCATCAAATTCGCCATGCAAGTGAAAGGCCTAGAGATCTCAGGATACGACCACCGAGCCGCGCCTGCAATGGCACTGTCATACGCAACAGCTGACATCGGAGCCCACCACAACAGGTCGTGGGCGATCACCTACGATCTGGAGACGGGGCGAGACAGCTACGGCGACAACAAGGTCGACCGCGTCATCTACCTCCAGCACCTCAGGCCGATCTTTGACATGCTCGGCGTCTGTAGGTTCCACTGGGTCGAGTTCGGTATGGACCCCAAACTGTACGCTGAAGCATATTCCGCCGTCACCGGGAGAGAGTTCACGGTGGACGAGCTACTCAAACGGTCAGAAAGAATCTGGAACCTAACACGAACGATGGCGATTCTAAGAAAGGGAATCTCCGCAAAAGACGACATGCCACCCGAACGAGACTTCACAGATCCCATCCCAGCCGGCAAGACTGCAGGCATGAAGCTTGACAAGCAGAAGTTCACTGGCATGCTTCAAACGTACTACAAGAAGAGAGGCTGGGACGCCGAAGGCAGACCGACAAGAGAGAAACTGAACGAGCTCGGATTGGCCGAAGCCGCGACCAGGCTCTATGGTTAGACTCTCTTGAGATATGGGCATGTACCCATAGTCCGTCTACGCTTCCTAGTACTCAGACTGCAGGCAAATGCAAACATGCAAGTACTGTCATGTTCATGGGGCTGAGCAGGTTTGAAGAAGCGACTGGACGAACTACTGCTCGCGACCGCTGACGTAGGTAGCCTACCGCTTGAGGATGACTTCAACGAAGGCAGGAAGAACGTAGACCGTGCAACACGCGACAAGCTTTCCGTGGGGTTGGATTATCCGTGTTATCCTCAGCTTCCAGGCTCGCCCTCAAATCCAATGAACATGGGCTTGCAGTTTCTGATCCCGCTCTCCAAGGTTGAGCCCAACATCCGGATTAGAGGTGAGCAGGCTGAGCTTCTCTCTGATGAGATCAAGCCTCCCTCCGATCCAATTGGCGTGGAACGAGCAGAGCACTTCGTGACCTTCCTACGTGAGCATGGGCTGGTCTCTAGAGTCAAGGGACTGAAGGCCTGTGTAACTGGTCCGTTTACAGTCGCCAGCTATCTGAACAGAAAGAACCTGATGACGTGTGGCGCATCGAAGCCTGCGGTTGTCAGTGGGCTCGCTCAGGTTCTCGGCGGATCATGCAAACGGCTCAGCGAGTTGGGATTCGATTTGATCAACATAGACGAGCCTTTCTTCTCCGTCATGCTCGGACGGAAAGTTCTGTTCAACTACGATGAAAGGTTCGTCGTCGAGATGCTCGATGCGATGATTGCGGAGGTATCTGGCCTTTCTGCAGTCCACGCCTGCGGCACAGTGACGCCGCTGGTTAGGGAAGTTCTGCTGAAAAGCAAAGTCGACATCATCGATCATGAATTCGCCGGATCTCCAGCGAATCTTCATGCATATACTAGAGATGACTTGGAACGCTCAGGGAAGCTGGTGGCGTACGGGTCCGTTTCAACAGTCAACCCTCAGGTTGAGAGTGTTGAGGAGATCTCAGCCTCGATACGGAACGGGCTGAAGGCATTCGGGCGTCGGATCATTGTGAAGCCTGACTGCGGTTTCGGTGGTATGCTCGGCATCCCCGGAGCATACGAGATTGCTCTAAGGAAGCTCGAGAATATGGCCAAGGCATCTCGAGCGATCGCGAAATCAGGTTAGTCGCATCTGAGTCAGGAACTTGTAGACTATCAGGGCGACGAGGAAGATCAGATAGAACCTGAGGAAGAGAAGCGCGGCCCTGACTGTTCTGGTTGTCTTCACTCGTGGCATGTTATCTCACTTCTGTTCTTTACTCTCCTGGTAGGAACACGTCTTTCTCTCTAATCACGCCGACGATCTTCTCTGAGTCATCAACTATAGGAATCGCTCTGAAGCGATACTTACGGAACAGCGTTTCGACGTCGCCACGCATAGTGGTAGGCGCAACGGTGACGACGTTGCGTGTCATGATGTTTTCGAGCCTGTTCTCGGGATCAGCCTGCAGGAGTTCGTTGATGTCTATGACGCCCCTCAGATGTTGCTCGTCGTCGACAACGTAGATGTACATGGTGAGATCGCAGCCGCGTGCTTCTTCGCGATATCTCGTGAACGCGTCCTCAACTGTAAGGTCACCTGGGAATCCTAGGAAGCAGTGCATCGCGAGAGTCGAAGCTGGGACATCGTGTTGGCTGAGTAGTTGGTGAACTTTGGAAGCCACGTCGCCTTTGAGGATGTTCAGAAACTCCTCTGAGTCGTCGTGGGGAAGAATCGCTATTATGTCGGCGATCTGGACAGGGGACAGATGAGCGAAGATTTGAGCCGCTCGCACAGCGCTTGTCGAAGCCAGGATCTCCCTCTGGACTCTTGGTTCAGTTGCTTCAAGAGCGTCGGCAGCAACCTCGCTGTCCAGTGCGCTGAAGATGTGGATCCTTTCTTCTTGGCTGAGTTCTTCGAGTATGTCAGCCAAGTCTTCGGGATGGATGTCTTTGAGGCCCTCTCTTGTGATTGTGAGTTTCACGTCTCCCTTGGTGCCTGTGAGATCTGCCGGCAACGGCTGAACATACTTCCAAGGTATGATGTCTTCCTTCGAACCATTCGCAAGTACTGATTTCGCGACTCTTCCGAAACCGAGTCTACGCATGAACGCATGCCGGCCCACGTCTGCCCCGACAACAAACAGTTTCTTCTCCACAAACAGAAGCTGTATGTCGTAGACAACTTCCACATCGAACCCATCGATGTCGAGGATTCTCTTGTCAAGGACTTTGTCCCGAAGCAGGAGGTGCTCTTCGGTGTGCTTGATCTCTGGATACTTGCCTTCAGGCGGATCCTGCACGGTCGTTTTCTCAGTCGTTACCTCGACAACATTGCTCCAGGGTACACTCCATGGAGGGCGGCCCAATGATCGCTCTACGATGAGGCTTGCCACTTCCGCGTAGCGTGGATAATCATTGATCACCAGATCCTTCAATTTGCCAACTGTCACGCCGCTCTTAGTCTGGACTTTCTTGTTGACGATCTCGGTCAGGAAGAGGTATCGTGCGGCTTTGTTTTCTCCGAGCGAAGCCTTCTGAATATACTCTCGGATCTGATTTGAGTTCACTGACATTCATTCTCGCCTCAAGGTGTGTTGGTGCTTAACTCGGTCGAACATGTGTCGGTCCTATCCTCCTAATAAGTTCGGGAAGATCGTCGAGATACCGTACAAAGATGAGATCGCGATGACGGCGATGACGATTGCCCAGTCTATCACGTTCTGGAGCTTTGTGTTCACATACCGGCCCATCAATTCTTTCTCGTTCAGCAGCAGAATCAGGAATACGAGAGCGGCAGGAAGAAGGGTCACAGCGATGACCTGCACGAAGAGCGTGATCAGCACGAAGGGTGCGTTGGGAATGAGCACGATAGCTCCGGCGAGCGCCACGTTGAGCAAGTAGAAGAGGTAGAACTTGGGGGAGCTCTTCACTTTCACATTCAGAGTGTGCGCCCACCCGAAGACTTCTCCAAACGCCCATGAGGACGCCAGGGAAATACAGATCGCGCCCAAGAGTCCTGCATCGAAGAGGCCGATTGCAAACAGTGCCCCCGCATACTGTCCAGCGAATGGGACCAGCGCGGCAGCTGCTTCGGATGCCTCTGTGATGTTCAGGCCGATCTTGTGCAGAGTCGAACCAGTTGCGATCATTATGAATGCTGCACCAAGACCGGTCAGGACTGAGCCGAGGGCCGTGTCGATCTTGGAGTAGGGGATGTCTTTCTCATCAAGCTCCTTGTCGACGACCGCGCTTTGCTGGAAGAACAACATCCAGGGTGCAATAGTTGTTCCAATATTCGCCATTATCAATGTGAGGAGACTGGTGGTTAGGCCGCCGGGAAATCCTGGAAAGACAATACTGTGAGCGACCGTGCTCCAATCAGGTTTCGCGAGGAATGCGGCCGGTATGTATACGAGGTTGAGGAGGCAGAAGACGAGCGTTATCCTCTCAAAGGTCCAGTATGTTCCTGAGGCCACAAGCGCCGTCAGAAAAATGATAGCTGCAACGATAGTCAACAGGGGAGGTATTCCGAAGATGCTAGCCGCTGCGACCATGCCTATGAACTCAGTGACGATCGTCAGAAAATTGACGAGCGTCAGGTCTATCAACGAGAACCATCCCCAGAACGGACCGAAGCCGTCGAAGATGGCTTCTGCATGGCCTCGCTTGGTGACGGCGCCGAGACGGACCGTCATTTCCTGAACGAAGTATGCAAGTATCGAGAATAGCACTACGAGCCAGACGAGGTCGAATCCGTAGCGAGCTCCCGTAACAGCGTATGTTGTGATGCCACCCGCGTCATTGTCTGCAACCATCACTATAATGCCGGGTCCTGCGATGGCGGAGAAGATGGCGAGCCGCTTCCAAATGCGTCGATAGAGGTAGTAGAGTCGCGGCACCAACTTCATCCTAGTTCACCGCCATCCAACCGCTTTCTTCTCGGGTCTATCCGCTCACTCTCTTCTCGTAGCGTCGCAACTCGCCTGCGAGTATCCGAATTAAGGCTTACTACGACTCAAAACCGGTGAATCGTCTTGGTTCAGGATGCGATTGTAGGTAGAGTGTTCATCGCGTAGGGCATCACTAGAATCGATGCGTCCTTTCCGTGTGACCGCCACGCATCATTGAGTGCGTCTTGTGGCTTCTTGCAGGTCTTGAGAACTATGGAGCTAGCCTGAAGTCTGTTCGATGCGACGATGATCTCCGCTCTTTTGGCGATCTTGCTGAGTGCGAAAGCCTTGTGGGCGCCTAGAATGAACTGCTTGCTCAGCTTCTCTCCGATCTCATCAAGCCTAGAGGCGCCTGTCATCCAGGTTTCGAATGTGGTGTTTCCGAAGCCTTCGCGGCATTCCGCGACCAGTATTATGGTACCTCCGTTCTTGACGGCGTGGGAGGCGTTCTCGATCGCCTTGTGAGCTTGGTAGAGATTGATGTCTCTCGGGTAGCCGCCCGCGCTTGCCAGCACAATATCCGCCGGTTCCTTGACCGGCACCTGCACCAAGCCGTCAACAGTTTTCGTGGCAGCACGCTGTGCGGAGATAGGATCACCTGCGAAACTGCTGACGATTCGTTTCTTCTCATCTTGGACGACGTTGACGACGTATCGCAGTCCCGTCATTCGGCCTGCTTTTTCAAGATCCTCACGGACGGGATTCGACTCGATGACTCCTGGTTCGGCGTTTGGGAGCGTCATGAGGCTGTGGTTTCTCTCGATGGTCTCCTTTCCCGCCAGTCCGGGTATGACGGCCTTGTAGCCGCCCGTGTAGCCTGCGAAGTAGTGGACGTCCACATTGCCTATGGCTAGAGCGAAATCCACGTCGAGAAGAAGTGGGTTGACGGATACTCTGGTGCCACGCTTAGTGGTCCCAACATATTGTGCAGAATCCATTTTGTGATCAACGACTTGCGGAACCGAAGACGCATAGGTCCCTAGAAGAGCACGCTTCTCAGCAGACGTGTGACCCCTGTGGGTCCCGGTTCCTATGAGGATTCGTAAGTTGTCGCGAGGAACGCCCGACGCTTTCAGCGAGCGCATGACGAACGGGAGGATACGCCGCGTCGGACAAGGCCTCGTGATATCGCTCACGACTACTGCGACCTTGTCATTCTTGTCGAGCAGTTTCGGAAGAGGTTCAACACCTATGGGCGCGGCGAGGGCTTCGGGTACGCTCAGGCCTTTGCAAACTGATGATCTCGGTTTCACAACTTCGAGTAAGCGGTCCTTCGGAATCTCAAGTCGTACTGAACCTTTTCCGTATTTGAGGGAAACTTGCACTCCGACGATCCTCGCAATGGCCGGCCATCCTCGTGGAGTCT
>Ga0315289_10003440_pt1 | contig 23985 bp, 38 predicted proteins | sample YL17G11_40_MG_FD_203452 | JGI IMG/M metagenome (GOLD analysis project Ga0315289, IMG submission 203452) | Sediment microbial communities from Yellowstone Lake, YNP, Wyoming, USA - YL17G11_40 | ecosystem: Environmental > Aquatic > Freshwater > Lake > Sediment | place: USA: Wyoming | collected...
AAGCTAAGTTTTACAATGAATCTTTACGAACATCGCGGAAATCTCTATGAGTCTTTACAATTATTGGAAGGAAAAACAATTGAATTGGTTGATGTTCCACTGACAGAAGATGGAGATATATGGAATGACGTTACTGGATATGGCGAAGGATCAACGTGGGATAGTAGAATATCATACAATTCTAAGAATCAAGATTCAATTAATAAATATGGATTACGCCAACACGGAAAAGAGTTCTCCGGTAATAAAAACTTAAGTACACTAAAGAAAAATGTTTCGGCATTTCTCGCAAAATACTCAGAGCCTAGGATTAAATTTGTGGTAAATGTAGTTGATGATAATGATATTTTTTATTACATGCGTCTTGGAAACTCGTTCCCAATAAAATTACACTCTTTCGGATTTGGAAAAACAGAGAAATTTGGTTTTTCGGGTATTGTAAAAATATTTGGAATGGGATACAATGACGAGGACAATAAGTTTATGATAGTTACAGAAGCACAAGACGAAACTGGAGAATAATATGGGTGACGATAATCTTAAAAACTTACTCGCTAATCAAATTGTATCATCTGATGCTGGAAACTTTATACAATCAATTGATGAACTAAAGTCTCAACTTGAATCAGTAAATACTCGTTCCATTACTATGGATACATTGGATGAAGTTACTGACGATTTAGGCATTATACGATCTGGAGAATTTAGAGCGGGAAATGAAATAGAACCCGGTGAAGGATTTTCTGGTATTCGTCTCGCCTATCCTGGCATGGAATATCCTGACGGAAGTGGAGAAACATATAACATTGTTGGCGTTGAAAATGATACTTTAATGTTTGGTCTAGATGCAACCGATGGCTCTGCTATCTTTGCGGGCGGTGATGGAGTAATTGATGGCGAAGGAATAGACCTTAATGGTATTAGATATGCGTTGCGACATTACGCAGAAGATGTTTTGGGGGCAAATGCTCGTTATGGACGTTTTGAAATGAGCTATCAAAACGGAAGAACAATTCCTAGCTTAAGTATCAATTTCACAACTGGAGAGCCAGTAGCAGAGTTAGTGGTAAATGGTGATTTTGAAACTGGTACTCTGGCAGACTGGACAACTTCCGGAGATGTCGGAGTTACATTTGTGGCATCTTCATCTTTACCATATGAAGGTGTATATTCTGGAAGGATGAACCCAAACGCAATTAGTAAAAATTGCACGATGTGGACAGACTATATCGCTGTTACAGAAGGAAACACCTATGTACTTAGCTTAGCTCAAAAAAGTACGGGGGGCTATGTTAACATAGACCTATGGTTTGAAGATGCTGGAGGAGTTAGCAAAGGAGTTACGGCAGTAAAATATCACGTTACTAATTCCGCATGGTTAAAAACAGATAAACTTGTTACTGCTCCAGCAGAAGCTACAAGATTTAAATTACGATTTTATTATTATTCTTCTGTATATGCGGGTTCGGCAAGTATAGACGTGGTTTCATTCAAGCCAGTTTCTTTTTCTCGAAAGTTATTTTTTGATCCAGATTTATATTATCAAGACGACACATCCACACGCAGAGTTATATCTGCTTTACGAGAAGTATATTTACCGTCAGCACCAACCGCTACAGCTCATGGAGTTTCTAATAGTACAACGTGGGGAGATCATAAGGTAAAAATTACTTTTGTGGAACTTGATGGAGAAACAATAGGAGGAATGGAAAGTAACACCGTAACCACTGATAATGCACATCGTCATGTAGATGTTACCAATATTCCTATCGGCCCGTGGGGTACAGTAGCCAGAAAAATATACATGACTCCATCAGATAGTACAACTGACTTTTTCCTTGCCGCCACGATTTCTGATAATATTTCAACGAGCTTGGATAATATATGGCCGTCTGATGCTGCGCTAAAGGCGGCTTCTCCTTTACCAGTATTCAATACAACTACGAGTAGACCCGTATTTCCTCGTCACGCAATTGCATTTGTTCACGAGTTTCGTGCATTTAATGCAAGTGGAGTAGCAATAGATATACCTATTTTAACTTCTGCAAATCAAGTAAGATTTGGGTATTATGGTGTTATTGCCGCAGCAGATGCCAATAATGGAGATATATATAAAGTTGACATGTATCTCGAAGCTGGTACTTATACGTTTACATATTATGGGGTTAGAAATACTTCGTGTGCAATTATGGACTTTTATGTGGATGGAGTTTTAGTATCTGCCGGATTTGATTTTTACAATGCTGTAGATTATGATTATACATTTGATATTACAGGAGTAGTTATTACTGGTTCTGGATACCATCTTATCGAATGGAGAGTAAATGGAAAGAATGGTTCTTCGTCAGATTATAAATTTTACATGACATACACATCATGCAAACAAGCAACATACTAAGGAGTAAACATGACAGAAAAAATATTTGGAATTGACGCAAGTTTGTATCAAAAGAGATTAAACTTCAAAACGCTATGGGATAGTGGAGTTAGATTTGTAATTCTCAAATGCTCAAGTGGGTCTGGAATAGACCCACTTTTCAAACAACATATGGGGGAGGCAGAAGCTGCTCCAGATATGGTAATCGGCGCGTATCATTGGGCAGATCCCACAGTAAACGATGTTTCACAAGCAAAGATGGCTCTGGATGTTGTAAATTATTATCCGAGAATAAATTTTATCTGCGCCGATGCCGAGCAATGGTGGGCTGATTGGGTTATGTGGGGAAAGATGCTTCGTAATGAGTGCAGACCGGAGGATGTACCCAAACTTACTGGTCAGAGAATGAGCGATAATGCAAAGAATATTCTCGAATACTGGTCAAAGAATACCAGTATAAAACCATTTCTCTATACAGCAAAATGGTATGCAGATTACTACGCACCTCTAATGTCAACATGGATTAATCAATATCCTCTGTGGGTTGCCACCTATCCTACAGTTGGAAGGATGCCTTTAACATGGAATCAAATTATCGAGACAATGCCTCCTCCTGGCACTACTCCCTACATGCCACGCGGCTCAACCAATTGGACAATATGGCAGTGGACAGATAGGATAAAAGCTCCTGGCGTATACGCTGACGTTAAGGAAACAATTATCTCTGCCGTGGATGGAAACGTTTTCAATGGGAATAAAGTTCAGTTTGAACAGATGTTTAAACTTGAGCATACACCAACACTCGATGAAAGAGTTACTAAACTGGAGGATTTAGCTGTTGAGCATGGTTGGGTATTCAGCACAGAAACATTAGAATTAATTAATTCCTGAATGGAAATATAGAAGAAGGAGAAGTTACTGCTCAAATGTTTGCTAAAGAAATGGGAATATCTCATGAATCTGCAAGACAGTTCTTGATTAAACAAGCATTAGATGATAAAATGAGTTCAAGAAAAGCAAATGTAAATGGTCATTCTGGTATGGTTTATAAACTTAAGGAGTAATGAAATGAATGTTTTAACTAGTAGAAGGTTTTGGGCAGCTATCGCCGCACTCGCAGTTGATATTGCGAGTTACATGGCGGCAAATTATGTTTCCGATCCGAAGTTGGTTGGATTACTCGGTATTATTATGGCGGCCGCGCCTCTTGTAGCGGGTATTTTGATTAATTCTTATACTAAAGAAGATGTTGCCGCTATGGAAGTAACGCAAAAAACTTTGCACCAGTTAAAAGCGGAAAACAAGAAATGATTATAAATTAATTTTTTTCTCCTTTTCCGCTATTCAAGAGTAATTTAAATAAAAAAAGGAAATGAATGTACTTTTTGTTAAAGTGCATTCATTTCCTTTTAATTTATATATCCTTCCTCTCCTCCTTTGTTAGTGTAACGAACTTTTCTGTTTCCCGTATCAATCTTCTTGTCAACCACAAGGAGTGAAAACGTGCTGTGTGACCGTTAGACTCGTCTAATCCAGATGGGGTAATAAAATTTATTCTACTTGTTGGAGTAAGTTTAGCACAACCATTTGATTGTATAGCATTAATAACCCATTGAGTATAATCTGCCGGTATCAATAGTGCAAACTTTAATCCATGCCACATACACATATCATAAAACTTTTTCTTTATAGAGTATGGTGGATTGGTTACAATTACTATATCAACAAACCTATTTCTTTCAACAATGTGCTGAGGAAACCAACTGTTTAAAAAGTTATGATATAAACACTTTCCATTAATATCTGTTCCAAAAGTAATATATCTTCCATTTCTTATTCCAAAATTTGATTTGTCGCGAGATTGTATTCCCAATTGTTTCATAACATAACAAATTCTTCCCTGTGAAACATCATACAAAATAGAAATAAGTTTTTGGCTCCATCCTGCAATAACTAGAGTTTCTATTGACTGTTTTCTATTTTCCCACACAGAAAATTGCTGATAATTATGTCGTGTATCCGTCATTTTTTCTCCTTTATATCGTTGCAATAATAGTATTATATAAATCGTGTATAGCATCCTTGGTTGACATATTGTATAGACGAGCATGAAGTTCTATTACGTCAATTCCATGTTGTTCCTCATTAAGAATACAGGCAGGACTCAAACAAGTACATAAATTATTTTGAGTATCAACCCTGAATGATGGGTGATGATCTGCATGACTCGGATTAATACATTTCCCATACCAGAATCTCCCTGATGATTTACGTTCCATTTGAGTAAGCGAGTTACAGTAATCAAGCATAGGTATTGCTTGTTTGATTGTTTCTATTCTGTCATTACAACTATGAATATTTTTATCGTAGTCAATAATAAGTCCGAAATCAGGGCTTTTAGGGACTTCCACGGGGGGAATATCTATAACGTCGCCAATGTTATTAACCAATATCAAATGAAATTCACCTTCGGGTTGATATCTCCATCCGTCGGGATGAATGGATGGAGGAACGAGTACATACGTTCCATGAGACTTAATATCGATTCCAATCTTAAGTTTTCTGTTTGGTATTCTTTCTGGTGTTCTTACATAAACATGAACTCCGCGTGCAGTTATTACACGATATGCGTCCTCTGCAACTAATTCCCACTCGTCATCGCGCCTAAAACATTTGTTGAGCCAATCATCATACAGTTGCATGTTATCGAAATCGAGTACAACAAGATTGTTAATTCCACCACATAATATAGCAATATTCTTTGTTTCATAATCAAACCAAACTCTAAGATGGCGAAATGTTGGGAGTGTATCACACCACTGCCTCCAATGAAATTCAGGAAGTTTTGAATTTCTGAGTATCGGTATTGCGGTTATGTTATTTCTCTTATACATCATTGAGGCTTCTAAAAGTTTATTCATTGTTCATCCTTTGTACACACTCATTACAATTTTGTAGATGCTCCACTAACTTGTTTCGGAGTTCGTGTGAAATATTCTTATCTCTATGTTTCACGGAACAATACTCAATCCAATTTTTGTATAACGTTTCTCCAATCTCGCAGTATGAGACGATACGATAAATGTGCCTCTTGCGTGTAGCTATAACGGTCATGCGTATAACCTCATTTGTTGTTTTTCATCATCAAGTCTTTTACAATCTCCTAAAATAAAATCGAAATTATTCATGGAGTTACAATCGCATCCTTATACCATTTGGGATACAGAGACATTGCTTGTGGAATAGTACAACTGCCATCGGCAAGAGCAGAAACATTCAATAAATAATTACCATCATCTGTTATTTCTCCACGCGATACTCTGCCGCAAGCCTGAACCACATGATTGAAGGTGTTCCACATCGAGTATCTATAACCACCCGGTCTTTCTGATCTGAGTACATCAAACTTTTCGGATGGATTCATATATGGCACTCCGGCAACAACACTAAACCTAGCTGTTTCATTTCTCAAATCGAGTCCACTTCCCCAACCTTGAATGGTATCTATGGAAATTAATCCCTGTCTCCTATCCTCAAGAAATTCATTTATCCTTCTGGATACAGAATATTGTGCTTTACGAGAAGGAAAGAATATTCTCCCCGGAAGTCTTTCACTTAATATCTCTCGTATTTCCTTTATCTTATAGTTTGCGGTTGTTAATACAATGCCTCTCCAGTTTGGGTCAAATTGTTTTATAAAACGAGCAATACTCAATGCTTGTTGTCTGATAAGAGCAGGATTCTCTTTTATATTAGCCATAGTCATGCGTTCAAATTCAAGATCGTATACTGGTCTATACTCCGAAGGAACAGGGTGAGGATAGGTAAAGCTCTGATAGTTTTCTATCCCTAATTCTGTTGCCAGAGGATCAGGATTTCCTATAGTTGCGCTCATTAAGATAACCGTTTGCTTATTTGCAAACACACTTCTGGCAACATCAACTACGCTCAATGGTTTTAAGATGAGACAAAAACTGGCGTTTTCCCAATCTCCGCGCATACCCATATACATAAATAATGGATGATCTTTATCCGAATGAGTTATCATTTTTATACCACGGTCAATATATTTTGCAAAACCCTTTTGTCTAGCACCCTCTTCTGTCATAAGATCAAGTGTATCTACTCTGCCAACATGCAACCCACAATCAAGCAACCATAAAAGTATCTTTCCTAATGTTCCTATATCTAAAATATCTCCCTTTCCTCCCGGCCCAAAAGTATCCATAGGAAAATTAGGGAGTCCGTAAGCATCAACATTGTCTTGCGTAATAATAAACTCCGATAATGCCAGCATTTCTTCTGCTGAGCGATGAGCCTCATCAAGCACAAGTATTCCATTTCTATTTTGCATATGGTCAGAAAGAGCCGCGTAACGGTAGGTACACGCGGCTCTATTGGATGCTACAGCTCTTGCTTTTGCTTGAAAGTATGGACAATCTCCATATACAGAACACTGTCGAGGATTATCAAAGTGGCAGTCTGCAACGGTTGGAATCTTATTGTATCTTAATCTCCACTGTCTTATCTTTTGTTGTAACATACAGGGATACTCTTGCTTTCCCTTGATTATGTCAAACCCATATTCTCTTTCATACTGGTCAAGTAAACCAAGAGTTTGTACCAATGCCAATACTTTATTTTCTGTACTGAGCATGGTAGGAATGACCGTTTTTCCGCAACCGGTTGGTAGCTCGCTAAAAATAAAACCACCACCATTTTCAATAATGCTGGTAGCTTTATTCAAGAAATCAAACTGGCTTGACCTCCATGTATCATGTTTCAATCCGTAAATCTTTGGGTTACTATCTATCATGTTGACTCCTTAGATGAATTACGCCCAGAATTTCAGGCGTAAGTTTAATTATATACCGTTTTTATTTTTTTACAAGACGGTCAAATGTTCTACTTTGCTCGTCTCACTTTTCAAGAATGTGCAACAATCTTCGTAAGTTGTTTACGAGATATGGGGATTTATTCATAATGGCAAGATCGTTTGCCACGCTATCTAAATCCTCTCCACTCATAGTTAAAGCAATCAGCATCCATGCAGAAAGCTCAAGTAAAGCAGAGCCATATTTTCCGTTTCCAACAGGAACAACTATTCCCATTGCATTAATTAATGAAGTAGAAAGAGTAGAAGTATATACTTGTTTTGTACCTTTGGTATATCTTCTTTTGAGTTTACTCAATTCAAAATAGTCTGATTTATTTTCTACGCCCATGATATGTCTCTCTGAAAACTATATTTGGATACTTATAAATAAACATCTTTTTTTTCAAGAGATAGGCTTGGGTACGGAATCCTTTGTAGTCCTCAACTATCATCTTGTTATTTTCAAGGTATTGAAAATCCGCTTCATATGTTATCGGTCTGTACTTTTTATTTCCTCTTATAAAAGCGGGTTGTAGCTCAAACACGGGGTGGTCACATAAACCAGATATGCAACCACCCCTCTCTAAGAGTTTTAATTCTTTCCAGCGTTCGGACTCTGCCATAGAGCCGAATAGAATACCGTCAACTGTTCTTCTTTCTTTGCTGACAATATGGTACTTATGCAAATGTTATAGAACTCTCATGCACCAAAGTTTTCATTTGTTCCTCCATGAACATATTCTATTTTACCATGCTTTAATTACTTCCACTTGTTTCAGGGCTATTCTCCATAATTCAGGAGCAGTTTGCTTTATCAAATCAATGAGTTGTTGCAAAAATTCGTCCATTTTTTCTCCTTTCTAATACTCTACTTTAATATCTCGAATTGAAAAGGTGAAGTTGTGTCCACTCAATTCGAGTGTTGCACCATCACGAGTATCTAAATCTTCAAACCATTTCTTGGAAAGCAAGATTGCAAACCTGCTCATTTGAGTCGTGTGTCTGACAGTCTTGAGTCGTTTCTTAGCTCCATTAATTAGATTCTTGATAGTTGGTACAGGGTTATTTCCTTGAGCAATGTCAATATCAATGCTGTCAATTACGCTCTTTACCATTGCTTGACTATCGGTGAGTTTCTTTCCCGACTTGCATTTATCAAGCACATCATCAATCTTGGGCAATGATGAGTATCCTGCAATCTTTACATCAAACTCGGTTGCGTAATAATAATCAGTTGCTTCTTCTTCATCAGTCGGAGGGCTGAAACCATTGGCGGTAACGCCTTGAGACTTAAGATACTCGTTTTGTTCGTTGGTAAACGCTTCCGATACAGCTTTCTCCGGCTCGTACTGCGTAAGTTTGTACTTTAGATATTTCATCTCGGCTTCGTATAATTTCTCAAGCCACAAGTATTCACAATACTTTTTAGCTGAAATATTTCCTGTTGCAATAGAGCGATTGACGAGAGGAATTGAGGTTAGATCAATCCAATACACCATGTTTAAATCATATGGAGACTGAGTAACAACGCCCTCTTTGTATAGCTTATCGTATGTTTCTTTTGACAACTGAGCATATATGCCATCCATGTTGAGAACACCATCTTTTACAATGGCGTAGTTTCTCCACACCCATGTTGGATATGTTTTTGCAAAACCAAACTTTGAACAATCGTCACTCAATTCAATTGAGCCATTGATCTTTGCAAGTATTGACAGGTTAAGACGAGTGCTATTCCATGTGAAATCAGTAAAAGCGCATTTTACCTCATTGGAATGTGTAAATTTCGGATAACCCTCCCTCGTTTTTCTCTTTGAACCGATACGCTTGTACTCCCAACCCGTAACATACGGCAGGAAAAAAGCATCCGAGTCGCTTTGAAATAAATCAATAAGATCAACAAGGCAAAAAGTATTTGATGGAACAATTGCACCAAGTTTTACTCCTTCCTTAAATCCAAAACCACGAACACCATCAAGCATTGCGGACTCGGCTTTGCCATAATCTGCATTAGTCCACGCATTTGATACGAGCTTAACGATATGTACATCTCCAATCAACTGCATAATATCTAATGCAACATCTGATTTAAGTTGTTGACTCATAATCATTGCGGAAGCATATAATCCCGGCAACATCGAGTCGGGATGCGTTGGCTTGCCCTCGTATCCGCATGTAAGTACATAGAACTCTTTAATGTTTTGGGGTATGGAAACATAACCCGCCGAAAACGGTACGGATACAACATTATTGTTTAAGTCAATGCAAAACACATCTGCTTCATTGTATGCGATATAAATTGCATTGCTTCTAGATGTATTGGCATTAACAAAACTTTTCATTGCCTCTGTAAAATCTGTTAGACGAGATGAGTGAACAAGAACTCCACCAACTTTGTTGACCATCTTGCTCATCAATTCCTTATTATAGTATCCACCGTAACCTACAAATATGGATGAGGATACTTCCATTGCCAGTCTACCCAGAGCAATCATAATGTTTGCGATCTCGTTTTGATAGTTTGATACTACGGGATAACCGTCAGTAAAAAACATGAGATTGAATTTACCCGGCAATACATCCCTAGTTTCCGAAATTACTTCTGTAGCATCTATAAGAATATTGCTGAAACATGTGAGATTAATTGTGGTGTTATTCTTGCGCAACAATGAAGCAATGTTAATGTAACTTTCACTATCTTTGATAACAAATCCCTTAAGGATAAAGCGATAGTTTCCTTCTGACGAGAACCATCCAATTGATATTGAATCTCCGAAAGGAATTGTATTGATGTGTCCTATCATGTCCTCTACCACATCATGTAAGAGATTGTACATACTGCCTGAACGGTCATAAATCAGAATATGATTTACTTGCTCCCGTTGAGGACTCACTTCGTAAAATGTATTGATGAAATTCGAAAGATATAACTCATCATTTATCTTAACGTAAGACATAGTTTCTCCTTTATGGAATTAGATTTAATAAACTTTAGTATCTTGCTCTGGAATAAAAATATTCTCTGGAATGCAGAATATCATAAATGTTGGCATTGAATTTATTACTGTAATTGTACTTGCTTGAGCAATCTCAACCGCGGTAACAAACCATGCTGGCATTTGAGAAGGCTTTATCTCTGTCCATCCAGAATTTTTCAAATAATCAAACAACTCATTACCTGTTTTGTAGTTAGCAAGATTGGCCATTCTTTCTTGAAGATACTTACTCGTTCCAATTAACTGTTCTTTTTCTAGATTATAGGCTACCCATGCCAATGCTTGACTATCTCTAAAGGGATAAAAGAAAGCATAATTCTTTCCATCAGTAAGAATCCTTGACAATGGAGCTTGACTCAATGCTTGTTTAACAATAAACATAGCTGTTCGAGGATATAAACCAACTACCTGTCCATCCTCAAGCGGCTTAATCAGATCATTATTAATTGGAAAACCGTAAGCACCACATCCGCTTATAAACAACGCGGCAATCAGATACATAACAATCGCATTATACAAACTATATTTCATTTCACTCCTTTTTCTCTGTCTCCAATTTTGGCGGCTTTTGCAAAACTAAGTGCAAGTAATACAAATATAGCTCCAATAACAAAACTTGCTCCACAGCACATTATTCCTAATGAGTAAATAGTAAACCATTCCTGCGGCAAACAGATCATTTATTTCTCCTTTCCATTATTCTCAAACAGTTTTTACATGTTACTTCTTTTTTTGAATGTAACTCATAAACATACTTTCTCAATGGAATACCGCACGCTGTATATCCTGCTTTATATGTAAATACAGCATGTACTTTACCCCATCGTTTGTGCTCTACGCTAATCAAGTACCCACTTCCCATTTTCGAGTCGCATAAGAATTGGCTCGTAAGTCATTGGACACATTGAAAAGTGAGTAAAAACTGTACCGTCAGGAGCAATGATTGCGTTATTTAAAAATGTTTGAAATCTCAAATTGTTATGGTTTTGATCTGCTCCGCATCTCGGACAACCAATTGCATTATTATACAACACTTTAACCGTATAGGATTCCATGTTTATTTATTCCTCTTTTGATGCACAAACCAATATATTACTTTTCCAAAAATAAACCCGATGATAAAGAAAATCAAGGAGTATGCTATAAGTTGCTCAATAGGCCTACCGCCACCAGTATCAGGCAATCCCTCAATACTCGGATACCTTGTTGGTGCTGTATCTCCGCGCACTACTTTAGTTTTATGTGGCTTAGGAGTTGACACTGATGTTGGCGAGTATGTAGACTCTTTTGTAGGATCAACTACAACCTCAGTATCAGTTGGTGGTATCACAACAGGAGTATTTGTGTCTACTGGAACTTCACATGACGAGTTAGAAAGACATACCGGAGCAGATACTCCAGCAATAGCAAAATACACTACTGCTATAAGTATAAATGGAACAAACGTTATTTTTATAATACCTTTCATATTTTCTCCTTTCTAAAATATTTTCCGAATAGCGGGAGTGAGAATTGGACTCACACAATAAGTTTATGAGACTTACAAGCTACCGTTGCTTTCTTCCCGCTGTATAAAACCATCCGAGCGATCTGTCAGACTCTTTTCTATTGTCTGCCAGTGAGCTTCGGCATCCATAACACTTGCTCCGCACATTTTCCTTACTCATTCCATAAGGTAGCGAAGTTGTACTCACGCGAATGTTAGAGATCGCATAAGATGGTACAAAACTGGCAATTCGAGCAATCTCGCTAAACTGCATCCCGATATAGGTAGACATTGCCAGTTATTGTCGCCTCCGTCCTATCGTCTATATTGCCTTACTCAGATAGCGATTCCTTTTCGACAATACACTTATTCCTCAGAGGAGATATGTGTCACGAATAGGACAGAGGATGTTAATGTTCTAAGAGTTATCAAGCTCTGTATATAAGTCTGATAGCAAATATACTGTTTCATTCATGCCATCTTATTTATAGACTTCTTGTAAGGTACTATATTTCTAAAAAGGATATGAACAGCCTGACAACTCAAGAGCGAGTGATGTGAATTGAACACACATTTTCATCCATTTATACACTTTCTGCTTAGAGGGCAGAGCTAATACACTCGCATTGTTCGACGGTTACGCATCCGTCTTACCTTCCCTCTGTCCGCATGTTGAAGCTGGACTTTCGACTGGCTGGCGAGTAATGAATACTCGTGCACAATTTCACAGGTAACGCAATTAACCCGAAGGTAATTTACCGCATGTTCTCAAACTCAGCACCCTTGTAATAATGCAAAGGAGTAAGATGCCGAGTACATTTCTTATTGCTACGAGCAGTATAGTGATGCCTGCTGTTATAGTCACCATGTTTAGGCTCGCGGCCAGACCTGCCATATTTTTTACTTCCTCCATGTTTTCCTCCAGTAGATTGAGTTGCCATTTAATTTATACTCCTTCTGGAAAGTTTAGAGATGCAAACTCTCCAAATAGTTCTCTTGCCTTATCATCACGCGCATGAGCCGCCTCTTCTGGAGTATCATAATACCCTATATGAACATCCTTATTCATAAATCTGATTCTGGATTCCCATCTACCGTTTCCGGTTGTGCAAGGATATTTCTTAAATCTAACTCCACGAAATCCAGATGGATTATCAATACGAAGTTTACTATTGGATGTGTTTTGAGAAATAGTACAAATTCTCAAATTGTATTTTTGGTTGTTTAATCCATCTCCATCAATATGATCCGTAAACAATCCATACGGTACTTTTAAAATTACTCTGTGCATAAATATCATGCGGTTTCCGAATCTGCCATAAGCATATCTACCACTGTAGCACCATTTACGCTTAGATAAAAACTCAAAATCGTCGTCGTCAACTTTGGTAAACATATTCTTAGTTAATTCAATTATTTTCATAGCACTATCTCAGTGAATATAATTAACTTTATACTTATGATATTTGGTTAAATAATCCGAGGCAGATAAACATTTAAGACCAGGATTATAAAGCCCAATACTTTTCTCAAATATAACTACTGTATGAGAATTGCGAGTTAGCATTTCAACAGCTTCTTTAACATCATTGTACTTACGTTTCTTATCTGTCATTTAACCTCCATATATTTTGAACCCTAGCCCTCCCCGTTGGGTGCTGTGCGGGGAGGGCATTTGAAAGGAGACTTTACCATAACGTCAGGGAATACCAATAACTAGCAAACCAATAAAGCACCCAATTAAATTATACGACAAAATTACACGAATTACAATACCCAATATTCTTAGTCCTGCTCACTCAAGGCCGCGTCACCGTGGCCCCCCCTAATGAAATTGCTCATCATGCTCGGAGTAGCTGTATCGAATCCTACGATATCCAAACTGTTGAGATCGTCAGGATCGGCGATGGTAAAGTCCGTACTCACCATTCCAACAACAATCTGTTTTGCTTGAGGATTAAACTGCTGTCGGTATCTGTTCAAGCTCTCGATAGGATGTTCTTTACCAGCCCACGTTTCATTATCTGTCATAATAACAAACGCATCAATCACAAGTTTCTGTTCTCGCGCCCATCTTGCAGGGAGAGAACAATCAGTTCCACCGCCGTTCTTACCCATAGTTTCACGAATAGCATCCTCAAACGAAGTATGTTTTGTGATGTTCAACGGTCTGATACCATTGTCAAATGCCATGAAGTGATAATCCAACTCACTCTTAGCACATGCCAGAGATAAAATTGCGGTAGCTGTTGCACAAGTAAGCGGAGAATTGCAAATTGTTACTCCGGTCATACTTCCTGACCAGTCTAAACAATAAGCAATAGTTTTTCCTGTTGGCTCAATATATCCAAATGATTTGAGTAAAGCAATCTCAAGCGCATCCTTAATCATGGGTGTAACTTTCCATGAGTTGCTACCTCTCATGCCACTTCCGCTGGAGTAGATTGCCAGAGCAACTGCGATTGCCAGAGGATGAACGCGACCTTTCTTTATTTTGTCCTCGTCCACAAGAGTCTGGTAAACAAAAGCACGACTCTCGCTTGAGTCAAGAACTCCATATGAACCCATGTTTCCGAGATTACGCAGTATGGCGGTGTATCCGAGATTGGGTAACATTGCCTCCCATACTGCAATGGACTTCCGATACTCTGTTGGAACAACTTCTTGTGGCATATGAAAAGCATTAATAAGAGCGATAACCTCTTTCTCGTTTACAGCACTCTTCATCAATTCGAGTGCATATACAAGTCCGATAAGACTTGTATGTTTTGATCTATCGTATTTTCCCACAGCCCATGCAAGCAAAGCGTTAACTTCCTCGCTACTTGCTTTAGGATGTGACAACCGGATAATGTTTTCATTGCTCCAACCATCTCGCGTCTGGTACTTAGCAAGCATGAACGAGAGATTGTCGGGTGTCCGTTCAGTGTACCATTTTCCAATTGCAGTACGAACTCCACGACCCCATCCTCTCATTCCATTAAGATACGAAGCAAAATGAAACAGATGAGTACCGATACGCGCAACCTTTCTTAGATTAGCGAGTGCATACTGCTTTCCTTTGTCATCTCCAAAAGAAGCGCACATTGCCAGAGCGAATAACGCAGGGTCATTTTTAGGAGCACGACCCGCATCCGAGATTGCAACAATAACATCAACCGTCCGCTTGCAATCTGTGGTAATGCAATACTCAAGCGACTTGATGTTCTTGTAAGTATGCTCTTTCTCGGAAACGTAGAACGTGCCGGATTCTGATCCGAGGATAAGAAAACGTTCCAACTTCTGCCATGGGTCAACGGTGAAAGTATAACCTCCAGCATTGTTTAAGCTCATCTTGTGTTCTTTACCCGGAACAGGTTGTGATTGCGGAGTACGAGTTACGACCCGCTTGTTCAAATAGGTGTTTACATAAGCTGATTTCCGTTCCATTTTTACTCCTTTTCTTAAAATATAAAACTCGGTCAAATTTCGTATATCTCGAATTTTCATAAAGGATAGATAACCGAGGTAGCACGTACCGAGCATTATTTCTTTTTTTAAACTGGTCAAAATTTAGAGTCGCAGGTGAAACTTACAAGTATTTTTATCGAAAAAAATTATGTGTGATAAGCAACTCTGGTCGTACCAGTTTTATACTCTTTCCTGCGAATAAATATTTGTTTGGGTTTATTTTCGCAAGATAATCCAAACATCCGACTCGCAAGATATTTATTAAGTTTATGTTGGTCAAGTTCGATGTCGCAAGGCAAAACCGAGAGTATTCAACTGCTCTACATGGCCGAGGCCATTATAAGAAGATAAGCGATACATCATCGTACCAACATTTGACGAGAAAATATTGTAATGAATTTGCGAGATCGAACTCGCAGGTGTTTATATTTCCTTTCGGAGCACCATCATCCAGGGAACTCATTACTTCGTCTCGTCATTGTTATTAAGGTGCAAGATGGTCAAAAATTCGCCCTTGAGTTTTTATCTATGAGCGTATTGCTACGTCCAACGGGATTTGAACCCGCATTTTACAGTTACAAATTGTATGATAATCAAGAACTCACGTACCATCTATTGTTAATGTGCTTAGTCGGTCAAGGTAACTCGGTTCATTTATTTCTTGTTTCAGGTAAGAGAACAAACCGATAACGTACCGACCTATATTAAATATAGCACCTATTTATCAAATGTCAATACCCAATTTTCTGGTTTTTCTTATATGGTTGCAAAAAAATTGGCCGCCCTTAACAATAGACTATAAGTATTAATACTCATTCCGACCCCGCTTTTTGGGATTCATGTTCTCATAAACCATTGATAAAGATGGGTATGCCATCTAGAAATCACCATTCTTTCTTTGTCGTTAAATTCTGCAAGATAGGCTCTTTTTACTCTGCCGAACAGTCTTTTATCCCATCCCTCTACAATTACATATAAAGGTTTTATTTTATTTTCTCCAAATATGGTTACGACCTTTATATCAATAACTGATGGAGTATTATTTTCTTCCCAATCCAAATAGGAATACGGAGAGTTATCCATATTATCGAATCTTAAAGTCTTTGTTAGATTCATTGTCTGCTCCTTTCACAACAAACACAAGATTTAGATATACATAGAAGATAAAATTATCTCCATGCTGTTTCACAAAATCAGCTATGACGAGATTCGGAGTAGATTTTTCCTCTACTCCGATCATCAATAACTTTCCACTCGGCAATCTCGAAAGATTGCTAATGGGAATTACTTCCACTTTGTCTCACCGTTCTTGTTCTTGGGAAGCATACTGCCATAGCCTTGCCAGAACGCAGTACGACCATCTCGATCAAGAGTCATGTTTTTCAATGCTCTCTCGAAAGCCATCTTGCGACCCTCTTTCTTGTTGTAGCAATCAGGCTCAACTTCTGGTATCTTGATGCAACTTCCATCTCCATCCCATATTGCTACTGTACCACCAGAGAACTGACGAGACATTCCCTCTGCCTCAATAATCCAAGGTGTCGTATCCAATTCGGAATCGTACTCTCCTTGCCTGAGTATGCGACAACGAACACTATGCGTTTTTGATTTACGTTTACTAAATTTCTTCTGTCCGGGTGCTTCATACTGAAACACAACGTGATAGAAAAACACTCCTAAGTTAATTTTGAACACAGTTTACCTTTCCTTTCTTTTTTTTCTAAGCGAGTAGCAACGCTACATCGCTGATTGAAATATTCATCTCGCGAGCAATAGCTGGCATTGATTTGCCCTCATCTCGTAAAGATTGAGCACGTTTCAAGTTCTCTACGTTTGATTGAGCCAAAATTTGTTTTTCAATTTCTTCATTGCGCTCATCTTCCCTTCGCTGTGCCTCTGCAATTTGCAAGGTTACTGCTATTTGCTCGGTAGTGAGTTCTTCAAGATACGGGTCAATTTCTGACTGTATAAGTTTTTCACCCTCGGCAGGTTCTTTGAGGTTAGCAGGATGTTCGAGATAATACCGTATTGCTTGTCCGGTTGCATCCGGTAGACGGTACGGAAAACGTCGATACATAACGAACTCTTTTGTTTCCTTGTCCCATCGTATTTTACCTAACTGCTCTTTTAAAACAATCGCGGCAGGAATAGGGTTGTGCTCGCCTGGAACGAGTATTAGTGTCAATACTGACAATTCATTCCATCTATCTGCTCCTTTCTGAGTAAACTTATTGAATATGATTCCTCCACTACCCCAACGAGGTTTGATGTGAGAAGTAATGACAACGAGTTTCACTCCTTTCTTTCTCAATGGGTGACTGATCTTTGCGCTTACGAGATTGTTAACAACTGACGAGATACCGCCGAACCTCCCGCTAGTAACATTCGCCATGTTAAGACCGAATTGAGTTACATATTCCCTCAAGTTACGTCTTGATTCTCCGGCCAATGCGAGTTCAAGATAAGATACGTTGTCTATAATTGCTACGGTATATCTTCCGAACTCCATTTTCTCGATAGTGTTTTGAACACTGTTCCATATATAGAGTGGGTCTGTTCCTTTCTCGCTTGCTTCAACTGTCGGTTGAGTATACAATCCAAAATTGAGTTGAGCATCAATACCTTGACCTTTTTCCTCAAAGTCAAAGAACGCAACTCGTTCTGGTATTTCTAACTGGCTTGCGAGCCATGATTTACCAAGACCTCGCTTGCCTGATATGTAAACAACTCCACCATTGAAATCTGGAGGGAGTATACTTTCTAGCTCTACCTTTTTATCATTCATTTTGTTCTCCACTAAAGATACCATCGGCATGTTCAAGAAACTTAATACACACCGCATGATCTATGATGTTAAGACTAACTCCACCAAGAGTATTCCATACATCGAGTCTGCAAAGAACGTTGATTATATTGTGTTTTGTACCAATATTATCAACTACAATGAAGCCATCTTTATTTACATCCATAACTCCTGCATACAAAAGAACACATTGATTTTGTCTTGAGCCAATATGTTTCATCTTGCTAAGTATCTCAAGATTTATATCTTTCTCTACAAAGTTAAGAACGTTCATAATATGATACAGATATGCTCCACTTTTTATGTGTTGCCTTATCAGGCTTTCCGAGGATGCGGGCTTACTCAATGGAGATACCATAACGTCAGCACCAGCTATTTCCAAAAGTCTAGAGCTTTCTCGTGTTTCATGTTCTTCCGAGAAAGCTCCGAATAACATATAATGATCATCACTGTCAATTATTATCATAAAGCACCTTAAACTAAACAGCGGTGGGTCAGGCTCGCACCTGAACCCACCGCTATAAAAACTTATTTCATTGACAGAGCTACGTCAATCCATTTAATCTCAAGATCAAAATCTTTTGCCGCGTCGTCCTTGCTCATTCCTTTCTCGATTGAGCTATGAATATCGCGTGCCACACTTTCCCATACTTTCTTAGTATAGCCAGTTGGCAGATCGGCAGTCTCTGTATGAGTCACAGTAGAAGGAGAACTGTCATCTCTTTCAAGAGAGTTTTCCTTAACATACTTTTCTGCCTCAGACTTACTTCCGAGAATAGCCGCGATAAACGGAACAAACACGGGAGTTACTGCTCCAGTTTTCTTATTAGTTTTCTCAAGACCGGAGGGGTCTGGTTGAAAACCAATATGCGCCCAAATCCATCCATTAGAGGGGTCTATATTAGCCTCTTTAAAGAGGGAAAGGGAAGGACGAAGTATCTGCTCGTATCCTGGCCCAAACTTGGCGACAGACCAGTATTGTTCCTCACTCGTCCAGTTGACCATACGTCCGGTAAGCTCTTCATCTTTCTTAAGCTGAATAGTGAGTACGGGAACAGGAGCAGCTTTCTCGCCTTTCTTATTAACCCAACCATTTTTGGCGACAGCGGCTTTAGCTTTATCTCCAGCCTCTTTTACAGACGCTTTACTGGTAGGGTCATATGCAAAAAATGTATCCTCAAGAGTTGTTTGAACTCCAGCAGGATACACTTTCCAGCCAACAGACATATGGATTAAACCAACATACCCGCCTCCACTCGATTGTAGAGTATCGAAGGCATCCAACATAGTGCTAAAAGAATTTTCAGTCATTTTAATCTCCAAAAGTAAAACAATAAAAAGGATAAAATAATCTCAAATCAGAGAATAGCACCTCCTTTCAAATAAAACAATAAATAATAAAATCAATCTTATTAAATTATTGCACGAAACAGGTTGAAAGTCAAGACCCAAAGTAATTCAATTAGTCTCGATCATATTCAATTTCCAATGGAGTAAACGCCTTACATAAAACGGTGTCCTTTGGAACATTATGATATTCTCCCACAATAATTATACACATATTGTGTGTAGACCTATCATCGCTCACAAACGTATCCCAAAACTCCTTATATCTCCAAAAATAGTTCGAGTATGGAATAATAAGTATATCTGAATCACAAATATCTTCTGCTTCTCCCATGAGAATAATATAATTCTCGCATGATAATCTACCAAACCATTGTGCTTCTGCAAAAGATTTGAATACGAATATCATTCCGAGCTCAGCGACAGTCTTTTTATTTAGCTCGTAAAAAAGCCAATACTGTCGCGGAGCCATGATGGACACGCACGTTGGTGGAATGAGAGTATCAATTATTTTACACACTTTATAAGCAATCATCTTGTTCTCCTTTTTGTCAAAATGGTGATGGAATAAGGACAACCTCTGTTGGAATAAACGAGTCTATCAGAACAGTTCCCATGGGAGTATCAATAGACCAACGACCATTTAACATTCCAACAACATGAAAATTATTCTCCCAAAACTCATTGTAGAAACACGTCAACGCGGAAAGTTTATCGGGAGCATTAATATAATTGTTGCATGTTCCAACGAGGATAACATCAGCACTCGATTTTATTTTAAGAGCGTCCTCAAGTTTGAGAAAAGCAAACAATCTTCCAATGTCAGGAACGCACTCAACTCCAATTTCATAAACTTTGTTGTACTCATCTTCTGCCGAGTACAATTCGAGAGTACCGTCATCTCGAACATGGCAAACCTTGTAAACAGTTATTGTTTCCATAGAATCTCCTTTATTAGTTGGGTCTAATTTTGAATATAGTATTGTACAATATAGTGTACATTGTTAATACAATTCTTATAAAATGTTAATAAAGTTGTAAGGTCTAAAGCCATTGACACACACAAAATTACTGGTAAAATAGGCTTTAGCCGCTCACGGGGATGGATGGATGGGGATAGGGATGGTTTTAATTAAAGGGGAATTTCCTCAATTAAAGGGGAATTTCCTCAACGAGATCAAAATAGCTCTAATTTTTGCAATCACTAACTTGAGGATAGTGAGTGATATACCATATATTGTTAATTAACATTAATTAACATTAATTAATAGCAAAATAGCAACGAGCAGTTTGACCCACTCGTTACTGATGTTACTCTATTTAGAAACTCCGATTATTGCCTTGGGATATTTCTCACAATTCGAGAGAACATCCTCTAAAAACACGAGAGCACTATCGTAATCTCCCCAACCATTTGGGGGGTTGAGTAATTTATACTCATCAGGTTTAGTTTGCATATCGAGAACTCCTGCCTTGAGTACCTCGATTATTTCACTCGCCTGTTTGTCTGCTCTCATATATAGAGCATCATATACTCCTACTTTGATCCACATGGGAGTAACATTGTGAGTATAGTTTCTTGAGTATAAATCAACGTAATATGGATACTCCCCTCCTAAGTCTGCGTAAACGTACAAACTAAAACCCAAGCTCATTATACCTCCTTAGTAGTATTATATCTCACTCGGTGTCCACTCATACACAATCTCCGCCTTCTCGCCTGAGTGCAACCGCCATGTTTTACCGTCAAATGTGGATACCAATCCAGACTCCCACAGTCTGACACAAGGGGAAAAGTCATATTTGTATGGGATGGAGAAAAACGATGATGTATATGCCCTCACGGAATCCCACACGGAATACCCCACGGAAGCCCTCACGGAATACCCCACGGAATCCCCCACGGAATCCACCACGGAATACCCCACGGAATACCCCACGGAATCCCTCACGGAATCCCCCACGGAATCCCCCACGGAATCCCTCACGGAATCCCCCACGGAATAACCCACGGAAGCCCACACGGAAGCCCAATCATGTAACCACTGGATATGCTCTTCTGTTACCTGTTCTATTTTTGGCATCCTAAACGGATTGATAATCTCCTTGATAATCAGGGGTGAAACGATCTTTTTAAAGTCCAGCCCGTGAAGCCACTCCTCGACCTGTACTCTGTCGCTAGTTTCGCTGTTGGTAGCATCAATCTTAAAATCACGCGTTAGCGGGTTGTACTCGTACTTGTTACACTTGTCCTCATCCAATCCGTTGACCTCGCAGATGTGCGAGTGACTATCGGCGTTATTACATTTGAGGTGAACCTTGCGGTACTCCCAGTTGAAGTAGAAACGCTGTCCGCCGTGTTGTTCTGGCTCGGTTACAAGACTAAAAAATTTACACATTTTGTTTATCCTTTCTCTATTTAAATATCATAATCTTTCAAATGTCTCAGCCAGAGTACGCTGAGTGGACGAGCAGATACTCCTGCTCCAAACAGTAACATTAAACAGAGCATACACTCGCACATATCAACCTCTATTCCAATAACCAAAGTTATCATAATACGAGATAATTATCTCGTCCAATATTTGAGGGAGTGCCTCTCGCATTATTACGCTTGGAACAGCCTCTTTTAGAAATCTCATCAATGCCTCGACACCCTTCTGTACATCCTCGGCTGTCTCGGTACTGGCGAGTTTTATTACAATCCCCGCATCTGCTCCTATGTGGTACACATTATTTGGGTCTGCCATGTTGATTTCTCCTTATCCAAACTCTGATGTGCTATGTACGATAGCACCCGCACTCGTTTCTGTGAGTACAACGGATATATCGTAACTATGCTTTACTTTGAGAATCTCGGCAACTTTTTTCTGTGCCTCGTATGGAGTATTAGCATCCACTTCAATTCTCTTATTTTTATAGAACGCTATGTATTTATTCAACTCAGTCTCCTTTCTAAACTTAAATGAAAATAAGGCGAGTTCAATAACTCGCCTTATTTTGACTAGCAGTATTTTTCGAGCATCTCGTCTACTAATGCTTGATCGTGACTCGCAACAACCTCGATACAATCAATTGGAGTTCTCTCGCTGTTGGATACGGTTCTTAACTCGTTGAAGTGAGTTCCACCAATCCAGTAACGGCAGAAGTAACACTCATCGGCTGTCGGCCCACTCGTTACAAACCCGAATTGAATAAACGAGCTTTTTGAGTTAAAGTATCCGTTTTTGTCACGAATATGAGTTGGAACATAAGCTATCTGAGTACCTCTAGCAAGTTTATCCATGTTTCTCCTTTGGAACATATCCTTCAATTGATTCTATGTGAGAGACGAGAGTTCGGATTCTTGAACGGCATCCATTGCGAAATTTCTCACGGGATAAGTCGGTTTTATACCAAAGAGTTTTCAACTTACATAAGCTCGTTTCGTATTCAACGAAGAACGGGGAAACTTTCCGAAAGAGTTTGTTCATTCTTTCCTTGTTCTCGTCAGTGTCAGCGCATGCAGGAAGTGCATCTTGCTCATCCCAATCAAAACTTTCCTCGTCATTATACGAGATAAACTGTGCTCTGACAAAATGCTTTAAGTATTGATTCTCATTGTCCTCAATCTCCAAACGATTGATTATATAACTGTGAGAACAATTGATGTTCTCTACTAATGGTTCGCAAAATTTTATTGAACCATCTCTAAATAATAAAACTCCAAATCCCATACACATGATTTTTCTCCTTTTGCTTACTTTTCTGGTAAACTGTATCCAGTAAGTACATACTCATCCTCATACTCAAGACCACAATTTGAGCATACAACACTCTGAATGAGTTTTGTTTCAGATATAAAATCACATTCTTGTACTGTTTGTACATTTTCACTGTGGCATCTCGGACATAAATGTCCACCGTTGTTAACATATTCTTCCGACGTATCCATAACGTTTTCTCCTTTTAACAATGACCAAATTTATCTTTGCTCGACCAGTACGCCCCCTCTTTGTTGTGTCCTCTGCGGGGGCGAGCATATAAAGTATTTTTGAGAGAGTAGCCGCGGTTCTGGCACATTTTCAAAACCGCGGCTACAATTTCTCCTAATAACTCACATTTAGAGTTCACTAAATGCTCGCATCCATGACACGGATGAGGTTTAGAACGTTGAACAGATTTCAAGCGCATTGTTCATCTCTTTCTGACCAGAGCCGAACAAGATGTTCGCTGGCGAGAGATCATCATAGTGATTGACTTTCTCGGTGAAAGCGTTCCAGAGATTCCAGCTTGTGTTTGCTAACTCAGGTGTTTCCTCGCCACGTTGCAGATAAATTGTTAATACTCTGGCGCGGTCAGCACTAATTTTGCTTGCGGCTCGTTCAAACGAGCGTACAGCATCGCTATCGGTTCGGTCTGGCTCGGTTGGCATAGTATACATTGTTTCGAGCGCAGTCTTTACATGCGAGAACTCGATTTTGGTTGATGCCATTTTCCCGAACAGAGCTTGCTCGTAAGCGAGAATATCATTGATCTGAGCGAGAGTCTTGACCTTGAATTTCATCTGATCCTCAAAACCCTTTACATGCTTAATATCGGCACGAGCAATTGCTTGAGCTTGAGCCATCGCGCAAGTGTTTCCGCATACTTGCACTACTGGCGAGCACA
>Ga0315289_10003441_pt1 | contig 23976 bp, 18 predicted proteins | sample YL17G11_40_MG_FD_203452 | JGI IMG/M metagenome (GOLD analysis project Ga0315289, IMG submission 203452) | Sediment microbial communities from Yellowstone Lake, YNP, Wyoming, USA - YL17G11_40 | ecosystem: Environmental > Aquatic > Freshwater > Lake > Sediment | place: USA: Wyoming | collected...
TATTTTTTCTGGAATTTATCACTGAAATTCTTACCTTTTTCTCCACCTAATTGAGGTAGAAATGGGCAACTAATAATTGTTCCTTCTGCCGCTTTACCTGCTAATGCGATGAAGTCAGATGAGAATGCACCATCTGAACCGATGAAGGGTGTGGCAATTCCCAATTCTCTTGCTTTAGCAACGATTCTTCCACCGTGTGAATATAATCCACTAATGAAGGTGATGTCCGGATTTAGAGATTTAATTTTAGTCAATTGAGGACTGAAATCAATTGTATCTTTTTCATAGGCTTCTGTTGCTAAGACATTTAATCCAATTTTCTTTGCTTCTTCGACAAAGAAATCTTTAAGAGGTGCTCCATAATCATCATTGTCATAAAATACTGCAGCGGTTTTTAGTCCGAGCTGGTTCTTTATATATCTCGCAATTGATTGACCCTGAAATCTATCATTGAAAATATTTCTGAAAGCCCATTTGCTTCCTTTAGCGAAATCAGCGTTTGTTGATGCGGGAGAGAATTCGAGAAGCCCCACTTCATCATAAATGCTTCTCGCAGGAATGGAGCAGATGCTATTGAAATGACCAATCACAGCGACAATGTCTTTGTCTTCAGCAAATTTTTGTGCAACTGCTACTGCTTCTTGAGGCTGAGAACAGTCATCACCATAAATGACCTCAACCTTTCTACCGTTTATTCCACCGGCTCCATTTATTTCATCTAATCCGAGTTCGATCCCTTTTTTTACCATAACACCGAATTGAGCAGAATCACCTGTGATAGGTATGCCGCATCCGATTTTTATTGGCTTTTCTGAAGATGGTTTTGGTGATTCAACACCTTCGACAGCTTTTGAAAGTTCTGGTTTTGCAGGTTCTGTCTCTTTTTTTCCACAATGGAAGAACAAAAATAAGGACAATGTTAAAATTGAAATGCATAATAATTTGTGTTTCTTATAGATGTTAAGCATCCTTTTAAACCCCCTTATTTATATTTTTTTTATTAGTTTTATAATCAGATTAATTCGATAATATCAATTTTTATTTTTGTAGAATTAAAATTAGCCATATTTGATGCGAAGACAAAAATTAATAATTATGATGTTAAGAATATAACTTGAATAGATTCAATCTTATGCATAAATTTCTCTATTGTAGTAATTTAACTTACCTACCGGTAAGAAAGTTCTTGACATTGATTAATCCGCTTATTAGAAATTGCGGATTATTTAAAGTAAATTATTATTTAAGAGAGATACTCGAATATGAAAACAAAGAAGTTGGTTAGTCATTCTCAAAAAATTATTACCAAAGAAGAAAGTACTCGAGAACGCATTGTAACAGAGGCAATTCGGCTTTTTTGTCACAAGGGATATGAAGCAACAGCCGTCCACGAAATTGTCGAAGCGGCTAATGTTTCTAAGCCGGTACTTTATTATTATTTTAGGAATAAAGAAGATTTATTTCGTCAAATAATTGAGAGTACACTTTTTCCATTTCAGGAAAATCTGTTTAAGATTTGTTCGGAATCTAAGGGCGACTTTCGCTCTGCTTTAAAATCGATTATAGATATTTACATACAAAGTGCACGGCTTTATCCTGAGCGAGTTCGTTTCATTCACACTATTGCCTTTTCCGCTCTCTATGATAATATATTTGATTTTATGGGTTTTTGGCAGAAAAACTTAGAGTGCGTTATTACTCTTTTTCGAGAGGGTCTTAGATGCAAATATTTTCGAAATGACATTTCTGCAGAAGTGCTCGCTCGTAACTTCTTTGCATTAGCAGTGGGAGCGGTACAAGATATCACTTATGGTGCGGAACTATTTGAACACGAACCATCAAGTAGAGAAATCGTGGACATTTTTCTTAATGGAGTTAAAAAGTGATATTTAATTATATCTCAATATAAAGGAAGTATTATATTTGAGAAGAATAATAATTAAATAAAGAAGGGTAGAAATATATGAAATTAGGAAATAAAAAGGGAATAATTATCGGGATGGTAATCGTTGTAGGGGTCCTGTTTTTTATAAGAATTATTTTCCCCAAATTGTCATCACAATCAGAGTTGTCTAAGAGTGAAAGGGTAATTCCGGTAGAAATAGCAATTGTTAATGGAAAGGGAACAATCAGAGAGAGCCTTGATTTGACCGGTGAAGTTGAAGCGAGAAATTCAGTAACTATAATATCAAAAGTGACTGGGCGGATAGATAATTTAGAAATTCTAAATGAAAAAGATGAACCAATCAAGGATTCGGATAAAAAGAAAATTGTTGAAGAGGGGGTTAGGGTCGGAACAGGACAGGGTATAGCGATAATTGATCATGATGCTTTTATTGCGCAGGTAAAACAGGCTGAGGCGTCTTTACAAACAGCAAAGATTAATGCTCAAAAGGACGTGATAGAATCAAGAATTGCAGAAGTGAAAGCCGCAATGGAATCTGCGTTAGCTCGACAGAAGGAATCGAAGACAAGGCTTGAAAATCTTGAAAAAGATTTTAAACGAAAAGAATCTCTATGGAAATCAGAGGATAAAATAATCAGCGATAGCGAATATGATCAGGCGTTATCAGACTATAAGAGTGCGCAAGAAAATGAGCGCTCAGCAGAAGCAGACGCTGTCAGCGCCACGGCTGCTTATACGCAAATTATGGCACAGGCGAAGAAACTTGCAGAAGCCCAGGTAGCACAAGCCCAGGCTACTCTGGATTTGGCAAAAGTGCAATTACGCGAATCGATAATCCGTTCCCCTATCAGCGGTTTAATTTCAAAGAAATTCGTTGATGTTGGTGATATGGTAGCTCTTAACGTTCCTATAGTAGAAGTGGTGGATATTGAGAATGTAAAAATAGTTACAAGCATTCCAGAACGCTATTTGGGAGAGATCAATGTGGGTTCAACACCCGTTGAAATCGGTGTAGATGCTTACCCCGAAAAAATTTTTACAGGTGTTGTTGATGAGGTTTACCCTGGAGCTGATACAAAGACCCGTGCCTTTCCAATTCGAATAGTGATGCAGAACAAAGATTCACTTTTACGTCCGGGGATGTTTGCTCGGATTAAATTGATTTTGAGGGAAAAGAAAGATACAATTGTCATACCTCGCGATGTCGTGTTAGGTCACGAACAAACAGAATATTTTGTATTTGTTGCTGATAATGAAAAGGCAAAACGGCATATTGTGAAATTGGGATTAAGTGAAGGACCAGACGTTGAAGTTATAGAAGGACTTAAGGCGGGTGAGAAACTTGTGGTCAATGGAATGAATTATCTCCAGGACGAAGCAGATATCAAAATTGTTGGAGGAGAAGTAACTAAATGAAACTTCCAGAACTTGCCATACGTAGACCAGTAACCACAACTATGATTTTTATGGCGATGATTGTTTTAGGCTTTGTTGCCCTATCTTTACTTGGAATAGATTTTATGCCCAATATCGAGATTCCTGCCATATCTGTCATTACAACCTATCGTGGTGCAGGACCTGCAGAAGTGGAAAGCACCATTACTGAGCTGATAGAAGATAATGTGGCTACTGTTAAAAATGTGGATGAGATTCGATCCATTTCTATGGAAGGTATTTCAGCAGTCATCCTCAGATTTGCGTGGGGAACAAACCTTGACGAAGCCACCAACGAGATTCGCGACAAAGTAAGTCTGGCAAAACGAGCATTACCCGATGAAGCAGATGACCCCATTCTTTTCAAATTTGACCTTGCAATGTATCCCGTCGTCATTATCGGAGTTACTGCAGAGGAGAGTTGGGAAAAGTTAGAGCACATCGTTAAAAACGATATTACCAATGTCTTAGAAAGAGTCTTAGGAGTAGCAACGGCAACTTATCGGGGAGGAGAAGAGCGTCAGATTAAGGTGGAACTTGACCATAGCAAACTGGTTTCGGTCGGTATTTCTCCCGATAAAATTATTCAGACCTTGAGTTTAGAAAATTTGAGCAATCCTGGTGGACATATTCGAATGGGTTATAAAGATTATTTGGTTCGAACGCCTGAGGAATTTTCATCCGCAGAAGAAATTGGTAAGGTAATTATTGGTCAGAATAATGGAACCATTGTTAGACTTTCTGATGTTGCTAAAGTGTATGATGGCTTCAGAGAAAAAGAGAATGAGGTCCGTATTGAAGGACGTAAGGGAATGATTGTAATGGTGCAAAAGCAGTCGGGAGCTAATACGGTAGAAGTAGCCAAAAGAGTTCGGAAAGAGCTTGAAGAAATTCAGAAAAGTCTACCCCCGGATGTCAAAGCAAAAATCTCAATTGATTCCTCAGATTTCATAAAAAATTCCATAGGAAATCTCCGTGAAACATTGATATGGGGAGGTATTTTTGTTTTTTTAGTTATTCTGGTATTCCTTCGGAATCTAAGGGCAAGTTTTATTATTATATCTTCAATCCCCACTTCATTAATTATAACATTTGTTTTGATGTATTTTTTTGGTTACACGATTAATTTAATCACCCTATCGAGTCTGGTAATTGCAATAGGAATGGTCGTGGACGATTCAATTGTCATTCTGGATAATATTCTTCGTCACCGTGATAGGGGGCAAAAGGCAGATGAGGGAGCGATGTTCGGTGCTAATGAGATGGTAAATGCTGTTGTGTCCTCAACGCTCACTACGGTTGCAGTTTTTGCGCCAATCTTATTTGTTGGTGGGCTTACAGCGATTCTGTTTGGTGCTATGGCTGCAATTATTTCTCTTGCAATGCTTGCCTCGTTGTTTACAGCTTTACTATTAGTTCCTATGCTATCTTCAAAATTCCTTCGTGTAGAAAAAGAACAAAAGAGTCGCTTTTTCAGGGTAAGCGAGAAATTTTTTATAAAACTCGAGAACGGTTATGCCAGTCTTCTCGGGTGGGCACTTAATCACCGAAAAACTGTCATTACAGGAGCTGTATTGTTGTTTATTCTTACTCTGGGAATAGTTCGTTTTGTTGGAATGGAATTTATGCCTGAGGAAGACCAAAACCAATTCTCTATTAACGTGGATTTACCAATTGGTACCCGGTTTGAAAGGACAGGAGAAGTGTGTAGTAAAATCGCGGATATTATGCGAAAAGAGGTGCCAGAACTGGTGGCTTACTTTGCAAGATGGGGAGCAGGAAGGTCAGGTGGAGCCGGTTCATCTTTTGGACGTGAGGAGGCGAGTTATCGTGGCTCTGTTTCAGCACGTCTGATTTCCAAAACGAAACGTAATGCCTCCCCAAGAGAAATTGTTAATCGAATTCGTCCTCTTATCAATAAAATTCCAGGTATTGAAGTGCGCTTCAGTGTGCAGGACCCTCTTGCAGGGGTTATGTTTGGTAGCGGTGCACCTCTTCAAATTGACCTTTATGGATATGATTTGGATACAGCGATGAAATATGCCCAGACTGTTAGTCGCATACTTGCATCAATAAAGGGAGTTACTGACGTTGATATTAGTCGCCAGATGGAGAAACCTGAAATTCAAGTTAAAGTGGATCGGGATAAAGCCTCTCTTGTAGGATTGAATGTTACAAATATAGGGAAAACTGTAGAAACTTATTTCAGCGGAGATACCTCTGTGAAATATAGAGAAGCTGGGGATGAATACGATATTGAAGTAAGATTGCGTAAAGAAGATCGTGAACGGATCGAAGACATACGTGATTCAACTATTGTTACACCTTCTGGTGATAAGATAAAACTCTCAAATGTGACAGACATAAAAGTGGGTCTTGGTCCGACAAAAATTGAGCGAAAAGACAAACAACGTATTATTACTGTTAGTGCTGATATTCAAGGTCGTGACCTTGTTAGTGTAGTCAAAGAAGCAGAACAACATTTAGAAATGACTACAAGACCGGCTGGCTTTTCATATAAGTTTACAGGTGCAGAAGAAGAACGGAGAAAATCCTTCAATTTGCTTATTATGGCTGCAATTCTTGGAATGATTTTGGTCTATATGGTTATGGCATCGCAGTTTGAATCTCTGCGTGACCCTTTCATTATCTTCCTTTCTATACCTTTTGGTTTTATAGGAGTTGTTTGGTTTCTTGTTTTAACACGGCAGACACTATCAATTGTGTCTTTCATAGGTATAATTATGCTTATCGGTATCGTGACGAAAAATGGTATAGTTTTGATTAGTTACATCAATATTCTAAGACAGCGTGGGCTTTCTATTCGGGAAGCTGTAATGAGTGGTGGAAGTAACAGACTTCGTCCAGTTTTGTCTACAACTATAACTACAATTCTCGGAATGATACCAATGGCGTTATCGAAAGGAGAAGGTTCAGAGGTATGGTCACCGATGGCTGTAGCAGTTATAGGTGGATTATCTGTTTCGACTCTTGTCACCTTGGTTCTTATGCCGACTTTATATAGCATTTTTGAAGGGTTGAAGCATAGCAAAGTAAGTAGAGGCGGGGTAACCCCACCCCTACAGGGTAAAGTTGAGAAATTCTAATGCGGGGGACAAAGACTAATGAAAATGATTCTTATAGCATATAATGCTGCAATTGATGATGAAGTAATGGAGGCTGTGGAGTCAGCCGGGGTTGATTCATTCACAAAAATCCCGGAGGTTCTTGGAAAAGGACACACCAGTGAACCACACTTCCATACTGATGTTTGGCCTGGATATAATACTCTCTTATTAGCGGTAGCAGAGGATGAGATTGTTGCCGGAGTAATGAAGGTTGTGCGTAATTTAAGAACGACATTGGGAAAAGAAGGCATAAAAGCCTTTTCCGTAAAGATTGAAGAAATGACATAAAAATTATATTCCTGAACTTGATTCAGGATAATGTTTGAAGATATTCCATATTTTGCGAAGAAAACGTAGGGAATAGGCATGCCTGTTCCCTACACGAAATAAATTTCCCAGCGTAGAGATGTGATATATCACGTCTCTACAAATTATATAGCGACCTTCTTTTTCAAAGGTAAACTAATTATTACTATTGTCCCTTTATTGAGTTCGCTTTCGATTTTTATTTCTCCGTTGTGGTCATTGATAATTCTCTGAGCGATGGCTAATCCGAATCCTGAACCGCCGGGCTTTGTTGTATAAAATGCCTCAAAGACTCTTGGTAAATCCTCTTTTGAAATTCCCTTTCCCGTATCCATTATTTTCAACACAGCTTGATTATCATTTTGGGATAGATTTATAGATAAATGTCTTGGATAATCATACATTGCCTGGACTGAATTAATTATAATATTGCTAATAACCTGACGTATATCTGCATACGCACCTTCTATGATGGCAGCATTTGATTCAACCTTCAAATCACAACGAATATGATTTTTGTGGAATTCAGGCTGAAAAAAATCAACTACATTGTTTAAGAGAGCTTTCAAATCAATATTTTCTTTCTCTTTTTTTATGGGTCTTGCGTAACTCAAAAAGTTCGTCATCATTGTATTCAACATTTTCACTTCCGTTTTTACGGCATTGACAATACCAAGTGATTTATTTTTTGAATCATCTCTGGGGTCTTCAATTTCCTCTTTAACGATGTCAAGATTGACATTGATGGCATTCAGTGGATTTCTTATCTCGTGAGCAAGATTAGAAGCGAGAGAGCCGATGTAAGCCATTCTATCAAGTCTTTCGTTCTCTCTTTGCAACTCAAGATGATGTGTAAATATTTGCCATAAGACTAAGAATGCGATTAAGAATACGATTATTGCGAGGATTGAAATGGTCACTGTTTGTGTGATTATTTTTTTATGAGTTTCATTTATTTTATTTAGAATGTTCTGGCTTGATGTAGAGAGTTTATAACGAATTTGTCCAATAACGGCTTCATTTGCTGTAAGGGGCTTCTGGATATTTTTCACGTCCTGTTTTTTTCTTGTAACATTCATTTTAAGAATCTGGTCTTTACTGGTAGCAAGGTCAAAATCGGTTGCGAAGCCACCTGTGATTTCTGTTGCTTTGCTCTGCCCATTCTTTTCCCAATGAATGATAAACTTGCCCGTGTTATCGGTGATATCAAACTCTAATATTTCATCACTGTGAGGTTTATAAAATTTGATTGTGGTCTTGAATCCCGCGTCATTTTTGAGATTTTCGAGGTCATTGACATCTCGTGAAGTCAGATATTCACTTAAAACTTTTGTGAATCTCTCGATTTGTTCTGATGCCAGGTCAAAGGATTCTTTTTTTATATTTTCAGCATTTAATTTAATGTATTGTGAGGCAACTATGATTGAAACGAAAAAGACAAATAGGAGAGAGAGAATAAATATGGAGATTAATTTGAGTTTAAAAACCTTATTTTTATTCATTCAAAATCTACCTCAACTTATGTGGTGCGAGATTTATCTCGCAAGAATATGCGACATAAATGTCGCACCACAGTTTTTATGTTACACCAAAAATAATTTGTTTCAATCTTTTTCCTTCAAAGTTTCTTGGTGAAATATTTTCTTTTATGGACAATGCAGCGGCGAGTCCTGCGGCTTCTCCAAAGGCTCTGCAAGTTGGTTGTATTCTGATGGAAGATTGTGCCTCAAATGTCGCTGATATACATCTACCGGCTACTAATAGATTATCAATTATTTTTGGAACCAGACATCTATATGGAATTTCGTGATAATCATTTTTTGAAATCTCTTCAAAGGTAACAGACTGAACACCCTCTCGTTTGGGTTCGTGAATATCAATAGGATAATTGTTTCTTGCTATGCCATCCTCGAATTTTCTGTGGTTCTTAATATCGTCAACAGTTAATACGTATTCCCCGACTATTCTTCTTGATTCGCGAATACCCACCATAGGAGCAGTTAGAACGAGATGAGCATTTTCAAATCCGGGTAAATACTTTTTACAAAATTTAATTAATCGACGAATCTTTTTTTTGCCAACGATTTGTGCATTAGTCAAATCGAAAGGGTCTGTGCCTTTAACACGATTGCTGATTCTTGGGCAATTAAATGTTATTTCTCCTTCTCGCCCGGGAATGGAAAAAAGCTGGAAGTAGTCCTCATCTTCTCCCTCTAAAATGCCATCTTTGATCGCCCTTTTTGCAATTTCATTCAGGGGCCAATCACCACCGGATGTAAATGCTGCATGGACGAGTGGATAATTAATTTCAAATTTGTTTTCTGGGTCGATGCTTGTTAAAAATTCGGATAATTTTTTCAAATTGACATTTCCCATTATGAATCGGACTGACATCGCCTGGTTCAGTCCATCTTTTAATCTTCCCGATTCACAGGGAACGCCAGCTCTAAAAGCGACATCAGCATCACCTGTTGCGTCGATCACACGTTTTGCGATGATAGCCTTTCTGCCCAATTTATTTTCAATGAGTATTCCAACAATTTTATTTTCATTTATAATCGGTTCGCTGAAGTTTGTATAATATAATATCTCAGCTCCTGATTCCAGACACATATCTTCGAGGACATATTTATTAAGCTCAGGATTTATCCAGTAAGAGACATCGGCTTTTGTAGGGGACGCATATATGCGTCCCGAACATTCTTCTTTTAATAATCGTTCATTGATTTCCTCACCGATTCCTTTATTAAGAGGTTCTTCATTTATATGATTTTGCATCATCGGAGTAACAAGCCCTGCGGAAACTGAGCCACCCAAGAATCCGAATGATTCCACGACAAGTGTTTTAACACCCTGCCTTGCAGATGCAATTGTCGCTACTGAACCAGCTGTTCCACCTCCGACAATCAACACGTCCACCTCTCGAACAACATCAATTTTTCTTTCTTTCTCAATAATAGTTTTTGGCATTTAAACTATCCTTTTTGTAGCGGTTTGATTCATCAAACGATACTTGTCGCATAAATGCGACCGCTACAAATTAACGAAACTCTGAAACTTTAGTCAATTACTAAAAAATATTAATTCATAATCAGATATAAAAAATCAAGAAGGATAAAAAAGATTTCAACTAAGAAAAGTATAAAAAGTACGAAGAGATTGAAGAAAATATCAGGACAGGGCTTTATATTGTTCGAGGGCGTTTTTGGCTTTGATGGAGTTACCAACTGTCATACAGAGTTTATATAGTTTCATATAAATTTCTTTTTGTTTATCATCAATGGTGAGCAATTTTTCATAGCTTTTAATAGCCTCGTTAAAGTTACCAGATCTCTCTTTGTCTTGGGCATCTTTTAAGTAGAGATTAAAATAATGTAATATTTTTTCATTCACCTCTTTATAACCCGGTTTAATTTCAAGAGCTTTTTTAAAATTAGGAATAGCAAGGAAATCTTTGCCATCGGCTTCGTATACAAGTCCGAGTTTGTAATATAAATCGGGCCAATGAGGAGAAACCACGATGCAGCGTTCCAGTTCATCCCGAGCGCTTTCATAACTTTTGTCATTATAATATTCCATTGCTCTGTGAAGATAATCAGTCGCTTTTTCATTCTTCGTTGATTGTTTTTCAATATTAAAGGACCTTAAGAACATACAAATCGCTTTAGCATTTTCACCTTGTTTAAAGTGAATGCGAGCTAAATTAATCATTATCTCAGGAAGAAATGGTTTGAGATTTTGTGCCTTCCTTAAATGTTCGAGAGCACGTTCATATTCTCCTTTATCCGCATAAATGCCACCGAGATTCAAATGCGCTTCAGCCCAATCAGGTTTTTGTTTTAAAATTTCTAATAAATGTTCCGTAGCCTCATCAAGCCTTCTGGATTTAATTAAGGCATAACTTAAGAGAAACTGCACGTCTAAATAGTCGGGATTTTCATTGAGAATGTTTATGAAATAGTCTACATTTTGTTCCCAATCCTGAGTGGTATCAGTGTTAATCTTATATTTATGATTTTTAGGTGGTTCAGAGAATAATATTTTTTCATTCATCAGTAAGTGATAAATTTTTTCGCGAACCTCTTCGTCATAAAGTCTTTTATCCGCCATTAAGGCGCCCAAATTGAGCCAGGCAAGGTCAAAATCAGGTTTTATCTCTAATGCTTTATTGTAAGCTTCTCTTGCTGGCAAATCCAATCCGAGTTTGCGATAGATGTTTCCGAGATAATTATAAAGAATGTGATTGCATTCGGGATGAGATATAAGTTTTTCGAAATGCTCTTTAGCCTTGTTATAAGAGCGAGTTTTATAATAATATTCACCAAGGTGATAATTAGCGATGAAATTGTCGGGTTCGATTTTAAGAGCCTTCTCAAAATCTTCTACAGCGGCATTGATGAACCCGCTTTTAAATTTGCTTTTGCCGTCCTCGATTAGTTTGTTTAATTTAAAATCCTTATATTTCTGAATAATGCTCACGATTTTTTCCTCTATGATGAGATTCTTCGCTTCGCTCAGAATGATACGCTACTAAAGTGTCATTGTGAGGAGACAATAGTCTCCGATCACAAGAACTAAATTTAATCACGGAAACACGGAATTCAAGAATCACGGAAAATAATTATCAATTAACAATTTAAAATTTTCCGTGCTTCCACTTTTTTAGTGCTTCAGTGATTTCTCTTTATGATTTTTTTTCCTTATCAATCTCGTTTTTGAATTTTTCCAAATGTCTCAAATAATGTTCTTTATATATTTAACGGCAAAAATTACAAAATCTTTATTTAATAAATGAGAAATGATTTATCAAGAATTTTATTTTGTATGGGTGTATATTCTCTATTTACACACCCCTGACCCCTCTCAAGAGGGGAATATTAATGATATTTCTTGCGATCTCTTTTTTTGACTTTTTAAACAATTACTAATGAAATATAGGTATGTGTGGATATGTATTTCTATAGGAATTTTGCGGATTGTTGTTAGTTTTGTTTTTTCTGGCGATTGAGGCTCTGGATGATGTTTTCCGTATCATCAATGATTTCAATTCCTGCAGGTGGAGTAAACTTGAATTTACTGTCTTCCATCTCTATATTGAATTTAACATTAGATATAGTTTCTGTTGATTCGACAGAACCATCTGAACGGAAATATTGTATTTTTTGTATTATTCCGTTAGTTTTATCAATTGAAAGTAGAACTTGACTTATTTCCATATGCGATTCATTGGGTTTAGCTGAAAAGACCCATCCAGACTCATTTTGATTTAGTAGTTTGAGGGTTTTGATGTCACAGTTTTGGAAAGGTTTTAGTAATCTACCAGAAGGGATAAGTTCATCCATAGAAAAACCCGCCTGATTGAAACGAATCGGATTGTATTTATAGATTTGTAGCGGTTTGATTCATCAAACGATACTTGTCGCATAAATGCGACCGCTACAATTCGAGTTCTGCTGGTGGTAACTTTCCTTCGAATCTTTTAGCCAATTCCTTACCTGACCCTGGAGCATTCTTCACGAATTTCCATAAATATTGTCCATCAAACACTGAAATTGTTACACAACCTTTCATATCTGCAAGGATATGATTTGTTTGAGTCATCTTACCCAAAAAAAGATTTGGACGCTTAAAACACTGCTCTTCTGTATATGCTAATTCTCCACCTTTTACAAGAGTGGAAACGTTTACGACACAATAATAATCGTTTATAATAGATAATTTTTCATTAATTTGTTTAAGAACTTCCTTAAGCGATGGATCATTAACAGCCGTTAAATCAATTGGCTGAATTACACTTCCAATATCTTTCGTCGTTGTTGGTGAACTTTGAGAAGATGTTGTTGAGGCTGATAAAATGTTTGATGCCGAATTGCTTTGAGGTAATAGTGAAAATGTTATTCCTATGATAAACATCAGCATAAAAAAATAGATTATAGTAATCCGATTTTTTAACATCAATATCTCCTTTTGTTTAACGTATACATATATAGAACTTTAAAAGCGGAATCTTATAATATCTAACATTATTTCACTATATATAAACGAGAAACCTTCGGGAATAGTTGGCAAAATAGTTTGCTTGCAGAAAAAACAGTGTTTTACTTTTGAAATTTTCCTTGAGTTTTAGACTGTTATGTATGAATAAGTTTATCACTTTACTATTTTGAGGTCTCTGCAATTTAAACAACCTCCTTTAATTCCCCCTTTTCTAAGGGGGATTTGGTGAGGAAATACCCCTTATTAAAGGGGGATAGAAGGTTGTTATTCAAATATTGTTAATATTTCAGAGGTTTCGTTTTAGTATGGAGTAGTAATAAATAGAATTAGGGAATGTAATAGTGTCAAGAGATATGGTTGATATTAAAATTATTGAGGTTGCTAACAAGGCTTTTAAAAGGAAATTCATACAGTTCCCCTTCGAACTGTATAAGGATGACCCTTATTGGGTTCCTCCTTTAATATTGGAACAAAAGAAATTCTTTGATGAGAAGACACATCCATTTTTTAAACATGCAAAGGTAAAATTCTTTCTTGCCGTAAGAGATAGGGTGATATGCGGTAGAATTGCGGGGATAGTTAATTATAATCATATAGAATTTCATAATGAGAAAGTAGGATTTTTTGGGTTTTTTGAATGTATTGATGATTTTGAAGTTGCAAAAGCATTGTTTACCACTGTGGCAGACTTCTTGAAGCAAAATGGTATGGAGATTATGAGAGGTCCTGCAAATTATTCTACAAATGAAGAGTGTGGATTATTAATCAATGGATTTGATTCATCACCCTTTGTAATGATGACTTATAATAAGAAGTATTATATAAATCTCATTGAAAAATTTGGTTTTCAGAAGGCAAAAGACATTTATGCTTATTATATGTATGATCAAGGAATTCCCGAAAGATTAGACAAGATTGCTCAACTTGTTATGAAAAGAAATAAGGACATAGTGATAAGAAGTATGCGGATGAAAGATTTGAAAAATGAGATTGAAAAAATCAGGGCGATTTACAATTCGGCTTGGAGTAAGAATTGGGGATTTATCCCGATGACAGATGATGAATTTAATTATATGGCGAAGAGCTTGAAGGAAATTATTGACCCGGAAGTCGCATTGATTGCTGAGGTGAAAGGAAATCCTGTTGGATTTTCTCTTGCAGTGCCTAATGTGAATATCATTTTAAAACGTTTAAATGGTCGACTTTTCCCTTTTGGCTTCATTAAGTTTCTTTTAAATAAGAAAAAGATCAATGGAGTTCGGAATATTACTTTAGGAGTTATAGAAGAATATCGAAATAGAGGACTCGATTCACTCCTATATTATTATTCTTATAAGAAAGGCACAGCGCATGGGTATAATCATACGGAGACTTCCTGGATTCTTGAAGATAATTATCCGATGAACAAGGCAATGATTGCAATTGGTGCAAAACATTATAAGACATATCGGTTTTATGATTACAATTTGAGATTCCTGAAGAACTAACCAAAACCAAATGTAGCGGTGCGATTTATCGCACGAAATACACAAGTCGGATAAATCCGACCGCTACGACTGAAGTATTTCAGAGGTCTCAAATTGAAATCTCTGAAAAACTTCAAAAACGAGATTCTTCGCTTCGCTCAGAATGACGCTGTAGGGGCGTATCGCGATATGCCCCTACAAACCGCTCCAGAAAAGATAGTGAGTGTCATTGTTATGAAAAATAATTAACTGAGAAGATAATATTATGAAAGCACTGGTTACTGGGTCAAATGGTTTTATAGGAAGTCATCTTGTTGAGGGTCTTGTTGAAAAGAAATATGAGGTTTATTGTTTGGTAAGAAAAACAAGCGATTTGAAATGGATAAAAAATTTACCAGTGAAGTTTGTTTATGGTGATATAAATGATTATTCCTCGTTAATTGAGGCGGTGAAAGATAAGGAAATTGTTTTTCATCTTGCGGGTCTTACGAAGGCTTATGATGTGAGGGATTATTACAAAGTTAATGCTGAAGGTTCGAAAAACCTATTCCAGTCCTGCAAAGAAGCAGGGAATAATATTAAAAAGATAGTTTATTTAAGCAGTCTCGCTATAACGGGTCCTGCGAACAATATGAATTCTCTGACTGAAGACGTGAAGTGCCAACCTGTATCGGATTACGGGAAAAGTAAATATGAGGGGGAAAAGTATGCTGTTCAATATATGAAAGAACTTCCTATAACTATTATCAGACCGCCTGTGGTTTATGGACCGCGTGATAAAGATGTTTATTTTTATTTTCAGTTTGTGAATAAAGGCATAAGATTAAAGATGGGATATGATAAAAAATATGTGAGCGTTATATATGTGAAAGACCTAATAAAAGGGATGATACTCGTGGTAGAATCTGAGAAATCCACAGGGCAAATATATTTTATTTCTGAGGAGAAAATGTATTCTTATGATGAAATAGGAGAAACAATAGCCTCAGCCTTGAATAAGAAGGGGATTAGTATAACGGTTCCTTATTTTATGGCTCAGGGTGTTTCTATAATAACGGAACTAATTTCCCACATAACTAAAAAGCCATCGCTTCTTAACCGACAGAAGTTTTTTGAGATGAAACAAAAATACTGGATTTGCTCACCGGTAAAGGCTATGAAGGAATTGGGTTTTTCTATAGAATATCCGTTATCAGAAGGGATAAAAATTACTGCGGATTGGTATAAGGAAAATCACTGGTTATGATAGGCATTAAAGGATTTTTAAAGAGAAATAGTTTTCTAAAACCGATTGATTTGCTAATGATATCATATCAATTCTCTATTATTTTACTTGTTACAATTTACTTCAAGGGGATATTGCATTGGTTCTTATTTACCAGCATTCATTTAGTTGTTGGGATAGCGATTTTTTATTTTGTAAAATTGACTCATTATAGTGATAAGAAAATAATTAGGTTTTTTAGGAATATGTATCCTCTAATTATCATTGTGTTTTTTTATAGAGAGACGACGGAATTAGTAAATCTTATCTATCCTGAAAGACTTGATTACATATTTATGAGTTTTGATGAGCAGATATTTGGGTATCAGCCGAGTATAGAGTTTTCTAAAATTATTTCTTACAGATGGTTTGGGGAATATATGTATTTTTCCTATTTTTGTTACTATTTGATAATTTCCATTCCACCGTTGATAATGTATTTTAAGAGAGATTCGGAGAAATTTCATAAGTTTATATTCACGATTACGTTGGCATTCTTTTTTTGTTATCTATTTTTCATATTTTGTCCAGCGGCAGGTCCGCAATTTACGATTGCAGAGCTAAAGGGCAATTCACCGAAGGGATATGTGTTTGCGCATATTATGAAATTTATATTTGATCATTTTGAGATAGAAAACGGAGCCTTTCCGAGTTCACATGTGACGATAGCCTTTGTTATTTTTCTCTTTTTTGTGCGATATTTCAGGTGGGTATCTGTTATAATTGGCATTTTAGTAGCAGGATTGTGTGCATCGACAATATATATTCATGCGCATTATTTTGTAGATGTTCCGGCGGGACTTTTTGTAGGATTATTTTTCTATATTGTCTCACCAATAATTGAGAAAAAAATTTATAAATATTTGAGCAAAATCAAAGGTGAAGCAGTAACATAAGAAAATTAACAGGGATGAACAGGATTAAATTGATTATTGAATACAAATATCCTGTTAATCCTGTCTATCCCTGTTAAAATATTTCTTTAGTATTTGACTGATAAGTTATTTCTACTGAAGCTGGTTAAGAGTTCGCAGACCCTGTCCTGAATATATTCTGCGGATTCCACTTTAGTTATGTAATTGTTGACAATCATTGAGAATATGATGGTCTCACCATCTTTTGTTGTGGCATAACCTGATAAGGCTCTAACATTTTCAATTGTTCCTGTTTTTGCTCGAATGTTTCCTTCTGCTGATGTTCCTCTCATTCTATATTTAATGGTTCCATCAACACCTGCAATGGGCAAAGAATCATAAAATTCCTTGAAATATTTGTGATGATACATATATTTAAAAATCTTAACAATGTAATCCGGAGAAATAAAATCATATCGACAGACTCCTGAACCGTCTGCCATTACGTAATTATTCGGGTCAAGTCCGCAAGAGGTCAAGGTATCTTGAATCACCTTTCGTCCCTCAGAGAAGCTCCCTTCTTTTCCATAATAATATCCTAATAACTTGACAAGGGCTTCTGAATAGAGATTTTGGCTCTTTTTCATCAGGGTTCTGAGAATTTCTTTTAATTCTGGTGATTCCTGTTTTAATAGAAGCGTTAAGTTTTTCTTGGCAGGGTTGGAATCAATGTCATCGTTATCAAAAACATTACCGGTAATTATTATCCCATTTTTTTCAAAAGTTTCTTTTAGAACTGTCAGGAAGTATAATGTTGGATTGTGGATTGTGCCATAGTCACTGAAAGGTCTTGAGCCAATATCAACGTCTCCGGATATTTCTATTATATTAGTGTTTGGAGCTCTATTGAAGGAAATATTTCGTCTACCCTGACCCTTCTCAACGGTTTTGGTCTTGTTGATGATAGAGATGAAATTTGTATTGGGTTTAATTTCGAGATTACAAGGTTTTCCGATTTCATCCGCAGGAGAACATCTGACCTTAAAGGTGTTTTCATAAAAAATGAATGGACTAATTTCTGCGGCATACCAATCAGAAAGGTAGTCCCAGGACCAGCCTCTTCCTAAAAATTCATCATCGAATATATTATCATTGCCAATAATATTTCCTTCGATTTTTGTAAATCCTTTTGATTTTAGCTCTTCAGCCCATTTATCAAAAAGCAATTTACCGTCTTCCTGGTATCCTATTGTAGGGTCGCCACCGGCGAAGATAATAAGATTTCCCTTAAGAGTATTGTTTTCAATTTTCCCATCAGTGTAGATTTCGGATGAGAACTTAAAATCGGGACCGAAATTGATAAGCGAAGCAGAGCAAACAGGAATTTTTTCATTTGAGGCAGGCATAAATAATTTCTGTGAATTCCTTGAATAAATTATTTCGCCCGTCTTTGCGGATTGAATCAGTACACCCCAATTAGAATGAGCAAATTCATTCGATTCGAAATATTGGTCTATTTCTTTAGTGAGTCTATCAATTGGTGCTGGTTGATATTTGAGGTTGAGATATGAACAGGCTGATAGTAACACCATTACTATTGATAAGATGATGATTGATCTGATAATTTTAGGCATTTTTTTATTTCCTTTGAATATTATTATTAATATCCTATTTTAATTGGTTAAAAATCAAGCTTAATATATTAAAAACCTTTTTAAAAGTTTCTTTTAAGATTTTACTTTTAAATCCCGTTTTCCAGGTGTTTGAGTGGAGTTCATCAGAGACAATAAGAATGCTCGCTACGTTAATTTTCTTCAGGTTACCCACAGCAAATGTTGCTGAAAGTTCCATATCAACTCCGATGGCTCCTTTGTTCTGAAAATTCTTAATTTTTTCAAGTGTTTCCCTATAAGGAGCGTCAGTAGTCCATATAGCTCCCTTTTTATATTTAATGTTATTCTCTACAAATTTCTTTTCGATTGTCTTTGTTAAAACCGATGATGGATGGTAATTGGGTTCAGGGCTATATAATTTACTCGTGCCTTCTTCAGAAATAGCTGAGGTTGGAAGTATAATATCACCGATTTTTGCTTCTTTACAGATTGAGCCACAGGTTCCGAACACTATAATGTTTTTAATACCACTTATAATGAGTCTTTCAAGAATAAGGATTATCGCTGGAGAGCCTATAGCAGGTCCGACGATGATAAAATTTCTCTTCTGAGGAATAATTAGTCCGAAAGAGAGCATATCATATTCTATTACTTCAGGTAATGTATCTTTCAACCATTTAATAAACGAGGAGCAAGGAATTAGTATAGCATTGAAATAATCTTTATTTTTTAGGGGAAGCTTTTTCGCTATTATCAGATTCATCGTAAATAGCCCATATTGATGGATAAAAAATAATGCTGAAATAAATATTTTGTTATAAGAACATCATTAAAATGTGATATATGATTTATATCGCAAATAATTTATTTTCAAACGATAAAAAAAATCTGATAATAAATGCAAACTATTTTTCTAACCTGAAAGTCAATATCTTAAAAAGTGGGTTAAATCCAATAAATTTAAACGAAAAGAAATAAAATTATGAAATGGATAAATATAATACTATCCTGTGTAATTTTTTTATTTTTTGGGGGGTGTGCCGTACACAACCAGATACCTGTGACCAATGAGATTAATTCCGCACGAGATTCTTTCGATACGGGAAGGTATTCTGAAGCTGTCAGCAAGTTTATGGTTATTTCGGAAAAGTATAAGGATCCTGAGATAACAGAATTGTCGCAGTTTAAGATTGGTCAATCTTATTACCAGATGAAATCCTATTATGATGCCCGTGTGGAATTACAAAAGTATATGGAACAATATCCTAAAGGTAAATATCAACAAGAGGCTCAAAAGCTGCTCGAAGTCATCAAAGAGGTTTATGAAGAAAAAGAAATGACTGAACGTAAAAAGATAGTAGCGGAACAAGACAGGGTTAAGGAGCTTCAGAAACAACTCGAAGGGAATTATCAACAGGCTAATACCCATTTTGAACTTGGGAATTCTTATTGGAACTTAGGGAATTATACTGATGCAGTAAAAGAATATTTTGTGGCTATGGATATGGATCAGACTTATCGAGATAATGAATTGATAAAATCGCGAATACTATTTGATCTTGATGGGAAGATAATTCCGATTACTCCATCGGAAAGAGTCAAGATGGAGATTGAGAAAGATCCCATTGTTGTTTTTAATACAAATTCTTATTCGGCAAGAGATAGGTTCCAGGCAAGCAAATCAATATACGTTATTACAGGTCAGGTAAAGAACAGAAGCACAAAACCTATATTAAATCTCAGGATTGAGGTTACTCTGTATAATAATTTGAGTGCGATTCTTGAGACAAAAGAGACATTTGTTGGTAATTTATTACCTGCCGAGATTCGCTCATTTAGTATCCGAATTCCTAATTTTGACGACGCTATCAATGTTCAGCGTTTTGAATGCAAGCCGGTTTATCTTGATTAATAATTCTGAATAGAGAGCTCTGAAATACTGACCAAAATACGAGATTCTTTGCTTCGCTCAGAATGACAAAGACCTTAAAATGTCATTGTGAGGAGCCGAAGGCGACGAATCAATCTCGTTTTTGAAGTTTTTCAGAGGTCTCAATTAATAGTATAGGTAATCATAATGTTTCTTCGTAAAAGTAATCTCATCGCACTTACATTCTTATTTACATTGTTTATTTCATCGGTTTTGCTTGCCCAGAATCCTGTTGGACCTCAAGTTAGAATCCGATTAAAAGTTATCGAATGGGCACTTGATAATACGCTTGATTATGGAATTAGTTCCCTTTTTACTCGGGGAATAAAAGGGTATGATGAGGCGGGTAATCCTATATATAAAAACTCAATAGTAAAGTCGTTTGATTTAACCTTTCCAGTGCAAAACACTACGGCACAAGGGATAATGTTGTTTTTAGATAACATCGGGTTAGGGAGTGGGTCTATTGAATCAGTTTTACAGTTATTAGAACAAGAAGGCAAGGTGAAGATATTATCAGCTCCCACCATAATAACGATGAAAGGTGCAGCCGCTCCTGCTGTTATTCAAACAGGTTCAGATGTCCCTTATGAGGCTACACAGGTGGCTGGATCTACTGTTGTTCAGGTAACAAAATTTGAAAAAACAGGAATTATTATGAAGGTTAGTGTTGTGGATGTTATTGATGGGTACGTGAAAGTTCGAATTGATAGTAGTATTTCAACGATGTTAGGATATATTTCTGTTGCTACGGATGCGAATCGGAATCCTATTTTAGTTCCTCAAATTGCTACACGTTCACTGAGAAATATTGTTTTGATTAAAGATGGAAATACACTTATTGCGGGTATTTTGAAGGTGAAGGGTGATTCTACAAAGGAGAGAACTGTTCCATTTATAGGGTCAATTCCTATAGTAAAATATTTGTTTTCGAGTCATAATGCTATAAAGAAAGACACCGAACTCACATTTCTAATATCGCCTGAGATTATGAAGGAAGAGATAAAACCTGTTCCAGTGGAAAATGTGGCACCCCAGCCCGCTCCTTCTCAATAGGATAGAAATTAATTTCACGCAAAGCTCGCAGAGGACGCAGAGAGTAATATAAATGTCATTCCGAACTCGTTTCGGAATCTTAATAGGACGGAAACAAGAGATGCTGAAACGAGTTCAGCATGACATTATAAGGATATGGAAAAGTAAACATTTGGCTTTGTATACTTCTCATACTTATTGGAATTAATATTTATAGTTCATCTCGTTCCCAAGCCCCTGCTTGGGAACGCAAGATTGAAAGAAGTTCCAGCTTCTATGCATAGGAATTTTTTCAGATTAAAAAGGAGTTATATTTTGAAATTGGATAATAAAAATAGCTTTGTGATAATTTTACTGAATGTATTCCTATTATTCATCGGGCTGAATCTGTTTGGGCAAGGGGAGAAGAAGCCGCCGTTGTCGATGATTGCGATTGATGCGGCGATAGTAGAGATGAGCGAGAATTCAACCCGAGATTTGGGGATTGATTACAGTTTTAATAGGAATGAGGAACTGGCACCCAATTCGATTTTCGAAGGTATGTTTGTTAATTTCCCATTTGCCTCTGATTTAGTCCAGGTTCCCAGTTTTGTAGATACTGATTCAGGGCAAAATCTTGGTTTTGTAAATAGATTTCCCGGATTAGGAATTAGTTTAACGGGTTTGGATACGAATAGGGGCGTTTTCGAGGCTAATTTCAGGACTTTGCTTCAGACGGGGAAAGTCGAACTTATTTCTCAACCAACTGCCGTATCTGTAGAAGGAGAAAGAGTCGAAATTGAGACGGTAGATAAAATTCCATTTCAGGACGTGAAATTTGACCAGAGGGGTAATCCGCAAGTTGAAACTGCCTTTGCAATGGTAGGAGTAAAATTGTTTGTGACACCTTCAATTTTTGGTGAAAAACGGGATAAGATTAAATTAACCATTCATAATCTTGAGGTAAGTGGGGTTTCTATGTATTATATCATTAAAGGAGTATCGAGACCGGTTATTGCCAAATCAGAAGCTCAGTCAGAGGTTATATTGAATAATAAAGAGACCCTTATTTTAGGTGGGCTGAAATCAGAAAGGGAAAGAGTGGTTGAGAGTAGGATACCAATACTTGGGAATATACCGATAGCGGGTTTTTTATTTAAGAGTCAAAGAATGACGAAGGAAAAGACAGATATTTTATTCTTCATAACCCCGTATATTCTCTTAGAAGGAGAAAATCCCAAATTCCCACCTGATTTTCTCCATCGAACGGATGAGGATTTGAAGATTTAATAATATGAAATGATTATAAATTTATCTTGACTTTTATATTCTCCTTAGTTAGAAACAAAAATAAGAAAAATAATGGTGAAGGGAGATGATAATTTTTCGCTAAAAATTTTTTTATCTTAATTTACCTTCTTTATTATCAAGTCATTTTCAATCACAGGTAACCTTATCTAAATTGAAAGGAGAAGAGAAATGAAAAAATTATTATTTCTTATTACTTTGTTATGTTTAAGTAGTGTACTGATAGCAGCTTTACCTGTAACAGAGACATTTGCTGGTGGCACGATTGTTAATACTTGGGAACAATTCTGGACGGTTGATTCGACCTTGACAGCGGTTCCTAATGGGACAGATGGGAAGACAACTCCTGCTGCTGATGGTTATTTCGGTAAAGATGAGTGTGTAGCCGCAGCTGCAACAACTTCGGGGAAAATAACAGGTGATTTCACCGATACAAGTTATACAGTAGAAGCGTACCTCTATACCCCTGTTTACAATACTGGTACAGGATTTGAGGCATATCATTATCAAATGTTAGTTTTTTATCGTGATTCAGGTGGTTATGGACGACTTCATACTCATTTTAATGAAACTCCTTTAGGAACACCACCTTCTCCAAGGATAAGATGTCAGATTACTAATCCAGGCTTTGTTTATACTGCTGCGTGGACAAGTCCAACTAATTTTACCCATTCTGAGGGTTGGCATATATTCAAAATAGAGATTACAGGGACTGTCGCAAACTGTTATTACGATACTACTCTGCTTGGAGTTGCCGATTGGACATTGACAGCTGCAACAAGAACTGCTGGAAAATTTGGCTTTGGCCAATATATGGATGATGTTGGCACTGGGGATCTTTATGTTGACGAGTTCAAAGCTTATGTACCTGTCCCGACATCAATAAAAGGAGATTGGACCGCTTACGAATAAGAGAAGAACAGTTGTAATGTTAAGAAACAGTTTTAATAAACTGAGGGCTAAGTTTATTTTGAGCTTAGCCCTTTTTATTTGCTTTAGTTTTCTTCTTTTTTCCGAACAACCTTCTCTAATACCCTACGATCAACTTCTTATTAATATCAGCAGAGCCCCCTGGGCAGAATTAAGAGGTTATCTGGACTTAGAAGAGAAAGCATGTCTGAAGAAGGTAGCTGAAGATGTTGCTTTTGATAAGTGGTTATCTAACAAAGCCTTAGGGGAAGGAGTGCAATTGGATGAGTCTGAGCGCAAATCGATTAAGGAAAGACATCTGGTATTAGAGTTCGCAGGCATTGTCCAATCATTAGCAAAAGATATTTCGGTAACAGATGAGGAAATTGAAAAGTATTCGAAGAATTGGACCCAACCAATTCCAGAGAAATGGGAGGTTTCTTATATTTTTATTGATACAACCTCAGCAAAAACTGATGAGGAGAAAGAAAAGTTAAAAAAAAGAGCTGAACGGATAAAAAGTGAATTAACACCAGAGAATTTTTATAATATGGCTTTGCTTTGGAGTGATGCACCAAGTAGTGTCGAAGGAGGATACTTAGGAGCAATTTCCTTAGAAGGATTGGGACCGACATTTAACTCTCATATCAAACAAACTCCTATTGGCGAAATCGGGGGACCTTATCCAACAAAGTCTGGCTGGAACGTATTTTATGTCCGTTCTTACATCCCGAAAAAGGAGAGGAATCTAACCAAAGATGATTTAAAGCGTTTGACTGCTCAAATAAAGGCAGAGGAAATAGCGAAAAAAACTAAAGAGTCTACCGAAGAGTGGCAATCGCTGATT
>Ga0315289_10003443_pt1 | contig 23968 bp, 14 predicted proteins | sample YL17G11_40_MG_FD_203452 | JGI IMG/M metagenome (GOLD analysis project Ga0315289, IMG submission 203452) | Sediment microbial communities from Yellowstone Lake, YNP, Wyoming, USA - YL17G11_40 | ecosystem: Environmental > Aquatic > Freshwater > Lake > Sediment | place: USA: Wyoming | collected...
TTAGCTGTGTGCTCTCCCTCTCTCTCTCTCTCTCTCTCTCTCTCTCTCTCTCTCTCTCTCTCTCTCTCTCTCTCTCTCTCTCTCTTTCTCTCTCTCAACCACGACGACGACAACACAACACCTCAAAAAAACACTCCAAAACGCCCAAAACAGCTACGTCTCCGGCAACGGCGTCCCGCGCTGGCTGCGCTGGGTCCCGCGCGCCTCGTTCATCAAGCATGCGTTCGAGGGCTTGGTCATCAACGAGTTCGAGGGGATGCGGTTCGAGCCCGACGCGCCCGACAGCGGCAAAGACTGCACGAAGAGCGAGGGGGGGCAGCAGCGGGCTGGCGCCGGAGACCTGCTGTCGGGCGAGGACGTGCTGCGCCGCTTCGGGCTCGCGGGTGCCTCGGTCCCTTCGACCGTGCGCGCGCAGTGCCGCGTGCTCGCCTTCCACTGCTGGACGACGCTGTGCCTGCTGCGGGCGAGGCAGCCGAGGTACGTGGCGCCGAGCCCCGTTGAGGAGATCGCGGAGGAGGGAGAAGGGGAAGAGAAGAAGGAGAAATAAGGGAAGAGAAAAAGGAGAAATAAAAGGAGAGAGAAAGAGATATCGATACAAATTCGTTTTCAAGGTGTTACTTCTTTTTTCAAATCAGCGAGGCGCTGCCGCTGCCGCTGTCATTCACCGCCTCCACCACTGCTTCAGCAGCGCGGGGCGTCGCATTTGTCGAGGAGGTGAGCAGGTGCGCGACGTCGAGCGGGGAGGAAGCGGAGGGCGGCAGCGGCGGTGGTTGAGGCACGGCGGACGGCAGCGGCGACGACGAGAGGTCGAGCGCCGAGAGGTCGAGCTCCGCCTCGGGGGCTGCCGCAGCAGCAGCGGTGGCGGCGTTGGGTTCGTCTTCGGCTGCCGCGTAGGAGGAAGAGGGCACCCACGGCGGCGAAGGGACGAAAGTCTCTTCGGCAGCTGCCGTCGCCGCTGAAGTCGCAGTCGCAGCTCCTCCTCCTCCCTCTCTCTCCTCTCCCTCCCCTTCCTCCTCCGCTCCTTCCCTCCAGGCCCTCGCCCGCGCGTCCGCGGCCCTCGCCAGCGCCTCGCATCGCAACGCGGTCGCCCTGTACGACCTCAGAAGCTCCGTAACGTCGGCGATAGAGAGATCCTCTCCACCCACCGCGGAGTTCAAAAATCGATAGCGGCCCGCGAGCTCGCCAGACTCGTCCGCCGCGACGACCAGTTTTTCGCCCTCCTTCTCGAGCTGCTCCGCCGTCGGGAAGCAAGGGGAGGGCCGCAGAGGAAGGAGAGGCGCCTCGCGACGCTGCCGAGGGAGGGGGAGGTCACTCGGTATCCCCCTCTCCCTCGCGAGTGAAGGGCCCAACGGCGACGCGGCGGCGAGGAAAAAGGCGGGGTTCTCCCGCACCGCCGAGGCCGAGGCCTGAGGGTGCAGCAGGGCAGCAGCAGCAGCAGAAGCTGCTGCTGCTGCTGCCGTTGCCCCTCCCCTCCTCTCTCCTCCGCCGTCATCGGATGCCATCGCGGCCTCCACCACGGCCCTCGGCGGCGGCAGCAGCTGCATGTCGGGAACGCCGGCGCTCGCCATCCGCGCCACGAACTCTCCCGGGTCGACGTTGAGCGAGCCCGTGTTGACAGTCTCGACGAAGCTCGCCGCCGCGTACAGCTGCGTGAAGAAGTACGCGCTCTCGCCGTGGAACCTCCGGGAGCCGCGAAAGCGCTGGATGAACTCGAGGTTGGAGGCGAGGCGAGGGGGGCTGGCGCGGATGAGGACGAGGATGAGGAGGGGAAGGAAATCGTCGGCGCCGCGCGAGGTGGAGGAGGCCGGCCGCTGAGGCGGCGGTGAGGGCGCTCTACGCGCCGCTCCCCCTCCCTCGCCGCCTCCCTCGCCGACGCTGCCCCTCTCCCCCTCGCTCCTCCCCCTCCTCTCCGCGGCCTCCCTGCTCGCCACGGCGCTCAGGCTGTCCGAGATCACCCGGCAGGCGTTCAGCACGCATACCAGTTTGTCGCGCGGGGCCTTGAAGGCGTTGACTTTCGAGAGCTCCCGATGCGCGAGCGCCAGTGCGCGCGCGGCGGCAGGGGTCCCGCCGCCGCTCCCGCCGCCCCCCGCCTCCTCCTCCATGCCGGCGTGCGACGCCGGGATCTCCAGGTGTTCGGGCTTCACGAACGACAGCGCGGACAGCCTCTGCGCCAGCGCCTCGTCCCGCTCGGCGTCGAGCGCCGTCGCGCCAAAGACGTGGGCGTGGATCTTGGTCAGGACGTATTTTTCCAACCCTTCTCCCGCGGCGGCCAGAACGGCCGGGGTCGCCCCGCGCCAGGCAGGGTGTGCGCGGAAGGCCTCGTCGGCGCGGTCGAAGAAGGCCTGGACGCGCGGGGCGTCCCTTTCGGCGTCGCGGGGCTGGTTCTCGAAGGATTTCACGAAACTGTTTTTTTGTTCCCGAGGTCGAGGTGGTGGTGGGGGGGGAGGGTGAGAGGGGAGAGCGAGAGGCTTTCCATCGATTGAGAGAACAACGGACCCAAATACCAGCATAAAAAACGCACGCTCGGATCGACCGCACGAGGTCGGCAGCGGCGGGGTCCTTCATGCGCTCAAGGAAGTCGGTGAAGGACAGAGCGGCCCCCGCCGAGGCCGCTTCGTCGACGGCGGCATCGACGTCGTCGTCGTCGGGCGATCTCGACGCCATTCTTCTTCTTTTCGTTTCTTTCAATGGCGTGAAATGGGAGCAGCTGCGCGCGCCTGTGTCCTCTGATGAGAGAGAGGCGCTGGCGATCCTGCTCGCCGGGCTGTCCGGGGAAGAAGAGAGCCCCCAGAGCCAGTCGCGCGCGAGAGTTTGATTGAATCGATGAGATTCGTTTTTGTGTTGGGCACTGGGCAGCGTCTTTCCATTGTTTTGGTTTCGGCGCCAAAAAAACATTTTGCATCTCGGAGTCTTGCAAACCATTGCGAGCACCTCGCGCCTTCCCTATCAGCGATGTGTTTTCCCGACGTTTGAAGTCGCCGGCTGGATCGAAACCACGCCAATGAGTGATCCCAGGTGCGCACAAAAGGAGAGAGAGGGAAGCGCTCGAAGGTGAGCGTCGGCAGTTGAGTCGCTCCCTTGATCGTCATTCGGCTCTCAGCGCTCTCCCTCTTTTCGACCTCGACCCTTCTCGACCTCCTCCACCCCAAAACAACCCTTCAACAACAACTTCAACGACAACAAAAAGCAGGTACGGCGGCCTTCGCCACCCTCCTGGGCTCGCCCCGCCCTCCCGAGACTGCCCCGAATTCTCCCTAACCCCGCGCCAGGCGGTGTATGGCCACGTCGCCACGCACGAGCGGGAGGGGGGGGTGGCGCTGAGGGACGAGCTGGCGCTCGGCGCGGGCGAGCTCGTTTTCTTCGGCGCCGCCGTTCCTCCGGCGAGGCCGCGGCACGAGGGGACCTGGGAGAGGGACAAGAAGAAGGACAAGAAGAAGAAGAAGGACGCCGCCGAGGCGTCTCCCGAGGCCCTCCGCTCCAGCGTGTGGAGCTTGCTGCGGGAGGCGCAGCGCGGGCAGCGGCGGCTGGAGCGCGGGCGCGGGCAGCGGGGGTACGGGCTGCCCCTGGCGGCCGCGGAAGCCGCCAACGCTGCGAGAGCCGCCGCCGCCGCGGGCGACGCCTCGACGGAAGGTGGCACCGACGACGAAGCCACGAGGGAGCTCCTCGCCCCTCGCCGCTCCTCCTTCGACGGTGCCCCGGCGGCGGCGGCGGCGGCCCCACCCGCGACCCCGGAGGCGCTGCTGAGGCTCGCGGCTGCTCGCAGCGGCGGCGCCCCGGCGGGCAGGCGCGCGCTGCTCGAGTCCCTCGTCTCGGGGGCGCATCCCGCGACGGACGGCCGCAACAGCATCCGCTGCTGCCCCGCGGAGGCCGTGAGGGAGGCCTTCGCCGCGTTCGGCCTCCGGGGCGGAGGAGGAGCACCGACGACGCCGACGGCGAACAGCAGCAACAGCAACACCGGTGCAAACCTCGCCGCCGCCTCCGCGCCCTCGGCTGCCTGGGCCTCGGCGCTCTTCGACCTCCTCGACGGGGAGCTTCCGGCGCTTGCGAGGGCCGTGGGGGCATCGGCGAGGGAGAGGGCGGCCGCGGAAAGCGCAGCAGCAGCTGCTGCTGCAGCAGCAGCAGGCACGACGGCGCCACCTCAAGAAGCGGCGACCAAAGACGGCGGCGACGATTTCGACGACGACGCTTCCGCGTTCTCCTGCCCCGCCGACAACCCCGCCGCCGTCTTCGGCCCCTACGCTGGATCCCGCTGGGCCCGGGCCTCTCGCCTCGCGGCCGACACGCTCACCGCGGGCCTGCTGCCGCCCGGCGCGCTGGGAGGCTGGCTGGCGGCGCGCCTGTCCTCGCCGGACCCGACCGGCGCAACGGGCGCCGCATTGCTGCCGCTGTTGCAGTCGCTGCTGCCGCACGCTGCGCTTGGCTGCAGAGGGTACGCGGCGGCGCTGCGCTCCGCGGCGCTCGCGAGGGCTCCTTGGAGCTCGGAAGGAGGAGGAGGAGGAGGAGGAGGAGGAGGAGGAGGAGCCGCGACGGCAGCAGCGGCGGCGGCGTCCTCGACGACGGCGCTCTCACCGGCCGTCGCCGCCGCCGTCGCCGAGGGCTTCGCCCAGGCAGCCCTCCACCTCGCCCGCGCCGCCCCGGCCGCGCTCGTCTTCTCCTCCTCAGCTTCCTCTTCCAGCTCCTCCCAATCTTCTCACGTGAAGGCCTCTTCTTCTCCCGCTTCTTCCTCTTCGAATGCGGCGGCTCCGGTCCGCGCGCTTCCCTGGTACCACTGGCCTGCGGCGGCCTCGGCCTCCGCCGCTGCCGCCGACGGCACTGCCGCCGCGGCCTCGGCGGCCGGCCGCGTCGCGGCGAGGCTCGCCGCGTGCGCCAGGCCCGCCGCCCTGCTGCTCGACCCCGGGTCCGCGGCCAGGGCGCTCGAGGCCGCCGCCGCAGCGGCGGCGGCCGGCGCGCGCGGGGGAGAGGGAGGGGGAGATCCCCGGAGGGCGGCGGCGGCGCTCTGCGGCGCCGCGGAGCCCGACGCGGCCGCGAGGCGGCGAGCCGCCGCGGCGGCCCTGGACTGGTCCGCGGCCTCCTTCCGCCACGAGCGCGCGGGAGGCGGCGTCTGCTTCGCCGCGGGCAGGGGCGCCTTCGCTGGGAGGGTCTTTGGCGCGGCGCTCGTCTCCTCGGGCTCGCGCTCTTCCTCCTCTTCTGCCGCCGCCAAGGCGGGGGTCGCCGCTTGCTGGGCCGAGGGCTGGCTTCGCGACGGGGAGGAGCCGCTGCTCGCGTCGCGGGCCCTGGCCTCCGCCGCCTCCGTCGGGGCCCTGTGCCCGGCCTGCTTCCTCCGCGCCGTCGTCGCGCGGCAGGGCGGCAGCGGGAGCGGGAGCGGCGGAAGCGACGACGGCGCCGCCGGCCTAGTTTCACTCGCGGCGGCGGCGTTCTGCTTCGAGGACGGCGACGGCGAGCAAGAGGAGGAGGAACAGAGAGCGATGGCTTCTTCCTCTGCTTCCTTTCCGTGCCCTCCCCGGTGCTGCGACCCGAGCAGGCTCGCGGCGTGCCGCAGGGTGGTGACCTCGATGGCTGCGAGCCAGCGGGAAGGAGGAGGAGGGGGAGGAGGAGGGGGAGAAGAAGGGGGAAGAAGAAAGCTGGGAGGCGCCGCGACCGTCCGCGCTGCGCTCAGCTCCCTCCCTCTCCCTCCTCCTCTTTCCGACGACGACGACGGCGACGGCGCTCCTTCGGAGAGTCCTCTGACGCCCTCGTCTGACGATATCGGAGGTGACGATAAAGAAGAAGGTGGTCGAATGGAGGAGGAAGAAGAAGACTGGGGCATGGGGGCGTTCCTCCCGCCGCAGAGCAAGAGAAGGCGGACGGCGACGGAAGAGGAGGGAGGCGACGGCGGCGAAGCAGAAGAAGGAGAAAAGGAGGAGAGGGCGCAGCGACAAGAGACCTCCATCTCTCTCGCCGAAGCCTCCCGTCTCCTTCGCGCCGCTCTTCCCCCCGCGAGAGCCGCCGCCGCGGCAGCTGCCGCCGAATTCATCCGCTCGCCGCTCTCGTCCCCTCCCTTCTCGACCACAGCGGTTCTCTCGGCCGCCGCCCTCGCCGACGCCGCCGGCGCGCCGGCGGCCGCGGCGGTCGCCGCCGCCGCGGCCCTCGAGCCCGCCCTCCTTCCGGCTTCCCTCGATTCTCCGCCCCTTTCCTCCTCGCCGGAGACGCTCCTCGCGCTCCTGGCCGCGGCCGCCTCCCGCGCGGCCGACGCCGCCGTCGCGGGCTCGCTCCCGCGGCTCCTCGACTCGCTGACCGGCTGGTGGTGGCTCCCCCGGCAGAGGGAGCGGCAGCAGCAGCAGCAGAGGGAACGCCGCGACACAGAGGGCGGCGCAGGGAGCGGCCTCCGCGTCCCCCTCTCTTGGATCCAGTCGGCGGCGCTCGACGTCGCCGCGGCGGTCCTGGCGCGCTTCGAGGGCAGCGAGCAGGTCTGCGAGTGGCTCGAGAGAGCGAGGCAGCGGCGCTCCGAGGAGCGGGAGGAACCGGCGGCCGCGGCCGCGGGGCCGGAGGCGGAGGCCCCCCTCGCCGCGCTGCTCAGGGAGCTCTCTCCCGGGGCCCGCGTCCTCGACGCGGGGCCCGCCGCGCTGCTCTGCTGCTGCCGCGCCGCTCCTCTGCCGCCCTCCCCCGGGGCCTCTTCGGGCCCGGAAGCAGCGGGAGCGAGCGGGAGCATAGACCCGCGCTCCCTCCTCCCCCTGCTCGAGGAGCAGCTCTCCGAGGAAGGGGACTGGTCCCTCGGGGCCGCGAGCGGCGCGGGCGCGGTGGGCACCCGCGCGCGCAGCCGCCGCGACGACGAGCTCGAGAGCGCCGCCGCTGGCGTCGACGGCGACGCCGCCTCGGCCGCCGTCGCCTCGGCCGTCGTGCTGGCGCCGTCGCTGTCCGACTCCGTCGGGCAGCGGAGGGCCGCAGCGCTGGCGTCGGTGCTCTGCCGCCTGCTGCTGCAGGGAGCGGGCGCAGGCGCGGGCGCGGGCGCCGGCGGCGGAGGGGGCAAAGGGAAGGGGCTCGCGCTCTTCGCCGCCGCCGCGGGCCTCGCGGCGTCCTCGGCGCGCGAGGCGCAGGCCGCGGTGCTCGCCGCGGCGGTGGCCCTGGTGAACGGGGGCGACGCCTCGGTGGCCTGTTCGTTCGCGGCCTCGTGCGTCGCGAGGGGACTCGCGGGCCAGGCCGCTGCAGTGGAGGCGCTCTCGCGGACGGCAGCGACGAGCGCGACGGAGAGGACCGCGCTCTCCCACCTCCTCGGGGGCCGCGGAGGCCGCTTCGGCGGAAAGGACGACGACGGAGACTCCGAGGAAGCCCTGGGAGCCTCCGCGCCCCTCCTGCGAGCCGGGGCTGCCGCCCCGCCCTCTGAGCGGCGCCTTTGGGGGCCCCTGGGCAGGTGCCTCCTGCGGGAGCTCGCCGGACCTTCTTTCCCCCTGCCCGCCTGTGCCGCCGCCGCTGCTGCGGAGGCGTTTGCGCGCGAGCCGGCGGCGATGGCCGCGGCGCTCGCCCCTCTCGATGACCAACGATGTGACTTCCCTCCTTCGTCGGCGGCGTGGCCCCCTCGAGCCGCCGTCCTCGCGACACTCATGACGGCGGGCAGAGGCAGCGACGGCGACGACGAGACGACGCCTCCCCGCTCTCCCGAATCTGCGGCGGCGGCGGCGCTGCGCGCTCTGGGCCCGGGCAACACCCCGGCCGCCGTCGCCGTCGTCGCCGCCGCGGTCGAGGACGACGCGGCGCGGAGGGTCTTCTCCGACCGCTCTTCCTCGGACACGTCCGCCTCTTCGTCCCTCTCTGCCGCGGTCGCCGCGGCCTCCTCTGCGCGCCTGGCCTTGGCGACAGCGAATAAACAGCAGCAACAGCAGCAGCAGCAGCAGCAGCAGCAGTGCGAAGGGTCTCCTCCCCTCCGCGTCGCCGAGCTGCTGCTCCTCTCCGCCGCGGGTGGCCGCGGCGGCGCCCGCGGCGGGGCCGCCGCGGCCCGCGCGGCCTGGGACCTCGGGCCGGCCTCGGGCTCCGAGCTGCTCCGAGGGCTCCGGGACCTGCTCGGGGACGCCGCGGCGGTGCTGGGGCTCGAGCCGCTGGCGGCGACGCTGGAGCGGCGCCTCGGGGGAGGAGCTGGAGGAGGGGGCTCCTCCTCCGCCGCCGCCGCCACGGCCCCGTTCCCCTTCCGGGCAGAGGCCGGCGCCGCCGCCGCGGCCCTCGCGTGCCTGGCACGCGTCGACCCGGGCTCCCGCAGGAGCTTCGCCGAGGCCATAGTCGTTCAACTGGGCGACCTGGGCAGGGCGCTGAGGAGGCAAGGAGGAGGAGGAGGAGGAGGAGGGAGCTGGAACGGAAGCGGAGAAGGCCGGAGGGCGAGCGATGTTGGCAGCAGCGGCGGCGGCATCTGCGACGGCAGCCTCGAGCGGGGCAAGAGCTTCGAGCGCGCCGCATCTCTGCAGCAGCAGCAACCTCCTCATCAGCAGCAGCACGGGTTCTCCGATCCCTCCCCGATGGCCTACTCTCCGGCGTGGTCCCCCATGGTTAACTGCTACAACGCGAACTCACCCGCCGCGAACGCTCATGCTGCTGCCGCTGCGGCGGCGGCGGCAAGAGGCTGGAACAACACCACCAACGGCGGCGGCAGCAAGAGGTCGAGCTCGGGCGACGCGGCGTTTGCCGTCGCCGCCTCTGCCTCCGCCTCTCTCCCTTCCCCCGCCTTCCTCCCTCCGCCGCCCCCGATCTCGCCGCCGGCCACGGGCGGAGCCGACGGCGTGCAGCCCGCGGCCTGGCTGCGCCTCTCGCTGCTGTTCCCGCTGCTGCCACTGGTCCGGGCCGCGGCGGCCGCGGCGGCCGCGGCGGCCGCGGCGGAAGGGGCGGGCGCGGGCGCGGGCGCGGGCGCGGGCGCGGGCGCGGGCGCGGGCGGAGGAGGTGGAGACGGCACCGCCAACGGCGGCGGCATCCGAGCCGCCGCGGCCTCCGCCCTTGTCGACGTCGCGCTCTCCCCGCTGTCCCGCGCGAGGCCCCTTCCGGGCTCCGCCGCGGCGGCGGCGGCCGCCGCCGCCGCCGCGGCGGGGGGCCTCGGGAGCTGCTCCAGCGCGGGCGGCGGCGGCTCCGGCGGCGGCGGCGGCTTCGGCGAGCTCGGCGGCGGCGGCCTCGAGCTCTTCGAGGCGGCGACGTCGGCGCTCCACGCCCTCGCCCGCCCGGCCTGGCCGCGGTGGCTCGCCGGGGAAAGGAATGACCTCAGACCCGCGGCGCCGCTGCCGCCCAGGGCCTCGAGGGCGCTAGCCGCGGCCGTGGCGGCGGCGGGAGCCGCCGGCGGCGGCGGCCCCGGGCAGCGGGTGACGTCGAGGGTCCTCGCCGCGCTCCAGGAGCCTGCCCCTCCCTGCCGCTGCGGAGCCGCTGCCGTGCGCGCGCCCCGCGTGACCCCGCGGAGGCTCCTGGCGGCGGAGGGGGGCGAGGGGACGAAGAAGAGCGGGGGGCCCTGGGAGAGGGCGATGGCCGCCGCCGGCGCGACGCGCCCGGCGCCGGCGAGCGAGAGCCGACCTCCCGGCTCCTCTCCGCCTCGCCCCGCGCTCCCGACGGCCGAGGCGCCGCTGCTCGACCCTTGGACGATCTCCCTGGCGGCAACCAGGTGCGGGGACGAGAGCGCCGGGAGGGGCCCCGAGCCAGCGCTTCCCGTGGCGTCGCCGGCGCCCCTCTGGCTCGGCGGCGCCGTCCGTCGGCGCAGGCGGCCTCTGCCTTACTCGCTCTGAAGAATTTGAGGTTTTTGCTCTCTCCTTTTATGTAATGCCTTTTTGAATTCATTGTGCGTGTACATCAACGGAAAAAGCAAAATGAACGGCTTGAAAGTACAAGTGCGGGGCGCTTCGTTCTGGTTCGTTTTGCAGGGTGGACAGAAGAGAAAGAGGGATGAAAAGAACTAGAAAAACGGGAAAATGAAAGGGGAAAAAACAGGGTCAGCCTTGCTCCATCGGCTCCGCGGTGTCCTCGCTCGGAGCGCGGGCCTGCCCTCGTCCTTCTGCTTTTTCGGGAGCATCGTCAGCAGGAGCACCAGGAGGAGGAGGAGGAGGCGCAGTAGGAGAGGCCTCGGCCGTCGTCGCCGTCGTCGTCGTCGGCCTCGTCGTCGTCGCCGTGGCCTCTGCTTCGTCTTTCTTGGCTCCGCCGTCTTCGATGGGAATGCGCGCCGGCGGCGAGTGCGCGGCCGGCGCGGTGACGGGAGGCGCCGCGGCCCTGGGAGGAGTCGGCATTATCCCCTCTTCTGCTCCTCCCTCTCTCTCCTCGTCGACCGCCGCTCTCCGCCTCTCCCGCGCGAGTCCCGGCGGGGGCACGGGGCCGATCAGGGGACCTCCCGGTTCCGCTTCCCCGCCGTCGCCGTCGCCGTCGCCGAGGTCGTCGAGGTCGGCGAGGTCGGCCTCCATCGACGAGGCCTCGCCTCCTCCCTCTCTCCCCTCCCCGCCTCCCGCTGCGCCCACCGCCCCCTCTACCGCAGCAGCTGTCGCTGCAGCTGCAGCCGTCGCTCTCGCGTTCGCCTCGGCCACGGCCCTGTCCAGCGCCAGAGCGAACGCGCTGGGACGCGGCTGCGGCCTCGGCCTGGCGGCGTTGACCCCCCTGCCCCCGGCGCCCCCCTCCGCGACCTCCGACAGCAGCGGCAGCGGCCGGCCCTCTCCCCGGTCCCGCGCCGGCGTCCACGGCGTCGTCACGAGCAGCACGCGCTCCAGCGCCTGCGCCAGAGGGCGCAGGCCGCGCCACTGCGGCCTCGGGGCCAGCAACAGCTCGCAGAGGCGCTGCACGGTGAAGGGGGGCCGCGAGGTGTGGTCCCCGAGGTACGAGCGCAGGCGCTCGCGGAGGTGCCGCGGGCTCTCTGGGGGCGGCAGGGGAGCCGGGAGGTGGAAGCGCAGGGGAGGCGGCGGGGGGGGCGAGGCGGAGGAGGGGGGCCTGCGCTGCTGCGGGGGCTGCTGCGGCCGCTGCGGGGGAGGGGGCGGGGTCTTGGCCTCCTGGCCGGTCGCCGCCGCCGCGCCGTTGGCTGCCGCAGCGTCCTTCTCTCTCTCCTCCTCTTTCTCTTTCTCCTCCTCCTCCTCCCCGTTCCCTTTCTTCTTCCCCTCCGCCTTTTCGTTTCCTTCCTCCTCATCGTCAGTCACCGCTCCCTCGACTACCTCCCTGGACGAGGGGGCCATTACCGCGGCGGCCTCGGCGGGCGAGGGAGGCGCGGCCGGGGCCGGCGGGCTCGAGGGCATCAGCAGCTGCGACAGCAGCCCGCCCGCGCCGCCGCCGCCGCCGCCGCTCAGGAACGAGCTAAGCCCGCCAAAGGCGCCGCCGCCGAACCCCCCGAGCCCCCCCCCGAGGGAGGCACCGGGCGCCTGGTTCCCCGTCGCCGCCGCGACGGTCCCCGGGAACATCGCGAGCAGCGCGGCCGAGTCCTCCGCCCTGGGCGGCGGCGGCGCGCTCGCGGTGCGGGCGACGAGGGCGCGGAGCCGCCGTCGCGCGCCGCGGAGGGCGCTGGCCCCCGCTCCTCCCACGCGCTCCTCGTCTCCCTCGCGCTCCTCGAAGGCGAAGAGGCCCGTCGGGAGGGAAGGGGGGCGAGGGAAGCGGGGAGCGGGCTCTGCCGCTGCCGCTGCCGCCGCCGTCGGCGCCGTCGCCGCTGCTCCTCCTCCTGCTGCTGCTGCTGCTGCTGCTTCCCCCTCGCCTGTCCCCTCTCCTCCGGCCTTCGCCTTCGCCTCCTCGGCCTGTTCGAATTCGACGAGGAGAGAATCGAGGGCGCGCTCGTAGAGCGGGAGGAGCAGGGTCCTCCAGTCATAGCTGTTTTTATTTATGTTTTTTGATGGTTTTGGTGGATGGAGAGAGGAGAACGGGAGAGGGGTGAGCGCGCGCGCGCGAGAGAGAGAGAGAGAGAGAGAGAGGGAGAGAGAGAGAGAGAGAGAGAGAGAGTGAGAGAGAGAGAGAGAGGGAGTGAGAGAGAGAGAGAGAGAGAGAGAGAGAAAGAGAAAGAGAGAGAGAGAAAGAGAAAGAGAAAGAGAAAGAGAAGGATTTTTTTTTAGTACAGGAAGTTTGACATTGTTTTTTTTTGTTCAGACTAACCCTCAATATTAGTGCTCTCGACTTTGCATCAAAACTCAACTCTATGTTTCAGCCGACCCGCCATTCTCTTGCCCGCTTACCATCTTCTTCGGCGACAAGGACGCTCGTGTGCCCGAGAGGGTCGCAAGAGACTGGGAGAGGTACTGCGAAGGAGGGGAAAAGGTCAAAGAAGAAGAAGGAGGCGAAAAGAAGGTAGGCGCCACCGCCGCCGACGACGAAGAAACTCCCGCCGCGGTCGTCGTCGTGAAGCAAGCCGGAAACTTCGAGCTCGTCCGCGTGCGCGGAGGGAGGCACCTGTGGCCTCTCGACAAGCAGCACAAGGCACTGTGGCTGTTTGAGATCGCGACGAGGATGGCGAACGACTTGGGGCTCCCTGGCCCCGAAGAGGGAGGAGAATAGAAGGGGGGAGAGAGAGAGAGAGACAGAGAGGAGCATTCGACCGCCTTGTTTCTCCCCCCGCTTCCTCTTACCCCCCCTCCTCCCCGCGCTCCCCTCGTGCTTTCCTTTTGTTTGTTCTGAGATTATTGTGAATGAAGTATTTAAAAGCGTTTCGTTGTTCTAGAAAGAAAAAAAAGGAACAAGAAGAACATAGGAAACTCTCAAACTCCGTTGCTCCCTCTCAGCTGAGACCTCGCGGTCGGCGACGAGACGAGGCCGCGGCCCCACGAGCCCGGCTGCAACGACCCGGTCAGGGACCCGGCAGCGATGTAAGAAGAGGAAAAGTGGTTGATGTTCATCGTGCTCTGTTATTTGTTTTTTTTTCTCGAAAGGGAAGAAAGTGCGAAACTTTGAGCGAAAACAAAAATGCGGACGAAGGACAAAGACGAGCAACGACAAATGAAAAAAAAGGAACCGTCTTCTCTTCCCACCCACCTTGAAAGACATCGGCGTCCCGATCACCGAGATGGGGGTCGACGTCGACATCCTCCTGCTCATCGTCACAGGCAGCGAGGGGCCCGCGGCGGAGGGAGCCGGAGGGAGGAGCTGGTCCGAAGCGGAGGGAAGAGGAGGCGCGGCGGCCGCAATGACTTGCTCCTCGCCCGCCTCCGCCGCCGCCGCCTCGCCTGCCTCTGCCGCCGCTGCCACCGCCTCTGCGTCGTCCCCGCGCCCGTACACCAACGTGCCCGCCACCAGCACCGCGAACCCGCCCAGCTGCATCCAAGACCAGCTCGACCACGACTCGCCCAGCCTGGCCCGGCCCTCTCCGGGGGAGGAAACGCCGTAGAAGAGAGCCAGGTCGACGATCCACACAAAGAGCGTCCTGCCCGTCTCGAGCACGGTGCGGAAGACCGCGCCCAAGTGGCCAGTGACGGCCATGCCGGCCACGTTATACAGGAGCAGGGCGGTCATATCGACGGCGAGGGTGACGGCGATGGTCGGGGAGTGCGTGATCATCTATGCGGAGAGGGGAAACAGTTTTAAGTTCGTTCGAGAACGATGGATGCGGAAAAAAAGTGAGTTGTCGGGGGGTCGAGAGAAAAAGAAAGAGAAAAAACGGGCAACCCCCATAGACCTCTTTTCTCTTTTCTCTCTCTTTATTCCTCTATGTCTTTCTGTTCCTCTCCTTCCCCTTAACCCGAAAATCATCGAGCAGAGAGCGATTCAAAAGGGGAAAAAGGTTGAAAGAAAACGCACATGCCACGTGTCGGCGGTGTCCTCGTGGATCCCGTCGCCGTCCCTCCCCGGCAGCACGGAGACGATCGGCAGCAGCACTCCCAGCATCAGGAAGGCGCCGATGAGGCCCTCGTAGCCGACGATCATCAGGGGAGCGATGCTGAGCCTGTTTGTTGTTGTTGTTGTTGGGGGGGGGGAGGAAAGAGGTGAAGAAAGAAAGTTAGTTAAATTTTTTTCTCCCAAAGCTTTCCTCTCTTCCACCTCTTTCTCTCTCTCTCTCTCTCTCTCTCTCTCTCTCTCTCTCGACCCCCCATCAAAAAGAATACAAAGGAACCAAAATCTCACCCGGCGTCACTCATAAAGTGGTCCTCGAAGGTCAGCTGCGCGGCCTGCACTGCCTGGGAACCAATGATGAGGGCCATCCCGACCAGCATGTCCCCCGTCGAGACGCGCCGCGCCTGCGACCCCTCGCCCGAGAGCACCGACGCGGCGCCGACGAGGCCGATCCCGGCGACGCAGCAGCCGATCCCCCCCAGGTGCCACCTGTTGAGCCTCCTGCCCAGGAACAGCACCGCAAAGAGCGCCGCGAAGAGCATCTCGGCGCCGCGCATCATCTGGTAGACCGAGGCCGTCACCGAGAGCAGCCCCACGTTCATCAGCACCGTCGCGACGAGGTCGAACGCCGTCGGCACCGAGAGCAGCGCGGCCCTGCGGAGCTCCGCCCCCGCCGCGGCTCTGAAGGAGCAGATCCAGTGGGAGGGAGGCACGGCGTTGCCCTGACCGTCGTAGGTCGCGGCCTCTTCGACCGAGCCGAGAAGCGGGGAGCGGAGGGAGGAGTTTGCGGGAGAAGGAGAAGAGGAGGCCACGGCAGCAGCTTGTCGCTGCTGCCTCTTTGCCGCGCCGGCCTTCTTCTTCGCCTTCCACTCCTGGAAGTGCGCCAGCGGCAGGCAGAAGCTCATGCCCACGAACATCACGGTGGTCATCGCCCAGGGCTTTCTGAAGAGCTCGGGCTTGCCGTCCCGGAGGGAGGGGCCCTGGAGCTCGTAGACTAGTGTATTTTTTGGTTTGGTTTGGTGAAAAAGGACAAGACGAGGTTTTGAGTTTTTTTTGTCTCGGCGACGCCCTAGCCGTCGAGAATCGAGTCGGTCTTCGCCTTCCACCTCTCTCTTTTCTCTCCCATGAATCCCCTCTTCTGCTGTGATGTCGGGGCTCACCGATCTTGGCAAGCAGCGACGTGGTCGTGCCGAACAGGACGAGCCCGCCGACGCTCGCGACGGCCGCCGGGGAGAAGCTCGAAGTCGACATTTCTCTTTGAGCAAAAAAAACTTGAATGCTCTTCTCTTCTTTGGGCCTCTTTCTGCCTCCCTTCCCGTCGACAAGAATCCAATAACTCGCGCGACAAGCGAGCCGCGGGGGTGGCGATGGCGTGGCGTGAGCGCGGAAGGGATGGAGCGAGGTCTAGGGGTGTGTCGGCGGCGGCTACGATTCGAAGAGAAGTCGCTGTTGTCGTCGTAGTCGTTGTCGACGCAGAGAGAGAGAGGGAAGCAAAAAAGAACCGGCGAAAATGAAGACATGCTCATTGTTTTCGTCCCCTTGCTCGCCGTCACCAGAGGCGAAATGCCTCCTCGCGCAGCGAGGCCTCTCTCGCGTAGCCAGCTCGCCTTCGAGAGCCTGCTGGAGCGCGAGGACGACGGCCAGGACCCAGTACAGCTGCCCCCGCGAGGCCAGCGCAACCCGAAGAAGAAGAAGGAGGGCGGTAGAGGAGGAGGAGGGCGCGATGTCGTCGTCGTCCTCGACGAGCGAGAACTCGCCGAACGTCGCGCGTCCGCGTCGTCAGCAGCAGCAGCAGCGAAAAAGCCCGCTGCTCCCTCCGGCTTCGACGAGCTTCGGTCTCGCTTCCCCGACGCTCCGCGGGATCTCCTGAGCGATGTTCTTGGCTCGAGCTTCGGCGGAAGCGTGGAAGCGGCCGCGGAGGCCCTGCGCTCCCTGGGCCTCGGAGGAGAGGAGGAGGAAGAGAAGGAGAAACACCACGGCGCCGCCGACGCTGCCGCCTCTGAGGGAGCACGAGAAGAGGAGCGAGCGAGCCCCCCCGTCCCGCGGACGCCCGCGATGCTGACCGAGGGCCTCTGGGGGGGCCTCCCGCCCGACGTGCAGCGCCTCGTCTACGCCCGCCTCGGCCCGCGCGACGCCGCCAGGGCGGCCCTCTCCTGCCGCGAGTTTGCTGCCCGGGCGAGGGCCGCGCGGCGCGGGCCGCGCGAGGTCGAGGCCGCGCCCCGGGCGTCCCTGCGGGCGATCGAGGGAACGGTGGCCGCGTTCCCCGGGGCCTCGAGCGTGAGCCTGGCAAGGTGGAGGGCGCACCTCGACGCCTTCGAGGCCGGGGGGGCCGCCGAGGCCGCGGCCGAGGCGGCGTCGGCCGCGGCGCAGCAGGGGCGGCACTGGCAGCGGCGGCGATGGCAGCGTTCCTCTTCCTCCTCCTCTTCCGCCTCGGCCCTGCCCCCGCAGCTGCAGGTCGCCGACCCGGAGGAGGTTCTCGAGGCGATCGAGGGAGCTCTCAGGGCCGTCGCGAGGGGCTCGAAGAGGCGCGCGGCGCTCAACGTCGAGCCATCATCGTCGTCGCCGTCTGCGGGGGCGAGCGAGGAAAACGGCGCCTTCGACCCGTTTTACCTCCCGACGCTCGACGACGCCGCTCCCCGCTCCTCCGGGGCCGCGGCGGCAGAGGTAGAACACCTCGCCCTCCCGCGCCTCTCCCGCGACGGCGGCGGAGGCTGCTCCCTGCCCCTCGGACACTGCGAGCGGCTCGCGCGGAGCGTCCGCGACGTCCTCACGGGCCTGCGCTCGGTGCGCTTCGACGACGTCGGCGCCGGCGACGGCCCGCGGGGCCTCTGCCGGGGGCTCCGCCGGGCGGGCGACCTCCCCCCGGTGCCCGGATCCGGCGACGGGGGCGACGGGGGAGGCGGGGGAGGCGGGGCTCCCTGCTGCTGCCCGCTGCAGTCCGTGGCCGTCACGGGCGCTCTGTCCCTCGACGAGGAGTCGGTGCGGGCGCTGCTCCGCTCTTGGAGCTCGGCGGCGCCGGTCCAAGAGGAAGGGAGGCCCCCTCCGCCGCGGCCGCTCCTCGCCGCCTTTGACTTCTCGAGGTGCCCCCTGCTCACTTTTGCGGGCACCTTCGCGCCGCGGCCGGGGGCTCCCCTCCGTGACGGGACCGTCCTGCCGTCCGTGCGGCGCGTCACCCTCGACGGCTGCGACGGGCTCGAGCGCTTCGACCTCGGCGGCGGCGCGCTCCCGGCGCTCGAGCGCCTCTCGCTGCGCAACTGCCGGCGTCTCGCCGAGATCTCCGTCGTCGTATCGCCGCCGCCTCTGGTCTTTCGCGGGCTCGTGGAGCTCAAGGTCAGCGGCTGCGCCGCGCTGCGGTCGATCGCGGCCTCGGCGGCGCTGCCGCGCCTCGAGAGGCTCTCCGCGGCGGGGTGTTCGAACCTCGTCGAGCTGCCCTCGAGGGCCCCGACCGCGCTGCTTGAGGCCAACTTTTTCGGGTGCCGCTCGTTGCCCTCCTCGGCGCTCGAGCGTTTCTTGGGGACGGCGGAGGCGGCAGCAGCAGCAGCAGGAGGAGGAGGCGAGGGCGGCGGGGGAGCGGCGGCGGCGCCGCCGGCGAGCCGCCTCGCGTCGCTCACCGTCAACGGCTGCGTGAGCCTCTCGAGGGTCCGCGTCGCGAGCCCCGCCCTCTCGTCGCTCGACGCCGCCGGGTGCCGCTCCTGCGCCGAGGTCGAGCTGCGGGGGTGCTCCGCCGAGAGCCTGCGCTCGCTGCGGCTCGACGGCTGCAGGGAGCTGCGCAGGCTGTCGCTGCCGCCCGGCGGGCGAGGGCACGTCGCCGCCGCCGGAGGCGGGCTCTTCGGCGGCGGCGTCGCCTCCTCCGCCTTTCTGGACCCGGCGACGACAAGCGCATCCGGCGTCTCGGACGAGGTCGCCGCGCTCGTCGCGGCGGCGACGGCAAAGGAAGCGAACAAGGAGAAGAAGTGAGAAGAAGGGAGAACAAGAAGGAGAAAGAAGAAAAAACCTGAGCTCAAGAGGCGATACTTCCTCATCGCCCGCTTCACTTTTTCCGGTTCACGGCATTCCTCGAATGCCGTTGCGTCCTTCAGTAATCTTTTTCTTCCTTCCTTTCCAAAGAGACAGTAACTCAGCCCCGCATGCATTCGGCCCGCCAATCCGAGAGGAGAGCCGCGGCCCTGGCGCGCCAGGAGGCCGAGGCCGCCGCCCAGGCCGCGGCGGAGGAGGCAGCCAGGAGGGTGTTTGACGAGCAGCAAGCCGCTCGCCGCGCCGCAGATGCGCTCGCGGCGCAGCAGGCAGCCGCGGCCCGCGCTGAGGCCGCCGCCGCGCTCGCGGCCCAGCAGATCCAGGCGCAGATTAGGCAGCAGGAGTACCAGCACAGGATGCAGGCCCAGCAAGCAGCGCAGGCCGCAGCCGCGGCCGCGACTCCGAAAGCGACACCGACGACGACGACATCAGCGCTCGCCAACGAGCTCCGCTCGTCGCCCGAGCAGCAGCAGCAGCAAGCGTCGGCGACGACGAAATCCCCGGCGACCAAGTCTCCGTCGTCGACGCTGGCAGCCCCGAAATCCCCGGTGCCGGCCCCCTTGCCTCGCGTCCCTGCCGCCGATGTCGTCGCCAAGGGAGCCAACAAGACCTACCGCGGCGTGAGGCAGAGGCCTTGGGGCAAGTGGGCTGCGGAAATCCGGGACCCAAACGTCGGGCAGCGGCGGTGCGTTTTTTTTTCATGGGTGGCGACGAGAGGGGGGATGCCGGGCGACCTTTTTCTTCCGCGTGTCTGGAAAGAAACTTCAATGGCCGGGCTCCTTTTTTCGCACCCTCGTTCGCTTCGCAGTGGGCACCCGATGTCCTCGCCTCAACCGCGTCGGGGCCTGCAAAGCGTCTCGATCTTCCAATCGGGAGGTCTCTGCGGGTCCGATCGCGAAGAGAAGAGGGAGATGCTGGGCGGTTTCAGATCGACACACAAAAAAAGAGGCGACAGGACGGGGAGAAGAAAAACGCGTGACTCCAAGCGAAGCGAGCGGTCCGCTGTCGTCCGCCCCGACAAAAAAGAAACATCGGCCTCCTCTCTCTCCGCTGTTGTACCTTTCTCTTTCTCCTGCCTTTCGCCCATCGTTCCCCCGCCCAGGAGCGTGCTCTCACGACGACTCCAAACGAACGAAACAAAAAAACTCCATTATTTTTAGATGGCTCGGCACGTACGACTCCGCCGAGGAGGCGGCGCGCGCCTACGACGCCGCTGCCCGCGCGATCCGAGGGCCCGCAGCGCGGTGCAACTTCCCCGACGAGGTCGACAACATCGCGACGCCCGAGTCGCTGGCGTCGCTGGCCGCGAGCGCGCCCCGGGAGCGCGGGAATAAAGTAGGAGGCGGAGGGGGAGGAGACGGGGGCGCGGGCAGCGAGGACGGAGGGGGGGCGCAGCAGCATACGCCGCAGCCGAGGCCGAAAAAGAACAAGGCGGCGAAGGCCGCGGCGGCGGCGGCGGCTTTGGCGACGGCGTCCCTCGAGGTCCCGACCCCGGCGCAGCAGCACCCCGCCAGGCAGCAGCAGCAGGGCCATTACCAGCCCAGCGCGCACTTCAACCACCCCTTCCTCTACCAGCAGCCCCTCGCCGACGGCGCGCCCGCCTCGGGGTCCGCCGCCGCGCTGGCGCAGCAGCAGTCGCGCCTCGACCTCCCGCCCGTGCGGTCGCGCCACGACCCGCCGCTGCTGTCGTTCTTCGGCGCGCCGCTCCCCACCGTGGGGTCGATGGAGGCTGCGCTGATCGACAACCCGGCGCTGCTGGCCGCGCGGGCGAGGATGGGGGCCGCGCTGGCGGGCGCGCCGTCGCAGCTCGCGTCGGCGGCGGCGGCGGCGCAGCAGGCCGCGGCCAACGCCGCCGCGAACGCCGCCGCTCACCACACGCACCACCTCGGCGGCTTCTCGCAGTCGCCAGGCAGCGCGGCGGCCTTCGAGGCCCCCGCCGCCGCCCACAGGACGCTCGTGGCGTCGCCTCCTCTCCCTCCCTCATCGTCACTCAGCGGCGCGCGGCCCCCGCGCGACGGCGCGGCGGCGGCCTCGACCTCGGCGGCCCCCGCGCCCCCGCAGGGGGGCCACACCTTCGGGCACGTCACCGCTCCTCCGACCTCGGCGGCAGCGCCGGGGACCTCGTGGGCGGCGGTCGCGGCGGGGAGGTTTGCGAGCGCGGCCGCGCTCCCCGTCCCGGCGGGCCGCGGCGGGGCGCACCATCTCAACGCCGGGGGCCGGCGTTTGCCGCCGCCGCACGGGGGGAGCGCCGGAGGAGGGGGAGGCCACCAGCAGCACCAGGACCAGCAGCACGCGGGCCTTAAACAGCAGCAGCAGCAGCAGCAGCAGCAGAGTCAGCATCAGAACCAGCTGCAGCAGCACGGAGCGACGAGCGCCGCCGGCTCGACCCCGCGCGCGGGCTCCGCCGCCGGTGCCGCGGGTGGCGGCTCCCACCTCCTGCTCTTCGGCACCTCGCCCTTTGGGCGGTCCGTCGACATGGTCGACGTCTGCACGCAGCTGATGGAGTGCGGCAGAGCCGTCGTCGACCCGCTGAACCTGGGGTCGCTGCGGGCCGAGCTGGAGACGACGCCGGCGAGGCTGGGGTCGCTGCGCAAGGGGGGCAGCAGAGGAGGGGGAGGAGCTGGAGCAGGAGCCCTCGCTTCCGGCTTTGTCGGTACCGCGAGGGAGGCTTCGCAGCAGGCGTTCCAGCAGCAGCAGCAAAGCGCGGCCCAGAACCAGAGCCAGCAGCAGCAGCAGCAGCAGGCGAGAGCGTCGTCGTCGTCGGCGGCAGCCGAAGGAGCGCAAGCGCAGCAGCTCCCCCCGCCGCACCCTCAGGCCCAGGGCCACCAGCTCGTGCTGCACCCGGCAGGTCACCCCCTCGCCGGCCAGCCCGTCGCCCTTGGCGCCGCCGCTAACGCCGCCAACACCCCTCGCGGCGGCGGCGGCGGCGGCGGCGGCGGGTTGGGACCCGGCACCGGAGGGTTCTCTTCCGATGAAGAGGATGATGTTTCCGACGACGACGCCCTCATGATGGGGATGTCCCCGGACGTCGGGTCTGGCTTCATGATGCAGCATCCGCGATTGCATCTCCAGCAGCAGAGGGGCCCGCAAGCGCCTCAGACCCCAGGAGCGGCGGCGGCGGCGGTCGTCGCGGCGGCGGCGGCTCCGGCCTTTAGGAACCCGGCTTGGGTCCAGGGGCAGATGATCCACAACGCTTGAGAAAGAAAAAAAACCTGTTTTTAAGTAGAAATACCTATTTTTTTAGAGAGAGAGAGAGAGAGAGAGAGAGAAGAGGGAACAAGAAAGAGAGAGAGAAGAGGGAACAAGAAAGAGAGAGAGAAGAGGGAAGAGGTTTCATTTCCAAAAAAAAAAAAAAGAGGAACACCCCACAAGACCCCTTGTCCACTTTACCATATCAGCGTAGCTTTTCCCCTAAACGCCATCATTTTACACTGGCCCCTCCCTGATGTGTCCCCCCCCCCTCTTGTGTTTCTATCGAGAGCGTATCGTCGCCCCAGTCGCGGCATTGTGTGTGTTACAGAAGAGAACAAAAAAAACGAAAGAAAGACAAAACGTTGCCGCACCCTCTCGCGTCCCGCTCATCACCCCCAGCAGCTCAAAAACCTCCGCCTTCTGCCTCTCGATCTCCGCGGCGGCCGCCGCGAACGACGCCCTCGCCCTCTCGGCGACCGCAAAGGCCCTCCCGTGCATCCCCAGGGCGCTCTCGTAGACCCTCTTGGCGTCCTCGGCGTCCTCCCACGCCCGCGCGGCGAGCTGCGCGCGCTCGTCGGCGGCGCGCCTGGCTCTGGCCGCGGCGACCCTCTCTCTGCCTCTCGGCGCGCTCCGCGGCGCCCAGGGCCTTCCTCTGCTGGGCGTCCTCGGCCTCCTCGAGAGAGCAGACCGGGGACGGCGGCCTCCTTCTGCGTCGCGACCTTTCTCTCCCTGTCCCTCGGGGACGGTGGGGGCACCTGCGCCGCCGCCGCCGCCGCCGGTGCCGCCGTGGGAGGAGTCCGGGGGCAGCGGAAGCAGGGTGAGGGGGAAGCAGGGGGGCGCGCCGAAGGAGCGCTCGGGGGCGGCGGCGGCGGCGGCGGCGGCAGCGGAGTCTGAAGAGGCCCTGGGCTCCTTGGCCCTGGGCTTTTTCGGCTTGTTGTCGTCGTCGCCGCTGCCGCCACGGCTCGGGCCGGCGACGGAGATGACTCGAGCGGCGAGCGCGGCGCCGGCGAGGGAGACGGCGTGTGCTTGCGCTTTCTCTGCTTTCTCTGCTGCTGCTGTTGCTGCGAAGCGGCGGCGGCAGAAGAAACGAGAACAAATTATTTACTTTTCTTCAATCTTCTTCCTCTTTCGTCTTCTTTCCCTGGACGAAATAACTCTTTCGTCCTCCTCTTTTGTCTCTCTTCCTTCAAACTTCCTCGCCAGCGATGTCCGGCGCCCTTGCTCGTGCCGCTGCCGTCGCGGCGAGGCGTCTCACGGGACAGGGAGCTTCTTCTTCTTCCTCCTCTTCGCTGTCGATCATCAACCATCAGCGCCGCTTCGCCGGGGACCTCCCCGTCAAGAGCAACCCTTACGTCGAGCGGTGGGGCACCTCCCGCGAGCACATCGAGGACACCTTCTTCTTCGACCGCAAGAACTTTGCGAGGGCCGCTGCCTGGGTCGTCGGCTTCCCGCTGGTCGTTTACTTTGGCATCGTCAAGGACTTTGAGAACGCGGATGAACGGGCCGGGAAAGAAAAGGGAAAGAGGCCGGCGATGCTCGGGAGGGACGACAGGCCAGACGCTGGGCCCGCTGGCCACTGATATGAAGGTGTTTGAGTAGGCGGAAAGGAGCGAGGTCAGGGGAATTGAGAGAGAGAGGCGCCAGAAGAGAGCGAGAGAGGAAGCAAAAAAAAAAGAAGCAAAAACTCAATCGGCCGTCGCCCTCGACCTTCTCGACCTCCTCTCGACCTCTTCTCAATCTCTGCCTCCGTTCTCCGTTTTCCCCTCCGTTCCGATTCGTTCGTCTTCTTCCTGTAACCCCTTTTCTTGAAAGACGCACTAAATTCAGTTCTATAAATAAGAGTTTTTCTTTTCTACACGAAATTGATTGAGTCAGACCAACATCTCCTCCCTCCACCCTCGAGGCAGCTTTGCCAGCGCCCCTGCCAGCAGCTGCCGCCTCTCCTCCTCGCTGTACCTCGGGCTCAGCCACCGCCGCAGCCCCCCTTGACCGAACACGGCGCGGAAATTGGCCCTCCTGGACCCCAGCGAATACGGCCACGGCGTTCCCGGCGGAGGGTGCGACTTCTCGTACGCCTCGATCGTTGTCATGTTTTTCGCGACGAGCCCGAAGTGCATCCCCAGAAACCCCAGGACGGCCAGACCGAAGGCGGCGTCGAGAACCGCCGTGGCGAGCAGCAGCGTGATTTTCCCTCCCGCGTCCGGGTCCGATCTCAGCGTCCTCGCAAGGGCGACCCCGGCGAGAGAGACGCCGAGCACCGAGGCGACCGAAGTGTAGAACAGGAACAGCAGAAATGCTTTGTAGTTCAAAAGGCCGACGGTGTTCACGACCCAGACGCAGTAGTGGTCCATCCGCAGGACGCAGCTTCCGGAGACCGAGCAGTGGTGCGCGCGTTCGGGCTTCCAGCGGCGGCACTTTTTACAGAAGCGAGGGCGGGGGAGGCCGGAGTGGCGCCTGTCGGCCGGCGGCGGGTTGCGCTCGAGCTCGAGCCTCTCTGCCTCGGCCTCCTCGGGGGTCTCGAAGGGGTGCCAGTCGACCGGGACGCCTCCGGGTTTCGTGGTGACGGCAGCGAGGTAGGACCAGCAGCAGAGCAGCGCCCCGGCGACGAGGGCCGCGACGGCGACCGCCGAGCCGAGGCGCTCGGCCGTCGTCGGGGCCTTTGAGATCCGAGGGCCCCAGGTGGAGCAGATGGTCACGACGGAGAGGACGACGACTCCGAGCACGACGAGGACCATGATCTGTTTTTTTTTTTTTTGAGCGAGGGAGAGAGGTTGAAAGAGGGAGAGAGAGAGAGAGAGAGAGAGAGAGAGAGAGAGGAGGCGCGGGTCGGTGAGGAGGAGGAGGGTGAGAGCGAGAGGCGAAAAAAAAACCATTCGCCTCCTATCTCCTCTGTTCTCTTCTCTCTCTCTCCCTGTGTTCTCTTCTCTCTCTCTCTCTCTCTCTCTCTCTCTCTGTGTTCTCTTCTCTTCTCTCTCTCATTTTACCTTGCCTACGTGGCGCAGCCACCGGCAGTGCCTGAAGACGTCGAGATCGGTGAGGTCCATGCCGG
>Ga0315289_10003444_pt1 | contig 23966 bp, 39 predicted proteins | sample YL17G11_40_MG_FD_203452 | JGI IMG/M metagenome (GOLD analysis project Ga0315289, IMG submission 203452) | Sediment microbial communities from Yellowstone Lake, YNP, Wyoming, USA - YL17G11_40 | ecosystem: Environmental > Aquatic > Freshwater > Lake > Sediment | place: USA: Wyoming | collected...
GTTAAATATGAGTATCTTCATTTATTCCGTGTAAGCAAATATATTTTAATTAAACAAATGCAAAGAAATAACCAAAGAAGACCGTTAAGCCATTTCATTCAACTATTTTTGCTTTCGGCGCATTTTTTTTGACTGATTTTATCCCTACAATACACGCCTCTTTGGTATTATAAACCTCGCTCGTAGCGATTATCTCGCCGTTCTTCGCGATAAGAACGAAGTAAAACCCTTTTCCGCTTGCTGTCGGCTTAATCTCAAATCTGCCCATCAATTCTCTCCTTTTGAAAAGTTTTTTAATAATGCTTTCGTCGCCGGATATATAAAAATCAATTATCAACATTGCCATATAAGCTATTATGCTGAAACTTAATACATACACCGGATAATCAAAACATAAAATTTGCTTCATTCTTCCCTCACGGGCTTTAATTGCGCATAATATTTATATTCTTCATTTTTATGACACCTTGCGCACAAAGTTATCAAATTTTCAGAAGAATTGTCTTGCGAAATTCTATATGGAATTATGTGGTGACATTGGATTCTATTTTTATAATTATTTGATTTTTTACCCTCGCAATGATTCCCACATATCCTGCAAGTCCAATTATCTCTTTCGTAAATACTTAATCTTAATCTTTGCCAATTTACGCTATAATATTGGTCGTAATATTTTAATTTATGATTTGTTTTGCCTCCTTTCCAATTCCAATAATTAGACCCAGAGCATTTTTCCTTATGTTTTTCGTATAACTTATTGCAAGGTTTTTTTTGTCTTAAATTATTTTCATATTCATATCTTAATTGATGACTTGTATTGCAATAATTTCTTTCCTTTATTCTCATTCCGGGTCTTCTTATTTTTTTATGACAATATGCGCATTCAACAATTTTATATTTTTTAAAACAATCTATATTGCAATAATGATTATTAAGATATAATCTATTAGGTTCAACATAAACATCTTTTCCGCAAGTTTTACATTTTAATATTTTACCAGTTCTCATATCTAATCCCTCACTGGTTTACTATAAATACTACAACGACACTGTATGTTCTCCGCGGGGTCGCTTCCTTGTCCGGGAGCTGGCATTGAATCGCTACCTACCTCAAAATCTTCGTCAATATCAATCATTCCCGCACCCTTATATGTCGCATCTGCCGCTAAATGACTCTCCCTTGCCTTATCATCCCTCTGTGCAAGCCAACCCTTGACAAGTTTTAATCCACTCTGCTTGTATGCCTCTAATGCACCCTGATTGCTTGCCCCAATGACTTCTGTCCGGGCTATCCTAACCGCTTTCCACTTTTTTTCTTGGAACGGCTCATATATCGCCTGGATGCGCCGAGCAATATCCGCAATGCTCTCGCCCTGCTTCACGCCTTCCGCAATGGAAGCCCGCAACTCATCCCGAAGCGTTCCTATGACTTCTTTTGATTGCTTTAATCCTACTTTTCGCAAATATTCAACTACGCGGGGATTGCTCACGTTAAACCCTACCGATATTCCGAGATTAAGCAATTCCTTTTTACCGTTCTCGTTTATAGCAAGCCGGCGCAACCGTGTCGCCTTCTCATCCCACTTCTTTACTTCTTCAACCTCATCAAAAAGTATATTATCCATATCCGGCACGTTATCCTTTTTCCCGTGTAGGCGCGCTATTGTATCACGTTCAAGTTCGGAGAAATGTTTAGATATTATACGCATATATCCGTTTTCAAGCCCGCGGGTCAATCTGTCAAACTGTTTCCAGAGCAACTCTTTCGTAATGTCCGCTATGCTTGCGGATTTACCGTTTCCTTCCTCTGCCATTGGAAGTTCTGGCAACGTCCCCGCTGGAATAGCCGACATCGGCAAATACCCTATATCGCCGTCCGTTATATGCCCTATACCCAACTTTAATTTATCGTTTATCACGTTAAACGGTACACCCATATTCCAATACCGTGCTGCTATCTGCGACTTCGCGTCCTCGTTCTCTTTTAGCGTCACTACGTTTGATGTATCAAACCTAAATACCAGCCCAGCATCTATACTGCCTACAAGTGCGCTGATTATCTGCTCAAACTTTTTTAACTTTGGCAATATGGTAAATTCCCAGAACACTTTTTGCGCCTGTTCGTAGTTGCTGTATGTCGCATGGTCAAGGATGCCTACTAACACCGGCGGCACCCCGAATACTCCGCAGATGTCCTCTCTTGACAATTTCATACCTTCAATAAATTCGAGGTCTTTAAGATTAGAACCGTCGGGAGAGAATTTTAAGCCCTGTTCGAGCAAACCAATCCGATGCGCATTTTTTGAACCTTCATATTTCTCTTGTATCGTTGCGCGTAACCGGTCATAAGTATCTTTTACGAGCCGACTCTCTGTGCTTAACCAGCCGCCTGTCTTTGCGCCGTTTTTGAATATATTGATATTCGTTTGGACGGCTTCCCTTATAGTTTCTGCGGCAAACCGTGCAGGACCGAACACTGATTGACCATAGAAATAGTTATCAGGTGAGACATATTTGAAATGCGTTATTTCTTCGGGCAAATATTCTTTCGGTTTTTCTGCATTTGGTACATAATAGAGATATTTAGATATTCCTTTTTCACCTATTTGGTATTTTACTCGGCTACTGATTAGAGGTTGCAATTCATTCTTGTCTCTTAACCAATAGGCATTCCCCGTAAACTCTGTGGATATTACAGAAAAATCTATCAGGTTGTTATAGGTTGAATTTTCATCATTCTGGTTGGGTTTTTTTAGAAGTTTTTCGCTGTTACTGTTTTGCACAGTCTTAAATACTAACTCGTCTTTTTCAATTACTTCTCTGCCGATCTTAAACGGTAGCCCCGATATGGTTGATGCTATCGCCCGCGCGCACGCATACGCCCAGACTTCGTCTCCGTATGCTTCTGTGTATTTTTTATAGTTCTCTGGTTGCGGTTTACCATAATATCCCGCATATAGCCCCATTCTGCTTTCGCTATTCATTATCTCGGCAATACGCGTGCCCTTAAAAACGCTATATCCTGTCTTAACTGCTTTTGAAAGCCGCGAGAATATACTCATTTTTTCACCTACTTGATGTTTTTAACCACTTCCGTTACGGCAGCAACCTTTTGCGCGACTTCATAATATTTTGATTTATATTCCTTTTTCTCATTAACGGATTTTGTCAGCCGCATAATGAGCAATATTATCACGCCGAACAGTGAAGCGATTGTCGAGATTAAAGCCCCGATGATAGTTTTTAGCAATCCCGTGTCATTCGTTACGCTTATATCTCTGCCGGCATTAGTTTCAGTGTTCTGGCTTCTATCATAGCCCAGCTTTATTATCGGTTTAATCTGCGCAGATAATGTCGCTTGACTGTTTTTCATCGTGCCTATATCAGCGTTTAATTCGTTCCGCATCTGCAACATAGCGGAAAATCCTACGTTTATTTTATTATCTATCGTTGTCTGATTTCCTTTTATTACTCCGAGTTCGGCGGTAATGTCTGATAATTTCTTTTCTGTACTATTCTGCATATTTTTAAGGTCGGCTGATACGTTCGGGAATAACAAACTTGCATGGCAGAAACTCGGAAGGATAAAGAATACTACAAAAAGAAAAAGGCAGAAATAAAATAACAATAGAAAAGCGTTAATTATTCCTGCGGCAAACTCTAAACCGTCATCTTTTTCGTGCTTAATGTAAAATCGCATTTATACTCCTTTGTCTCTGATTATGTATCTGATATGTTCCAACTGTTCGTCTATGCCTCGTTTCAAATTGTTATAACTGCGATTATTCTTTTTTAATACTTCCTGATTTCCTAATTCAAAAAAAGGGCTTTTCTTCCCGATAAGAGTAGTTGTCTCTGTCTTTGAAGTTTTCTGTAAGTTTTGTTTTATCATATGCTTTACTTAGGTACGATTCCCCCGTATGGAATCAATAATCGTTATTTCATCTTATCGGTTCGCCGTTCGTCAGCCCTTAGAGACGTTGCCGGTCTTTTAGATTCTTTTAGTTCTTATTTCGTGAGAACTGAACCTCTTAACTAATCACGCCTAAATAATCATATTGTTTTTGCTTCTACTAATCTAACATATTATTTAGGAAATATTGTCAAGCATTATTTTTATTTATTTTCAAATAAATTCTATTTTGAGTTCCGTATCTAGTGAAGCATAGACGGCAAAAGCGTTTGACCAGAAGCTATCCCCGTGACCGTCAGCACTTTCAAAAGATTGTAAATCTTTATCTATATTCATTGTCTGTCGCTTCTGCCGCTCGTCTTTTATAAACTTAATTGTTACGTTGTTTATTGCTTTATCTATCTCCGCCGCCATTTTATATTTTGTCTGCCTTGTCAATACTACCGGTTCCATACAAGCGGGCAATTCCCCACGTTCGGCATATCCCTCGAACTCACTACGGGTATTGTCATAGATAAACCGTTGTATAGGCAACACATCACATATTTGTTTGCATAACTCTATCTGTTCGCTATATTCCCAATGGTCAAGCCACTTCTCGTAAATCTGGTATAAGACAATCCTGTTGTCCGCTTCCAGCCGCGCCTCAAATACCGCTATATGACTCGGATGCCGTTTTTTGCCCAAATCCATACCGGCATATAAGTTGCCGTCAAATTGCAATACCTCTGTCCCTATATCTACGCATTTGAGCGAGTCATCAGTACAACGGTCATAACACATTTCGTTTATAAACAAGTCCGTAGACCGTCTTGGTTTACACTGATATTCGGGTTCGAATGCTATCGGCCCCAACTCATTATCTCTAATATCTATCAGCCGCTCAAACGGAAACAGTTCGGGCCAGAAAACCTCTTTTGTTTTGTAATTCTTAATTGCGGGATATATCCGCCAGCGGTAATGTTTGTTAGCTTTAAGCTGATAAAGCAAGTCAGATGCATCCTGCGGAGTACCTGATACGTGTATTTCGCCTGTGCCTTCTTTTGGGAGTGATGCTATTTTGCGGAAGAATTGTTTACCGACTTTTTCTATGACAGAGATATTGAGCGTCTGATCGGGGTCTTTTAGCGGATCATCAACTATTACACAATGCGGATGCTTGCCGCGCATAGCCCCGAATATACCTGACGCCCGAAGCTGGAATATCTTTGTACCGTTTGCGTATTCCAAAATTGTATCTGCGGTAGGTTTGAGGTCAACGATATGATTAAAATATGGATTACAAGAGATATACGATTTTAACAGTTTAACCTTTTCCCCAGCTAACCCGTCGCTGTAAGACATATATAAGATTTCGTAAACCATTCCGCGGGATTGTTCATCAACCTTAAACAGTTTCCACGCGCAGTAACCGAGTAATACCGTTGTTTTAAGATGTTTGCGGGGTGCTATTCGACAAGTTCTTTTGTGGTTTTGCAGGTCATCACACCATTCATCTATATGCTTCCCGTGCACATAATAACCATCTATTATCTCTATGGATGTGCGAAAAATTGTCTTAAAAAAGAATTTGAATGATTTTTTTGCTTTGCGGATTACTGCGGCTTCCAGATGTAGGTCATCTTGGTAGAGTATCTTGGCTGGATGTTCTTCTATCGCTTCTTCTGGCATTTAATACCCTTGTTGACATCTCTTTAATACCCCCCGATTGATTTGAATTACTTCTTTATATATCCCGCTTTCTTCCGTTCTTCTAGTATCTTCACCACTATATCATCATCCATTTTATCATATCCATTCGCATCCTTTGACTGTTGCTGGTTACTGTTTACGTTCGTATTGTTAATTGATATATCCCTTTCAAGCCCAAAGAGCTTCGCCTTTTTGCTTATCGCTTTGATTAACACATCCAAAAACGCCGACTTATGTTCTGGCGCCGCTCTCATATAATCATTAAACCCGCGCCGCAATATCTCATTATACTCCTCTTGTATCTCGTTACGTTCTTCTATCGGCTTTTCAAGCAACTGTATAGCTTTGAAATCGTCATATATTGTTTTGCAGGCAACGCCGAACTTTTCTGCTATCTCTGGCACGCTGAATCCCATAGCATATATACGGTATTCTTCCATACGCCGTTTCCATAATTCCCTTGATACTATGGGTTTTCTGCCCATTTTTTTATTAACTTTAATATGTTTTTGACCATTATCTAATCGAGATTCTATCATACTTTTTCTGCCTTTTTCCCTGTAAATTTTTCCCAGCGCTCTATTATTACATCAATATATAACGGGTCTATTTCCATCATATAGCATACTCTTTCTGTCTGCTCGCAGGAAATTAACGTGCTTCCTGAACCACCGAAAGTATCCAAAACAATATCATTCATTTTGCTGGAATTTAATATAATATTTTCTATAAGAGCAATAGGTTTCATTGTGGGATGTAAATCATTTTTTAATGGTTTATCATATTCAAAAACTGATGACGAACCTGCTTTTCCATAAAATCTATGCGTTCCCTTTTTCCAACCGTATAATATATTTTCGTGTTTGCATTTATAATCTCTTCTACCAAGAACAATATTATTTTTTACCCATACTAATGATTGCTTTAATAATAAACCGCTTTCAGAAATACTCATCATCATCATCATCATTAAATCAGAATCGGCAGAACATATATAAAAACTTCCACCTTCATTTATATAATCAATCATAATTTTCCAAGCATTTGACCATAAATCTTTTATTTCTTTTGATTTCAAATTATCTTTTTCAATATCTTTCTCAATGCAGTTTGGTTTGCCAACCGCATTGAGAAATTTGTTTTTACTCGCATAATCAACCCCATATGGCGGGTCAGTAAATACCACATCCGCTTTTTTACCATCCATTAACTTTTCAGCGTTTTCTTTTATTGTGCAATCCCCGCATAAAAGACGGTGTCTGCCGAGTTTATATATATCCCCCAACTTTGATTTTGCTTTTTTCGGTATTTCAGGTATATCGTCGGGGTCAGTTTTGCCTTCCGCCAGCCCGAATATGTCGTCTAATTCTATCAATTCAAATCCTGCTTCCAAAAGCAATTCCTTATCAAACTTCGCAAGTAAATTATTATCCCATTCCCCAAGATTTTTATTAAGACGTAAATTCAGTTCCTGCTCTTTTTTAATGTCGGGAATATTTATATATACAACAGGCACTTCCTTATAGCCCAAATCCTTCGCTATTTTCAAACGGAAATGCCCGCCTATAACAACATTTTTTCTTTTTGGTGCGGAATTGACAATAATAGGGTCAACAATTCCGAATCTCTCTATGCTTTTTTTTAGATTATCTATCGCTTCCTGATTCCACTTACGAGGGTTATATTCGGCTGGTTTTAATAATCCTATTTTAACGTTTTCAATTTTCATATTATTATTAAATGGCGCATTATAAATCTATAAACTTTCATTTTGAAATATTCTTTCATTTCCCTTCCCCAATCCCTATCCTGTATTTTTTTGTCCAATCCCTATAGTGCCTGTGTACATCTGCATGATGTTTGTGACAAAGTATGACAAGGTTCTTAATATCATCGCTAACGCCTAAACTGCGTCTTTTCTTGTGATGTATTTCAAGGCCCAGAATCGTTCCGCAATAATCGCATTGCTCACCTTGTTTGCTTATTAGCTCTTTGATTGTCTTTTTTGGAATCATTCTTAAACTCTTTTTATACCAGCAACCACTTACTTTTTTGTAATAATCTAATTCGTTTTTGATATTTAACCAATTAGCCATTATTATTATATTCCCTTTATATATCTTTGTCAAGGTATTTTTCTGAACATCCCAAGTATCTTTTTTATTACTCCGGGCTTCTTTCTTATGATTCTCATATCGTTTGTTACGTTTAATTTCTTTTTTACGGCTACCTTTTTGGGCTTAATTTCGCCGTGTCTTGCGCGGGCCCGGCTCTTTATCCTGCGCTTTAATTCCTTTCCCCAGCGTTTTTCTGCAAGCCATATCTCTTTACTTCTTTTCGCTGATTTTGCCATAATTATCTATCTCCTTATTCATCATCCTCATCTTCATTTCTCTCTTCTTCTATTTCCCTGTCTTCGCTCTGTTCCTGTCTCCTTAATTGACTTGCAGTAAGCCCGTCCATTTTTACAATTCTCGCACCGCAGGCAGAACATACAAGCCCTGCTTTTGAAAGATGCCCATTCGAACATTCAAATTCGCTCATTTCCCACCTCGCTTTAATAAATCCCTTATTTCTTCCAGTAATTTCAATTCTGCGTCAATCGATTTTTGCCATATGAGTTTTGACGTGTCTCCAAATGAAACCTTTAACGGCAACTGATAAGCACAATCACCGCAGTAAGTACATCCTCCCGTCCCTGCGGTGTCCGTAGCAACAGAAAACTTACACATTAAACTTCCTTGTGAGCAGACTCTCATTTCCCTTTCCCCCTTATCTTTTTAAGTTCCTTCTCCGCCTCTTTGCGGGTACGGAAACAGTTGCCAAAGTGAATATTTATTTTGCTATATAATCCTACAGTATTGAATGTCCAATGCATCTCAATGGTGTTGGCATCTATATACCAATAACTCTCCCCCACCTTCGGCTTCCAGCGTTTCATTTCCCTTTCCCCCTTATTTTCGCTAACTCCCTCTCCGCCTCTTTGCGAGTACTTTCAATCTTTTTATAGGGCAGTTTTCACATTTTATTTTTATTTTCTTCAACTCATACATACAATAGGACCTTCTCGGTTTTGTTTTTCATCAACCTCTCCTTTTTATGTATTCACCCATAAGCAGGGAATCGGCATACTCGTCACACTCAGCCATTATCTTTGGGAACATTCTGGTTGCAATCTGTTTTGCTAATGTCTTAATTTCAGCCTTGTCTTGCTTGCGTCTTTTCTTTCCGGACTTGTCTATATATTCTACGGTCTTTGCTTGCGGTATCATTACCTTCTGCCATTCCTTGCTGTCAAGGAACTCGTAACCGATACCACATATCTCTAATGCCAACAGAACAGATTCAAGACAACGGACTGCCGATATTGTCGCCTTCCACCTCATAGGGTTTACCATAGGTCGCTCAATATACGCCTGCGACATAAAAGTATTTGCCAATATCTTACATAATTCGTTGAAGTCAACCCTCGTGACGTAGTGTTTCGTTTTGGTATAGTCAAGACATTTACGCACCGGCATTTTGCAACAGGACACTAAGCCGTCATTTCGTATTATGGTTATTGTCCCTGTCACGCCGTTGTCTATTGCGATGATTTCCATTTTTCCCCCTTATCTTTTTAAGTTCCTTCTCTGCCTCCTTGCTTAATATTTTTAAGGTACTCTTTTTTAACTATAATTTTTAGTTTTACTATAGGACAACGTTCACATTTTATTTTTATTTTCTTCAACTCATACATACAATCCAAGCAAACATCATCCAGTATTCTATAATTAGAATGCATTTTTTCCTTCTTGTCTTTTAAGTTCCGTTTCTGCATTATTTTGGGTGCGGAAATACTTCTGGTTCAAAAAGAACAAATCAAGATTACTCCGCACATATATTTTCTCAGAAACACCTTTCCCATATATTCCATTTATAATGTGATAATACTTATCTCCCACCTTTGGCTTCCATTTCATAGGGACTCCTTTAAGAGTTCGGGATTAGAGTAGATGTCGCCGATGACTTCGGCATATTTATAAATATTCCCAAGACACCAATCGCTATGCCGATAATTGTATATCCCAAATCTACCTTCGGAAACTACTACTTTGGATATTACATAATCGCATAAGTCATATCCTTTAATTTCTACTATATCCCCCTCGTATATCTCCTTCTCATTTACGTCTTTGAGTCCTGTGTATTGTCCTTCCAATCCTGCCAGTACAAGAAATATACCCTCGCTATTTATTATATAATTCTGCCCATCAATTATAGCGAAGTATCCATAAATCCAACAACCCGAATTACTTGCACTCTTTCCCCTAAACTTAATCTCTCTGCTCATTTCCCCTCCAGTTCCTTGATTTTGGCGAGTAACTTTTCCCTAACGAAATCTATCCCCAAACTAAAGTCAAATAAATCTATTGACTGTGATAGAGCTTTTTTATCATATATAAAATCTTTTATCCACTCCTTCAACACTTCCAACTCTGACTTGTCGGGGAGAGGGCAATCCTGCAATTCATAACCTTTTATTTCTTTGTCAATTTTAGTACAAAATCTACTTGCCCAATCCCAATATTGACAACCGTCACATTTTTTCCGCCAATATCCTTTCACCCACTTTTTCACTTCGCTCATTCCCCACCTCGCTTTAATAAATCCCTTATTTCTTCCAATATACCAACGGACATCGGCGTTCCGTATTCCAAAACATCTCTTGTGTCAACATCTTCATAAAAGCCAGAAACTGTTTTAATATATGCTTTTTTCTCGCCTATTTCATTTTCTCCAATGACAATACCTATATTAAAGTTTATTCCTGTAAACCAATATGTTCCGACTATTTTCATTTTCCACCTCTCCTTAAAATAGTATTCTCGCTATGAAATATAACATAGCGATTATTATTGCTATCCAGAATATGCGAGCGATTTGATAGGGTTTCATTTTGTACTTCCTGTATTTTTTAGGTATTCTATTTTTTTTGCTACCTCTTTCAGAAACATCCAGTCGACATAATTATAATTGCTATTGGTACTCAAACTAAATCTACAACCCTTAAATACTCCATCTATAAAAGTTACAATGGCTTCTCTTGGACTTGGTACACCTGTAGGTTGCCTATAAACATACGTTACGATTACTTCTTTTTTCTCTAATTCTATTCTCATTATTTCCTCCTATCCAATATCAGTATCATTGTAAACATCTGCAAGCAGATTACGACCAGCACGAGTATTTTGAGCGTGAGCATTTTATTTTTTCCATCCTTTCATTAATATTTTTTCCATTTCGTGGACATATTCAAGTCGTTGATATTTTTTTCAATTTTTTCTAAAAAATCTTTTTTCATAATTTACTTTCCTATAAGTATTCTATCTCCACTTCTGTGCGGGGATTATCGGAATAAACTTTATAAGTTCTTAAATAATAAATCATTCCGTCATCTTTCCACGCACCCTTGAAAATATTTATTTTTAATTTCCCAATCTTTGCATAAACAGGATTAAGGGCATCCATTATTGATTTTACTAAATTGTCAATATCTGGCTTAACATTGTGTATTTGTCCGGGCACACGTTTGTTACGTAAGTATTTTGGTATCGGCATATAGAAAACAATATCCATTGAAATAGAGTTGATTGCTTTAGGTACTACATCCTCATGTTTTTCGAAAGACCTCCTTACAAGTGTTTCAAAATCCTTTGTTTTCTTGGGAGTATAAGAACCTGTAAAGTATTTAGTTCTTACTACTCTTGCCCTTGCCTTTGGTGCAGGCACGCCCGGTACCGTAAAACTGATTTTTATTTTACTTTCTCCTTAAAGATTTCATTTTAATTAAATCTAATTCACTGCCGATAAGTGATATTAATTCTTCAAAGGTGATTTCCCCTCTCTTGCATTGTAGAGCATAACCGATTGATTTACGTATAAACTCATCTTTTATTTCCTGCTTTATTTTTCTATCTGCCATATTTTCAACTACTTTTTTGGATACCATCTCAAAATAACTTTGCAAGTATAATGCTTGCGTATCTATTGCTATATCGTAATTATGTTTTTCTAACGCCTCTATTCGCTTTTCAAGGGTCCCCACACCACCTCTCCCCACCTCGCTTACTGCTCCAGCATCAAAGTCACGCACTTGGTAGTAAGTAGCATTTACTAACATATATAATCTATAATCCAAGTCATTGAAAAATATATTATGCTCTCCCCATATTGCTTTGTAATGAGATTCCCCCCACGCACTCCCAGCCAACAACATTAGCAACACGAATACTTTAATCATTTAGACACTCTCCTTTTTATGATACTTTCTGCGTCGGCTCTTTACTTTTATCGTCTTATGGATAATTACTGAAAATATTATACCAGAGAAAAACCCTATCCAGCCCCAGATTACTCCTGCCTGCAACGCCAGATATTTAGCGTCGGCGATATAGAGATATTCCTGCATAGGGATTTGTTTTATATTTTCTACCATATTTTATCCTTTTCTATTGTCTGCATAAAATCAAATATCTGCTGAAATGTCCCGTGAATACCATAAATCTCTTTTGCCTGCTTTTCCATTTTGCTTAAAGTTACCAATAAATCCATAGCCATTGAGTGTAACCGCATTATAGTTTCGCTTGCCTCGTCGGCTGTCCGGCAGTAATAATATCCATTGTCGCAACTGCCGATTAGATGCCCTTTCCTGCGGAGATAATTAACTATCATCCGTGTCTGCCGCGGGCTGATATATAATTTCGCCTGTATCTCGTCAGCTTTAATAGGATTTGATTTACTTCGTGTTTCAAGTAATTCGAGTAATTCTTTTTGTCTGCATTGTTTCAATAAATTCAACTGCTCTCCGACAAATCCGCTCATCTCTAATACCCCCAAAATTACATAGTATTATGATTTTCCATTTCAAGTATACGCAGACGCTTCTTCGCTGATTGTATCATCTCGTTGATAGCATCCTGCCTGAGTTCGTATATCATTTTTAATTTATATTCATTCGTGCATTTCGCTTTATGGTCTGTCTCTCCGTTCGTCCCGCATTCCGAGCGATACCTCAACCAGACAAAATGATAATCCTGCGCGGCTTTCGCCATAGCATCCGCCATTTGGTATATTTCAGCGGCTAAAAAACAAATATAAACGTTTACTTTTGACGGAGTAAGATCTAAAAGATTATTACGCAATTCTGATATTACTTCTTCGAGTTTTAATTTAGTCATTATACCCTCGCGGACATTGACGATTCTTGATAAAACACTACGCCAGGTACTTCCATTGTCCCTTTTGTACTTGTAGCCGTTGACCGCAGAAGTGCCTCGTTCGGTATCATATACTCTTTTGGAATTAAATCGCGGTTGACTATTTTGTAAGTCCACACCTTGCGGGCTGATACGCCTGCAACTTTCGGCGTGGATGCCGCTACTTCCGCCGGCGGGATATATACGGATTCCTTTTTCATTTCAAGTTCGGTTGTATCTTGCCCTTTCGCCTCTGCTTTTGCTATCTCCTTGTCTATCTTCGCCTTTGCCTTGCGTTCTTCTTCTGCGGCTATATCTCGCTGTCTCTGCTCTTCGGCGCGGCGCGCTTTCTCTTTCTCGTTGTAATAGGCGAGCATATTCGCTTTAATGTTTCCTTCGAGATTTTCCAGCATAGTTATCGGACGACGGAAAAAATCCATTATCGCCTTTTTCGCGTCATCAAGCGGAACAGTCATCTTTTTCCGTTCTTCTTCGAGTATGTTCTTTTTCTGTTTTATCTGTTTCAGTATCTCGCCGGATGCGGAATATACCTCATCCGTTTTAATCACTATCGCGCCGAACTCCTCAACATACTGTATCGCTTCGTTTGCTCTGGCTTCTGCTTCCTTGTTAATCATTTCCATTTTCTTCTCCCTTATCAATTTTTATTATACCATTTTTAAGTTTGAATTGTACAACTTTCAAACACGCTAAAAAATCGTAATATGAGTTGTCATTCTCGTACTCGGTTACGCTATACGTTCCGTCATCATTCAACTTTACAGCCCAGCGCAGTTGGCAACCTACGCCTTTATTCTCCTTCCAGAGTTCAGCGTAAGCTGCCAACTGCAACCTGTGGGCCGGTATAGATGCCCCTGTCTTGATGTCAATTACCGCTACCCTTTTTACGCGCATCATAACCCTATCAACCGTTCCAGCGTATCCTTTTGAGCTATATAACGGCAGTTCATTGGCGATTATTTCCCCAGGATAATCGGCTCTAAATTTCTGCCAGCCCAAAAGATACGGCTGAACCCTTTGCGATACGGTTTTATAATCAAGATTCCGGTTATCATCCAGCTCACAAGCCCGATGCACAGCAGATCCGAGCAACATCTTTTCCTTGTTCTCGGTTAGATATGGATACATTCCGGCATATTTGAGCACCTGCGTTACGCTTAAGAGTTCTACGCCGTTGTATTTGTATTTATGGGTTACTGCGTCAAAAGTAAGCATTTCAACCCTCTACCTTTACCATTGATGCGACTAATTTTGTTTCCGCACCTGCGTCAAACGATTTCACGTTGTAAAATCTGGCTGTTTTCCCTATTACCGATTTGTCGAAATCGCCCCAGAACGATATGCGTATCAAGTCAAACTGCTTCGAGTCCTTAACCATAAATTCGACGGCTTTGTTTTTTCCGGTTATCTTCGATATAACATCTTTTATTACTCCGATAATATTTGCCGGCTCGCTTAAATCTATATCAACAGCTTCGGCAACGCTTAAAAACTTCTCTGCTGCCGGCTGTTCGGGTTCTTCCTGTTTCGGCTCTTCCGGCTTCGGTTCGGTATGTATGTCAGCCGTGAAATCGTCAATTTTTTCCTGTTCAATTTTTTCATCTTCTTTAACCTTTTCCGGTCCCGCCAGCTTTTTAATAGGTTGCGGCATCGCTATCTCTGCGGTTTCGTTTACTATTTGTCCGTCAAGTATTCTCTCGGCTTCATCTTTATCATATATTCCGCATATTCCGAGAGCTTCCCTGCCACTCTGTATTTTGACCTTATGCCGGAACATTCGCTTTGTATGCGTTTGCCACGGCCCTGATATTGTCTGCCCATCCCTGTTTTTGAATGCTTCTCGATAACATTCATCGAGGTATTCCCTAATCCTGACTTCCGTGCCGTCCTGCTTAACCATTACGCATTCTATCCATTCCGGGCACGGTTTGCCACCCGGCATCGTCACGCTTTTTTCTGCATATACAAAATAATGATTTCTGTATCTCTCATTACGCAGTATTGCTTTTGTCCAGCCGTCTGTTGATACAACAGGGATGACCGCGCCGCTCTTTTTATCTCCATAAGCATAAATTTCTTTCAGAAACGGATTGAGGTCGTATTTATTGCAGATGACGATAAACATAAACAATTCCTCGTCTGTCATCGGGCGCATTTTACCATCATCGCCTTTCATCCCCCTGCAAACCGTGGCTTTCAACACTACCTTTAACCGTTCTGGCTCAACCGCCAGCCGTTCGGCTAACTGCTGCAAAGCACTTTTGCTTTTATGCAATAACGCCTTTTTCTCGGCTTCTGTAACCAATTCCTTCTTTTCTTCTGCCATTTTACTTCCCCCCTTTTGGTACAATATATATTTTTCCGTGTAAACGGATATTGTTCACGTCTATATCTCGATAAGTTTCATTCAGAAACTTTATATATTTTTCACAAGCGGCGTTTTCATTTTCCAGATACTTTATGCGTTTTTGATACTCGCAAAATGCCACGTCTGTCATCACGATTACTGCGGTAATCAACAATAGCAAAACAAGATTGCGCCAGATTTCCATGGATTTCCCTCCCTTATTCGCTTCTGCTCTCTATTACCATCCCTCCCGTCCCCTGCCTGCCTTGCGGTCCAGGTCGCTCCCTGTACGGGAGCGTGGATTGAAACGACAACCTGACCGTCGACTACCTCATTACCATTAACCCACACGGCATCTGTATCTAGTTAGATTTAGGCGACACTATTAATATAATTTATCCATACTTATGTGCAAATAATATCCTGTATCTGCCCGCTCTGAGAATACTTCATAATGCAAATCAATATAATGGTCTCTTATTTGCTTTTCTGCCCATTGGACGTCGCGGAGTGCGCCATGGATTCCAATACACCAATATCCAGGTTCAGGTTTGGTGCCCCAAGAAATCCTTACGGAGTCACCTACTATTTCCTTTATTTTCCTTAATCTCTCAACCTTTTTTTTGTTGCATGCTTTCATTTTCCCTCCCGTCCCCTGCCTGCCTTGCGGTCAGGACTTATAAGGATGTACCCCCCCCGCCAAAAAAAAGGGCTTGAGGGGGTACTCGCCAGCATAAGCCAGCGCAGATGTTCTCAAGCCCATTTGATTTTTTAGCGATAAAAAAAAACATCTGACCGTACCCCCTACATTTCTACTACTACTACTATTATATCACTTTTTTCCATTTTGTCAAGGGTTATTTTTATTTTTCTTTTTTGCCACCCTCTTGATATTATCATATAATATCCCCACAATCTTGTCAAGTACTATTTTTATTTATTTTTTCTCGTCGGTATTTCCTTGTTTTATCTGTTTCGGGCATAACGTGCAGGATGTCAATACACCGCCATTTTCGACAAAGCCATAAGCATATTTTAGTTTGTTTTCCGTCCAATCCCATACGCCGGTGGGCTGGCAGATATAGCACATACTGTGGGGATGATTGCGGTTGTTAAAAATATAATCGGACAGGCATATCGGGCAATGCGGTTTCTCGTTTTCCGCGGGCGGATTAAATAGCCAATTATTCACGAGTCTTGTTAATCGGTTGCGTTCCTGTGTTGTGTTCGGGTCAGCGTCATTATTGTAATATCTGTCAATCATCCAATTTTTGAGTTGCTGATAATACTCTTTTAGTTCCGCTATAATAATTTCTTGATTTACGGATTTCCGATATTCGTATTCCCAAAGTCCCATAACTTTTAATATTCGGGCAAATTCATAGTTTTCTTTTAATTCTGATATTTTGCCTATAAGATAATATCTGCCTTTGGTATTCCGGTCCCGCTTATACTCTTCCAGCAATCCCGCGGTGCGCAGATTATACTTATCCTGCGTCTCGCCAGGGAACGGCTCGTAATTACGCTCAACAAAATACATCGGTGTGTCCTCATAACTTATCAGGTAGCTCATTTTTACCCCCTATTGTTTTCGCTTTCGCGAGGTCTTTAATCATATTTTTATAGTCTTCGGATTTATAATTGCTTTCCGCTATTGCTCGCTGTGCGGATTGTTCTATTGTAATTCGTGGTTTTTCTTTTATTTCTTTATTTTTAATTTCAATTTTATAATCGTGTGCCCACTTTGCGACTGTTTCCAATGTCCAAGAGAGTCCACTATTGTCCATTCGTTTCTTGATTTCGCCTATACACATATTAACTTCTTCTATATTACCCAATATTTCTATCAGATTTTTCGCCGATTTGCTGTATCTGGCATAATTAATCTTGTCCCAGCTCTTATCATCCAGAGGCACGCCTTTGCTGCACTTATAGTAGTTTACGATTTTTTGTATATCAGTTTCAGGCGGCGTAATATATTTAGATTCTTCTTCTTTCTTGTACTTCTTATCATTCTTATTATTATTGTTTGTTTCGATTAGCGTTCGATTAGCGTTCGATTTTTCTTCTATTGTGCGTTCGATTTCGTAGGGGGAATTTTGATATTTAGTCCAATTTACAATATAAATATGAGTAAATCTGCGTTCGATTGTGCGTTCGATTTGCGTTCGGGATACCAAAAAATCCAAAAATAGAGAAACTGTGCTGATTGACCATTTCCAATCTTCCGATAATTTACGTTGCGAAGTAACAAACGACCCCATTGGTATAAGGTATTTGTTATATTCATAAAGAATTGAACCGTCTTTATGATTTGCCCTCATAAGCATATCTATCCACGCCTGCGACCGAGTAAATCGCTCGCTATACCACATATCGCTGTCTTTTAATGACCTATAAAGTTTAATGTAGCCACATTCCATAATCCACCAACCTCTAAAAAAAGAAAACAGGATGCTTGGCGGGATAGACCAGCTTGCGCCGGCGCCTATTACCAAACATCCTGCTTATATTAAAATGTACCTCAAAGGCATAAAAAAACATAGGCATTGCTATCCCCTTTTTGTTTCCTATTTTTTTTACTACACCATAATTATACTTGCATTTGTTTTTTTGTCAAGAGAATAATTTATTTATTTTCTATTTCCCCACGTTAAACCGAAATATAAACCATAGATATTTTTCCTGTTTTCGAAATCTCTGGCATAATATCCTCCAATATTTACTGGCTCCAGAAGATTATAATTCCATCCCAATTTTTTACATCCTTCGAGGATATTAAACGATATGCCCGACATAAAAGCAACGCCAATACCATTACTTATAAGTCCGATATCAACGCTAATAATATGTCCTAAATCAAAGAACGACATTGCACCACCGAAATACATATCCGACGTTTGAAAATCGTAAAAATTAGATGTGCTCAATGCGCCATCCTCGATATGAAACGAAGCAAAACAATTTGAGACAAAAAGCATCATCGTGATAAAAATAATTAACTTCTTCATTTCTCTCCTCCTCTTTCTTTGAAATAAAATGTGATTACAACGCCGATTGTAATTGATAATGTGTCCGGTATTTTCTGCCCCAGAAGCATCATTACCACATAACACCCGACAATCATTAAGACAAGAACCGCCCTGACCGTGCCTTCCGGCATCCCCAGGGGCTGATTTGGATTGAATACCGGAGTATCTTTTGAGAATATCTGCATGATTAAACCCCCTTATCAAACCCTTTTTTTAATTGAAAATGCGGATTATCCATACTGCCATTTTTTAATTTTATAACAATTCCGCCCCATTCAAGCGGGATTTTTTTGTTTTCTGCGACCATTAAAATAACATCAGCCATTTCCTTAAACCGATATTCCATATTTTTCGCCCACGATATAGGGAACGGCGCACAATCTACCGCAGTAGAAGGCATTTTATTATGTCTTGATTTCGGGAATATACAATCAGATGCTCCTCTCGCAAAACATTCATTCTGTTCTTTCTCTCCACGGTATCCGCATAATACCGCGAAATCATACAGTTCTATCGCTTCATTCAACACTTCTTGTATAAGCGGATGACACGTTAATAACCGTTCTTTTGAGTGGTTTCCAAAGTATGGCATTATTTCCCCCCATTAGTTTTTCCTTCAAGATAACTGATTTTTCCGTTGACTGCGGATATTTCAGTTTTGATTTCGTCTATTCTCGCGAATATTGTTGTTTTGTGGTCGCGCAAATCCTCTTTTATTTCATTTACCATCGTTTCTATATGTTTCAAATCGTTCTCTGTAAGTTTATCCATTGCTTCTTTTTGTACCTTTCTATCCAAAAATGTCCAGACAAAACCTACTACAATGATTATGCATCCTACAAGTTCAATAATACCACTCATACAACAATCTCCTTTATATCGGTAGGCGGGATATTAAGAGCAATAATCTCGTCGTTCTGCGGTTCCAGCTGCCAGAGTTTCCCTGTTTTATCAATAAATATCACTTTAATATGCGATAAAGTACGCAAACTGCCGACTGCTGGGTTCGGGAAATATTTGTTTATCTGATATATAAAATCCCGCGTAAAATCGTCGCAGTCGTAACAATCAACTTCATACTCTTTGAAGTTTATCATATTGCATCTGACAAATTCACGCATTGCTTTTATATCAAACGCATTTTTCCATTCGTCGGTTATAAGAAATTGATTATCCTTTAACCCGTATGCGATAAACAATTCTTTCATTTCCGCATAAGTTATCCGCTTAAAATCTAATAGAAACAACTTTTTAAGCGAAATATATCCGAATACCGTCAACAGAATTACACCGCCGATTAGTTCAAACATACCGCGTCCTTTCCCCGCTACTGAGTTATGCAGACGGTTATTAAACTTTGCGTGACATTATGAGTTCCTGTCGGATTAGCGTAAACCTTAACGTTATGCGACCCCGCCGCGAATGTTTGAATATATCTTAACTGTGCCTGGCTTGAAGTCGCACCGTCGGCATTGTCAATCTTAATCGGCGCATTGGCGACATTTATACCGTCAATATCAAGGCAAAAAGTAATAGAAATATCGGAACTCACATCTGCCACGTTGCACGTCCACGAAATTAAAGCCGTGCCTGCGGGATATGTGCGGGTATCATTATGCAAAACGTATGAAGCTGTGCTGAATGATACTGAACCCCACGCAGAATCGGACAACCCGATACAGGTACTCTGCGACCCGCCCAAAGCAACCCAACCGTCGCCTGCCGCCGTATTCGTTGCCGAAGTCGCTTTGTAAATAGTGTAATTATCCGAATCAAAGTAAAGCGTTCCCTGCGACATATTGGTTTGATTCGGGGCGGATATAGGGAATAAAGACATATAAGTTACAGAAGCCGCGCGTATTGAGTAAATATCATTATTCTTGTAGTTGTGCGAACCGTCAAAGTTGAGTACATATTCTTCAACGCCCGCAACAGTAGCATCTATGATTTTTCCAGACGTATTTTGTGTATCTAAATTAAATGTAGTTGCGCTTGTTGCCTCACTGTCAATGTTAATGGCTATTCCGTTTCCGTCTTGATTGACAAATAAATCCGCACCAGTTCCCGCATTACGTGCTTCCAAATTATTTGCCGTGCTTCCCGAAGCACCCATATATACAAGAAAATTTCTATTCGCTAATTGGGTGCCGTCATTCTCAAATGTAAAAGGCGTTATTCCAGTAGAATTTGAAACAGAGTAAATTGTTTTTGTGTTTGCCCCGGTTGTTTGTACATCTAATGCATTACTTCCGTTAGTAATAGTATGATAAATTTGCACACTCGTAGAATTATAAATAGAATATGTTTTTTTAAGGTTTAGTGCACCGCCTACGGATATTTCATAGGGCGAGTATAGTTGTATAGAAAACGGAGTGCAATTTATTGATGCGGTATCGCTTCTTCCAGTCATTGCAAATATACCAGCAGAATTAGACGCAAATAATATTCGTTGATTTGCTGTAGCATTTATATCAACTAAGCCCAAAATAGCATTTGTTTTGCCGCAAACAAACAAATTGCTTCTCGCGGTTTCATTAAAGAAATTACTCCAAATGCCTTCTGTTAAAGAATAAACAGACGGTATAATAACTTCAGGACTACTTGTACCAACCCCTATCCCCGAGGAATTTACAATGGCATAATTCTTCATATTTTGGGATGCATTAGCAGGGTTGTTGCAGATATAATTTGTAGAGTTTCCTATACTCAAATCAGGATAACTCACGCCTACCGTAACAGAAGAATATTTGAAATTGTAACTGTTATATCCACCGCCATTAATATTGCCGTCGAGCGTATCGCCTGCTATATTATAATATCTTTGGTCACTATCAGTACGGTTGAGATATGCGGTTGCCGCAGAACTCCAATCTATAAAATACGCCGTCAAACTTGATGTAGAATTGAATACAAAACCATTTTGGAATACGAGATTTGCAATCCCATATATACTATTACTTGAAATATCTATGTTCCCAGAATTGTCAATAATCGCCTTTGTGCTTCCGTTTATCGAAAAGAACATTTTATATGCGGCGTCAATCGCAATATCTCTGCCGTTCATTGATTTCATTCCGACGGTAGATACTTCCATTGCGTAATCAGTACTGTTTCCTATGCAATATTGTGTTTTACCTTGTATTTTCTGGTTAGACCACGTCCACGTCGGAGAATAAATCTCATAATTGTTAGTAAAATCTTGCGAGCAAACGCCTGCGGCAACAATTAAAAGCATCCCTAAAACTAATAATTTTTTCATAATTATTTTCTCCCTATTGATTTTTGACCTTGCGAAATATATCTACAATGCGATTCTTTGCCTTATCATAAGGCATAAATATCTATTAAGCCACCGTTCCAAGCCTCTTCCACCCCACCCCTATATAATTTACCCACATTTCTATTTTTCCTCCGCCAGCCGAACGGACATAAACGTTCGTGGTTATTGTAGCATCCGGGTAAGCCGTTCCGTAAGCAACGCCGGTACCGCCTGAGGCACTCTCAACCCATGCCGAACCATCATAGACATACTCTTTCAATAAGTCGGTTCTGTAACAATGCTGACCCGCACCTTTCAAATCGCCGCCCGTAGGGAACGCTGTCCCTTTCCACATTTTATCGTTATTGTATTGCATATTCTCCTGGACGGGAGTAGCGTCTAACGGGTCGCCGTTTGCTATCGTATTGGGTAATGTAAAAGCGTTTGCCATATTAAGCCTCCAAAAGCGTTACGCGCATATTATTATCTTCGAGATTATATTCCAGCGAGATAATTTTCATTAATTGATTGTAAAGTTTGAGTATATTTTCGCAAGAACCCCAAAAATAGAGATAGGGTTCGCCCCAAGTCCGTCCGGGGTCACCCCAATAAACGAAATACTTCTCCTGCGCGCAGGTAACATAAACATTGTCTCCAAGTTCTAATTGGGGCAATAGTTTAATAATACCTTCCGCGCGGATTTTCAGGGAACTGTATCTATCATAAATCCTCTCCGCTGCTTGCGTAGCCAAACTATTATCGGCATCGGATAGCCAATCATCGCTATTAGATATTTCAAATATCCGTTTCCCATATTTATTTATCGTCGTCGGGATATCCTCATTCCTTACATCGGGATTGATTTCTATTTCATAACTTCCGTATTTTACGCGGACAATGTTTTTAAGACGTTCCACATCGTCGAATATCTGCGACATTTTGACTATGTTGACCGGCGCGGATGATACAACCTGATTATCAGTAAGCACTATTGTCGGCGTAGTAAAATTTTTTGCTCTGAAAAAAAATTTACCTTCATTAGTTACGCCTATTTCATAATCTACAATACCAGCCAAATCTTTTAAGACATCATATCCCGTCTTATCCGTCATTGCCGCCATTTTCAAAATAAAAGTATTAGTGAAATATTCCATTTTTATACTATAAATATATGATGCATTACCATAGAATCTATTGGCAATAATTTTATATTGAATATATCGCCTCGCCGGTGATAATATCTGATTTGTCCCCGCTATAGCAGTCCAAGTATCCCAATTCGTACCGTCCGAACTTGTCCGTGTATATATTATTATATTTTGCAATGTCCCGCCAATACCTGTCAATAAATTTCCAAATGCAGTAACGCTTGATGTCGCATCCTTAATTTGCGATATGAATGTAAACTGCGAAAACTTAAACGTCATCTTCATTGCGGGATTATTTGTCGCACCGTTTACCATACCTATTCCCGGCATAGGGTCGGCGGTATTATATTTTAGTGAAATTGAATTTGCTTTTGTAACTCTCATCCATATTTTAAACGCACCGCTATATGCGAATGCTGATACCGGCGGTATATATGAACCCGATGTACCGCCAGAGGCCGTAAATACTCGCCACATTTTATGCCAAGAATCCGTAATTGTGCTCCTATATAATATATGAGTGCGTAGATAAGCCGTCGCATACGTCGGATTTGCTAAAACAGTTGCATCTGTTATGCAGATATCTAAATATGTTTGATTACCGGAAGCAAGAAATATATCCAACCTAAACTGTAATTCCGAAACCCAAGCAGTGAATGCCGATGCGTCTTTTAATATAGCCCCTGCCGATGCCGTTATTACTGCTGTCCAAGTCGTCGGTATATTGTACCAATTCTCACCGTTAGCATCTACATTATATCCCAGCCAATCATCCTGGAACTCGATATTCCCGCCACCTTCGCTATCGGATTGACAGGTATTCCCCATTGTTCCCGCATCAAAATCGGCTTTTGTGGTATCTTCTAATTCGCTTTTAAGATTCTCAAAATCTATATCAGAGACCTCGTATTCGGGATAATTCGCAACATCAAGAAGTTCGTTGACGATAAACTCCATAGGCACATCCACATACCACGCGCGATAATCAATAAGTATATTTTCAGTCGTCGGTGCGGGGTCGAAAGTTATTTTTGCACCTTGTGTAACATCATTCAATTCGTCAATACTATAATCTGTTCCTTCTGTTTTTACCGTATCATCCCACGCAGCAATTAAAACCCTTCCTGTCGCCTTTTTTGTTATCCTATAAACACCGGCACCTAATGATATTGGTTTCTCACCAACAATTTCAAAATAACTTGTTTCATCGGGTATGGTCGTCCATGACGCAACCTCTAATTGCCCCGTACCGTTTGTTGTAATAGTATCGACAATTTTTCTAAATTGTCCCGCACCTGTTCCCCTAATAATCTTTA
>Ga0315289_10003446_pt1 | contig 23963 bp, 26 predicted proteins | sample YL17G11_40_MG_FD_203452 | JGI IMG/M metagenome (GOLD analysis project Ga0315289, IMG submission 203452) | Sediment microbial communities from Yellowstone Lake, YNP, Wyoming, USA - YL17G11_40 | ecosystem: Environmental > Aquatic > Freshwater > Lake > Sediment | place: USA: Wyoming | collected...
GAGATCTTATAGGTTATCATCCCCACATCTCGCTTATTAATGGTCTTAAGGAGGAGTACACCTGGTTGAACAGGAATTTACATCTCTTTTAGAAAAGGAGGAGAAGATGGCAATCAGTAAAGAATTGCTGGATATACTGGCCTGTCCTAAGTGCAAGGGGGAAATTCATTTGAACGAAACCCAGGATGGGTTAATCTGCGATAGATGCAAGCTGCTCTACCCGATCAAGGATGACATCCCCATCATGCTGACCGATGAGGCGATAAAACTGAATTAAGTGGGGTGGAAAAAAGGGAAGAGCGCCTCCATGCCCATCGGTGGAACTTTTGCCAAAAGAGGTAACGTTTCATATCCTTCCTTACTTCTTCAATGCTCTCCCGGTCATCGTGAAAATACTCCTTGAGGAATCTCCACCGGTCTGAAAACGTTATCGGTAATCCTTTTCCCTTGAGTTTTTCCGCAGACCGGTTGAACCGCATGAGATTCTTTATTCGATCTTTGAGTGCGATTTTGTCTCGAATCTCTGATTTATCAAAGTCAATCAAATAGACAGTAAAATCTCCTTCTGATTTCTCTTGGATCAAGACATTCTTCAGGTGTAAATCGGCATGATAGATCCCCTGGTCGTGCATCTTTCTCACCATTGCAGCAATACCTTTGATCAATACAGTTTTTAACTTCCACCGTTCACTTGCCGGTCTTTCTTTCAGCCCCTGAAGATAATGAATGAGGTCTACAGCTCCAGATATCTCTTTTGATATGAGCTTGCCTCTATAGAAAGGTCCAAAGATCCTCTCACTTAAGGCGGCAAGGATAGTGATGGTGGAGATTCCCCGACGGGAAGCCTCTTCACTTACGATCAGCTCCCTCAATGGCCTCACCCCTCCTAAGAAAAGATCCTTATTTATCTTCCCATACCATCCTCCGTGGAAGTAAGAACGTATCACCATCCGCTCTCCTTGACCATCTTTGATCTGAACTGAGGTGAGGAGACTTCTCCCATCAAAATGCCTTTTCCCCTCTGCCCTGGCAATCAACTCCTCAAGCCTCTCTATTCCTTGACCTAACAATTTTTCCCTGTATTCCTCCCTGATCCATAATTCAAGAGGCCCCCTCTTTAATAATGAAAATTGAGGCGGTAGTAATAGGTAACGATCTTTTTTCACTCTCGTGTAGAGTTTCAATATTTCTGGAAAAGCTGGCCCCATCCAGTCTTTAATATTTCATTCACCCTCTTTTTGCCTATAAAAGGGTACCAGTACCAATCATGATAGGCAATCGAGGCAATGTATGACCAGGGTACAAGGATGGTGCGCAAAAGTACCTTCTCTAAAGGCTTCAAGGGGCCCCAGTAGATGAATTTCTGTCCTCTGCTGGCCATGGTGTTCATATCGCTATGAAAACCAAAATTCACTTTCGAGATATCCTCTCCTACAACCTCAATCTCCTTTGGATCTCCACAGCCGAGCCCAGCCTCATGGGCAAGACGGATAAACGTAAGGGAGAGAGGATCAAAACCCATCATCTTAGCTGAAATGGCATCAATGGCCACCATATCGTTACTGGCCAGGATATAATCTTTAACATGGGGGATCATACACCTGGGCCCTGGTCCATCTCCGGCAAATGTAGCATCCATCACTGCAAAGATACCGGAGTGGATCTCTTTTTGGATGGTTAAAAGATCAACCAGTGTTTCATGGATCACCGAATGTGTCCAATGTCGCCTTTCATGAAGTAAACCTCCAAAGGCGTTCTTCATTGCGCCGGTCATTACCGTAAAAACATGGGTCTTCATGGTGGGGAGATGGATCACATTTTCTCCGATCATCCTCTTAGGAATATGAATTCCCTTGGGAAATATTTCAGGGAGGACCAGCATCTTACCCTTGGGGTTGTAGACAGTCCACTCCTCATCCTTCTCATACAGATGGATATTTCTCAGGCCATACTTATCCAGCACTACTTTGTGTTTATTTGCTCTTTCCCCTTTCCTGGCACTCACCACCACCGTACGATTCTGGCAGCCGTGAATCAACTCCCTCTGATAGCCATCATCCAGAAGGGTTTTAATCACACCCTCAAGTTGCCAGGGAGTAGTCGAACAGGCAGGATAAAAGTGGTGCCAAGAGATGTTGATCTTTAAGGCAGTATCTCTGTCTTTAGGGAGATACCTTTCGTATTCGGCAAGGTGCATTAGTTTCTTATAGTCTTCCAGGACGCTCTCTGGCCTGGTCTTCAAAACTACAACCTTAGCATTCGCCAATCTTTCTTCCCTCTCCGTTAAAAATAAAGGATCAGTCCAACCACAAGTCCATATAAAAGGATGTTGATGATTAAAGGTTTATCATTCAATAAGATTCTCTCTGGACTTCCTCCCTCGTTTTTTTGATGAATCAGGTAAAGGTACCGAAATATTCCATAGATAACAAAGGGGATAGTGTATTTGAGGTTATCCGTATGAAACTTCTTTACCGTCTCTTCTGACATCGTGTAAAGAGCATATGCTACCACAGTCGAAGAGGTCACCACTGAGATCATCTGATCAAGAAAGTAAGGACTATACTCATAGAGGATCTTTCTATGATGAATGGCATTTTCTTCCAGCAGGATCAACTCATGTCTCCGTTTGCTCATCGCAAGGAAGAGTGAAAGCAGGATAGTACAGATGAGCAGCCAGGAGGAGATGGGGACTTGAATCACCTCTGCCCCGGCCACTACTCTCAATACAAATCCAGCGGCAACTGAAAAGACATCAAGTATTACTAAATGTTTCAAATAAAATGAATAGATAATCTGGAGAATGAGATATGAGGTGGCTACGATACCAAAGGGAACGCTCAAACGGTAGGAGGTTATGATGGAGACAATCATGATGATGATCCCAAAGGTAATTGCGGTGGAGGGATTGAGTTTCCCAGAGGCTAAGGGTCTTTTTGACTTTTGGGGATGTTTTCTATCCTGTTCAAGGTCAACAAGATCATTCAAGATATAGACAGAACCAGAAACGAAGCAGAAAAGAAAGAAAGCTAATATGGTTTTAAAGAAAAACTCAGGTTCAAAAAGACGATGGGAGAAGACCAGGGCAGCAAATACTACAACATTCTTGGTCCACTGCCTCGGTCTGAGGGTTAGAAAAATCAGATAGGGAAGACTCTGCTTCACCTTGCCACCATCCAGACCCCGGCAATGATAAAGGCAAAACCCACTACTTGAACTAAGGTGATGTGCTCTTTTAAAAACATCCAGGAGGCAACAATTACGATCACATATCCGAGGCTGGTCATAATGGGATAGGCCACGCTCAGGTTTATTTTAGCAAGGACATAACAATAAGCGATCAGGGCCAAAGCAAAGCAGGTAACGCCGGCCAGAAGTGCTGGATTAACTAAGGCTCTTGTAGCCATTACCATAAGGCTAACATCGCTTTCTCCCTGTCTTACCATGCCTACCTTCATGAGGATATTGGCTAAGGCATTTAAAAAAATCGCTAATGCAAGGATAATATACATATTCATGGAATGCTCCTTCGTAAGCTTATCTTATTTACTAAGCATAAATCCGATGTTCTTTCTTTAAGGACACGGGCACTAATTTAATACGATTATCAGAAAGTATCCGATCCGCACCATTTCTGATCTTTTCGACATATTCTTTAGCTGATAACTCCCTTACCTCCTGATAGACTTTTTCTTTCCACTCCCATACTTCAAGTAATGATTTGTCATATTTCTTCATCAGACACCTCCATGGGTGTTATTAATTCAAGTCTTTTAAAATAACCTTCTTTCATATTAATGCCGTTTATTATTTCCATTTTCTTGAAATTAGATAAGTGCTTTAAATTCCAGCTGATAAGAGCATCCATCTCATAAACTGTTGCCAAGGCTGCATGAGTCGCATCTTCAATTTTGTTCGATGGAAATACTCCTTCGGAAATATATTTTCTCGCAAGTTCCACAACTTGTTCGTTAACAAATAACCTTTTCGGAGTATACTCTTTAATGATACCCAATAATCGTCGTTTTTTCCTATCATCCGCTCTACCTATCTATTCAATAACAACATCAGATACGAATATTTCGTATTCTCCCTTTTTGATTTTCTTAAAGAATGTATGGGTTATTTCTTTCTTCTCAGGGGCATCATCTGCAAAATAAAAATTCCAGACGGACGTTTCAAGATAAAGCTGGGGTTTTTTCATATCAACGCCTCAAACATTGATTAAATTTATCATAAAACAAACCCTTATGCAAAATTATAACTTTTAATTAACGAATGATACGGAAGGGGAAAGAAAGGAGAGAATTAATTGTCTTTACATCGATCCATATTCCTTTTTATTGTTTATGTTCTTTGCTCAAGGCGAACAGGCAGGTTCGCCCCTACAAGGGCGCAGCACGCGGCGCCCCTACATAAGACCGCAGGCCGCGTTTCGCGGTAAAGTCATTAACTCCGCACTCATAACTCTGCACTCCCTCACTCCTTAACTCGCTTTGGCACCGCACTCACCGGCCCGTGCATCGTGCTTTATTCAGATGAGGCATATTGTGTATAGCAGGTAATCACATCATCCCAGCTCGCCTGCCCGTCCACATAGGCGTTATACTTTGAGATGACATCAGACCAAGCTGAGCATTCGGTTATACCCTCCTGGGTTACAGTAAATGTCTGTCCTGCAATGGTGATTGTTCCAGTTCTTTGGCTTCCGGTGTTAGTAGAGACTGAATAATTAACAGTTCCATTGCCGGAGCCACTATTGCCAGAGGTTATAGTAATCCAACTGTCATTGCTTGTGGCTGTCCATGTACATCCACTCTGGGTTATCACACTCACACTTCCTGTGCCTCCAGATGTACTAAAGGATTGGCTTGTAGAAGAAATTGAATAGGTGCAGGAAACAGAGGTTGCGGTAAAGTCAACCCCTATCACATTTGCTTCACTGATCTGGACTTGTCTGTTTGTGGGGGTAAAGGTATAGCCAGTTTTACTTGGCGTAACGGTGTAGGTGCCATTGCTCAAACCCGAGAAAATATAATTACCTGAAGAATCGGTGGTCGTGGTCTTTGAGACAGAACCGGAAAGGGTCATGGTAACTCCAGCCTGCACAGCGTCCGTTACTGTACCAGATATGGAATATTTTATTAGCACTGGACCAATTTCGCCGCCGCGAACAGGCCAAAAAGTAAAGTAACTATCTTTGCCGAACCCAAAAATTATGCCATATCGTATATCGATGCTCCACACAGTAGCCCATAAATCACAACCGAAACGACTAGTAGATGTCGGATAATAATTGAGCACGACATTGGCGAAAGGGTATTCTGATGGAAGAGCAGGGTTACTTCGTGAAAAATCTATTAAACTGTACAATTCTTTTCGATTGGGGAGACGCCAGTCCGTGTATCCATAGTTAGGAAAGATTCCCGCATTCATTCCAGCTACATAATCAAGGATTTCCTGCAATGTTCCATAATCTACCAGTAAATTAGCATCTTTTGTCCACATGAGTCCTGTTAGTTGATCCAAAACTACATTGTCAGTAATCGGTATGGTACCATCAGGGCCTGTAAACCTTTGACTTGGCCAGGCAACCCCTCTTTTGAGATCCCCATCATCTCCAGCCCGATAACTGGTTGTCTGACCCGTTTTCCATATTAGAGAAGGGTAGGTATCATCCTGCCCACCCCGAACAGGCCACACATAGCAATTTGAATCAGACCTACTGAATAAATAGAAAGATCCACTATACATGGTTACTGCCAAAGCCATATTTACATCGTAAGTGGAAGTGGTAGAAGACCAATAAGAATAGTTGAAATCATCGGTTAGACAGGATGGTAAATTAACAAAGCCTTGGCTATTAAGCCATGTGGCCATATCAGGTTCACCACAATTGACCTGGCTTTCCAGCTCGTTTACATTGGGCAAGCACCAGTCTGTATGCCCAAAATTAGGATACATCCCTGCATTCATTCCCGCAACGTAGTCCAGGGCTTCTTGCCATGTTTTTGCAACTCCTGGCAGATTGGCATCCTTTGTCCACATAAGCCCTGTAAGATTATCCGTCATCGTGCCATCATAATTATCCGTAAACCTCGGATCAGGCCATGCTATACCAGCCTGTATATCTCCATCCTGTCCAGTGCCTGAGCAGTTGATCTCTGTTCCGGCAGAGTCGTAACACTTTGTCTGTCCGGTTTTTGGCAAGCCAATCGTTCCGTTACTAACAACCTGCGTTGCTGTAAAATTGGCCTCTGTCTCATTTGCGCCGGCGATGGTAACCTCTCTGCTTGGTGGTGTGAAAGTATAACCAGCTTTGCTCGGTGTAACTGTGTATGTGCTATTGCTCAAACCCGAGAAAGTGTAATTACCTGATGAATCTGTTGTTGTTGTCTTTGAAACAGAACCAGTGAGGGTCATGGTTATGCCAGCCTGACTATCACCAGTTACCGTACCAGAGATGGAGAAAGTAGTGGTGCAAGTGCAAGTAAAGTCCACTCCAGTCACACTTGCTCCACTGATTGTGGCTTGCCTGCTTGCGGGCGTAAAGGTACAGCCAGATTTACTTGGTGTAACGACGTAGGTGCCATTGCATAATCCAGTAAAACAATAATATCCTGAAGCATCAGTTGTCGTACTCCCAGAACCAGTCCCAGAGAGGGTCATGGTTACACCAGCCTGACCATCACAGGTTACTGTGCCACAGATGGAGTAATAAGGACATGTTGGTGTAAAGTTTATTCCAGTCACATTTGCTCCGCTAATTGTGACTGTCGTGCTTTTGGGGCTAAAGCCATAGCCAAGTTTACTCGGTGTAACGGTGTAGGTGCCATTGCTTAACCCTCTAAAAATATAATTTCCAGAAGCATTAGTTACCGTAGTAGCTGAAACACTTCCAGAGAGGGTCATGGTAACGCCAGCCTGGACATCACCAGTTACCGTACCCGAGATAGAGTAGGTTGGGGGCGAGTTCGGGTCTAACGGATCTGTGCCATTCTGCACCTCTAAGTAATCACTGTATCCATCTCCATCAGTGTCAGCGAGTAATGGGTTTGTTCCCCGGATGTACTCCTCGCCATCCGTAAGGCCATCTCCATCTGAATCAGGATTGCTGACATTTGTTCCAAGGGATGTCTCCTGTTCATCCGTCAGGTCGTCATGGTCACGGTCATCGTTTTGCGCCATGTTGGAAAGGAAACTCTCAGTGCCGTCTCCCTTTACCGCAGACACCGCATAGAGGTGTGTCTTGATAGAGGAGTTCTCCGCCCAGGGATCACCAGTGTCAAAGGTGGTGGAGGTTGAAGTGCCGATTTGAGCCAGGTATGGTTCATCGATGGCCCGGGAATAGATACGGTAACCCGTTACCCCGACACTGCCGCTTGCGGTCCAGGTCAGCCTGGTCTTCAACCCGCCTGAATCTACTGCATCTGCCTGGAGGCCGGTTGGTGGGAGGGGTGTCGCATTCACCGTGATCGGCTCCGCAGCGGATGAGTCCAGGGTGAAGGTGAAGGAGGTAGGGGCGGCGCGGTTAAACCATTGGTACCCCTTGGAAACACTCTTGGTTGAATCGGTATATCCTATGGCGATGCCGAAGTCCTCACTGTATATGCCCTTCACGTTGACGGTATAGGCGCCGTTGGCAGGATTTTCTATCGTGATACTCCCGCTTCCGCGCCAATAGAGACGGTGGTATTCGGAATAGTATTGATGAGCGAATCGTTCTTGATGCCGCTTTCCTGTGCGGATGGCGCGGTAATATAGGGCTGCACGCGCCCTTTTATCAAGAGGGATAACGAACTTGCAGGTGATTCACTTCCGCCGCTCTTCCGGGTTTGCCGGTTTGCGGCGGCGGGTTCCCCGGCGGTTAAAAAGGTGATTAGGTCATCCTTGAACTTATTGATAAGTTCGCTGTGGCTTCCGGTCTTATTGTCTCCGTAACTTACGGGGACATCAAGATCAACACTGGAAGTCCGTACTGTACCGTCGCCATTCGGTTCTTTTTGAACGAGTCCCGGTATATAGACCAGAGGTCCCCAACCAAGGGGTGTCCCATCCGGGTAATAGGGCAAAGAGCACGATTTCAGCCCAACCTTTATATTGTTGATGGTCTCTACGTTATCTCCCTTGAAGATCTTTGTCTTTATACGCGTCTCATCATTCTCTTCACCAAACAACTGTGACAGGTCCCCGTCCTTATTCAGGTTATCGAGCCACGAGTTAGCCTCGCATTCGAGGGAATCTTCTGAAATAAAGTTATAGGTAGGCAAGAGTTGTTTCACTGAAGGAATGAAATCATGAATGTACCGGTAATTTTTTAAGTAAAAGAAAGGATCACTGACAGGAGACCGCAGAAGACCGTTAGGACCGTACATGAGATAGTTTAAGGCGAGGGTATATACCACACCCCCGGTTGCCGAATCCGCTGAGATAGGGTCTCCGCCTTCCCAGAGATAGTAGGCATTCGGTGAGCCATGGTTTGGGGTGCCTACTATTGCCAATTTGTTGACATCGTTTGCGTAATCATCGCCTTGAATATAAGCCCTGGCCACGAGGCCCCCTTGACTGTGGGCTACGATGTTTACCTTGTTCGTTCCTGCCCCTGCCTTACGCTTTGCTTCGTCGATCCAGGGCTTCAGATATTTCTTCGCAGCATCCGCATTTCTTAAACGCCAGTCATAGGGCACATCAAATATCGTGCAATTCTCTTTGTATCCGTGATTGTCGATCAGGTCCTTCTTCAGATTTCGCCAGCCTGTGGTTTGACCGGCTACACCAGCTACATCGTGTATTATCAGTTGGCCGCTATCCCAATCGGGAGACCAGGGCGGCAGAGTGGGAAAATAGAAGTAGTTATACTTCCAGTTCGATCCCATTATCCCGGGAACAAGAAGGACCGGATATCGCGCGTCCGTGTTGGTTCCCATCGAGATGGTCAGGTCCGCGGTAGCAACCCGGTTACACGGTACGGTGAGTTGCATTACCTGGCTCTCGTGTCCGTCGTAAGAAGCCCAGACAAAATAATTGCAACAGGCGATATCAATGAAGGAATACTGGCCGTTGGTTGTCGTCCGTGAGTCTGACGCTACCCCGCCATTCTTTGGTGAGGTCTGCGATATATAAACCGTCGCGTTATTCAAAGCGTTGCCCTGGTCATCTTTCACGGTGCCTTGTAAAGTGCCGACACCCGCACCCTCGCCGGTAATGGCGAACGTGTTGCTGACCCCGGATATGCCGTTTCCGCTCGCGCCCAGGTAAATCCCGCAACCGGCGTCATATAAGGTCACATTCCCAGTCCAGGTGCCATTGGTGAGATACACAGTGGTCGGTGATACGGCTCCAGCATTGGTATAGAGGGAGATATTGCCGGTGTAACTGATCAGATTTCCATAGGCATCCTTATAGGTGATCGTCACACTGAACGGTGCGCCGACCGCCTGCGGCGAAGAAATGGCCGAGAATTCGAAATGATCCGAATTACCAGATGACCCAGACTGTCCGGCGCGAACAGGCCACACGTAGTAGTAGGTGCTGGACTTATCGTTGGCGTACATGTGGCCATTCCACATACTGATGAGCCCCGCGCTGCTCGGGAAAGGGGCGTTGGTAGTAGAAGACCAGTAATAGTCGGCCTGCACATTGGTAAAAGGGTGTCCTGCTGGAAGGGCTGGATTGTACCTGGAATAATCGGTCAGGCTGTGCAGTTCTTTCCGGTTGGAAAGACGCCAGTCCGTGTAACCTAAGTTAGGATAAGCGCCTGCATTCATTCCTGACACATAGTCAAGGGCCTCTTGCCATGTTCTGTAACCGTTTGGCAGGTTCGCATTCTTCGTCCACATGAGTCCGGTGAGGTTATCGGTCACTGTGCCGTTTCCATGGTCGGAAAACCGGGGCACAGGCCAGGCAACACCTCTCTCCAGATCGCCGTCATCCCCACCATAATAACTCGTTGTCTGGCCGGTCTCCCAGACTTTCGCAGGTGCAGGAATATCCTGTCCACCCCGCACCGGCCAAACGTAGTAGAGGTGGGACTTAGGGTCGCCGGCCACGCCGCCATACCACATACCGACGAACCACGCGAAGCCCTGGTAGTAAGCGTAGGTAGTAGAAGACCAGTAATTGCTGGCCTGCACATTGGTAAATCCCTGGGTATTGAGCCAGGTGGCGCTGTTGGGTTCATTGGCGTTAACCAGGCTTTCCAGTTCATTCACGTTGGGCAGGCGCCAGTCTGTGTAGCCACCGAGGTCGAGATTATTGCAGAAATCAATCACCTGATAAAAGTTCAAATAGCCGCCTAGAAGGTTGGCGTCCTTTGTCCACATGAGGCCCGTAAGATTATCTGTCATCGTCCCATCGCCATTGGCTGTAAACCGCGGCTCTGGCCACGCAACACCGGCCCGAATCTCCCCATCCTGCCCGGTTCCGGCACAAGGGATTTCAATGCCATTTATGTCATAACATTTCGTCTGGCCGGTTCTTGGCAGGTTGACGGTACCGGCGTGGGCAAGGCCGGACACGAAGAACATCAATGTTACGGTTAAAGAGATAAATCGTATTTTCATTTTGACCCCCATTTTTATCACCCAAAGAAATTATCCGCCTTCGGCGGACCAAACGTTTTACGTAGGGGCGCGGTTCCCGCGCCCTGAACATTCATGCGATTTTCCAATGAGGGCAGGGTGACCCTGCCCCTACTGTGTGTGCGCCCAATGAATAATGTCCATCACCCATAACAGGGCAGACACATAGGTCTGCCCCTGCACCATTTTAGATTTTTATTCCCTCCTTTAGCGCTTCCCTAACGATTGAGACTTTTCCCTTCAATTTCTTGAATTCTTCAGGTGTGTAACATAAAAAATCAACCGGGTAATCCATATCCCAAAAATCATACATGCGCGCTGCCCGCTCAATAAAATTCATCTTCTTGAAATCCCTCGATACTATTATCAAGTCAATATCACTCTCTTTCCCTGCTTTTCCGGTCGCCTTACTTCCAAAGAATATAGTGATTTGTACTTTAAATTCGGTACTGAGCCTAAAGATAAATTTTTGCAGTCTTTTTATCAGATATTCTCTTCTACCCATAGCACTATTCCTTGAGCATGTTCGACAAGTCTCTCTGCAACCTCTCTGATGTTAGTAATAGTTACCACGTCTGGGTACCTTATATAGAGGTACGCAGGGGTAAGTTCCTTGCATTTGTTTTTGATTTCTTTTGGTGCCTCAATCTTTCTGGCTATAAGAACGAGGTCGCTTAGTTCTTCTTTTACTACACTCTCATCATAGTCAAAAAGCATTCGCCAAGCTATAAACTGAGTGCGAAGATAGAAGATAGCACATAATATTACTGAAAATTGAAGAAAGTCAAGAAATATATCCATTAAAACACCGCAATCAACATCACTCCAATCACCATCACTGTCCCTCCTAAGAGCCTCTCCTTCATATTTACCTCTTTGAAGAAAATGCCTCCAAAAAGAATGCTGAAGATAAGGGAAGTTCTTTTCACTGAAATTACATAAGAAGCCTGTGTCAAGGAAAATGCAGGATACTGGCAGGCGAGCATCAAGGCATAGAAAAGACCAATAATCCAAAATAGTTTGTTTCGTAATATTGTTGTAGGGGCGTATGGCAATACGCCCGAAAATCCTCTGCCTGATCTGATCCAGGCAATGGGGAAGAGAATCAGGGAAAGGAGGAAGATATACGCGATTGCAAAGACTAAAGGAGTAGAGTGGAGAATGGCCTTCTTGACCAAGGTAGTTGTAATGCTGTAAATGAAGGCTACGACGAGCATGAGGAGTGAACCCCTTTCTCTTTTTAATGCCTTTAAAGGCTCCAACCACCCATCCCGCCATTGATGAATATTAAGGAGATAAGCACCAAGCGTAACAAGGAGAATCCCCAGAAGACCTGATTGATCCGGTTTCTCACCCAGGACCAGATAAGCAGTTGGGATGAGAAAGGCTGGGGTCAGGGCAAGAAATGGGATGGTCAGGGACAGGGGTGAAATCTTGATCGCCTTGACGTAGAGGATCAGTGCAATGATCTCTAAGGGAAGAGAAAGAAGGATAGCAATCCAGAAGGTTTTATCCAGATGAGGAAGAGTTATAAAAGGCAGGAAAAGGAGGAGAAAGGGCAAGGCATATCCCATCCTTACCCAGGCTACAATACACTCATCATCCGATTCTAATGCCCTTTTACTTAACGCATCAGTGGTCGAAAGGAATAAGGCTGAACCAATGGAGAGAAAAAACCAGAACATCAATCATCCTCGCTCTTTTTGACTCCATGAACATACCGCCCTTCCTCTTCCTCTCCCTTCTCACCACCCTCCTTGAAAATGAACCGGTCAAACAGCCGGTGAAAGGCTGTCCATTTCTTGTTTTCCCCCTTATCCTTCTCGATAAAACTCTGCACGCTCTCAACCTTTGCATCCAGGTCGTCTAAGTAGTAGAGGATCAAAGCCTCAATGGTTTTGGGCCTCTTAGGCGATCCGTATTCGTATTCACCGTGGTGACTGATGATGAGATGCTTGAGGAGCATGCAAAGCTCCTCAGGAAATCCGTGAATCTGCCGTATCTTTTCATCTACCATTTCAACCCCCAGAACGATGTGGCCAAGTAACCTCCCCTTATCGGTATAGTCAAAGGACCTCGAATAACTGAGTTCATGGACCTTTCCAATGTCATGGAGGACACCTCCAGCAATAAGCAAATCATAATTTATCCCTCTATACTGCTTTGTCACGTCCTGGATGAGCTTGACCACACTGTGCGTATGTTCAATCAATCCTCCCAGATAACAATGGTGGAGTCCTTTAGCTGCCGGAGCCTTTTTAAACCTTCCCATTAAATCCTCATCTGTGAAGAAGAGATCGAGGAGTCTTTTGAGATGAGGATCTTTGATCTGCTCAATCACCTTTTTCAGTTCATCACATATCTCCCCCACATTTCTTTTTGACTCTGGGAGAAAATCCTTCAAGTTTACTTCACTCTCAGAACATCGTATTATCCCAGTAATATTCAACTGGAGAGTGCCCTGATAATTTACTACCCGGGACTTGACCTTCACAAAGTCATCCTTCTCAAACAATTTTGCTGACGACTCAGCATTCTCCCACACCCTTCCCTTGATTTCACCTGTCCTGTCCATCAACCTCAGGCTTAGGTAGGAATTCCCATCTCTGGTTAGCCCCATACTCTTGTCTTTCACCAGGAATATACTTTCAATCAGACCATTCTCCCTTATTTCGTTAATAAATACTTTGGTCATTATTTTCCCTTCTTTTAAATATATGTGCCTTTTTTCACTCCATGACAGAATATCTTCCAATAAAGCTTCTTTCGATTATCACACTTGCCAGGGTCTGGCAAGTCTAACCCCTTAAGAGAGTTGCAAATAAGACTGAAATGTGCCATATAGAAAACCATAATCACTGAGGAGAAGTTATGGAAGAGCTAATTACGAGAGCAGCAAGGGATATTGTAAAGGCTAAAAGGGTTGTGGCACTTACCGGTGCTGGGATGTCAGTCGAGAGCGGGATTGCCCCTTTTCGGGGGAAAGGGGGCCTCTGGGACAAATATGATCCTGAGGAGTATGGCCATATCAATACCTTGAGAACTGCACCTGAGAAAGCCTGGATTATGCTCAAGGAAATGGAAAGGGAGATTACAAAGGCGCAACCTAACCCAGGGCACTATGCATTAGCTGAACTGGAAAAGATGGGTTATCTCTCCTGTATTATAACCCAGAATGTGGATGGACTGCATCACGAGGCAGGAAGCAAGGAAGTGATCGAGTTTCACGGCAACATGCGTGAAGTGGTTTGCATGAAGTGCGGTAAGCATCAGAAAAGCACTGAAATTTCCCTGGACAAGATCCCACCTCGCTGTGAATGCACAGGTGCCTTCAAGCCCGATGCAGTCTTTTTTGGTGAAGCAATTCCACCTATGGCCCTTTCTCGTTCCCAGCAGGAAGCAAGGAGTTGTGGGGTAATGTTGGTTATTGGTACTTCAGCAGTGGTTACCCCTGCTGCCTACATGCCACGGATTGCCAGGAGCGCTGGTGCAAAGTTAATCGAGATCAACCCGCAGGAAACAGAACTTACTGCTGATTGTGATTACCTTATCAAGGGGCCCTCAGGGAAAACACTTCCCCTTATTGTAGAAAAAATTAAGAATGATCTTGCGAATCTTTCAGTATAAACACTGGACAATGAGGAAAAAATATGAGTCTTAAAATCGGGTGGTTCTCAACGGGACGGGGAGAGGGTTCCCGCAACCTGCTCACCACCATCTACGAAAACATTCGGAACAGTCAATTGGATTGTGAAATCGAGTTTGTCTTCTGCAATCGGGGAAAAGGGGAGGCAGAAGGCAGCGACCGCTATTTACAGCTCGTTCAGGATTACGACTTTAGACTAATTTCTTTTTCTTCTCGCTGCTACAAACCTGAAATGAGAAAAAAGGGGAAACGTGATCCTGAACTCTTGCGACAATGGAGGATTGAGTTTGATCAGGAAGTGATGAAAAGATTGAAAGATCTCTCACCTGACATCTGTGTTCTGGGTGGTTACATGCTGATTGTGGGTGAGGAGATGTGTGAAAAGCTTGACATGATCAATCTCCATCCAGCTGCCCCGCATGGACCTGCCGGTACCTGGCAGGAAGTCATCTGGCAATTGATTGAAACAAATGCAAAGGAAAGTGGGGTAATGATGCACTTAGTCACTAAGGAGCTCGATAAAGGCCCTCCTATTACTTACTGTACCTTCCCCATCCGTGGCAGTAATTTTGACCCTCTCTGGAATGAATTGGAAGAGAAGTTAAAATCGAATACTCTTCATGAGATTATCCGTAAAGAAGGGGATTCTAACCCTCTCTTCCGGGAGATCCGGAGAGAAGGAGTAAAAAGGGAACAACCCCTTATCGTTTACACGATTAAGGCCTTCGCTGAAAAGCGGATCAGACTCAAAGACAAAAAAGTCTTTACCGGAAACACACTCCTTACACGACCCTATTGCCTCAACCAGGAAATCAGCCTCTTCCTCAAAGAATAATCCATGAAAACTATGGTCATCTTAAATCCGGTTGCAGGAAAAGGTAAAGTTCAGAAGACTTACCAGATAATCAAAAGTGAATTAGAGAAACGGGGAATTACCTCTGCCTATGAGCTAAGTTCAAAAAAAGGTGAGATAAAAAGACTTTCCTTTAAATGTGTAGAAAGGGGGTATGAGAGAGTGATCATCTGTGGTGGAGATGGTACGGTTCATGAGGTAATGCAAGGATTGGTGAATACTGATGTAGTTCTCGGTATCATACCTCTGGGTACCGGTAATGATCTGGGCCGTACACTCGGGATTAAAAAAGATATACCTTTTGCCTGTTCAGTGATTGAGAAAGGTCAGGAAAAGCGAATTGATGTAGCACGGGTAAATGGAGACAACTTTTTTGCAGGGGTGGGGGCAATGGGATTTGATTCAGAGGTTGCTGCACTGGCCGAGCAGTTTAAAAGTTTTGCCCCCGGCATTCTTATCTATATCCTTGCTATTTTAGCCAAGCTCTTAACTTATAAGTTTAAAAGATTAAAACTCCGGTTTAATGATGAAGAGTATAACGGCGAAGTGTTGCTGGCGGCCTTTGGTAATAGCAGGTTTTACGGAGGGGGAATAAAGATCACACCTCAGGCAAAGATAGATGATGGGATTCTGGATCTCTGTGTGATAAAACGGTTGAGCAAATTAAAGCTCCTTTTCTTCCTCCCCACGGTTTACAAAGGCAACCATATCCATTTTCCTGAGGTAAATCTTTACCGTGCCAAAAAAATCGCGGTAGAATCAGATACCCTTTTAAATCTGTATGGGGACGGGGAGTTTGTCTCTCATACTCCCCTGTCCATTGAGGTAATTCCTCAAGCCCTAAAGGTAATTGTTCCATCACGAAATTGATTAAAAAGAAAGGAGAATTTATGATGATCAAAAAAATTACGAGAGGCTTTACAGTCAAAGAAGTATATAAAAATCTCTTTTATGTGTTAACCTACACCCTTGTATTTGGTTTTATTCTTTATAGCTGCACAACGCCCCAGTCTCCTGGACCAACCACTCCCGAAGTGGGATTGGAAACTGTGACAACAGCCCCCTTCACCTCAGACTTCGAGGATATCCCCATACCAACAGAATTGAAGAAAGACTTGAGCAAATCTTTCATCTACGAAACCCCATTTTCCAAGACCGCCATCATCTATTACGATTCATTTCCTGGCTATATTGATCATTCTTCTCTCATAATCTATTTTAAAACCAATATGGCTGCTCAGGGCTGGAAGCTCATTGATCTGTATAACTATAAAGAGGCTAATTTGAGCTTTGAGAAAGGCGATCGTCGCTGCCACATCACCATCTTTGACAAATTCCTCCAGACGAAGGTGGTGATCAAGGTTGGACAAATGAGCCAATCTGAACCTGTTAAAGAGAAACCATAAACATTACTGCTTGGGAGTAACTGCCAAGGGAGGCGAAGGTTGCTCCCTCTTTACAAAAATAAATTTTCTCTTGATACGGCTAATTATATCGGAAGCGGCATCCCATCCAGCGTTCTTACCGGCATCCCTTAAAGCCAGCACAGGGGTAGGGCCGCTTTCGGTATCACGTTCTTCCGAACCGCAGAAAAAGGTTTTTCTGCGAGCATCATAGGCTGCAGCCGTCACGTCAATATAGGCCTTGGGCGAACCGAAAGCAGTATTTTCATCTACTGAAGAAACCAGATTAAACAACACGAGGATATCAGCATCTTCACCCTGGGCTAGATTCAAGAAATACTCTTCTGAGGCCTTTTCCTGAGATACTACCGGCTCTTTCACTACCACAAACTGATTCCTCCCAAAATTCTCCCGGATGGCAATAGAGGCGGCATCTACTGCTTGATCTTCGCGTAGGGGACTATCATTACCTTTCTGCCAGTAGACAACCATTACCCTTTTTCCTTTATATTCTCCTTTCCCCTGCGCAATTGCTTTCGTTGATCCCCATACATAACAAAATAAAAACAGAGAGCTAAAAATAATAAAAACTAACCAATTTAATTTTGTTTTCACTTGTCGTCCCTCCTTTTCTTAATTTTAGAAGTCACCACTACATTATTTGGCATTTTACCCATCAAGGTATGCAAAGTCAAAGGAAGAAACTTCATGCATGAGAAATTCAATAGGAACGTATTGACACCTGGGAGTTTTAAATGGGATAGAAAAAATGTGATGTTATCAGCTGTCAGGGAGTGTGGAGAACGGTGGACTGACCTCTGTTGAAACTCAATTTATATCGAAGATCTATCTTTAAGAAAGGCCTTTGTGTTAAATATGGGCAGAGAGATCCCTCTTGATATAATTTTCTAAACCCTGTTCTTTTATCTTCAAAACTTCATAAACTTCAATTTCTCCAGTCCTACCCCTCAGTGTCTTTAGGGGCAGGCTTTGTGCTTCAACCTGGTTCCAGACACGTTGGAAGGTGCTTTTCGTCACGAGGATCTGACCAGCCTGTGCCTGTTCCTGGAGGAGCAGTGCGATATTCACATTGTCTCCGATGACGGTATAATCCATGAGCTCTTCTGAACCTATATTTCCGATAACTACCTCACCACTGTTTATCCCAATACCCAGACCCAGTTTTGAGGCATCGGATTCTTTCCATTCCTTTGATATTTTTCTAAACACTTCTTGCATCTCCACGGCGGTCTTCAAGGCCATAAATACCTCATTATCTCCAGTATACTGGATATCATAGACTGCAAGCAAACTGTCTCCCATATACTTATCGATATAACCGTTGTGTGCAAAGACCACTTTGGTCAACTCGGTAAAGACCTGATTTAAGATTTCAACTACCCTCTCCGCCTCATTCATTTCTGAAAAACTGGTGAAACCCCTGATATCAGCAAAAAGGATGGTAATGTCCTTTTTCTCTCCTCCCAATTTCAAGTAGCGTTCTGGATTGTTTAAGATCTGAGAGGCCATCTTTTCTGGGACATAGCGTCTCAAGGAACTTTGAAGAAGGCGATTCTTTTCTTTAAGCACTATCCTCTGCTTATTTTCCTCTATTGAACGAGCATTCTTAATGGCAATACAAGCATCGTGGGCAAAGATCTGGGCTAACTTAAGATCCCCCTCGGTAAATTTTTCTCTTTTAAAACGATTAATATTTAAAACCCCAATCACATCTCCATCTAAGATAAGAGGTACGCATATTGCTGAATTAATTGGATGAACTTTCTCCACTACATTTTCAAATCGGGCAACCTCCTCCTCACTGTTTAGGAGGAGGTGCTTTCCTTCTTTTACCACCCAACCAGCAATTCCTTCTCCCAGTTTTACCCTGGATGCACGGACCAGTTCAGCGTTGATCCCCCAAGAGGCTATCGGGAAGAGGAAGAGAGCATCAGAGTTTTCCTCCACCAGCATCAGAGAACACGATTCCGCCTTTAAGCTTGCACAAACATTTTTCACGACAAGATAATAGATACTACTCAGGTCTCCGCTAGCACTGATGCCAGCCACCACCTCAAAGAGATTGCTGAGTTCATCTAAACGTTTTGAAAGTATCCCCATCTCTATTTTCTTTTCCATAAGCTCATAACGCAGTCGCCTGATCTCTAAGTGCTTTCTTAATGAGTATAGAGAGTAGAGGAGTATCAAGAGACCAAAGAAACCTAACTTTCTACTCAATACATCAGGTTTCAGGATCCAAAAATGTTCTAAGTTCAATAAGTCAGGGAGGAAATAAATGAGGAGTGAAAGCGTAAGAAGGAGGATCAAGAGGACAGCAGATAGCCAGAGATTCCAGTCCTTCTTATCTATAATATGGAATTCTAAAGCTAATTTTTCTTTCATTAGAAAACTTCTATAAATCCTTCCCGACTAATTACTCTTGATTCGCTATATACTTATCGGTTATGATACGGAAATACTTTACCCTAAAGGAGGATCGTAGGAATAATAATAGGTTGGGCGATTAGCTCAGATGGATAGAGCACAGGTCTCCGGAACCTGGGGCCGGGAGTTCAAATCTCCCATCGCCCACCACAAAAACCCAATCCAGGCTTGAACGTAAACCCTTGAATTTTTGAACTCCAATTACTGAAAGGTGGTAGTGCTATGGTATGAATCATGGCGATCCCCTCATGGGGCATGTTCAAGAGTTGTGAGGTTATACACATTATGAAAGATAGATCCATGGAGGAATGAAAATGGCCAAGACCATTAAGGAGATAAATGAAAAGATAAAACGAGGATCAGCAGTAGTTGTGACCGCTGAAGAGATTATTGACCTGGTAGAAAAGAAAGGCGTAAAAAAGGTGGCTCAGGAGATTGATGTGGTTACCACCGGAACATTCGGTCCCATGTGTTCATCAGGTGCCTATCTCAATGTTGGGCACTCCAAACCTCGCATCAAACTGGGAGCTGGAAGGGCTTACCTCAATGATATCCCAGCTTACACTGGATTTGCAGCTGTAGATATCTACATTGGTGCCACTGCCCTACCTGATGACGACCCAAGGAATCAGGTTTTTCCCGGTGGGTTCAATTATGGAGGTGGCCATGTAATTGAAGACCTGGTGGCAGGAAAGGATATTAAACTGGTTGGTATCGCTTATGGAACTGATTGCTATCCCAAGAAAAAAATTGAGACCTGGATCAACATGAAAGATTTAAATGAGGCGGTGCTCTTCAACCCCCGCAATTGCTACCAGAACTATAATGTGGCGGTGAATCTTTCTGATAAGGTAATTTACACCTATATGGGTATCCTTCAACCCAAACTGGGCAATGCCACCTATTGTAGTGCGGGTCAACTCTCTCCTCTCCTCAACGATCCTTATTATAAAACAGTTGGGATTGGGACCAGGATCTTCCTGGGAGGCGGGATAGGGTATGTGGTGTGGAATGGAACCCAGCATAATCCCATGGTAAAGAGAGGTGAGAATGGTGTACCTAAATTCCCTGCTGGCACCCTTTGTGTTATGGGAAATTTAAAGCAGATGAGCTCAGAATGGTTGAAGGGGGCAAGCTTTACCGGCTATGGTGCTACTTTGACAGTAGGGATAGGTATACCCATACCTATCTTAAATGAAGAAATTTTACGGTATACGATGGTCAAGGATGAAGTGATCTGGGCCCAGGTGGTTGATTATAGTGAATCCTACCCGCAGGTTAAACCGGGAAGCTTGGGAGAGGTAAGTTACGCACAGCTGAAAAGTGGAAAGATAACCGTCAATAATAAGGAAGTCCCAACTGGAGGATTGTCAAGTTATGCAAAGGCCAGGCAAATTGCCGAGCTATTAAAAAGATGGATAAAAAAGGGAGAGTTCCTTTTGACCGAACCAGTTGCACCAATTCCTTCAGTTGAATCCAATATCCATTTTAAGTTGCTTAATGAAAGACCCATTTAAGGGATTGATTTCAGGAGGCCATCATGCAAAAGAAAAGGATCGTTTTAACCTTTCCCCCTAATCTGGTTGAACAACCCATCACTTACCATTTAGTCAAAGACTACGACCTGATGATAAACATCCTCAGTGCAAGGGTAACCCCGAAAGAGGAAGGAAAACTGGTGATGGAGCTCAGCGGGAAAAAAAGGTTAATTGATGAGGGACTTCAATATCTCTCCAATCTCGGGGTAAATATCCAGCCTTTAGCAAAGGATATAACCTGGTATAAAGATAAATGCACCCACTGTACTGCGTGCATCACAATCTGTCCATCAGGGGCTTTAGCCTTAGACCGCAAAGAAATGCTCATATCCTTTATAAAGGACCGGTGTATTGCCTGTGAGCTCTGCATTCCTGCTTGCCCTTATAAGGCAATTGAAATTCAATTCTAAATCGTCTTTTTATTCAACCACTGACTAAAAAGGGATAGACATCACTGTAAATTAATTTATAATAGTTTAACTCCTTTTAAAAAACTTCACACTGGAGGAAATAAACGAAAATGGAAGGGAAAAAGATCTTTTCTAAGGTTAGTGAAAAAGATGTTACCAGGGCAATAGTTTCTGAATTTGCCAGACAATTCTGCGAATACGTGGAGAGCGATTGCCTGATCATTGGAGGAGGGCCAAGCGGTCTGATGGCTGGCAAGATCTTATCCGAGAAGGGCATGAAGACACTGATTGTTGAGAGAAATAACTATATCGGTGGCGGATTCTGGATTGGTGGGTATCTGATGAATCAGGTCACCGTGAGACATCCCGGCGAAGAAGAACTTAAAAAACTTGGTATACCATACAAAGAAGTTACGAAAGGGCTTGTTGTGGCGGATGGCCCTCACGCCTGTTCCAAGTTAATTGCAGCTGCCTGCGATGCTGGGGTTAAATTTGCCAACATGACCAAATTTGATGATCTGGTGTTGAGAGAAGGCAACCGGGTTGCCGGGGCCGTTGTAAACTGGACACCCGTAGGAGCACTTCCCCGTGAGATCACCTGTGTTGATCCCGTGGCCCTCGAATCAAAATTGGTTATAGACGCTACCGGTCACGATGCCTGTGTAGTAAGGAAATTGGAGGAAAGAGGATTAATCAAAGTTCCTGGTTTTGGAGCAATGTGGGTAGAACAATCTGAAGACCTGATCATTGAATACACCGGCGAGGTTCATCCTGGCCTCATTGTTACTGGTATGTCTGTTGCTACCACCTACGGACTTCCCAGAATGGGACCTACCTTTGGATCCATGCTTCTATCGGGAAAGAAGGCAGGAGAGGTAGCACTTAAAAAATTCGGAATGTAGATTGCAGAATGCGGAATCAATAATCAAATATATATTCCGAAATCCGCATTCCGAAATCCGAAATTGAAATATGCTCCCTCATACTATTCTTCTCTATGATGGTGGATGGAATACGGCCTTACATGTCCATGAGATAATTGGTTATCTTAAAGAGAAGATCGGCGCTCACGTAGAGAGGAAGGATGATCTTCTCTCAACCGTTAAAGAATATTCTCCCGATAAACTCCGTAATATTTCTTTCAAACTGTGTTCAATCCGGATCAGGGATATTGCCTCTCAGGAGATAGATATTAAACACCTTCCCGGGGAACTCGCCTACGAGGAAAAGACCCTTTTAAATCCTGCAAAGCGGATTCCAGGAATTCTTTATAAGGGATTTGAACTTTGTGAGCTCTACTTCACCCTGATTCCCGAAGAGGAAAGAAAGAGTGACTTCCTTCATATCATCTTCACCAATCAGATGTTTGCAACCTGGGATCTCAATGACCGACGTTACCATGCGCGGGCAAGTATCTACTCCTTTCCCAGCATTATTTCATTGACCGGCTTAGTTGAGGCACCAGCCAAGCCGAGGGAATATTACCTCAAGCGGCAAATGGGCGTAAGGGCTGAGATCCTCAGGGAAGAATTCCGAGGAAGATATCTTGAGCATGAAGATGAACGACTAACTGAAGTGATAAAAGGATATGTGATGCAAGCATTTTTCTTCCACATGACAGGTAACCCTTTCTGCAAGGATAAAAGCTGCAGACTCTATAATGCCCACTGGCAGGAGGAACTCATTCAGGCTCAATTGAAAAGAGGAAACGAATTCTGTAAAGTACATGAATCAATGCTGACCAAACTGAATGCTAAAGGCTGATAGCTGACTGCTTTATAAGAGGAGAAGGAGGAATGTATGGAAAGAACCCTATTCATTATCAAACCCGATGCTATGAATCGGAGACTGATTGGGGAAGTGATCAGGAGGCTGGAGAAGAATAACTTAATGGTCGTTGCAGCAAAGATGCTTCATATATCCAAAAAGGAAGCAGAAGAATTTTACGCAGTGCACAAGGGAAAGGCTTTCTTTGATAGTTTAACCACCTTTATGTCCTCCGGACCAATCCTGGTCATGGTGCTTGAAGGTAATAACGCCATTGCCCGGAACCGTATCATCATGGGTGCTACCAATCCGGCTGAAGCTGTGCCAGGAACTATCCGAAAGGAATTTGGGAGCAGTATTGAACGTAATGCCGTCCATGGCTCTGATTCTCCCGAAACTGCTGCCTTTGAGATTTCATACTTCTTTAAAGACCATGAGATATATAATTATTGATAATGGCAGAAAAGATTATTGCGACCAATAAAAAGGCATTTCATGATTTTCAAATCCTCGAGACTTATGAGGCGGGGATTGTGCTTCTGGGAAGTGAGGTAAAATCCTGCCGGCAAAACAAGGTAAATCTCAAAGACAGTTACGCTCGGATCAAAGATGGAGAGATATATCTCATCAACGCCCATATCAGCCCTTACTTCTATGCACATCAGTTCAATCATGATCCTCTCCGAGATCGAAAGCTCCTTTTCCATAGACAGGAAATAAAAAGGTTCTATGGAAAGATGAGAGAAAGGGGTCAAACACTGATCCCTTTAAAGATGTACTTTAAAAATGGCAAGGTAAAACTGGAGATGGCTTTAGCCAAGGGTAAAAAGGAATACGACCGAAGAGAAACAATTAAGAAAAGGGACATAGAGAGAGAAATGAGAAAAGGATTCAAGGAGAAGAGAAAACTGTGATTCAGACATTAGACCATAGACGTCAGTCCTAAGGCTGAAGGGGTGAACACCACAAGAGTTAATTTCCTCTACAGAAAAGTCTGGTGTCTAAGGTCTGAAGTCCACTGTCTGAATTGCAGCAAAGAATATAACCTGCTGCTTGAAGAAATTCTCAAAACATGCTATATTTCTATTAGTTCTTGAATCCGCAATTGGGAAAGGGGGCGAAACGGATTCGACGGGGGTAATGAAACTTTAGTGGCATACCGAGCGACTCGCTGACTCGTAAATCCGGTGAGACTAAATTTACTCGCAGACAACTACGGGTATACCCTGGCTGCTTAATTGCAGCCAGCGTCCTTCTGACCTTTTCCTGTAAGGTTTGAAAGGGCGTCAGCATAACAGGATAGTCTTTAATCAGGCCTGCA
>Ga0315289_10003448_pt1 | contig 23959 bp, 15 predicted proteins | sample YL17G11_40_MG_FD_203452 | JGI IMG/M metagenome (GOLD analysis project Ga0315289, IMG submission 203452) | Sediment microbial communities from Yellowstone Lake, YNP, Wyoming, USA - YL17G11_40 | ecosystem: Environmental > Aquatic > Freshwater > Lake > Sediment | place: USA: Wyoming | collected...
ACCCGGGCGCCCAAAACCCGCTCGCCACCCCCCCCCCCCCCCCACCTTGAAAAAATCTCAACCTTCCAAAAAAAAAAAAAAACTCAGGGCGTCGACGTCGTCTGGGAGTCCATCGGCGGGGCCATGTTCGACGCCTGCGCGCGGTCGCTCAAGCCCGTGACGGGCCGCCTCGTGATCGTCGGCATGATGCAGGAGTACCGCGGCGAGGCCTGGAGGGACGGAAGGGCCGGCGCCGCCGGGGCCGGGCTCCCCGAGCTGCTGCTCTGGCGCGGCGCGACCGCGACCGGCTTCTTCCTGCTGCACCACCTGTCGAGGGCCCCCAGGCACCTGGCCGCGCTGGAGCGGGGGCTGGGGGCCGGGAAGCTGACGGTGGCCGTCGACGACGGGAGGGGCCGGGGGGTCGGAAGAAAGTTCGAGGGCATCGAGAGCGTCGCGGAGGCCGTGGAGTGGCTCCAGAGCGGGAGGAGCTCCGGCAAAGTGGTCGTGAGGCTCCCCGGTGGGGCGCAGGATGGGGAGGGGCTGTTCCCCGGGTTTTCGGAGCGCGGGGTGCTCCCGGGCCAAGGGGGCGGGTCGAGGCTGTAAAGGAGGAAGAAAGGAAGAAGGAAACCAAGGCGAAAAGGTCGACACATGAACAATTTGCGTTGCTTTGGGCGCGCCTGCACTCAATAGCTACTTCGCACGCTCTGCTTCTTCTTTTGTGCCATGAGAAGGAGGATACGAAGGGTGGTGGCCCTCGCCGCGGTCGTCTTCGTGGCGTCGGGACAGGTACGCGCGAGGGGCGAGCCCCCTTTTCCGTGAGAAGAATGCGACGGCATGCGAAAGAGGAAAACGGCGGCGGCGCCATTGCTTCACCCAAACTTTCCGCTCGCTCTCTCTTCCATGTCCTCGCCTCTCTTCTCTCGTTCCGAATGCTCCGGGGGAGATGGAGCGTCATCAGGCGCCGTCCCATTGACCCAGATCCCCGGACGAGAGGGGAAGGTGGGGGTGAAGCCTCGAGGCCAAAGGTGCTGTTTTTTCGGTTACAGAAATGCTCAACGTTGTTTTCCTCTCTCTTTCTCCCTCTCTTTATCCATCCATAGGCCTCGCGTGCCTCTTCCGAGCTCGACGAGGCGTACGCGAGCGTTCACGCTTGGATCGACGAGGTGAGCAGGATGGTGCACAGGTTCAGAGAAAGAAAGGAAGAGAGACGGTCGAAGGTCGCAATGAGCGACGCCGCTCACTCTCGACCTCAACAACGAACGAAAACCATAACACGACAGTCCCTCGCCTCCGACGATCCCGCGGCTGCCTCCCTGGCGCGCTCCCAGGCCGCCCTGGCCTTCGAGGCGACCAGGGCGGCGATGATGATGGAGATGGAGAAGCAGGAGGGGAGAAGGGAAGCAAGTACTTATCCTTCGTCGTCGTCGTCCGTCCTCGTCGCGCTCGAGGAAGCGGCGGCCGGAGCAGGAGCAGCCGAAGAAGAAGAGTCCTCCGCCTCCGGGGAGGACGAAGAGGGGCTCTGGATCCGGGCCACGGGCAGCCCGTCATCCTCCTCTTCGAGAGAAAGGGCGGCGGCAGGGGCAGCAGGGGAACGAGGGAGCGGGAACGGAGCGGCGACGGCGAGCCCAGCCGCCTCTCCTCCCCCCTCGCTCCTGGCCTCTTCTTCTCTTCCTCCGCCGACTGCGCCGCCGCCGTCTGCTGTTCCTGTTGCTCCTGCTGCTGCTGCTTCTATTGCCTCTTCCTCTTCTTCTCCCGCCTCTGCCGCCTCGTCGGAATCCCGCTCCGGCGGGCGAGTCGCGGCAGACGCCGCGGCCGGCGCCGCCTCGGCCGCCTCGGGCTTCACCTCGGCGAGCGCCGAGGCCGCCAGGGCCGAGGTCGTCGCCGCCACGACCTACTCGGAGATCAACGAGCAGGGGATGGACGCGTCGAAGCCTCCCGAGTTCTGCGCCAGGGTCGGGCTCGACGCGTTCCCGCCGCCGATGGCCACGGAGCCCCCCGCGTGCGACGCCGCCGACCCGAACTCGCCGGCGCTCTTCCTGAGGCCGAGCGCCGGCGGCGCGTTTCTCGGGACGAGCCCGACGGCCATCGAGAGCTCCGCGGCCCTGACCGAGCCGCCGGACGCGCAGGCCTATCAGATGATGTACATGGCGTCTCTGCCCTACTTTCCGCTGCCGGCTACCAACGACAGCCAGTGAGTGACGAAATGCTTCGAGTCTCTCTTTTTCGTTTTTCTGGCTTCTTTCTTCGAGAAAAACTGAGAAGAAAAAAAGAAAAAGCTCACCCCCCCCCCCCTCTTTCGCTCGTTCACTCCTCTCCTCTTCTTCTCCTTCCTCCTCTCTTCTTCTTCTCCTTCTTCTCTCCTTCTTCTCTACTACCGCCACAAAAAACAACAGGTGGGACAACTACCGCGGCAACGCCGACGCGTGCATAGCCGCCATGGGCCTCTCCTTCCCCCCAGCGCGCTTCGTCGCCAACGTCACGTCGGCGGCCTCGGAGCTGCTCCGGGGCGCGCGCAATCGGCTGCAGGCAAAGAAGGCCGCGCTGGGGCTGTCTCGGGGGAGCAGCAGCAACAGCCGGCCTCCTCAAGGCGGCGGCGCGAGCGTCGGCTCCAACGTGGGCAACATCAACGACGCCGGGGCGGCGATCCCCGGCGCGGTATCGCAGGAGGGCGAGGTCGAGGCCGGGCTCGCCAAGGCGCTCGTGCTGCACACGCCGACCGACATCTTTGTCGTCTTCCGCGGCACGATGAGCCGCCGCGACTTCGACCACATTAATCTCGTCGTGTACCCGGTCGAGGCAGGGGCGTTCTACGGGGCGCAGAGCGGGGAGAATGTCTTCGTGGTGAGCAGTTGGGTTGGGATTGGGGTGAGGAAAGGAAGGGGAGAGAGAAAGAAGAGAGAGGAGAAAGAGAAGGAAAAACTCGCTCACCCTCGACCTTACAAAAAAAAAAAAAAAAAAACAGCACGCCGGCTACCACAAGGCCGCCTCGCTCCTCATGCCCCGCATCGAGGAGGACGTCGGCGCGCTCGCGGCCAGCGGGGCCGTCTCGCCGGACTACACGGTCTGGTTCGTCGGCCACTCGATGGGCGCGAGCCTCGCGACGCTCGGCGCGCTGCGCTGGACGGCCTCCGACCCCTCCCTCTCGTCGCCCGCCCCTGCTCCCGCCGCCGCCGCGCCGTCGCGCCTGTCCCGCCTGGGCGGCGTCTACCTCCTCTCCTCCCCGCGCGTGATGTGGAACGACGCCTCGCAGCGCTTCTACAACGCCCGAGTCGGCCCGCGGACCGTGCGCTTCTCGTACCAGGGCGACGTCGTCGCCGACGCGCCGCCCCGGGACTGGGGCTACCTCGCGGTCGGCAGCGGCGTCGCCGCCTGCGCTGACGACGACGAGGCGCGGAGGACCGGCCTCGAGCGGCTCGCGGCCACGCCGTTGGGGCTCGACCGCGGCGACGGCTGCAACACGCGCGAGAATGCGCTGCCCTCGCTGCAGAACGTGCTCGTGCACGGCACGCGCGACGCGCTGTTCGGGCCCTCGTACAAGGGCACCGCCTTCGAGTGGGTGCGCTTTGGCGGCGGCCGGCACTTCCGGTCGCTCATGTGGGACGGGTTCCTGCGGGGCAGCCAGCGGATCGAGCCCGGGTCGCTGGCGAGCCCGGGGATGAGCTGCGTCGCGAGGGCGCTGGCGCGGTGCCCCGGGCTCGCGAACGGGTGCTTCCACGTCCTCCGGTGCGGGCTCTGGCGCGGCGGGAGGGGCGCGGCGGCGCCCCCTGCAGGGAGCGGCGAGGTCGCCGCCCCGTACTGCGGCGCGAGCTGCACGCTCGACGCGAGCTGCTCGCCGCCCTCGACGCCGGGCCCGGCCGGTTTCACGGGCGCGTTCAACGACCCCGCGAGGCCGCTGTGCCTCGACAGGCCCCCCGGCGGCCCCTCGGACAAGGCGCAGAAGGTGCGGGAGCCGCGGATGTGCAGGGCAGCGGGGGGGGCCAAGGCGGGGCTGCTGGCAGGGCTGGCGGGGCTCGGGTGAAGAGTTTTGGACGAGCGAGGGAGGGGGGGCGGAGAAGGGAGGACTCTCTCCCCCCTCTCTCTCTCCCCCTTCTCTCTTTCTCGCGCGCGCTCGCTCGCGCTTCGGCTGTTGCGTTTCCTTTTTCCTGCTTTCATTTCTCAGCCCGTGTATAAAAAAAAACAGAATTGCTCTATAGTCTCCATTCCTCTCTCTCTGTCTTTCTTTCTTTGGTCATCGTTTTGTTTCTTGCCTTCGCCGGATTTTTACATTCAAAAAGACGAAGCGAAGAATACCCTCGAATTTTTACATTCAAAACGAAGTGTTTTTTTTTCTTTTGAGCTCGGGAAGCGGAAAGGAAAAGGCTGCACGGAGAAGAACCCTCTGTTGCTCCTGCTTGCTGCGGGCGGGGCGAATAGAGAAAAGGACCGAGAATAGTTTAGTTTTTTTTTTTAGTTAAGAAAAAGAAAAAAATTCTAGCCGTTTTTTTTTAACGCCGCACGCGAAAAACAAAGTTTCGACGTCGTTGCCATCCATCATTTCCGTGTCGGATGCCCCATCTCTCCTTCGGGAGATCGGGCTGTTTTTGATCAAAGTAGTAGATGCGGGAAGAAGGAGAGGAAAGGAGGAAGGAAAGGAGGAAGGCGAAAAACAAGGAAAGGAGGAGGGCAAAAAATGGCCAAGGCTCTCTCCCTCTTTCACTCTGCCTTTCATCCCTCTTTACTCTCTTTACTCCGCGCGACATGTCAAATAGAAAAATTCAGAAGCGAAAAAAAGGGGGGGGGGGCGCGGCAAAAGTCAAGGAATGGTGGAAAGTAGTCAAAAAAGGTTTTCTCGCTGTCATCTGATCTATTGGGCGGCGCGAACTGGGGGCGGTGGTGTCTCTGTTTCACTCCGATTCAAAACAAAAAAAAAGGCGCAAAGTGGTGGTTATTCTGTCAAAAAGGCGACGAAGCGAGGAGAAGGGCGTTCTCCCTCAACCGGCTTCGCTCCCCTCAAAGTGTTGTTTGTGTTGTCCATATTTTTTTCTTTCGCCCCGCTTGCCCCCGCTGGCGTTGCTGAGACACGAGGGGGCGGAGGAGCACCAGCTTCCCCGGCATCATGCTTTTATTTGCTTTGACTTCGGGTGTTGTTGCTGTTTTGTTCTGTGTAGTTGGCGCGCACAGGCGGGGCAAGGGGTATTTTGTTGGCATAAAGGATCAAACGATGGAGGGAAAAGGCTGGATAATGCATAAGGGAACAAACAAGAACGGCGGTGGCGACGACAGAAGCCCGCCCAATTCAACCTCGAAGGGTTGAATTGGGCGGAGCCCAATTCTACCCTTCGAGGTACGGAGCCCGCGCGCGCGTCCGCGCGTCACGTTCTCCCGGGCCCAGTGGGGGGTGGAGGGGGGGGGGAGGGGGGGTTGAAGTGGGGAAAAGATTATGATGATGACGATGATGATGATGATCGTGATGATGTTGGGAGGGAGGGGGGCGTCTCTGAAAAGCGCTGCGTCCCTCGAAGGGAAAAAAAGGTTTCTTCTCCTCCCCTCTCCTTGCTCAAAAAAAGGTGGTGGGGGGGGGGGGCGGGCGCTCGCTCTCACAGCTGCTGCTGCTGCTGCTGCGACCGCATGTACGCCTGCAGCGCCTCGACCTGCTCCCGCTGGTCCCCGGGCAGCGCCGCGACCTGCGCGGGCGTCAGCGCCAGCACCTGCTGCAGCATCTCGGCCTCCTGCGGCTGCGGCGGCTGCGGCTGCGGCGGCTGCGGCGGCTGAGCTTGGCCTCGGCCTCCCCGGGGGGCCCCGGTCCCGATGGCTCCGAAGGGGGCCGCGGGCCCGGGCGGGGCGTCGTAGGTCGGGGGCTCGACTCCCGGGTAGGCGTCGAGCTGCCTCGGCGGCGGCGGCGGCGGCGGCGGCGGGGCGAGCGCCGCGGCGCCGCCGATCTGCCCGAAGCCGCCCAAGTGGTGATCGCGGTGCTGCTGCTGCTGCTGCTGCTGGAGCCCGGGCAGGGAGGGCGGCGGCGGCGGCGGCGGCGGGGGAAGGGCGCCGAGGGGGACCGGAGCGGCGGCGGGGCCGAGGGGGTTCTGCGCGGCGTCGGCGGCGACGACGCCGAGCATCACCTGCGCCTGGAAGAGCGCCGCGGCGAGCTGCGGGTTCGCGACGAGCAGCGCCCGCGCTGCCGCCGGGTCGCGCCGCGTCAGCTGCTGCATCTGCGCCAGAATCTCCTCGAGGTCGAAGCGCGTCTTGCGGCCGAGCACGGCCGAGATCTCATCGGCGGCCGAGCCCGGCGGCGGCGGCGGCGCCCCGAGCAGCGAGGCCGCGGCGGCCGCCGCGGCCGGCGCCGCCAGCAGCAGCGGCCCGCGAGGCGAGCCGTGGGGGTCTCCGCCCCGCCCGCCGCCGCCGCCGCCGACGCGCACGCCCGCCGACACGCGGTAGCCCGTGCCGCCGGAGGGGTCGGCGCTGTCCTCGGCGAAGCCGACGCGCAGAGCGCGCCCGGCGATCTCGCGGCCGTCGAGAGCGCGCGCCGCGGCCGCGGCGGTCTCAATGTCGTAAAACTCGCAGAAGCCGTAGCCGCGCTGCTTGCCCGTGTCCCGCTCGATGGCGAGGCTGTGCAGAGGTGTTTTTTTCGTGCGTGTGTGTGTGTGTGGTCGTGGGCGTTGGCGAGGAGGAGCGGGGGGGGGGCGTGGTGGTGGGAGAGACGCGTTTTTGTCGCGAGCGGAGTGGAGGGAGGGAGCGGCGGCGCTTTTTCTTTTCTTTTTTAGGGCACGGCTCGCGTGGGCATGGGTGACCGAGCAAGCGCCCGCTGCCTCCCGACGATCGAGAGGGCTTCTCTGCGATCGCCGGCGGAGGGGCAGGAATAAAGCCCCCCGATCGCATACAACGGAGAGCCCGCCAAACTCACCGTGACGTCTTGACGGGCCCCACCTCGGCGAAGAGGTCGGCGAGCATCTCCTCGGACATGCCGTAGGGGATGTTGCCCACTGTGGAGGGGGCGAGGGAGGGGGGGGGGGAGAGAGAGCACATGAAAACGAGGTGAGAATGAAAGACAGAGGTCGACAACGCCGACGGAAGAAAAGAAAGAAAACCCTCTCGAATTCCAACTCTCTCTCCATCTCCGCGTGCTGCCGCTTCGCCGATCGGTTTTTTCGCGCGAGCTACGAAATCGCGCCTTTGCGCCCAATTTGCACCAAAAAGGAGGAAAGGTTACGCACCGAAACACGTCCTCGTGGGCTTTGACTGCATTTCTATCTGAGAGGAAAAGAAAGCCGCCGTTTTTTCGGCGAAATCGCTTGCTAGGTTCGGCAGGCAGGGAACTCGCTCGTTCCTTGCAACTCGCTTCCGTGCACGAAGCGGTTCGAGAGGCTCTGATCTGATGAGCCGGTGAGGCCAGGAGGGGGAGAGCTGGAGCCGGAGAAGCGGGAGGAAACAGAGAGCAGAAGGAGACGTCGAGAAGCCTGGTGCAGAGAGAGAAAAAAATTGGAGAGTCAAGGAGAGCAAAGTACTTCAGGTTCAGTGGAGTTGTCGGTCTCTCGCTCGCTTTTGTTCCCTTCAACAATCGGCGATGGCCACTTGCAATTAAAAAAAAAAAACGAATCCGAACCGTCGCGCCAACGCCTCTCTCGCGCGCGCGCCTCTCCCTCCTCGCGCCTCCAAAAAATGAACTCATGGTTCGAGCGCGCCAAGGCCGAGGCCGCCGCCGCCGCGGAGCTCGCGTCCGCGCGGGCCAAGGAGCTGAGCGCGGCCGCGAAGTCCGCGGCCGCGACGGCGTCGAAGAGGCTCGCCGAGGCGTCGAGCGAGGCGCGGACAACGCTGCAGTCGCTCGAGGAGAAGGCCGCGGGCGCGAGGGCCCGCGGGCTCGAGAGGCTCGAGAAGCTGGGCGAGAGCTCCTCGCAGCTGCTCCTGCGTCCCGGAGCCGCGGGAGCGTCCCTGGGGGAAGGGGCCGGTGCGGCCCTGGGCACCGCGAGGGCGGCGGCCTCGGCCGTCGCCGGCGCGGCCGCGGGCGCGCTCGCCGGCGGGCTCGGCGCGCCGCTGCCGCCCGAGGCCGCGGCGCCCTCGGCCGCCGACAGGCTCGCCGTGGGCCTCGGACCCGAATTCGTGGCGTGGCTGCGGACGCTGACTTACGCTGACTTCTGCTCCGAGGCCGAGGCCGTGGCAGCCTCGCTCAGGGAGGAGGAGGCGAAGCAGAGGGGAGGGAAGGAGGGAGGAGCCGAGGGGCGCGAGGTGGCAGAGCAGGGGCAGGAGGGGCGACCCCCCCGCGCCGCCGCCGCCGCCGCCGCCGCCGCCGCCTCGCCCTCGAAAAAGGCGACGGCGCCCCCGCCGCCGCCGCCGCCCCCCGTCTCGGCCTCGCTCCCGGCCCTCAGCCCCTGGCAGGAGCGCCACGCGCTCTGCGCCCTGCAGGCCGTGCCCGAGCTCGACGAGCTGCGCTTCGTGCTCTGCCCGAGGCGCATGCGCGACCGGCTCTTCTGGGCCTGCTACTTCCGGCTCGCGCGCGGCAGGCTCCCCGAGGGGGCCCTCGAGCCCGGGGCCGCGGCGCCGGCGCTGTCGCCGCAGGGGCTACTGGCGGAGCTGGTGCTGGCCGAGGGGGCCGGGGCCGCGGCCGCGGCGGGGATCGCGGGCTCGGCGGGGGCCGGCGCCGCGGCGGTCGCCGACGGCGCGCGTCGGCTCGGTTCGCGGCTGTCGGCAGTGGCGGCCGGCGCCGCGGCCGGGTGGAAGGGGTCGAGCTCGAGCGGCGCGCACGCCCCCTCCGCTCCCGCGGCTGATGCTGCTCCCGCGGGCGCGGAAGCGGCAGCGGCGCCCGCAGCGGGGGCGGACGCCACTGCCGCCGCGGAGGGGCACGCTCCCGGGGAGGCGGCGGCGGGCTTGGACGACTTTGACGAGTACCTGCGGGAGCTCGCCGCGCCGGACGACGGAGGCGGGGCAGCGGCGACGAAGGGCGGCGCCTCTTCTGCAGCTGCCGCCTCTGGAGCCGGGTCGGCAGCCAAAGGCGCCGAGGAGGACGAGGACGACGGGCTCGACCTCGAGGACTACATGCGGGACCTGGAGCTCGAGGGCGAGGACGGCGGAGAGGGAGAGGAAGAAGACGAGAAGAAGGAGGAGGACGTCGCTGCTGCTGCTGCTCCCGCTGCTGCTCCTTCCGCCGCTGCAAGCTAGAATTTGATTCTCTTTCCGCGCATTTATAGACGATTTCTCTCAATCAGACAGCGCGGGGTGGCTCAGAATTGGAACACACGAGTAAACTAGGAAACACGAAATACAAAAAGACAAGGGAACGAAACAAGGGAGAAGAGTCAGGCTTTTTTCCTCTCTTTTTTTCAAAAACTCCCGATCAAAAGTCCCCCCAAAAAACTTTGACTTGCCAGCTTTGGGCCGGAGGCGGAGTGCGCTGGATTCTCATATTTTTCACGCACATCCAAGGGGGATCTTGAAGATCGCCCTCGTCTCTCTCGAGATCGTACAAGCGGCGAGGCCTGCGAGAAAAGCAGCAGCACCGACAGAGGCAGCCACCGGGAGAGAGAGGGAACGATGTCAACGGTGCCGTCGCCATCGACCTCGCTCGCCCGGCTCCACCGCCTCCTGGCGTCGCGCTACGGCCCCTTGGTCTCGGTCCATTCCTCCGCAAGCGTGCGCGACGCCCTCGCAGAGGCCGACGGCCTGAGCCCTGCGCAGCTTCTGGCCCCGGCAGGGGAGCGGGTGCAGCTCAACGGTACGATGGTCGGGCGTTGAGTTTATTTTCCAATGCTTTTTTTTTCTTTCCCCAATCTCTCGCCTCAACTGGAAGAAAAAAACTCGGAAAACGACCTCAAACACAGTCCCCGTCCGCACCTCTGGCGACTCGTCCTACCGCCTCCGCGACCTCTGCCTGCGCTTCGTCGACGCCGACGCGCTCACGGAGGCGGAGAACGGCGACGAAGAGGAAGAAGACAGAGCGGAGGCCGCCTCGGCCGCTCACGTCCTCTCCCTCGTCGCGGCGGCGGCGGCGACCGCGGGCTTGCTCGGTTGCGGCGTGGCAGCGGGCGGCGGCGGAGGCGTCGCCGCGAGGGAGCCGGACCCCGTGTCTGCCGCGGACGCCGGGGCTCCCCTGGACTCCCTGCCCTGGTTCGACGCGTGGGCGTCGGGCGTCCTGGGCGCCGCGTGCTGGAGGCGCGGCGGAGGCGCAGGCGGCGGCGGGAGCGGCGGAGGCGGGGCGAGGAGGCGGCAGCGGCGCCAGCAGCGGCAAGGAGGGGCAGCGAGGGGCGGAGGGATCGGCGGCGCCGTCAGCGCCCTCGACGATCCCGTCGCGGCCCTCTGCGTCGCGTCCGCGGACGAGCCCGACGCGGCGGCGACGCTCGCGGCGCTCGGGAGGGAAGCGGCCGCGGCGCTGAGCGGCAGCAGCGGAAGCGGAAGCTTTGGCCAGCAGCAGCAGCCTCCTCCACCACTAGTCTCCTACCTCCTGCTCCACGACGCCTCTCGAAAAGGGGACGCTGCTCGCGTCTTGGAGACCCTGCAGGCCGCGCGGTTCCTGCTGGGAGGCTCGGGCGCCGTCCAGCTCGTCGCGATCAACTCTGGGGGAGGAGGAGGAGGAGGAGCGGGAGGCTCCCCGGCGGAGGAGGAGGAGCAGCGGCGGCGGTGGCGCGCCGCCTGGCGCGCCGCCTCCGAGAGGCGCTGGCCCGAGCGCTCGGGCAGGCCTACCGTCTCCTCCGCGTCCCCCACCTCTTCAACTCTGACGGCCGCCGACGGCCGCGCCCTCTCCGAGTTCCTCGCGGCCTTCGCGGCGCGCTCGCTCGTGCCCTCGGTCGAGGCCTCGCTCCGCGCCGCGGCCGCCGAGGCCGCGACGCGGCGGAAGGGGCTCGGGGCGAAGATGCGGTCGTTCTTCCTCTCCGCCGCCGGCGGGGGGGCCAGGGGCAAGGTCGGGAACGAAGGCGGAGGAGTAGGAGGAGGAGGGAGCTCTCTCCTGGGGGGGCTGGGTCGAGGGAGCGGCAGCGGCGGCTCGGGGCTCTTTGGCGGCGGCGGGGGAGCGAGCGAAGCGGAAGCCGGCGGCGGCAGCGGTTGCGAGGACGGCGGCGACTTCTCCGCCGCCGCAGAGGACGGTTCCGTCGCCGCCTTCCGCGCGACCACGCTCGCCCTCCTGCTCCGCGACTTCGACACCGCCGCCGCGACGGCCAAGCTAGCGGCGGCGGACGCGAGGTCGGCCAAGGACGCCGCCGGCGCCGACGACGCGGCCGAGGCGAGGGGCCTCGCCATGGTGATGGGCGCGGCGGCTGCGGCCGCCGCGGCCGAAGCGGCAGCTGCTGCTGCGAATGGCGTTGCTGCCCCTCCTGTTGTTTATTTTCCCTCGCTGGACGCGGCGCTGGGCTCGCTGCGAGACGCCGCCTCGGGGAGGAGCGGCAGAGCAGCGGCGGCAGCAGCGGCGGCGGCGGCAGCAGCCGCGGCGAGCGCTCCCTCCTCGCCCTCCTCGGGCCGCGACGACGGCGACAACGCGCTCCTGGCCCTCCGGGCGGCCCTGCTGCTCGCCGCGGCGGCCTCCGCCTCCGGCAGGTGGAGAGAAGCGCACTCGGCGCTGCTGGGGGCGCACGCGGCCGCCGCCGCCGTCTCCTCCTCCCCCCCCGTCCCCGGGGCGGCGCCGTGGCCGCCACCCCGGGGGGCGCCGCTCGCCGCGGCCGGCGGGGGCGCCCTCTGCGCCGGGCTGCTCCTCGAGCAGGGGTCGCTCTGCCTGCTCCGTCTCGGCCCGCTCCCGGCGCGGAGGAAGGCCGCGTTCCATGCCGTGCTCGCGGGGCTGCGGTACGCGGCAGTGGCGGCGAGCGCGAGCGCGAACGCGAGCTCGTCGGCCGGCTCGACCTTGGCGGGGGCGGGGGCCGACCCGTCGGCGGCGGCGGCGGGGACCCAGCCGGCTCTTACCCCCGCCGCCGTCGCGGCCCTCGCCTCGGCACTCGGCGCGCGCGCCTACAGGCAGGCCGCTCCCGCATACGGCCGATCGAGGTGGAGCCGCGCGGCCGAGCACGTGCACGACGTCTTGGGGAGGGCCGCGGCGGCGGCCTCGGTTACTGCTTCCGCCGCTTCGGCGGCGGCGGCGAAAGCGGCTGCTTCTTCGCCGTCGGATGCCGACGCTCGCGCCGACGCGGCGGCGGCGGCGGCGGCGGCTTCCGCTTCCGCCGCCTCCGCCGCGGCCCACTTCGCCGCGGTCCTCCCGGCGTCGGGCTCCCCGGCCGCCTGGCAGGAGCACTACCTGCGGCAGTACGGAGACGCGGCGGCCCGCGTGATGGCGCTCCCCGCCTCTTCCGCCTCTCCTTCCGGGTCCGAGGCAACGGCGGCGGCAGCAGCGAGGGGCGTCGCTCCCCCGCCGGCGCCGGTCCCGGTCGTCGAGAGGATCTCCGTCGTCGCGGCTGCTCCGGGAGAGCCCAGCAGCGATCTCCCTCCTCCCCCTTCGACCGACGCCCTCGTCACCTGGTGCGGCGCGGCGTCTCGAGGGGCGCCCCCCGGCGTCTGGAGCGGGCTCGACTCTGCGCTGACAAGCAGGGGAGCGGGAAGCGGAGCAGCGGCGCCGCCGCCGCCGCCCTCTCCGTCGTCGTCGTCGCCTTCGCACTTCTCCGCCGTCGTCGGCGAGCCCGTCTCCGTCTCCGTGAGCTTCTTCAATCCGATGTCGATCCCGCTCCGGCTCGAGGGCGTCAGGCTGGTCGCCGTCGCTGTCAAGAGGGACGGGAGGGGGGCGAAGAGAGTAGGAGGGGGAGGTTTGGCAGAGGCGGCTGCGGCGGCAACACCAGACCCTCTTCCGTGCTCGACCCCTTCCGTCTCCGTCACCCTGGGGCCCCGGGCCTCCACGCCCGTCGTCCTGACCGCGACCGCGGCCTCTCCCGGGCCCTTCGTCGTCTCCTCGGTGGCCTGGAAGCTGCTCCCTGGCGGCGTCCCCGGCGGGGCGAGCGTCCCAGCGCTGCCGCTCCCGAAGAAGGGCGGCGGCGGCGGGGGCAGCGGCGGCGGCGGAGCTCGGGCGTCGCCGTCGGCGTCGGCGCTGCTGCGCTCCGGCGGCGGCGGCGGCTCCGGCTCCCTACACGTCCCGCTCGGCGCCTCCTTCGAGGCGAGGCCGCGCGCCCCTCGCCTCGAGGCCTCGATCTCGATCCCGCTCGGGTCCCCCTCCGCGCCCGCGCCGCTGGCGGCGGGGGAGATCTTCCTCGCGACGCTCCGGGTCCGCAACGCGGGCCCGCTGCGGGCCGAGCGCATCTCGGTCGCGGTGCGGGGCCGGCAGGGGACGCTCGTCTGCCTGGCCGACGGCGGCGGTGGCGGCGGCGGCGGCGGCGGCGCCGCGCCTCTGCGCCTCGTCGAGAGACCTTCCGCGGCTGCTTCCGCGGCTGCTTCCGCGGCAGCTCTCGCCGCCGCTGCCGCTGCTGCTGCTGCGCCCCTCGCAGCTGCGGCAGCAGGAGGCAGGGCCCCGCCCCCGCCCCCGCCCTCCGCCGTCGGCGCCTCGACCCTCGTCTGCGACGCCGGGGCCGGCGGCCTCGACCCGGGGCGGGCCGCCTCGTGGCGGCTCTGGGTCCAGGCGCCCCCGCTCCGCCGCGACGGCCCCTCTCCTTCGGGCTCCCGCGCCGACGTCGTCGCGGCCGTGCGCTACTGCGGGGGGGCGACGGCGGGGGCCGACGGCGAGCGGGCCTTCTCGCGGTCGGCGAGGGCGCGCGGCGTCTCGGCCCTGCCCGTCGCGCGCGGGCCCGCCGCGCCCGCCTCGGCGCCGCCGGCGGCGCTGCCCTCGGCGGCCGACGCCGGCAGGTGGTTGCTGCGGCTCGACCTCGTCTCTTCTCCTCCTCCGCCTCCCCCTCCATCCTCCTCTCCTTCCTCGCCGGCAGAGAGAGCTCCGGGAGGAGGGATGCACCCGCTGGGAAGCTCGGAGCGGGCGATCGCGAGGCTCGTCGCCGGGAACGCGGGGCGGGGAGGGGGAGGGGGCGGGCCGCCCGCCTCGCTGCTGTCGCTGTCGCCGGCGACGGCGCCGGCGACGGCGGGGGGCGGCGCCGAGGTGTTTGTCGGCGGGGACTCTCCCTCCTGCTCCTCCTCCACGCTCTTCTTCTACGCCTCCGAGGGAGGAGAGAAAGCTTCCCGGGGGGAGGAGGAAGGAGGAGGAGAAGGCGCGACGACGACGACCTCTGCCGCGGCCAAGGCCGCGGCGCGGCTGCACTCGCTCGCCGTCGAGAGGGAGGAGGCGTCGCTGGCCGCCGCGGCGTTCGAGGCCGCCGCGGCGTCTCCTTCGGCGCCGCCGGCGCCTCCCTCGGCGCGGGGCGGGGCCCCGGCTCCCGCCCCCTCCCGCCGCGCCCGCCCGCGCCCCCGAAGGAACACCGCATTCCTCCTCTGGGAGACGGAGGGCGGCAGGCGGACGGGCGCAGTCCACCTCTTCGACGTCGGGCCGCCGCGCGCGGGCGGCCTGTCGCTGTCGCGGGCGGCGGCGACAGGGAGCACGGCGGCCGACGGCGGCGACGGCGGCGGCGGCCTCTCCGTCGTCTCCCTCGACGCGTCGGCGCCGGCGCCCGCTTCGCTCTGTCCCTCCTCTGCTCGGCACCTGACTGTCGAGGTTCCTCGTTCCTCGGCCGCGGCCGAAGGAGGCGAGGACCCGGAGAGGCCCCGCGGGTGGCGCGCCCCCCCTCCGCAGCTCCAGCAGCAGCTCCAGCAGCAGCAGCACCAGGCGGCGGGGGGCCAGCCTCGGAGCGAACGACTTGGCGCGCCGCCGGCGCCCTGCTCGCACTTCGTGGGCTGCCTCGCCCCCTCGTCGGCGGCGGGGCCCGCTGCCGGAGCGGCTCTCGGCGGCGGGAACGTCGTCTCGTCCGTCCCCCTGCAGGTCGCGCTCCTGAGGCCCGGGAAGCACGAGATCGGGGGGGGAGCGAAGGCGGCCTGGAGAGGGAGGCGGGCAGGCGACGAGGGAGGAGGAGGCGCGGAGGAGGCTGTCTTGTTGCCGCCGGCGAAACTCATTGTCGAGGCTTGAAGAGAGGGAGAGAGAGAGGGGCTTTTCTTCTTCTTTCCGTTTGTACGAGGCTGCTTGCGTTTCTGATACATAGAGAGTAGTGAGTGTAGTAACGAGAAAGGGAAGAGAACGGAAAACAGAAACCCGAAAAAGCAAAGCGAGAGAGAAAAGAGGGAAGAGAGAGAAGAGGGAAGAAGAGACAGAAGAAGAAGAAAACATTTGCTCTTCTCTTTCCTGCCCTCTCTCTGCCCCTCGGCTTCTCTCCGTCTCTCCAACCAAAGAATTCTCCGAGGAGGGAGCCCTGCATCTCCTTAGTATGCCGCAGAGACCTTGTGCGTCAATGGCAGCGCGGACCGCAGCACCGCGGCGGCGGCCTGAGCCACGGCCGGAAGCGCCCTGACCCCGCCGCCCGCCGACGCCAGCGGGCCCGTCGCGGCGGCAAACCCCGTCGCGGTCACCCTGACGTGCCGCTCGTGCCCCCGCTCCCAGTCGCAGAAGCCCGTCCCGACGAGGGTGACCTTGGGCGGCGGGGGCCTCTGCCAGGGCATCTGCTTGGCAGCAGCGGCTCCGCCGCCGTTTTGCTGCTGCTGCTGCTGCTGCGCGAGGGCGAGAGCGCCCGCGGCGACGGCGGCGGCAGACGCGACTTCGGCCCGCAGCGACGCGAGCTGCGCCTCGGGCGTCGCGCCGTGCTTGCCCCTCACCACCAGGCGCGACGAGGAGCCAGAGCCGGTGTTGCTGCCATTCGCGTCAGAAGAAGGGGAGGAGGAGGCTCCCTCCACTCGGGCAAGGATGAACGGGAAGGAGCCGAAGGCGTCGATGGCGGCGGTGGTGACCCCGATCGACGGGAAGCGAGAGGAATCCCTCCCCGCTGCCGCTGCCGCCTCCGAGGCAGCGGCGCCGGCGCCGCCGCCGCCGCCGCCGTTGGCAGCAGCCCCGTTCCCGTTGCCTAAAGCGACAGAGAGTGCGGAAGGAGCGCCGCCGCCGCCCCCGCCGTCCCCGGCGTTCGACCCTTCGAGCTCGGCGTTGATCCGGCGCTGCGCCTCGGCGATCTCGCCCGCCCGCCGCGCGACCCTCGCCAGCGCGCGCGTGGCGTCCCCCAGGGGTTGCTGGCCGCCGCTGCTGCGGTGGCTGCGCCGAGGACGCGCTCCAGCAGCAGCAGCAGCAGCGGAAGCGGAGTCGCCGCGGTCGCTCGCTCCGGGCCCCTCGTCGTCGTTTTCGGCGAGGCTGAAGAGCGCCGCGGTGCTCGCGGTGGAGACCTCGTCGGCGAACGAGTCGGCGCCGGCGAGCAGGAACCCCGAGTCCAGAGACAGGATGCCCCCCGACAGGGAGGCGCCGCCGCCCCCGTCCAGCTCGACGCCGCCGGTGCCTCCGTCGGCGGAGGAGGCGGAGGGCGCGGAGTCGAGGAAGCGGGCGCGGGCGGCCGCGGCGCGGCCGTTGGCTCCGCCGCCGAAGGCGACGCCGGCGGCGGCGGCCGAGGACGAGCCCGGGCGGCGGTGGGGGAAGGCTGCCGCCGCCGCCGTTGACGCGGCCCTCCCCATCTGCACCATCCCGTCGCCGCAGGCGGTCAAGTACGCCAGGGCGTCCTCCCAGGAGGAAGCAGCCGCGGCGCCGGAAGCGGCGGCGGCAGGAGCGGCGGCGGTGGCCACCGCCGCCGTCGCCGTCGCCTTTGCCGCCGCCGCCGCCGCCGCCGTGGGAGCAGGCTCTGCGCCGCCCCGCTCCTCTCCCCCGGCGGCGTTCTCCGGCGCCGCGGCGGCCTGCTGCTGCATCGCCTCCACCTGCTCGCGCTGCCACCTGCGTGCGAAGCGCCACCGCCAGGCGTGGGCCGCCGCTTCCGCCTCCGCGGCGGCCTCGGCATCTTCTGGCGACGGCGACTGCGACGGCGTCGGCTCCGGCGGCGGCGGGGAGGCGCTCTTCTTCTTGTTCGCCTCTTCCTCCGCTGCCGCCGCAGCCTTCGGAGCCGCGGCTGTTGCTGCTTCGGTGGGCTCGCGGAACGTCGTCATTCTCCCTGCCCAGGTCCCGACGACGGCGGCGACGGCGCCGGAGATGCCGCCGCTTTCTTCCCTGGGTTTCTCCCGAGGGACGCGGCGGCCGCCTCCTCCGACGCCGACGCCGACGCCGCCCGAGGAGGGGATTTCGTCGCGCCCTTGTCCTCGACCTTGCTGCCGCCCTTGCTGCTGCTGCTGCTGCTGCTGTTCAAAGGAGGAAGAGGACGAAGAGGCGGCAGAGACGGAGGAGGAGGCCGCCGCTGCGGGCGGCGGCGCGGCCGCCGGTGGGGGAGTCGGCGGAGAGGGAGCAGCCGCGGCGGCGACGGCGGCGACGACGGCCTCCTCCTTCTCTTCCTCTCGTTCCCCCTCGCGCTTCTCCTGCTGCTGCTGCTGCTGCGGCGGCGGCGGCTGCTGCTGCGAGAAGTAGGCCCTCGCATCGTACTCGGCGCCCCCGCCGCCGCCGCCGCCGCCGCCACCGCCGCTCGCGCGAGGGGAGGCCCCCAGGGGGGTGCCCGGGTCCCGCCTCCAGACCGGCGGCGGCCTCGACCGCTGCTGCTGCTGGGGGGAGAGCTGCTGCTGGTGCAGCTCGAAGGCCGAGGGCGGAGGAACGCGGACCGATGGGGGCGGGCGCCTCGCCCTAGGAGCCGAGGAGGAGCCCGGGAGGGAGCCGAACCTGAGCGTTTTCGGGGGGGGGGAGGGGGAGGAGAGAAAGTTTGGAGGTCGATTTTCTTGTCAGCGGTCAACACCGGAAGTGTGTCGCAGGCGAGAGAGAGCGAGATGAAGGGGGGGGAATGGTTCACGTGTCCATGCCTCAACTGCCGGCTTCCGAGCCGCCGTCTCCCCATTTGTGCTCACCAGAGGTCGGACATGAGGTCCAGGGCTTCGGCCTCGCGAGGACAGGGCTGCTGCTGCGGGATTGGAGCCGGTTGTGCAGGCGGCGCGAATGTCGCGGCGGCGGCATCGGCGAGAGAGACGGCGGCGACGACGTCGTCGGGAGCACCACCTGCGCCGACGCCAACGCCGCCCGCGTAGCTCAACCTCGACGCCGCCAGGCTTCCCCCTCGCCGGGAGTCTCCAATCCCTCCCAGGGCGTAGAGGGAGGCCAGACCTGACCCTCCGCTTCCCCAGAGGACGGACGCGCTGGCCTCGGCCGAGGGTGACTCCTGCAGCGACTCGCGAGAGGCGATGCCTCCGTAGTCCATTTTTCTTTTTTTCTTCTTTTTTTCTAGTCGCCGCCCCTTTTCTGAATCAGAGAGCGACGGACGCTCTCTCTCCTCTACCCCAGAGCAACACCCAGGGGCCCGTGGAGAGTCGAGTCCGTGCTTTCGTGCTCTCGGTTTTCACAGGTTGAGGGCGAGCATGGCGGAGGAGAAGAGAGAAATTGAGAGGGAAAAGAAGGAAGAAGATTAGTGCCTCTGAAGGTTGAGAGCTGATTTTCCTGTCGCTCCAAGCAGCTTCCCCCCCCTTCAGACTTCTCTCGCTCGCTCGCTCTCGCTCTCCCTCTCTTCTGTTCGTTCGATCGTTTGTCAAGTGCGTCGTGCGTTTGAGAGTGCTATCTTTACAGAGTGAATCGAAAAAACAAAAAAGGAGAGGGAAAAAGGAGAGGGCTCCTCAGGCCTCTGAGGAAGAAGAAGCCCTCTGAGCTCTCGCTCTCCCCTTGGCCTCTTCTGCCGCGGCCGCCGCCGCCTCCTTCGCCCTTCGCTCCTTCTCCTCGGCAGCGCGCGCCCCCGTGGTGATCCGGCACGCCGGGACCAGCTCCTTCGCCCTGTCCGCGGATCCCGGCAGCGCGGCCGCGCTGAAGTCCTCGGAGGCCGCCGCGGCGGCCCAGCGGGCGCGCAGGGACGAGTAGGTTTCCCGCTCGCCGTCCTCGCCCCCTCGCGCGCGGGGCGCTCCCCGCCCGGCCGCCGCCGGCGGCGGCAAGGGGAGGGGAGGCGGCGCGCGAGGCGGTAGCGCCCCGGGCGTCCCGTTCGAGGAAGGGGGAGGGGCGGGAGCGTCCCGGGGCGGACGCTGCTGGAGGTGGGGCCCCGCCGGCGGCGTCGCCGGGCCGGCCGCGGCCGCGAGCGGAGACGAGGGGGAGGCACACGTCGCCGCCGCGGTCGGAGGAGGGGGAGGGGGGCGGGGCAGGGCGGCGGCGAGGGGCGGCTGCTGCCGCCGCGGGGGAGGCTCTGGCCGGCGCCCCTTCTCCGCCGCTGCTCCGCCTTCGCCGTCGTCCACCTCCATCGCTCCTCCCTCTCCTTCCTCGACCTCCGTGTGCAGCGACCAGTTGAAGCGGGGCGGGAGGTGCTGCTGCTGCTCCGGGGCCCTTTGCCCCTCCGTCGATGCGTTGGCGTCTCCGGCGGCGTCGGCGACGGGAACGCCGCCGCGCCTCTTTCTCGGCGGAGTCGCTTGCTGCGGGTGCCATTCGGTCGCTGTGGCTGTCGCTGGATTCGCTTTTCGGCGGCGAAAGGGCAGAAACTCCCAGAGGGACGAGCCGCGGAACCTGGAAGGGGAGGGAGAGGGAGCGAGTTTGGGAGGACGGCGTCGAGGTCGAAGGTTTTGAGAGGAAGAAAACGCTGGACGGCTGTCAAGATCGGGAAAAAAGAAACAAGAAAAGGGTGGCCTCACCAGCGCCCGTCGATGCCCTCGACTAGCACAGCTCGCACGTCTCCGTATCGCTGTTTCGAAGGAGAGGCCTCCGGAGAAGCCCGGGCGCCGGAAGCGGAAGCGGAAGCGATGACGGCATCGCTCGCAGCGGCGTCAGATGCTGCCTCTCTGTCGACGACGTTGGCTTTGAGGCGCCCCTCGGGGGCCGCCGGCTCCATCCGTTCGGGTGCTTGAAACGTAGTCGCAGGCAAGAAGAGTATCGGAAGATCAGTGCTGCGTTTTCGCCCGCTTCGAGACGACTCTCAGGGGAACACGGAGCGGGGGATTGAAAGAGGCTCGCGTCGAGAAGAATTCGAAAAAAATGAGGCAGGTCGTCTTCGAACCTCGTTTCTTCGAAGAAGAAGAGAAAAGAGGCCTGTCTTCTCTTGCTCTCGCCTCTTGACGCCTTCTTCCTGCTCTGATGAGTCCGTTTCCTCCCGAAAAGATATATTCCTGTCTGTAGAGAGAGAGAGCGGGAGAGAGAATTCGAAAAGAAAAGGATGTCATTTGATGGAGGTCGAGGAAAAAGCGAGAGAGGGGGGTCCCTCAAGGTCGGAATCAAGGTTTCTTCTCCTTCTCTTTTAACTTTTTCCTTTTCTTCTTCCTTCCTTCTTTCCCCCATTTTTTGTTCTCCGCTCGGCCTTGCCTTTTGGTCAACACGGGGGCGGCGCCGTACGAATTCCACACGCGCAAAGGGGGAGGAAGAAGAGGGAGAGAGAAGAGAAGAGGGAGAGGGAAAGGGAGAGTTGCGCGTCTTTTTTGAGCGCCGTCTCTGTATCCCTCTCCTCTCTCTCTCTCCTTTCGCTCTCCTTTCTTCCTCCCTCTCGTTGAACCGCGCGAGGGGGCCGCCCCGTAGAGAGAAAAACTCCTTTTGGATAAGTAATTCTTCTCGGTTTAAGATTACTTGTTCCTCTCGTCATCGCGGGAAAAGGAGGAAAGAAGAAAGGAGTCAGGAAAAGAAAAGCAAGGTCGTCGAGGTCGAGGTCGAGAGAGAGATAGCAAAAAAAAGAGCTCCAAAACGCACCTCCTTGCACTTGCGTTTCCGGTGTGTTTTGTGTCAAGTCTCGACGCTCGCCTATCAGATTTTGACGCCAGTGGCGTCGCGAGCGAGTGCAATCGATCAATCAATGCAGCCACAGCGGAAGGGCGCTACGCGAGACGCCTTTGAAGCGTTTCCGTGAAAGCATGCGGCGGGGAGTTCTGAAAGAAAATTCACTTTTCTTCTCTCTCCGTTTCTCTCTCTCTCTCTCTCTCTCTCTCTCTCCGCTGCGTCGGGAAGAGATAGGAGACGAGGAGCTCTTCTCGTTGTCGCGCTCTCTCATCTCGCACGCACTCACGCGACATGCGCCCTCCCTGCAGCGGCGCCGTGGCGTCGACGAGCGCCGCCGCAGCGGCTTCGGTCCCTCTTCCTTCGCTGCTCCACCATCGCCGTCGCCAGACGTCGGCGACGGCGACGATGCACCATCGCCGAGGCAGCGGTTCCTCCGCGCCCAGCAGCCGCCTCTCTCGGTCGCTTCACGCCTCGGCAGCGGCGACGTCAGGAGACAGGTCTCCATCCCTGCGCGACGCGGCACGGAGATCCGCGCCGCACAGGAGGACGAGCGATTCGCGCTCGACGCGCCAACCGTCGCCGTCGGTCTCGACGTCGGCGGCCCCCTCGGCCTCGGCCGGAGGCTACACCCCGCCGGCGCCCGTCAACTACTTCGAGTCCGACGCCTTCTCCGCCTCGCCGCCGCCGCCCGAGTCGCTCACGCGCCCGGCCTACAACCGCTACCGCGCGACCATCGACATCGAGCGCTCGACGGTCGCGGGGTGGGAGGAGGTCGTGCCCAGCGCCGCGGACCCGGACTGGCAGCCGCCGGCCGTCTCGTTCAGGACGCTGGCAGCGTACCCGCTGCCGTGGCTGCGGTTTAAGGTCCTGCCAGCGCAGCTGATCTTCGTGGTCGCCGAGCTGTGGAGCGGCGTGGCGCTGCCCCTGTACCGTTTCATGAGGAGAAGCTGGGTCGTCTTCGGGGCCGCGGCAGTCGACAGGAGGGTCTTTGGCAAGCAGAGGAGGAGGAAAGGAAAGGCGGGGGAGGACGCTTCTGACAACGACGGTGGCGGCGGCGACAGCGCCGCTTCCGCTTCCGCTTCGTCTCTGTCCCCGCTCGAGCTCGCCCTGCAGCGGTGGCACGGCAAGCGCTCGCCGCTCGACGACCTGCGGGATTGGTTCCTGGCTCTGCGGGGGAAGTGAAAGGGAGAGGCGGGAAGAGGAAGGCGGGAAGAGCGCCTGGCTCTGTAAAACGAGTCTTTGGTTTTTGGTCTCGCGGAATGAAAAAATACAGGGGGAAAAAAGTTTGAACAAAAATACGGAAGTCTCACTCTCTCTCCTCTTCTGCTCCGACCCCGACCTCCACCCCTCTCGCCGCGATCATCCCCAGCAGCGCCGTCCTCACCGCCTGCAGGATCATTGTGGCGCCCACGATCCGCACCCCGCGCGGCACCAGCCCGGCGAACAGCGCCCGCGCGGCGCCGCACGGCGCCTTGGCCATCTCCCTCGCGGCCTCCGGCGCGGAGCGGTACTCGGGCTGCTCCATGTACGCCTGCATCCGCGTCTTGACCGTGTCCAGCGGCTGGGTGAGCACCGCGGCGAGCAGCCCCGCGCAGGCGCCCGAAGCGACGAGGGTCGCCCCCGGCGGAGGGGCCGAGAAGGGGGAAGAAGAAGAAGAAGAGGCGGCGGCTCTCCTCTTCTCCTCGACGATGGCGTCGAGTCGGGCCTTGAGCAAGGGGCAGACTCCGAGGTAGCACCCAGCATAGAGACTCTCGCGGCAAAGGGCCATTGACTGTTTTTTTGTGTTTTTTGCGAGGGGAGAGCGTGAAGAGAAGAGAGAGGGGGAGGGGGAGGAAATGAGCCGGGTTTCTTCTCTTCCTCTCTCTCTCTCTCTTTCTTTCCCTCCCTCTTTTTTTTTTCTTCTTCTCTCTTCTTCTCCTCCTCCGAAATCCAAAAAGGGGAAGAAGAAAAAAAGTCGAAACCCACCAACCCCCTGTAGAGCCCGCGCACGCCGTGGTCCCTCACCACGGCCCTGGCTTCCGCCACCAGGCTCGTCCGGTGCTGCTGCTGCCGGATCATCAGCAGCTCGCAGGGGTTGCCGACGACCGTGCTCGTCGCGCCGGCCGCGCCTGCCGCGAGCAGCGTCCCCGCGACGCCGCCGGGGGCCACGCCGGCGGACGCCAGGGCCTGCTCGTAGAGGCGGTTGGCCCCGAACTGGATCGCGCAGATGGGGGCGAAGGAGGTGGCGTTGACCTGAGGGAGGGAGGGGGGGGGGAGGGAGAGAGGATAAGAGGCGAGGGGGGGCCCTTTCAAGTTCCGGGAGGGAGGAGGAGGAGGGAGGGAAGGGAGCGCCTTTTTCTCTCTTGCTCTTTCTCTTGCTCGTGCTCATGCTCTTGCTCTTTCTCTTTCTCTCCAATTATCGTACCGCGTAGCCCCTGTAGAGCTCCGGAGGGCTCCACGGGATCGGGCGTCCCGCCTGTTGTTGTTGTTGTTGTTGTCGTTCGAGGAAGAACAGAACGCGGTCAGCAAGGAGGAGGAGGAAAAAAAACGAAACTGCCCCCGTGCCCTCTTTTTTGCTCTTCCTCCTCTCTGCTCTCTATTCTCTGCTCTCTCCCTTCAGGCGCACCTGCAGCGCGTTCTTGATCGCGACGGTGGGCTGCATGATCGAGACCTCGACCACGCCGGCCACGGCGCCGATGGCCGTGTGGACGAGCGCCGAGGCCTGCTGCTGCTGATTCGTCGCCGATGTCGCGGCGGCCGTCGATGATGCCGACGTCGATGCGTTGGACGAGCTTGCCTTCCGGGCGGCGACGGCCTCCGGGACGGCGGCGATCCCCACTGGGGCCTCGGTCATGTCGGGGAGGGTGCCTCGGGCGATTGAAACGGAGCGGAGAGCGTGAAGAGGGAGGAGCTTTTGGTGTCGAAAGAGAGGAGAGAACTCTCGAGGACCCTCGAACGAGAGCTCAATGGTTTTCCTGATTTTTTTTTTTTTTTTTGACTCCGAGCAAAGAGCGAGCACGCAATGCCATCACTTTCGATCACGCGAAAGGCACCAGCGAGCAAGCAAAGCGCTAGTCCGTCGTCCCCCTTCCCATCTCTCTCCCTCCCTCTCTCTCTCGAATCCGATTTCGTGCGCCCCTTCTGCATCCCCGCCTCACCATGCCCGCCCCTGACCAGCGCGTGGCCGCGCTCGTCGAGGCCTCCTCCCGCGCCGTGCTCGCGACGCACGTCGACCCCCGCGCCGACATGGAGGCGGAGAGGAAAAGAGGGGAGCCCCCGCTGCCCGTGGAAGCCGTCTCGCTGCTGCTCCACGGCGGGGACGGGGGCAAGATCAAGAGGATGTGAGTGATCATGTGGTTTGGGTTGAGAAAGACAAGAGAGAGAGAGGAGAGAGAGAGAGAGAGAGAGAGAGAGAGAGAGAGAGAGAGAGAGAGAGAGAGAGAGAGAGAGAGAGAG
>Ga0315289_10003450_pt1 | contig 23953 bp, 22 predicted proteins | sample YL17G11_40_MG_FD_203452 | JGI IMG/M metagenome (GOLD analysis project Ga0315289, IMG submission 203452) | Sediment microbial communities from Yellowstone Lake, YNP, Wyoming, USA - YL17G11_40 | ecosystem: Environmental > Aquatic > Freshwater > Lake > Sediment | place: USA: Wyoming | collected...
GCGTATATTATGAAGAGGATGAAATGATATTATTAGTTAGACTGATTTTAACCTTGGCTTTACCCGTATTTCTAGGTTACGGGATCGTTGGATTGATCTTCAAAAACAAGATCAATGTTTCCTTCCTTGAAAGATTCGCTCTAGCCTGGGGCATTGGCATCGGCCTGCTCGGCCTCGAAATGTTCACTTTGTCCCTTTTTGGCATCACCCTTAATCTACCGGTCGTTGCTGCCCCTCTCCTGATCTTAACCGTAATCTTATTAATATACCTTATGCTAAATAAAATAACGATCTTCGACTTGCCTTCAACAAAAAGATTTGTTTCAGCACTGGTAAAAATGGAAGATAAAAATCAAGCAAGAGCAATCGCGGAGAAGCTATTAATATTAATGATTGGCCTGACAATCGCTTACGTCTTTTTCGACGCGCTGGTCAAGCCGATCGTTAATTTCGATGACCTCTGGCGCCAGGGATGTATCGCTAAGATCGTTTATACCACCAGCAAGGTTATCACGGACCAGACGCTTGAGCTGGCCGGCCCCCACCCTTACCTTGATCCTCTTGCTCAAGCCTGGGTCTACCTGGGGATCGGCGTGTGGAACGATGCCCTGGGCAAAGTGGTTTTTGCCCTCTGTTTTACCGGCCTGCTCTTTATCTTTTATTCAGGAGTCAGAAGGTACCGGAGCCGCTTCACAGCCCTGCTGTTCACTTATCTGCTGACCTCTTTCCCTCTGATCGTTTACCATGCCGGGACCGCTTACTCCGACTTGATGCAAACCTTCTACTACACCGCCGGCATCATCTATCTTTTCCATTGGTTTGAAACAAAAAACCATGCTGACTTGTTTGTTTCAGCTCTGTTATTGGGCATTGGCGTCTTCGTCAAGCAGTTGGGCATGCCTCTCTGGGCCATTGCTATTTTTGTTCTGGCCGTGTATATTTTCTTTGAGAACAAAAAACAGTTCTCTCCCGGCCTGTTGTTTTTCCTGATCTCCGGGCTGGTCTGCCTGCCCTGGCTGATCAACCGACAAAGCTTTATATCGAATTATATATTCATGCTCTGGGATAAACTCCATCCCCACGTCGGTGAACTGGCTGGAGCGCCAACCACCGCAGCGGTCAACGCTCCCTACGGCCCGCCGACCCTTTCCGGCATTCTCCAGCAAATGGGCCGGAGAATGTTCTTTTACGCCGACTGGCAGATACTCTGGTTCGTTTTATCGGTTTCGCTCGGCCTCCTCTGGCAGCAGGTCTGGCGGTCAAAATTAAAATATCTGTTGCTTATCATCCTGCTCAACTTGCTGATGATGATCTATGGTTTCACCGAACAGAACGCTTACAATTTCCTGGTGGATGGAACGCTAGTCCAGAGGATGATGATGTATCAGGTGCCGGTCGCGCTTTTCCTGGCCGCGCTCTGCCTGGGTCAGGAAAAAGAAAAATGCCTGTGACCCAAGTAGCTGATAATGACATTGATGAAAATCCAGCCGGCTTGCGCCACCGGCGGCATGATCCGGAAAAATTCCACGCAGACCGGCAGATACACCATATTTACCCCCATGCTGGCCCCATAAACGACATAAAAACGGAGATATTCCCTTAAATAATTCCCCTTGGTCTTAAAAACAAAGGCTTTATACCCCACATAGGCGTTGGTTATCGATAAAATGTTGCTTACAAGCAAAATCACTAGATAATGAACACGCGTTACGAACAGAAAATAGAGCGCAACAAAGACTGCATATCCAAAGATAGTATTCCAGACTCCCACTAATAAATAGCTTATTTTCTGCTGGTGCTTTTTATATAAACGCCTGATCATTCAGTATGCTCGATGTGTTTTTTTGTTATAATATTTTCTTCTGGTTATTTTCACTTCGACAAAAAGCCTGATAAATGAGACGACAACCTCAAAAAAGCTACTAATGGATACAGCACTGCTGCCGGATTCCCCGGTTTGCATATAACCGCCAACTTCATAGAAAGAACAACCCGAAAGCAGTAGCTTTGTCTTTATTTCAGCTGCAATACTAAAGCGATCGGATTGCAAATCCAGCTCCCTGACCTTCTGGGTCGGGAAAATGCATGGGCCGTTTATATACTGCACATAAACATTAAAAACAAAGGCATAGATCAAATTAAATAATGATGAAAGAAGATTTCTTAGCCTGCTTCTTTCTTCATTGTTTAAAAAGTAAGCCATGATCATCTCGGCCTTATTAGTATTTCTAAATAATTCTTTGATCAATTCCTTTGGCATATCATTATCGCCAGGAATACAAATAAATCTGTCGTATTTCAATATCTTCAACGCCTTCTTAATACACCCCCCAAGTCCCAGGTTAATCTTATTATGTATTGAACTAATAAAAGGCCATTCTTGCTCCAGTTCTTTAATAATATGGCTAGTTCCATCACTGCTCCCATCATCAACGATGATGATATCCAATTGTATTTCACCACATTCTTTGGCTGACTGGATAACATCGCAAACAGTATCCTTAAGCTTCTTTTCTTCATTTAAGGCGGGAATAATAATACTGATCATTCTTTATCCTTATTGACAGCCAGGCTCGGCAGCACACAGCCCAAATTAAAGACAACAACTGGATAAATAGGCAAAAGGATCCGGTTAAATACCCCACTGATCCCATAATTCAGATTAAAGGTGCACAAAAATACAAACAATAAATTCCCACAAAATAATAATATCGTAATAAACAAATAGATATTTTGCCCGGTTAGCTGCCTTCTGGGGAAGAACAAGAGAATTGCGGGAACAATTATCCAGAACACCCCCCAACTTCCTTCCAAAAACATCATATTATACATTTCTTTATGCAAATATAAGAGCCTGTCATAACTAAAACCAATCGCGACGCTTTGCAGATCCTGAAGACCATTGAGCGTAACAAATATTTGCCAGGGCAAGCCGATCAGCGCAAATAGCGATAAATACCACCCAACATAAGAAATCTTATTTCTTAATGATTCTTGACAGCTACGCCACAGATAAATAATTAATAATATCAGTCCTATCGCATAATGAATTTTACTGTCAACTTTAATCCAAGTGGTTAGCGTTATGGGAATTGCAAAATACCAAAAATAACTGTTTTGTTTTGTCTGCAGCCAGCGATAAAAATAAATAATCCCAACAGCAAAATAGGTGGTCCGAGTAAAATCAGCATAACCTATCGTTGCATGATAAATAAAGATCGGCGCGGAAGACAATAGGTAGGCGAAGGCTATCGCTCCCAATTCTCCTCTAATTGGCTTCAAACCATAATAAAATAGGGTGAGCAAGCAAAGTAATTCCAGCGGAAAAATAATTTTCGACCATTGGTCATTTACTTCTTCCATCCAAGAAAACAACCAATAGTGCATGATCGAGAGGCCTCTTGGATATCCGACTGGAGACTTTTTTAATTCCACTAATATTTTATCCGGCCGAAGTTTTTCAGCATAATAATAATTTTTTCCTGATTCCAACCAATTACCTGCAGCATCCCAGGCATATTCCGGCTTACTGCAGGTTTCAATAAACACGTAAGAGATTTTACAAAACAGAAGCGTCACTAATACTAACAGCAATGATATGGCCAAAAGATTTCTACGATTAATGAGCCTGCCCTTGTAATCATTTATGTAAGCGATGAGACCTAGCGAACTAATATCTTTTCTTAAAGTATCGATGTTTATTATTCTCTTATTTTTATCAAACAATATTTTTCCTGCCAATAATATTAAAACCAGTAAAGTTGCAATCATTGGCCGGTTAGTAATCGGCAACAGAAAAAGAAAAAACAATAAAAGAGCGATCATTCCCTGTCCAATGAGATAGCTCAAAGCGATACTTTCAATCAAAGGCAAATTCTTCTTAGAATCAAAAAAAGAAACGATCAAATGGCCAAACAACCAAGCAATGAACAAGCCAATAAATAATTTCAATATCATCATTGCATCTCCTGATCAATTAAAATAAACGCATCTTCATTAAAACGTTTAAAGAGAACCAGGTTTTTGGGGCGGTAAATAAGCCGGAGAGAGAGATCGGCATCATTTCTTTTCCCCTCCAGAATCATTTCACCAAGATCTTCCTTATTTATGTCGTCATTAACGCCGATCATTGCCGGGGCTTGATCTAGGTTTTTAATTTCTATATTAACTTTTTCATTTTTCTTGAAATTATTTCTTGATAAATATTTAAAGATGACTTCATCTCCTTTTTGTGACACATATTCGGCTTTGCCCCCGATAGTTTTTCTGTCTCCGCTAAGAAGCAATAATTCAATCTTAGGTTTACCAATCACTCCGCCTTTCATCCAAATACTGATCTGAAAAAGACTATTTGAGGAGTTTAACAATTTGATTTCTTGAAGCATTTTTCCCCCTGGCGCAATATTAAAATACCGACTTACTAAAAATCGATCGAGAAGGACTTCGTGGTTTTCTTTATTCTGTGGTTTATAATATATATAGAATGTTTTTATCTCCGCTTCTTTAATATGCTCGTAATAGCGCGGCCTTAGATTAGCAATAAACTGAACTGCTCGAAGATAATTGGATGGGATTCCAGGGATTTCTATAGGGACTTGATTATTAATTTGAGCATCAAGTGGGATATTTTTATCGCAAAATTTCATAAAATCAATAAACTCTTTATCGCCAACTACAAGCCCTCTCCTCTCTTGTATTGATTTATCCCAGTAAAGACTGATGTTCCTTGCGATTCCTTTCAAATAAACCACATTGTTTCTTAGATCTAGTATTGCCCAGGCCAAAAAGATTAATATTAGGCAAATGCCCATTGATACGGTTGCTATCATAGGTTTTGCTTTAAATATGTAAACACCGGCAAAGATAATCCCGCAAACAACTAAAATAAGCCAAAGAATAGGGACAAAAAGCGGGTTGAACGGTTGACCAATAAAAATGGGTGAAGCCATCGATAAACAAGTTCCCAGCAATGGATCATAATAACGGGTAAAATTGCTCCACCATGCCTTTATTTTTGTCCAGGGATTGGCGTGGATGAACCTTATCCCTTTTAGGGACATTTTTTTTGCATTAGTCGCAGGTATGACCAAGACCGCCTTAACCATCCCCTGCCAGGCGCCATGAGCAGACAAATCAAGATACCGCTTGTTTTTCTTGCCCGCCCCTCCCGTATCAAAATCATACCGGAAGTTGTAATCGAAATTTTTATTGAATGGCGAAATGAACAGCAAATGCCCCTGGTCATAAGCGATCGGCCAGGTCCCTTCTATATCGCAAACATCATAATAATCAGCATCGACATTCATTTGCGGGATAATCACATAAAGTTCTTGCCGGCCTTTAATCAATTCAAGCGCATCCCCGGTCAGGCGAGACTCGCTGCCAGCAGATAATTGCCACATCCCTTTATTTTCAACAAAATTAAACTTGATGCTCTCTTCGGGCAGGCACATCATGATCAATAGGGCGATCATAATGACAGCGCCTACCAGTCCAGTGATCGGCATAATCTTACTTCGCAAATCGACTTTTCTTACTGCAGCTTTTCTACTATTTTTATGTTTCATGCCACCATAAACACTTTAATCATTGCGCAAGTTATTCCCATTAGCCAAGAGCTTGAATTTTCTCACTATACGAAGTATTTTACGAAAAAACATTTCCGGGAGTACTTTCAGGAGTAGTCTTTTTATAAATTTATCAAACAGCCCAAAATACAAAAGCTTACCTGACAGGAAATCCCAATATTGCGGGTTATTTATAACGACATATAGAACTTCCCAAGGGTGAACCGAGAAAGCCGCTGTCTTTTGGAACATGGGTAAAACATCTTTATATGCAGGCTCTCGAGCTGCATTAATCACCTTTTCGATGACTCTGCGTTCCAAATTTGTTTTTTTGGCCATAGTAACGCCATATTGCGACTCATGTCTCCTAATGACAGTTAATATTTCTGGCACATAACAAATACCGTGCCGAAAACCTAGTACACTATAAGCGAACAGATCTGCCGCCCACTCTAATTCTTCCCTGTATCCTCCGACCTTTAGAAGCATTTTCCTATTCAAAATAGTGGTATGAATAGAAAATGGGGTAATGTGTTCTCGCCTGAAACGTTTATAAACTTCAATGGGAGGCAAATAAGCTGCCTCATTGCTTAAGTATTTTTTGTTATTTATGTATTGTTTTCCATCGTATACCGCGCAATCCGTGCAACACAACCCGGCTTGAGAGTATTGAGCCAGCAATTTCATTGATTTTTCGAAAAATCCGGGCAGGATCCAATCGTCTGACGCGCAGGGGAATACATAGTCGCCGGAAACGGCCTCAAATATACGCTTGCCGATCGCTATGGGGCCGATATTCCGTTCGTTCTGGATCAGACGTAAATTTGGGTATTTTTTCATGAATCCTTTGATGATGGAAACGCTGTCATCGGTCGAAGCATCGTCTATTACAACCACCTCGGTAGCCGGGTAAGACTGAGCAAAGATCGATTCAAGCATTTGCCCTATAAAATGCCCGTAATTATAATTTGGCATTATTACCGATAGCGTTTTTTTTGTCATATTGTGAAATCGATGATCGCCCGGCCAGTTTCTCCTTTTTCCAGTTGAGCGAAGGCATCATTTATCTGTCCGAGCGTGAAGCGATGGGTTAACATTTTCTCCAGTTCCAATTTTCCTGAAAGATAAAGATCAACATAAACCGGAATATCTCTCTCAGGATCAGTTCCCCCTCCCCAACTTCCAACTATCTGCTTGCCGCATATCAGCGCGAATGGATCGATCGAGATACGCTGGCCATGGGACAGGTTCCCGATAATTACCGCCCTACCACCGTTATCCCTGACGACCATAAAGGCTTTCTCCATCGTATCCACTAATCCCGCGGATTCAATGGCATGATCAACCCCTTTTCCGCCGGTCATTTCCTTGACCGTTGGTACAACATCAACTTTGCTCGCATTGATGGTATGCGTTGCACCCAATTCCCTGGCTTTAGCCAGCTTTTCATCTTTAACATCGATCGCGATGATAATTGACGCTTTCTGGATAGCGGCGGCATTGATTGCGCTAAGGCCTATCCCGCCCGCGCCAAAAACAGCTACCGAATCTCCCTCACTCACTTTCGCGTTATTCATGACCGCGCCCATGCCGGTCGCCACCGCGCAGCCCAACAATGCGGCCATCTCCAGCGGCATCTCTTTCTTTATCCGCGTAACGCGGTTCTCGGCAGTAACAGTATATTCGCTGAAAGTGCTTAATTGCCCGGAATTTATTCGCATTTTTCCCGCATAATATTCCGGCGGAGAAGCATTGATCCCCTTCCCTTTTATCCATGATAGGACAACATGATCACCTTTTTTCACTTTGCTAACTCCAGCACCTATCGCCTCAATTATGCCAGCCCCTTCATGCCCTAAAGTATGCGGCAGGAACTTGTCCGGCCCCTTTTTCCCTTTGATCTCATTCAGCTGGGAATGGCAAATACCGCTGGCAGCAACTTTCACCAATACCTGCCCTTCTTTCAGCTCAGGAATGGTCAACTCTTCAATGCGCAGGGGCTTGTTCAGTTCAAATAGGACCGCCGCTTTCATTTTAAGCATTTCAAAGACGACTCCTTTTGTTCATGATATTTTCTGATCGCTTCTTTCATTACCGATGGGATATCTATACTATCAAGCTCTTCATATCTAAATGCCTGAACATCCACACCTTCGTTAAGCTTGTGCCGGGACCACACATCCTCAACTTCAGCGGCAAAAAGCCAGGTCCGGACCACTTCCTTTTCAAATGGAGCGAAATAATCTATCGGCCAAAGCTCAATGAATTTGGCAGGAGAGATCTCAAGTTCCTCTGATAATTCACGCTTCATTGCCTGCAATGGCGTTTCCCCGTCATTTACCCTGCCGCCAAAAAGGGACCATTGTCCCGGGGCAGAGATCGTCGGAATATGATTCCTCAATTGAAGTAAGTATTTCCCCGACAACGTAAGGATGGCATGGGAGGTCTGAAACTTCGGCGTTTTCAATCGGCTATGAACCACCAATAATCCCCCGTATATCCGACCTCATCAAAAAGTTTCTTCCAATCATCCACCTGCATCATCGATTCAGCCGTTAACACCCATTTAAACAAGTTCTCTTTCTCCTGATCATTGCGCCAGGCATCGACCGTAATATAGCTGTGCCCCCGGGATACGCGCCCGATCTCTTTTAAAGCGGTTTTTAGCCTCTCCGGCGGCAGGTTATGAATAGAATTAATGGAAATGACCAGATCAAAGCTTTTGTCTGGATAAGGAAGTTTTTCTGCGCTGGCGATCTTTAAAAATGGCTTCATGTCAGGCATCGCGTTCTCGATCGCGTATTCACTTACGTCGATCCCGGCGACAGTGCTTCCCGGCATCAGCTCCTTAAAATCATGCAGCATAAAGCCCTTACCGCAGCCGATATCCAGGATGGCGGCATTGTCAGGCAGGTGATAATGATCTTTAAATCTAGCTACAACCGACTTCCAGCGTCCGTCATATTTATAACCGCCGTAACCATACTTCCTTTCTCCGTCAAAGAATTGCTGGCCGAATTGCTTTGCGATCCGGATAACTTCGGGGGACTTTTCCGCCATTCTTTTATCATAATCCCGCTTTATCTTTGGGTAAGTGCCGAGCAAATTTACTTCTTTTCCCAATTTCAACCCTCCATCATATTGGTCCTAATTCATCCTAAAGGCTTTACGATCATATTACTTAGAAATTCTTTACGGTCCATAAATGGAGCCATATCTTCCAATGGCCTCGCCTGCCCTGTTCCGTCAGACCGCTTGTCAAACCCTACCCGAGGGATCAGCTGCTGATCGGGAGAGATCATGATCTCGCATAATGCGGGACCTGACGTATTCAATACCGACCTTATCTTCTTGAACAGCTCTTTATTATTACTGACCCTGACGGCCCTTATTTTATATGCCTGGGCAATCTTTATAAAATCAGGCAGGCTCATGCCACCTGTGCTGTGGGAACCGATATATCTTCCGCGAAGAAATTCATTTTGAGTATGCCGAATGGCAAGATATCCGCTGTTATTAAAAACAAATATTTTTATCGGCAGCTTATGATGAAAGATCGTTTGCAGCTCTTGGATATTCAACTGTATGCTCCCATCGCCAGTCATGCAAATAGTTCTTTTTCGGCCGTTGGCAAAACAGGCGCCTATGCTCTCCGGCAGACCTGTGCCCATGGCAGCGATGCCCCCGGAAACGATCAACCGCTGGCCTTGTTTTATCTTAGTGCCCTGAAAAGACATATAGAGTGCGGTCCCTCCGCCATCAACGACAACCACGTCATTTTTATCAAGCTGGTCGGACAATAGGTCCACAAACACATATGGGTTGACATATTTTTTCTGCTTTTCCCATGCTTTTGGCACTGCATTATACGATTTATATTTCAGGCATTTTTGCCTCCACCAAGACAGCTCCGGCTGCTTTGTCTTTTCTAGTCCTTTTAGCAGCTCCTGCAGGAATATTTTTACATCAGCAGCGATCGGCAGATCAATATTGCTCCTGATAAAATCCAGTTCCACTGGATCAATATCAACGACTATCTTCTTTGCTTCCCTTGCAAATGTATTGATATTTGCCCCGATCAAAGGAAGACTTAAATGAGAGCCTAAAGCCAAAAGGCAATCGCAATTTTGCATAGCCAGATTGCCCCCTCTTTGGCCAGCCACGCCAATCCGGCCGGCATAAAGGGGATCAGCCGTCGGCAATAGATCGCTGGCGTTCCAGCTTGAAACATAAGGTATTTTGTATTTTCGGATCAAATCTCTAAATTCTTCCACCGCATTACCCAGCCTTATCCCATAACCAGCTAAGATCAATGGTCTTTTTGCTTTAGTAAGAACCTCGACACATTGTTTAAGCCGTTTTTTATCTATTGATTCCTCTTTCGTTTTCTCCGGCATGTAACCTTTCAACTTATCTGGTTCGATCTCAGACCATTGAATGTTCAAGGGAATATCTATCCAAACCGGACCGGGACGGCCGGATCTTGCGATATGAACAGCTTTCTGTAAGTGATATTTAATGCTTTTTGCGTCCTCGATCATCACCGCATACTTAGTTATTGGAGTTACCAAGGAAACAATGTCAAATTCCTGACTGCCCAGTTGCCTGATCTGCTTGCCTCTCGAGGTCTGTTCGATCCTTGCCTGCCCGGAGATAAAAACACAAGGCACGGAATCCATCCAGGCCGCCAGTACTCCGGTAATGGCATTCGTTCCACCCGGGCCTGTTGTCACCATAGCAACACCTATGTCATTTCGTATCCTGGCATAGGCCTCTGCCGCCAATGCTGCCGCCTGCTCATGATGGGTAAAGATCGGTTTGATCTTTGAGTGTTTATCCAAAGAATCAAAGAGGTGTACGACCGCCCCACCGGTCAAGCCAAAAACCTGTCTGATTCCTTCATTTGCCAAGTAATCCGCGACATAATCTGATAATTTCATCATCTCTCCTTAACCACTCATTTGTTTTCTAGAATCTTCCGCATTTTTTCAATCCCATTTTGTATATTTTTGCTTGAAGTTGCATAGCATAATCTAATGTAACCCTCACCATGTTCTCCAAAATAATTCCCTGGACAGACAGCGACCCCAGCTGTTTCTAGCATTTTATTCGCAAATTGCTCACTTGTAAGACCTGTCCCTTTTATGTTTGGAAAAGCATAAAACGCTCCTTTGGGCTTGATGCAATGTACTCCAGGGAGCGAATTCAATCCCTCCAACATCAAATCTCTTCGCTTTCTTAGTTTTTCTACCATATCATCAATTGGTTTTTGGCTTCCTGTTAGAGCACTTATTGCCGCTTCTTGTATAAAATGAGAAACACACGAAGTTGTGGTTTCCAGCAATAACCCCATTTTGGCGATTAGATCTTCTGGCCCCGTAACTGCGCCGATGCGCCAGCCGGTCATTGCATACGACTTGCTGAAGGAATGAACAACAATGGTTCTTATTTTACATTCGTCATATTTACTTGGCGAAGAAAAATGAGTTTCTGCATCTTTATATATCATTCTGGCGTAAACCTCATCGCTCACCAAATAAAGATCATATTTATCTGCGATCTCATACATCCTCTTTATCTCTTCTTCTGTCATCACTGACCCGGTAGGATTATGGGGAGAATTAATAATGATCATTCTGGTTTTGTCAGTAATCGCCTTCTCAACATCATCAGGGTTTAATCGAAATTGATTTTCTTCGTAAAGAGGGATCTTTACTGGTTTCACGCCAAGAAATTGGATAATTGAATTATAAGAAACAAATGCGGGGTCGCTAATAATTACTTCCTCACCGGGATTTACCGCGCAGGCGACAGCATAGAATATTTGCACATTAGCGCCGGGCGTGACAAGTATTTGATTTATACTAGGCTTAAACCCTCTTGACCTTTTAGTAACTTCAGCTGCGACTTCTCGATATTCCGGAAGACCGGATGACGTTGTGTAGTGAGTATGTCCTTGCCTTAAAGAATCATAAACAGCGTCAACAACATTTTTAGGCGTACCGAAATCAGGATCCCCTATTTCAAAATGGATAATTTCCTTTCCCTGCTCTTCAAGCTCTTTTGTTTTAGCAAGAATTTGAAACATTTTCTGACCTTCAAGTATCATTGCTTTGTCAGACAATCTTCTCATGTGTTTTTCACCTCGTTCTCAAATCAACGTCCCATCTCATAAAATATAAGTATCATTATTTTAACTACTATTTCAGATTAATTAACCCCTACTCCAACAGCAAATAAATAATGCGCCATCGGACCATATCCGGTATGTACAATTTCATCATTCATCGAAAAAACAAAAACATTCTTATAATAATCACCCATTAATTTCCTCAATGTTTTATGGGTTTTTAAATTTATGTGTTGAATCGCGCTTCTTGGGGTAGCGTAACGATTTGCATCTTTATTGGGAGTCCCAATAATACAAACCCCGTCTTTTTTTAAACACTTGCATATGTTTTTCATAAATGGTCTTTCAAGCTGAGGATCCAGGTGTTCAATCACATCGATAGAGAATGCGGCATCAAATTTCTTTTTGGGAACCGTTTTGCTAATATCAATTTTCTGAAACTCAATATTTTTTATCTTCTTTAATCTTTGTCGGTTGCCGCTGATCAATCTATTATCAACGTCGATACCCAAAACATTCTTAGCACTCTGTGCGATTATTGGAATTCCAAATCCATCGCCACAACCAATTTCCAATATCGACTCTTTACCTTCCATCATTTTTGCGCAAAACTTATATCTAGCTAGGACAAAACACATGTGTTTTGGATCGTGCAGCAAGCTATATGATGTCCAAGGCCCTAATGATATTTGCTCGGTATCAAATTGATAAGAACTCGCGATCTCGAACGCTTTTTTTTGGGATAATTTTTTCATGATTCAGCCCTTCCCCTCCTTTACCAGGAAATCATTGCGATACCTTCTCAGCTTGTACATGTTCATGTCCGACCTTAATTCTTTGGCGAGAACCTTACTCAGCGCTCCTTTCCATTTATCGTTCACGACCGAAAAATTCCTTCCGCTCGCCACTCCTTTCCCTTGTTCACACAGCCATTTGATGCAGCCGTAGATGTCGTCCATGCTCGTTCCCTTTCCGCTCTTCAGGAATTCCAGGATTTTATCGCGCCTTTCGTCTGACCTTTCGACATTGGCCAACACCAGTTCGTGGGTTTTTGTTCTCGTCCAGCCGGGCCCTACGATAAAGATGTTCAGGTCCTCGTTCTCGGCATCCAGGAACTCGCACATTTTGATCAACATTATCTTGGATGCGGTATAAGCCGAGAAGTTTATGACCGCGTTGTTCACACCTCCGCCCGCGAAGAATACCACATCGACAGTTTTTCTGTCTTTATTGCGGAAAGGATGCAATTGATGCAGGACCCTTAACTGTTCTATGACATTTATGTGGACCGAATCGCTCCATTCATCAAAATCGCAATTAAAAAAAGCTTGTGCTGGAAGCGGGTCGCACGGGCACGAAATAAAAACATCCCATTTCAAATTAAGCCCAGAAAATATTTTAATGAATGCCGATATACTATCAATATCACTTAAATCGCATGGGAATAAACGAATATCCGGGATGCCTTTTAATTCATTTAAAAGCTTTTTGGAACGATAAGTGCCAATGATACCATACCCGTCTCGCGCATATCTTTTTGCCAATGCGATTCCTATATCGCTAGTTATGGAAATAATAACAGCAATCTTTTTTTTGGCCATTTTCCCTTTTCTCATTAAATTCCTCTTTATTCCTTATGTATATATTCTAATGGTTCTTTTTTGATAGATTCCCAGAATTTCTCGATCCAATCAACAACCCCCGCCAATCCCTCTTCCATCGAGATAATCGGTTTCCAGCCAAATTCCCGGCGGGCCTTGCTCGAATCAATAACATACGCTTTATCCTGGCCAAGGCGTTCGGTCACCGCCTTGGTCGCCTTATTGAAATCAACACCCATTTTATTGCAGATGATGTGAACAACATCCTTGACCGCGATACCCTGATCGGGCGAAAGATGATAAACCCCACCTGGTTTGCCCTTTTCCATGGCGGCAAGCTCTCCACGGGAGATATCCCGGATATGGATATAGGATTTAACCGCCTCACCGCCACCGTGCAGTTCAATCATCTTCCCGGACTTGATGTAAATCACCGACCGAGGAATGATCTTAAACAACTGCTGGTGTGCCCCGTAGACGTTGGTGGAGCGGATCATCACCAGCGGGAAATTAAAATTCTTAACATAAGTCAAAAGCGACATATCGCCAGCCGCTTTTGAAGCGGCATACGGAGTACTGGGATTGAACGGGGCATCCTCTTTCACAACTCCCTCACAGGTGCCGTAAACTTCAGGCGAAGAGATATGGACATAACGCTTAAGCCACTTTCGTTTGTTGAGAGCATCTGCCAGCTCTGTGATCGCTACCGTGTTGGTCTGGAACCATTGACCGGGATTTTCCCAGCTCGGGGCGACTTCACTTTGCGCTGCAAAATTGATGACATATCCCGGCTCCACTTCATCCAGCAACGAAATGATCTTATCCATATTCTTGTTCAGGTCAAGCCGATAAAATTTAAAGTTTGGACTTTTCTTAGCTTTATAAGGCAGGAAAAGCGCGCTTTTTTCGAGCGACCGGCTGATGCCGATGACTTTTTTGGCCGGATCCTCCAGTAACAGGTCAATAAAATCGCTGCCGGAAAAAGAGTTGCTGCCGATAACTAAATATTTTTCGCCACCGCTCATCTTTTTACCTCATTTATACAGGCCTTGACAATATCATCAGCAGTTGGATAATACGCTTTCTCCATCAATACTCCCGTCGGCACCGGAGAGAACGGCACGGTCAGCCGTTTTACGGGGGCTTTCAGCTTACCAAAAAGCCGTTCATTCACTAACGAGCTGATCTCCGCACTGATCCCGCATTTATCCCAAGAGATATCGGCTATAAGCAATCGTCCGGTCTTGCGGACAGAGTTAATTATCGTTCTCTCGTCGAGCGGGCTGGCGGAAACCAGGTCGATCACTTCCGCGGATATTCCCTGATCAGCTAATTTGCAAGCGGCCCCAACCGCTTCCGGGACCAGGAATGAAGTTGCAACGATAGTGATATCCTTGCCTTTGATTATGGTTTTCGCTTGCCCAAAAGGAATAAGATAGGGTTCTTCCGGCACATCTTCTTCCAGTGAATAAAGCGGCCTTCCTTCAAAAATAATGGCCGGATCATCGGCAAAGATACTGTTCAGCAATAATCCTTTTGCATCGTAAGGTGAAGCTGGCATGACCACTCTGACTCCCGGAAAATGCGAGAATAAACTGTGCAGGCTCTGCGAATGCTGCGGCCCCTGCCCCCAACCCTTGCCGATGATCAAACGGATCGTCACCGGCACTTTGACTTTCCCGCCAAACATAAAATGATATTTAGAGGCATGATTGATCAGCTGGTCAAGCGCCAGGAAAACAAAATCAACTCTCTGTAGTATTAACATGGGCCGCAAACCGTTAAGCGCCGCGCCGACACAGATCCCAGCGATCGCGTTCTCCGATAGAGGCATTTCCACTACCCTGGCCGGGCCATACTTATCAAACAGGCCTTCAACGCTCCCAAAAATGTGCCCGCGATCGCGTGTCCCCTGACCGATAACCATGACCGATCGATCCAGTGCCATCGCCTGGTCGGTCGCTTCGCTGATCGCGTGAGCATAAGTCAGTTTTCGGCTATTAGAACGGGTTGACAAGTTTTGATTGCTCCCTGTGCTTAAATTCCTTATTCTTTACCCCGCCGGCTGCTCCTTTTGGTAATCCTGAAAGCAGACCGGAAGCGTAAACCTTGCCTGCAAAATCCATGTCCGCTGCCAAATCGGACTTAGACGCTTTTTCAAAGGCAGATTCGATCTCCCTATTTATTTTTACCCTCATTTGCTTCAGTTCCCTGTCGCCAACCTCTCTTTTAGCTTTCATTTCCCTGACCAGAGCAGCGATCGGGCATGACAGTGCGGCTTCCGCATCTGGGTCAGTGAACCAGTATTCGGACGGCCCCTCGTAATCGTGGCCGACATGGGTCGCCCAGCGTTCAACTTCAATCTCCACCAGGGAAGGGCCCTGCCCTTTTCGCGCGGAAGCGATCGTGCCGGCCGCGATACCGTATAACTTTTCCAGCTGGCTGTCTTTAACGTGGAAACCGGGCAGTCCCATATTACTGAAACGATCAAAAAGCTGCGCTTTTTTCGTGCGCAGCTCGATCGGCGTCGTTACCGCCAGCCGGTTATTCTCGCAAACGTAGACGATCGGCAGGTCATAAAGGAGGGCAAAGTTGACACTTTCGTGAACCGCTCCCTCTTCCACCGCCCCATCACCAAAAAAGCAGATCACTATGTTGTTTTGCCTATTATATTTGAAGGAATATGCCGCCCCGGTTGCGATCGGCACTCCAGCACCGACGATCGCTGATGTCCCATAGAAATTGTTCTCAATATCAAGAATATGCATGGAACCGCCGTAGCCGTTGGCACACCCTTTTTTCGAGCCAAGGATTTCGGCAAAAAGCGCCAGGAGATCACCGCCCTTGGCCAAATAATGGCCGTGCGAGCGGTAGGTCCCAACAAATATATCTTCTTTTTTCGCCAGCTGGCCAAAGACCGCCGGAGCGGCTTCCTGCCCAAGGCAAAGGTGCGTCGGACAGCGCATTTTCTGCTCCGGATAGCGTTTGGCAATGTACTGCTCGACCAGACGTATCCTGACCATTTCGTAAAGTATTTTTGCCCGTTCAGCTTTTTTCATGTTATTTTAAATGGATCGCCTGCATGGTCTTGATATTGTAATACCGCTTATCCTCCATTGGATTGGGGATCTTACCGGCCTTATAGGCCACGCAGAGGTCCTTGACTGCCTGCTCGACCGACCGCTTGGCCTCGAATCCGAGTTCCCGCTTGATCTTGGCCGAAGAGACATGATAAGAACGATTGTCATCAGTAGGCGTCGTAATGACTTCCAGTTTGTCATTCCCCATCTCTTTGGACACGACCTTTTTCACAACGCCGGCGATCTCCTTCATTTTCATGTTGTCATAGCCGGCGTTGAATATCTTGCCGTCGATCTTGGCATCAGGATATTCCAGCGTTTTAACATAAAGATCGGTCATATCCTCAATGTGGATGTTCGGCCGCTTCTGCTCGCCTCCAAAAACATTGATCTGGCCTTTATTGACGGCGTGATTGGTCAAGATATTGACCGACAGGTCCAGGCGAAGTCTCGGCGAATAGCCGCAAACCGTTGCGGGCCGAAGCACTAACACGACAAAACCCGGAGCGCCTTGCTGTAAAATATATTTTTCAGCCAGGGCCTTATATTTTGAATAATCGGTTAAGGGCGCAAGCGGCAGATCTTCCGTAACATTTTCTTCCTCTTTGACGCCATAAACGCTGGAACTTGAGGCATAAACAAATCTTTTGACTCCGACCTTTTTAGCAATGTCAACTAATTGAACGGTGGCGTCATAATTAATCGATTTGCCAAGGTCAGGGTTTAATTCATAACTCGGGTCATTAGAGATACAAGCAAGATGGATCACCGCATCAACCCCGGAAAGCTCCTTTTCAAGTAAAGCTTTGTTCCTTATATCCCCCTTGATCTGCTTAAGGTTGGGATTGTCCTTTACTGAATCAAGCACATCTGCACCATAAATAAAAAGATCAATAACTTTAACCTTATAGCCTTTGGCTAAAAGTTTAGGCACCAGCACCGCGCCAATATAACCGGCGCCGCCGGTCACTAAAACATTCCGCAACATTATTTAGCCCCCGCTTTCTTATCTGCCATGATCATGTCCAACATATAATGACCGATCGTGTCATGGATGATCTCCACCTGGCTGTAAGCTTTTGACGGGACATAAAAATTGATCTCCCCCATGCCGGAGAGCGGATTATCGGCCGAAAAACCGGAAAGCGTCACCACATGGCAATCCTTCTTCGTGGCCGCCGCTGCTCCATTGAGGATATTCTGTGATTTGCCGGAACTGCTGATCGCGATCAGGATATCACCCGCATCAGCAAACATCTCGATCGGCTTCTCAAATACATGCTCATAACCATAATCGTTACTGACGCAGGTCAGGAGCGCGGCGTCATTAAAGGCCGTGGCTTTGATCGCGCCGTTCTTCCAGTAATCGATCGCCATGTGGCTGGCGATCGCAGAGCTTCCGCCATTGCCAATAAAGATCAATTTATTGCCTTTTGTATGCTGCCGTAAGATTAGTTCGATCACCTTTTCAACCGCCTCGCTAAAATCGATCGCCTTGCCGGCCTTATCTTTGACCGCTATCCTTTTAACAAATTGGCTCAATTCATCATAATATTTCATGATTGACATAAATACTCCTTTAATTGCAGGTTCCTTGAATCCTTCTTCTATTTTAACAGCCTGGTAATATATTTCATCAGATCGACAACATCGACCGGATTCCGGTTGCAGACAATTTGAACTGCCAAAGCGCCAACAGCGTTGCCAATAAAGGAAGTTAAATCCTGCGGAACACCCAAAGCCATCAAGGGCGCGGTATAAGCAAAAAATGCGTCCCCGGCCCCGACCACATCAACAATCTGCGAAGCGAAAGCCGGCGTCGCGTGAAACCCCGTCTTTTTATCAAGGTCTAAAGACCCCTGGTGCCCGCGGGTGATCATTAAATTGCTGCAGTTGAGCTTTTGCAGCATTTCCCCGATGATACCTTTCAGTTCGCCGTGCTTATCATGGGCGGCCAACCTGATCTCCGGTTCATCGACCGAAATATAATCGGCCTGTGGATATTTGGTTGCCAGGTTAAAGCCGGTATTGGCGCTGTTGGTCTGGACGTTGACTGCCAGATATTTCGCTTTATTAATGATCAGCTCGATCAAACGCCTGTTCAAGAACCCGTGGCCAAAATCAGAAATAATGACCAGGTCGTGGTCGGCAATGATGCCGGCCAAGTAATCGTGGACCTGCGTTTCCAGATCACTCTCAATTGGAATATCATTCATATAGCAAATCTCAAATAACTTCCGCCCGGTCACGTTGTTGACAAAGCGGCGCTTGATCGTGGTGGGTGCGTCATCGCGATAAAAGAATTGCGGCTTAACATTCAGCTGGAAGTGTCCCCGGATAAAATCCTCGTGCGCCTCTTGTTTGCCAAGGATCGTGACTAAATCGACCTCGCCACATACCCCGGCGGCATTATTAGCGGTCGCAAACACCCCGCCCGCAAAGGATTCTTCAGACAGATATTTGCTCACTACCAGATGTTCTTTCAATGACTTCCCCATCGATTCGCAAGAATGATACTGGTCAATGATCGCGTCGCCGATCACCAGCGCCCTTAATTTCCTCGCCGTTTTGAAATAATCGGTGATCGCATCAATAGGATATTTATCGGCGATGTTTTTTAAATACTGTCTGGTTTCCGGCGAGTAAACATCCAGATACTCATTGATAAGTTTGGAAGAACTGTAGGTAATGTCATAGGTAAACGCCAGTCTTCCTCCAATTGCTTTGACCGCTTCTTCCTCATCGTAGATCTTGCCGGTAACATCCTTATCTTTCTTTTCATATTCCTGCCCTTTAACGTATACATCTGGTTTGATAGCATTTATAGCATTAACAGCAGTTGGGTTATAATCAATGGAAACATAGTCGACATTGCCCAGCGCCGCTAAGGTTTCCGCCCTGAGGTGCTCATTAAATATCGGCCTGCCGGGTCCTCGCCTTACATATTTATCAGCGGTTATAGTAACGATCAGGACGTCCCCCTCTTTTTTCGCCGCCGCCAGATGCCTGATATGCCCGGGATGGACTAGATCAAAAACGCCATGGCAATGAACCACCTTCTTGTTTTGTTTTCTCAGGTCAGCGACGATCTCTTTCAATTCATCAATCGTTTTTATTTTACTGTAAATATTATCCATAATTTCCCCCTATTTAGACAGATAGGCAAACCAATCCTTGGTTGCCTCCTTGATTGTTTCCGGCGTCCAGACCGGGGCCTCACTCCAGTAGTCGATATTGTCTAATATAATTTTGACTCCTGCTTCAAAGCTTACTTTTGGCTGCCAGCCAAGCTGTTGCTTGATCTTGGCAATATCAGCGAAAGTACATTCCGGTTCGCCGGGACGCTTTGGGATATAAGTCACTTCTCCTCCCAGCAACTTAACCAGTGTATTAACACTATAAGTGTTTCCGCTGCCCACATTAAATATTCTACCCGTCACGTCCGACCCGGCGGCGGCGAGAAAAGCTGATACCACATCGGTCACAAAAGTAAAATCACGTGTTTGATTGCCATCGCCGACGACCGTAAACGGCTTATCAGCCAGCTTTTGCGCCAAGAAAACCCCAAAAACCGCGCCGTAAGTTCCGGAAGTTCGTGATCTAGGGCCATAAACATTAAATAAACGTAAAGAAATGACCGGTAGCTTATAAATTTTCCCCCAATGCAAAGCGATCTGCTCTCCAAGATATTTGGTTAGAGCGTATGGATATTCGGGTCTTATTTCCGCGGTTTCTGGGGTGGGATAATTATCAGGAATTCCATAACAGGAAGAAGAAGCGGTATATAGGAATTTCCTTAGATTTGGGCATGCTTCACGAACAACCTCCATAATATTCATTGTTCCGTCAATATTTGACTGATGATATTCGGTTGGATCCACGATCGAAGGAACGATGTCCGCCAAGGCCGCCAGGTGAAAAACATAATCGGCCCCTTCGAAATATTCTTTGATCTTTGCCCTATCATTTATGTTAGAAATAACCAACTTAAAATTAGGATTAGAATTAAACTCCTTAACATTCTGTTCTCTTCCGGTAGCTAGATTATCTATTGCCACAACCTCAAAGCCTTTTTGCAGTAGAGCTTCGCAAAGATGGCTTCCGATAAAACCTGCTCCACCGGTCACAACTGCTTTTTTCTGTGTGTTTTTTTGCTCGATCATTTTTTTATTATCTCCCTGACGAATCCGGCAATAAAATCATATTCAAGATAGATCAGCAGCACACCGGCAACCGCAAAAAACATAATATTACTTATAAGTAATTGCACTATCGGGCGCTGGCCGGAAAACAAAGAATAGGCCAAAAAGAAAGCGACAGAAGATAACAATGAAATAGTCAGCGGTTTGATCAAATATTTTATAACACTCAAACGAAATAATTTTCGCGAATAGTAGAAAGAAAATACGCCGGCAACCACCTGAGCGATTATTGTCGCGACCGCTGCTCCGATATAACTGAACTTCGGGATCAAGATAATGTTTAATACAATATTCGCCAATGCACCGGCGGCCACTGAAACCAGAAATTGGCTAAAAAGCCCGGCTGGAATCAAGACCAGGCTGCCATAAGTATTGCTGATCGCCAGCGGGATCAATGCCCAGATCAAATACCTTAAGGCTGTAATCGCCCTGCTGTATTCACTGCCGAAAAATATTTTAATGATCAACGGGGCCGAAAAACAGACCAGGACAGTGATCGGCACAGTTAATAATATGGTCAAGCGCATGAATTTTTCCAGAAAGACCTTGGTTCCGGCAGTATCTTCATTTATCCGCTTACAAACTACCGGCAAGACCGTTGCCAGCCAAAGGGAGAAAACACCGGCAAAGATATAAAACATACGATAGGCGGCATTATAGATTCCGACAATCGCCGGTTGAGCCATTAGACCCAACATGATCGTGTCAAGATTGTCATATATTTGCAGAAAGATGGTCGAGACACCTAAAGGGACCGCCAGCAAAAATGCCTTGGGCCAGCTGCTGGGAGAGATCTTTTTTATGTCGAAAGTAAAGAACTTTTTGAATAAAATAACAAGAAAAATCAAAGCGATCGCTAAACCAAAAACCAATTGGATTATTGGGACATTGATCATGTCAGCAGGCTGTTTAACGAACAGAATAATAAAAACAAATGTTAAAGCCGAAAAAAGCAGCTTGGTAGCCGCCACATACTCCATTTTTTCCAGCCCCTGAAAGACCCAATCGGCGTTCAGTGCGCGATAAAACACGGCCAGGAATGTTACCATGAACAGCAGGCGGATCGTCGTATTGATCGGAAGTATGATAAGGATAAAGATACTCAAACAAGCGGTCGCCAGAGCGCTGAGCAAACGAAGGGAAAAAATATTGATCGAGATCGTCCCTGCCTGGGACCGCTCCCGGGCGATCTCCCGAGTGCCAAAAGTGGACAAGCCCGAATCGACGATGATGACCAGGTAGAGTAAAAACGCCTGGGCAAATTGGAGCAAGCCAAAGGCCGCCGCGCCCAGCACCCGCGCGATATAAACTATGGCAAAGAAATTGATCAGGCCACTGGCAACATTCCCCGCCAGCAGCCAAGAGAAATTTTTAGCGATCCTTTTGGTGACGCTTTGTTCCATGATCTTTACCCATTCCCCTTTTTACGGGCGACCAGCTCAATATTAGTGCAAAACCAATTAATAATCGGCAAAGCAGTTAAGATGGGATCGATCTTTTCCCACAGGGGATCAAAGCGGTGATAAAAACATCTGATCATCTCAGGAAAGCCCTTCAGGTTGTAAGGCAAAAAACCCATATAACCACTATATAAGATATCATAGCCGTCTTGTTCCAGCATACCCTTGATTTCACGGCGGGCATATTTAACCGGATGGTCGCCGCGGCCCAGGCGATCGGAGATATACTCAATATAGGAATATTTGTTGGGGAGCATAGAAACGAACAAATAACCGTTCTTTTTTATGGTCCGGCTGACCTCCTTGAGCGATGCAGCCGGGTCGGCAACATGCTCCAGCACCCCCGAAGAGAGCACCGCGTCAAAAGAAGCATCGGGGAAAGGCAATTTGCACTGGTCTTCGGCCAGGACCAGCGGCTGCCCGATGCGAGCCAGAAAATTGCGGCCGCCCTGGTCAATATCATAACTGACGACATCAAACCCGCGGTTCTTCAAAAGATATGACATTTGCCCCAGACCACAGCCCCAATCCAATATCCGGCCATGCGACAGGTAATGCTTGATCCGATCGGCGCTTTTAATATAACGCTTGATCCCCAGGTCTGAAGCCAGGTGCGGGTTCAAGTCCGAGTTTTCATGCGAAAGCAATTCTTTTAGATCAGACAGTTCGTCTCGCATCACAACTCCACTCCCCAATAGGATTCGCCCAGCCTGGCCGCGACATCGATCACTCGAAAACCATTGGCCCGCAGAGGATTCCGGCCTTTTAAGACCAGAGCATTTTTATCCTTGACCTCGGCTATGTTTGATACCCTCTCATATTCAAAGCCCTTGAGAGCCAGCTCGATGATATCCGCCAGATCATCGTTCCCAAGAATAAGAAATTTCTTCTGCCCTCGATTGTACTCTTCCAGAACAATCTTGGCGATTTCTTCACGTACCAGTTTAACCAGATTTACGGTTTTAAGCACATAATTATAAGTTTTCCGTGTCTTTTCGGTAAAGCCTTTAGGGGTGATTATATATTCGATTTTCCTGGGGTTCAAATTCCTGGTCTTAACCATGCCGCGCTTCATCAGGCGCTTTATGATAATATTCACCGCCCCCAGAGACAGCTTGGTTCGTCTGGAAATCTCTCTCTGTGTAAGCCGCGTTTCTCTTGAGATTTCTTCGATAACTTTTAATTCTTTCTCATTAACCATAATGTTCAGCTATCGTTCAATACGTGAACATTATAACAATTACACGCAAATCTGTCAAGGCCTTTTTAGTGCAAGTTTTTGGCTTAAAAACTCGATAAATATAGTAGAATGGCACAGCCGATTATAGCACCATTAATACCGAATATGAGCTTGCAGGGAGAAGCCGTGGCCGGCTCCTCTGCCCTCATTTTTACAGCCACCGACCGCAAGATCATAGAAGAAAGGACCGGCGAAGTTAACGACCGCAAGCGTTCATTCCTTGACGTTTTTGCTCAAAGGCCGTTGACCCCCGAAGTTGAGAACGAAGAAACCACGGTTAAAGAAGGGATCGATGTAAAAGAGCTTGAAGGGCGTTACCGTGATCATCGTCAAATGCTAAAGCACTCCACCGTGAACATTCCACGAGAGCATGTAGAGATCTCGGGTAAACTGCCTGATGAATTTATCACGTCACCCTCAGTTTCGATTGAACCCGGAGTTCAAGCCACGGTAACGGAAGAAGATAAGAAAGTTAAAGAGAAAACCATCGCCATTGCCAAAGAATTAAAACTCAACGCCTCGGAGCTTTTCGATAAATTTGATCTAGAACAAAGAGAACTTTTTGGCCTGGTCAGCCGCATTAAAGAGCACCATCTAAAAAGACTTCTTTCCGAAACGCAGGAAGAGTTTAAAACTTATACTGATGAAATTAGGAAAGAAACGCTTTCTATCG
>Ga0315289_10003451_pt1 | contig 23941 bp, 18 predicted proteins | sample YL17G11_40_MG_FD_203452 | JGI IMG/M metagenome (GOLD analysis project Ga0315289, IMG submission 203452) | Sediment microbial communities from Yellowstone Lake, YNP, Wyoming, USA - YL17G11_40 | ecosystem: Environmental > Aquatic > Freshwater > Lake > Sediment | place: USA: Wyoming | collected...
CGAGGTCGAGGTCGAGGTCGAGGTCGAGGTCGAGGTCGAGGTCGAGGTCGAGGTCGAGGTCGAGGTCGAGGTCGAGGTCGAGGTCGAGGTCGAGGTCGAGGTCGAGGTCGAGGTCGAGGTCGAGGTCAGCACGGCTAGGCCGAGGCACTCTCCATTTCGGCTCTTTTTTTCGGGCCCGACCCCCTCACCCTCCAACACATTATGCAGGCCCTGCTCCGGCCTGTAGCCCGGCCCGCCGGCCTTTGCGCTCGCCCCAACCCCCGGGCTCACGTCGCTCGCCCATTCCTGGCCCCGCTCCGCGCGGAGGCCGAGGACGCGCCTGCAGCCGAGCCGGCAGGCGATGCGGCATCCTCGGAGTCGGATATCGACCCCATCTACATGGTCGCCGCCGACGACTCCGCCCGGGAACGGCGTGGCCGTGGCGGGGCCGGCCGCGGCGCGGCTGGCGGCCGCGGCGGCGGCGGCCGCGGTGGCGGCGGCGGCCGCGGTGGCGGGCGAGGCCGCCGCGACGAAGGCGGCGACGAGCTGACCGAGCGGGTCGTGCAGGTGAGAGGAAGGAAGGGAGCGAATCGGAGAGGGAGGAAGTCGTCTCCTCTGGTTTGCATGCATCCCTGGGAGGTACAACATCGCCTGCGCCCCTGCTTTGGTGTTGTTGGTGGGGCGAGCGCGGGTCGGGAGCGCCCCAGGCGGTGACCGCACGGCCAGGGCCGAGCGGCCACACGTCGGCGGCCGCCGGACGGTGTTTTTTTGTTTCCCTCTTTCGCTCACGCCTTTCTCCTTCCCCTCCTTCCTAGGTCTCCCGCGTCACGAAGGTCGTGAAGGGCGGCAAGCAGCTGTCCTTCCGGGCGGTGGTCGTCGTCGGCGACGAGAAGGGCAAGGTATGAGTAGAGGGAAAGAGAACTTAGCCGAGAGGGGCGGCGGGCCGTGTGTGTGGCTCTCGATTGGGGAGGGCGGCCGGGTGGGTTGGGGACCCGCGCGGTTTGGCCTGGGCTGCCGGGGATGGGCGACAAGGGTGGCCCTGGCGTTGTCCCTATTGCGTGTGGTGGAAGAGGAGGATTGGTCCTCGCGGCTGGGCCGTTCGTGGCCAAAGACCAAAGCCGCCGCGGCGGCTGATAGACCCACCCATCCTCTCACCCACCCAACCTCATCGTCACTCACGCGCTCTGTCCGCTCCTCCTCCCCACGCCTCTCTCATTCCAGGTCGGCGTCGGCGTCGCCGCCGCCAAGGAGGTCGTCAACGCCGTCCAGAAAGCGGTCATCGACGCGAAGAAGGCGATGGTCGCCGTGCCCTTGACCCGGGGCGCTACTTTCCCGCACCGCGCCGACGGCCGGGCGGGCGCCGCGCACGTCATGCTCCGCCCCGCCTCCGAGGGGACGGGCGTCATTGCGGGCGGGTCCGTCCGGGTCGTCCTGGAGCTGGCGGGCGTGAAAAACGGCTTCGGCAAGCAGCTGGGCTCGCCCAACCCTCTCAACAACGCGCGCGCGACTGTGGACGGCCTCTCCACCCAGCGCACCGTGGAACAGGTCGCCGCCGAGCGGGGGCTGAGCGTGGTGGAGATGCTGACGCACAAGGCTTGAGAGGTGCGTGGGTGAGGCGTGCGTGGGTGCAAAATGCGCACACGCGGAGGAGCGAGCGTGAGAGAGGGGGCACCAGAAACGAACAAAAAGGTTGTTGGGGGGGGGTAATGAGAGATGGGGTGGTTAAAGAGAGCGGGGGGGGCCTTTTTTGTGAGGCGCGAAACACATTGTCTCTTTTGAAGCACACACTCTCTACACATGCAGGCGGGCGGGGCCAAGGCGCACAAAACACTCGCCCAACAAAACTCCCACCCATCCAAACCCCCTTTCTCTCTCACGCCCGCCCCCCACCCCCGCCTGCCTTGACGGTTGTCACGTGCGCCAGCAGCGCGCTCACCACCCCGCCTGCCCGGGCGGCGGCCTGGGCTTCCACGGCCTTCACGTCGGAGGCGGCCTGGGCGGCCAGGCGGTCGGCGGTTTCGCCGGACGCGGCGGCGGACTGAGTGAAGATGAGGGTATTTTCGTGAGAGGGTATTTTTGGGGGCACGCCTGGAGAGAAGCACCCTCATTCTCTCTCTCATCTTCTCACCTCTGTCAGCGCCCGCTGATAGGCCTCCTCGCGTGTGGCCTTGAAGGCCGCAATCTCGCGGTCGGCCTCCGCGCGGGCTTCCTTCAGGCGGTCGGCTTTGGCTGTGTGCGTGTTGAAAAGGAGAGAGAGGGGGGGGGGGGGGTGAGCGCGCGGCGTGGGCAGAGGGGAAGACTCTTTCGGGCTCGTGCGTCAAACGGGCGGGTGTGAGAAGGTCGTGAACCCTTGCAGGGCGTAGCCCGAGAGCGTCCTCTGCACACAGCGTGAGCGAGGTGGCGTACCAAAGTGGCGTACCAAACGCGTCCCCGGGCCCCCAGGCGCGCCACCGCGCCCCCAGGGCATCGAAGAAGAAGAAAAAAACGTGCCCCCCCCCACATTATTTACCTTTCCGCGCCTGTGCCACGACCGCCTGGGCCTCCGCCTCGGCGGCCAACAGGCGCTGGATGCCGTCCTGGCCAGAGGAGACTTGCATTCCTGCGAGAGGTGCGTGGTGGAGAGAGGTGCGTCTTTCCACGCGTAAAGAACAAATCAGCGAGAGACTGAAGTAGGTCGCGGGGTCTCGAAAAAGCACTGCTTTCATTTTGCTTTACCTTTTCAGCACTCACCACACCCCCGCTGCGCCACCATGTCGCACTGTAAATTCGAACGTAAGTTTAAACAAGCGGCCTGGCTGCACGCTGCCAGCGGCGGCGGAGGGGTTTGTGGCGGGGGCGGAGGCGAGGGGCGGGCGGCGCTCGGGGCCCCCCTGCGATCGGCGGCCTTGCAGCTTGCCTTTGCATTCCGCACCGGCCACCTCGAGATGACGCCATCGTCGCGACCCCATATTACGATGGATGATGCCTGGAATATCGATGCGCTGCCCTGGCGTGGTGTGGCGACCGGTCCGTGCCTTCCTCGGGCGCTCACCGGCGGGGCGCGGACGAGAGAGCCGTCGCTTGCGCCGGCGGCTCCCTTCACTCGGGCACGCCTTCCCTCCCGCCACGCCCGTCCCAAATTGCATACCACTCATCCCTGTGGGATAGTGGATTGGTGCATGTCATCGTGTGTACGGCAGGCGGGGTGCTTAGACGGGGGCGATGCCCACAGGACCGCTCCCCTGAGGCCAAGGGCCGACGAGATCGGCTCTCGCCGGCCGAGAGCCTCCTCGCGCCTCTCCCTACTCGACCGGCGCCCGTCCCCTGCTGGCTTGCGAGTTAGAGTGCATCCATGGGTGTCGCCACTGGTCTCCGCGGGTCAGTCGCGGAAACGAAAGAGCTCGCCCGCCGCCCGGGCGAGGGAAACGAAAGAGCCAAAGCGAGGAGGCAAAAAAAAACGCGCGAGCCGCCCACCCGCCTCACGCTCTCCCTCCTCCCTCTCTCCATTTCCACGACAGACCCCCGCCACGGCTCCCTGGGCTTCCTGCCCAAGAAGCGGTGCCGCCGCGGCCGTGGGAAGGTGAAGTCGTTCCCCAAGGATGACCCGGCCAAGGCCCCGCACCTGACCGCGTTCATGGGCTACAAGGCCGGGATGACGCACATCGTGCGCGACGTGGAGAAGCCGGGCTCCAAGCTCCACAAGAAGGAGACGTGCGAGGCGGTTTCCCTGGTGGAGACGCCGCCCATGATCATCGTGGGCGTGGTGGGGTACGTGCCCACCGTGCGCGGCTTGCGCTCCCTGGGCACGGTGTGGGCGGAGCACCTGGGCGACGAGGTCCGCCGGCGCTTCTACAAAAACTGGTACAAGTCGAAGAAGAAGGCGTTCACGAAGTATGCTGCCACCGCGTACGGCGCGTCCGCGGGCGCCAAGGCCGCGTCCGCCACCCTGGAGCAGCTGAAGAAGCACTGCACGGTCATCCGGGTGCTAGCGCACACGCAGGTACGCAAGATCAAGATCGGCCAGAAGAAGGCCCACCTGGCCGAAATCCAGGTCAACGGGGGCAGCATCGCCGACAAGGTCGACTTTGGCGTGTCCCTGTTCGAGCAGCCCGTGCCCATCGACGCCGTTTTTGCCAAGGACGAGATGATCGACACGATCGCCATCACCAAGGGCCGCGGCACGGAGGGCGTCGTCACCCGGTGGGGCGTGACCCGCCTGCCCCGCAAGTCGCACCGCGGCCTGCGTAAGGTGGCGTGCATCGGCGCGTGGCACCCGTCGCGCGTGTCCTGGACGGTCGCCCGGTCCGGCCAGCACGGCTTCCACCACCGCACGGAGATGAACAAAAAGGTGTACAAGGTCGGCAAGGCGGGCGAGGAGTCGCACAAGGCGGCCACGGAGTTTGACCTGACGGACAAGCCTATCACCCCGCTGGGTGGGTTCCCCCACTACGGCGTGATCAATGAGGACTACCTCATGCTTAAGGGCGCCATCCCGGGACCCAAGAAGCGGTGCATCACCCTGCGCAAGACGCTGGTCGCCCAGACGTCCCGGTCCGCGCTGGAGGAGGTGAAGCTCAAGTTCATTGACACGGCCTCCAAGTTCGGGAATGGGCGGTTCCAGACTGCCGAAGAAAAGGCCAAGACGATGGGCAAAAAACTCCCGGCTTGAGACCGCGGCCTGGTCTAGGCCAAGGCGGACGGCCCGGGCTGTGAGTGCTGGGAGCTGGCGGCGCTGGTGGCGAGCAGGGCATGGGAGAGAGGGCGGGTGTTTGTGTGTGACTCGTTTTCCATCCTCTTCCACCATCCATCCATCCATCCATTCCAGTCTCTCTCTACCCTCTTCTTCTAAAATCACACGCACCCCGCTCTCTCTAGGATCTCTCACACCTCCCTCCCTCTCTCTTCACTCATCCATCTCTCTTCACTCGTCCATGGCCACGATGCCACCCCCACCCCCGCCGCCAGACGCACCACCACTCCCGCTCCCACCGAAAAAGGCGTCGAGCGTGCGCTGGGTCGGGCCACCGCCACCACCGACGGGCGGCGCGAACCCCCGCCCGCCGCCCAGGGACCGTTCCAGGACCGCCCGCCGGGCGGCCGCCCCGCGGGCGGCAAAGGCGGCGTTGATGCCGACCGGAGAGGACGGGTGGTGTGCGGCGGCCGGGGCGGCGGCGGGTGCTTTCGCAGGTGCAGGCGCTGCCGCCACGCCTGCGGCAGCGCGCTTGCGCCCGCGAAAGACGGCGGGCAGCCCGCCACCACCACCTCCGCCCGCCCCCAGTGCGGTCGAGGTGGCCGCCCACTTGTCAGCTTGGGGCCCTGCAAAGGGCGTCAGCGGGCCGTGGGACGGGGCAAGGGAGGCGAGGGGCGGGCCGGCCGGCCCACCCTCCCCGCTGGTGGACGTGGAGCGGCCACCATCACCCGACGATGACGGCCCGACGCTGTCCTCGTCATCGTACGCCATGGGGCGGGGGGCGCCCCGCGCCACGCCGGACGCCAGGCCGGCCGCCCGGCGAGGGGAGACGGGAAAGCCGCCCAGCCCCACGCCCGCCGCGCCGGCCGGGCGCTGGGGGGCGGCCGGGCCGTCACCGCCGCCCCCGCCCGCCCGCCCGCCCGCCGTCGTGTTGTACCGGTCGGACGCGCGGGGCGGGCCCGACGCCTGGATCAAGACTCGCAGCGTGCCGTCGCTGTCCACGAAGACCGGGTGGACGCGGTGTGGGGGCAGGGCCGGGTTGTCCTGGGACAGGGACGCGTCGCCCTGGGAGGTGACCACACAAAAGTCGCCTGCCAGGTCGGAATCCACGCACCGGCCGTCCGCCAGGTCGATGCGGCGGCCGTGGACGGGGCACCGGATGACGGCGTGGCCCATGAAGTCCTCGATGTCGCCTTCGCCGCCCAGGTCGCCGCCCTGGTGGAAGCAGCGCGAGTCGAAGCACTTGACCTGATGAGGAGGCGAGAGAGGCAAGGTGTGAGCTTTGGGGTCTCTCTCCGGCCAGGAGGACAGGGCAATTGTGGGTTTGCGAGCCGTGCGAGGAGCGGGGCCGAGGCGTGGCGAGGGCGCGCGTGCAGCCCTCCATCCTCTCCCTGGGTGAGTGGAGAGGTTGGAGCGCGACTTGCGCCCCCGCCGGCGCTCGATTGAGAGCGTGCGTGCCGCTCAACGCCCCGTCCCGTCCCGCCACGCAAAGGGGATTCCAGGCCCGTCCACGCTCTGTCTCTCTCACCTGGTCGCCGTGCTTGAGGATGGTGACGAGGCGGCCTTGGATTTCCTGTCGGTAGGAGGAAAAGAAGATTGAGCGAGAGCGAGAGCGGTTGGAGGGGGGGAAGGGTTCGGGCGCGGGAGCCCGGTTTTGACACCCTCGGCACGCCGCCCACGCCCTCACCCACATGCTCAATGTGTGAGACAGGAGGTGTGGGCGTTCTCTCGTGAGGGGGAGAGGTCCGGGGCGAGCATGGCCTAGGAGCATGGCACAACAGCAACTAAACAGGTGCTAAGCAGTGTGCGCTTTTTTTTGGCAGAAGGTACAGGGCACCCCTGTCTCCTCTCTCTCCACCCCTTACCCTGTGCACCCGCCGGCCGCCATCCAGCTCGGAGATGTGCAAGCCGAGGGCCTGCATGATGAAGGCGTGGTAAGAAGGGGCACGTGAAAGTGGAAAAGGAGGGGAGAAAAGGGTCGGCCACAAATTGGATTGGCGGTGTCGGAGTCAGAGGGGTTGGGTCATTTGACGGTCACCCGCCTGTTCTCCCCCTCTAGGTCGCGCCTCCGCCCCGCACGCCACCGCTCTCCCTCACCCCTCCCCTCCCACCCGTCATTTACATGGTCTACGACCATGTTAAAGTATAAATGGAAAGACCGGGGCCTCTACAACACACACACACACACACACACACACACACACACACACACACACACAATGAAAGCTGCTCTCTCTCTTCTTCCATTCCATTCCAGCCATCTCCCCTCCCCATCCTCTCCCGTCACTCAACTCGCCGGCAGCATCGCCCGGATCCCCACCCGCTGCTCCTCCGTCAGGCTCTTCGGGAACACCGGTTCAAACCGGACGCGCAGGTCTCCCCTGCCACCCTTGGAGACCGGCATCCCCTCCCCGCGGACGACCTTCTCGACGGCCGGCCCCGCGACCGCGGACACCTTGGCCGTCACGGTCCGCCCGTCCAGGGACTCGACGCTGATGGTCGGCCCGCACAGCGCGTCCACCAGGGGCAGCTTGGCCGTATAGATGAGGTCGTTCCCCTCCCGCTTGAAGCGCGGGTGCGGCTTCTCCTCGATGACGAAGACCAGGTCGCCCGCCTGGCCGCCCCCCCCGGGCTCGTCGCCCTTGCCCTCAAACGTCACCTTTGTCCCGGCCTTCCACCCGGGCTTGACGTCGATGGTCAGCACCTCCTCGATGCGGGCGGGCCGGCCGGTCGCCGGGTCGGTGCCCTGGCGGTTCAGCTTGACACGCTTGGTCGCGCCCTGTGATGAAACAAGGGAGGGAAGGGGGTGAGGATGTGGGGAAGATGAGAGAACCAAAACCCACCCCGACTTTTTCCTCTACCCGCGCCGTCACTCTCTCTCCTCTTCACCTTGTACAGCTCCTCCAGCGTGCAGCCCAGCTGGTGGGAGGCCGTCGCGCCTTTCCGCTCCCGGGCCATGCGCCCGCCGCCGCCGCCGCCCATGCCGCCGGCCCCACCAAACAGGTCCTCAAACCCGCCACCCCCGCCGCCCCCTCCCGCCCCGCTGAAGGGCGAGCCGCCGGAGCCCATGCCGAAAAACTCGCGAAAAATGTCTTCGGCTGAGCGCGGGGTGAAGCCGCCGGCGCCGCCGCCGCCGCCCATGCCGCCGCCCGGGAAGCCGCCGCCGCCCGGGAAGCCGCCGCCGCCCCCCCCAAACCCGGCGCCCGGGGGCGGCGCGCCGTGCTTCAGGCCGTCCTCTCCGTAGATGTCGTAGATCTCCTTCTTCTTGGGGTCAGATAGGACCTCGTACGCCTCGGACACCTCCTTGAACTTGTCCGCCGCGGCCGGTTTGCCCGCGTTTTTGTCCTGGAAGAAAGAAGAAAAAGTAGAGAAGGGGTGAGGGGTGGTTGAATTGTGGCGGCGGAAGAAAAGGGAGAGGAAACTGAGGGGGCGCGCCCGCTCTCTCCTCCTTCAAGCAGACTCACCGGGTGCCACTTCATGGCCAATTTACGATAGGCTGGTAAGGGTGAGTGGAGAGTGGGGTGGAGGGTGAGTGTGTGCGTGCGTGCGAGGCTGAGGGGCGGCGCGGACACCCCCCCCCCCCGCGGGCCGGCGGAAGATCTTTCATCCCTCCAGGAAGGACTCGAAGGAACGCCACACGGAACGCCGCACGAAAGGATTCGCCCTTCCTTACCTTTCTTTAGCTCATCCTCGGTCGCCGACCTGGCCACCCCCAGCACGGCGTAGTAATCTTTGCCACCCATGCTTGGCGGGCCGGGTTCTTGGCGGGCCCGTTTGCGGTCCGTGGCGGGCGATGCGCACGCCGGGGGGGTGCGCGGCGCGGCGGGCGAATGCGGAGGGGGTGGGGAGGGGAGAGCGAGGCTGAGCTTCAGCCGTGTGTGCGCGCGCGGATCGTGGCTTGCAGTCGAGGGGCCCGCGCGCCGGGAAAAAACAGAGGAGTGGGCGAGAGAGGCAAAGCGGGGCTTGGCACACCTGGTATTTGCTCAATCCGCGGCCCTCCTTGCCCTCTCGCCGTGCACGCTCTAGGCTGCCTGTCGCCCTCTGCATTCCTGCCATTTCTAGCCAATCTTATGCCTCTACCACACCCACCACACCCCGATGCTCAGGGTCGGGTACCGCCCCCTGCCTCCTCCTCAGGGCGGCAACATGACGACTCGGTGGCGCGCACATTGGACCCCGACCTCGACGACAATCCTTCCTCAGCCAACGCCTACGAGGCCGCCCGCGCCGCCCGCATCACCGCCAACCGGGCGCGCCTGGCGTCGCTGGGCGTGATGAAAGCGGCTGCATCTGCCAGGCCGACTCTGGCCGTGAAGGTCCCCCCTGCCCCTCACCACCGCCGCCCCCGCCCCCCGCCCTCCCCCACCACCCGGTCCCTCCGCCCCCGCCCGCCCCGGGCCTCCCCTCCGCCATGGATCGAGAGGGCGGCCGCCACGCCCCGCCGCCGCCACGCCAGCCGGAGCCTGTACTTCCCGGACGGCCAGAATGTGCCTGTCCTGATCGCGCCCTTTGCGACGTCCGACGGCGCCTTCACCATCCACTGCCTCGGCCGCCTCGTGAGCGATGGGGAGGCCGGTGGTGAGGCGACCGCTCCTTTGTACTGGTCCTCCACGGGCGCCCGTTTCCACCACCCATACCCTGTCGGCTACCGGGCGACTCGGTACCGGGCACTGGGCGGGCGGGACTTCAGCTGTAGCGTGGACGCGGGGCCGGCCGGGCCACTGTTTACTGTCACGGACCTGGTGACGGGCAAAATGCACACTGGCCCGTCTCCGACCCGCCCGTGGACGCTGCACTGCATGTCCACGGGCACGGGTGTCCGAGTGAGCGGGCCCCTCTTCTACGGGTTTGCGGACCCACACGTCCAGGCGGCGTTGCGGGCGATGGCGGAATGCGGTGCGGCGGCGGCGGAGAAGGAGGCGGCCGCACCAGCAGCAAAGCGGACCACGCGGCGAGCGGCCGCGGCTTAAGAGAGGGTGACACTTGAAAATGAAAGCAAAACTGTCTAACATAGCGCACACGCAGAACACGAGGAGAGAGAGAGAGCGGACAGAGCTGCTCTCCCCCCTTCATTCTTTCTTCCCTCTGTCTAATTCATCCCTTCAACCTCCTCCACCATTCCGTACCAGCACATACACCCCGAACGCCGCGACCGGGGCGAACGCGGCCGCCACCGCCAGGACGGTTGCCACCCTTGCCGCGGCCTCCACCTCCGGGTCCGGCTCCCCTTCCGGCAGGTAGGGCAGGAGGTTGTACTTCGATTCCATGGCAGTCATGTAACGCTGGAAGGCTTCTGCCCGCCCGCCGTCAAACGCGATGGTGTCCACTTTCAGGTTTTTCGCGGCCGCAAACCCAAACAGCATTTGCTTGGCTTTTTTAGCAACCTCGCCCGTCGGGTGCAGCGCAAGGCGCTTGTAGGCCGAGTAGGCAGCGTCCCGGCGCCCCAGGGAGTCGTCCGCGATCGCCTGGTTGAGCGACGCCAGGCCGGCCGTGCGCGACCGGCGTGGCAGGCGCCCGGCCGCCGACCCCAGCACCTCCGACGCGGCGGCCAGGTCACCCCGCCGTAGCAGGCGCATGCCGGCCGCGTACTCATCCTCCGCCGCCGCCACTTCGGCCGGGTCGAGCGAGTCCAAGCCGTTGGCGGCTTTGAATTGGGCCAGGAGCGCGGCCGTGCGCGCAGACCGGGCGGCCGCCTCCTCGGGCGTTTCCAGGGCCTGGCCGGGTTTGATTGTCCGCCCCCCGCCATAGGCCTCGCTTATGTTGGAGGGCCGCTCAAAGACGCCCCAGGTGGAGACCTTGGGCTTGTAAGCCCCGGCGGGGGAGGGAGGCTCGCCTCCTGGCGCGGGCGAGGAGGAGGTCGAAGGCTCCTCGCATGTCTTAACCTCCTCCTCCGTCGCCGCCGCCGCCGCTGCCGCGGCCACCGCGGTCGCCGTCGCTTCCTGCGCCTCCTCATCCGACGCTGCCGCCACGCCCCGTCGGATGACCGCCCCCGGTCGAGCTGTGATCAGGTCGGCCCCGCGCTCCCGGGCCTCCGCGTCGCGCAGGCGGGACACGTCTTCCAAGCGGAGCGACGGGTCGGCCAATAGTTCGCGGGCAAGGCCGACGTCTGACGTCCCCGCCAGGAAGGCCGCGGCGGTGGCGGCGGACCCGTCAATGGTGGGCGGCGGTGCGGCTGCTGCCTTGCCCGCCTGGGCGGCCTTGTAGGCTTTGGCCGCGGCGAGCTTGGCGGCAAGGGCGTCGGAGGAAGAGGCCGGGGGTGGGGGTGCAGGCGCAGATGGAGGCGCGGTGTTGCTGCCGCCGCCTGGTGCCCCGTCGGGTGCGGCCGCAACCACACCGTGCATGCAGGGCGCCCAACGCATCGGTCTTCGAAGCCCCGAGTCCGCCTTGTGCCCCGTGAGCCGGGCCGCTGGAGCGATGACCACATGGCCCGTCAGCGCGCCACGCGAGCACGCCCAGGGCCGGCCGGTGCTGCTGGCCGTGGGGCCCTGCATTTTTGACTTGTCCTGCGGGGTGGCTGATTCAGGTCAGGGTGAGCGGGTGTGCACGCCCCTCTCTCCAGCGGTGTGCGTGAGCGAGACACGGGCTCAACACGCAGCAAAAGTGTTTTGCATACATGCTTGGAGAGTGGTCACACTGAATTTCATTGATTCAATTTTTCTCCGCCCACCGCCTGCGCGGAACTCCCGATCGCGCGCATCGCATCAGCCCCACGACGATGATGATGACGCATAGCGTCCGTGTGCCCGGATCCACGGCAGCGCGCCCATCCGCGGCCGGCCGGCCCTGTTTGGCAGCGCCGATGCGAGCTGCGGCGGCCAGCCAGCGTCCGGTCTTCCCGGCGGCCCGCCCCGGCCCGTCGCCCCTTCGCTCCGCGCCCAGCCAAGGCGCCAACAGGCGGGTGAAGACGTTGGCCGTCCCGGCCCCGGGCGTGGAGCGTCCCACCGCCCAGGTCGTCGTCGTCCTGGGCACGCAGTGGGGTGACGAGGGAAAAGGCAAGCTCGTCGACATCCTCGCCCGCGAATTCGACATCGTCGCCCGGGCACAGGTGAGATTGGAAGGCGCAAAACGCGGCTGGTGGGACAAAAACGAGTGGGCGGAACGGGAAAAGGAGGTTCCAAAGACGGAGAGACGAGACGGCCCACCTCTCGCTCCCTCAACCTCACCCCCGTCCTCATTTCCAGGGCGGCGCCAACGCGGGCCACACCATCTACGACGACGCCGGCACCAAGTACAAGCTGCACCTGGTCCCTAGCGGCATCCTGCACGCCCGGGCCCGTTGCGTGGTGGGCAATGGCGTGGTGATCCACCTGCCGGGCATGTTTGAAGAATTGGAGACCCTGAAATCCCAGGGAGTCACGGTCGCCCCGGGGCGCCTCCTGATTTCGGACCGGGCCCACCTCCTGTTCGACCTGCACAAGGAGGTGGACGGCGCACGAGAGGCTGAGCTGGCAGGCGGCCAGATCGGGACGACCAAGCGCGGCATCGGCCCCGCGTACGCCTCCAAAGCCACCCGCAACGGCGCGCGCGTGGGCGACCTGCGCGACGTGGACAAGCTTTTAGCCCCGCGCCTGCGGGCCCTGGCCGCCGACGCCAAAGCCCGCTTCCCGGACATTGACTACGATGTGGAGGCCGACATCGAAAAGTACAGGGAGTACGCGAAGCGGGCGGTGCCCTGGATCGCGGACACGGTCAGCGAGATCAATGACGCCGTCGACGCGGGCGAGCGTGTCCTGGTCGAGGGCGCCAACGCGACCATGCTCGACCTCGACTTTGGGACCTACCCCTTTGTCACCTCCTCCAACCCTTCCATCGGCGGCGTCATCGCGGGGCTGGGCCTGGCACCCTCCAAACTGGGCGCCATCATTGGCGTCGCCAAAGCCTACACGACGCGGGTGGGCGCGGGCCCCTACCCCACTGAAATCGAGGGCGCGCTCGCGGAAGACTTGCGCTCTGTGGGCGCCGAGTACGGGACGACCACCGGCCGCCCCCGCCGCATCGGGTGGCTGGACATCCCCGCCCTACGCTACGCCTCCCGCATCAACGGGCTCACGCACCTGAACTTGACCAAGCTGGACGTCCTGTCAGGGCTGGACAGCATTCGGGTGGGCGTCGGTTACCGCCTGGACGGCACCCCGCTCCGTTCCTTCCCCTCCACCATTTCCGACCTGGAGCGGGTGGAGGTGGTGTACGAGGACCTGCCGGGCTGGAGGGTCGACATTTCGGGCGCCCGGGCGTGGGACGACCTCCCCGCCGCCGCGAAAGCTTACATTGCGCGCGTGGAGGAGTTGGTCGGCGTCAAGTGCGCGTGGATTGGGGTGGGGCCCGGGCGGGACGCGATCGTGACGCAGCCGGGGACGGTGCAGTGAGCGTGGAGGAGTGTGCGTGCGTGTTTGTGCGGGCGGGCGGGCGTGGGTGGGCGGAGTGTGTGCGTGAGAGATGAAGCAAAACAAAAAACAGTGTCACCGGCCGGCCGCTCTGTCCAGCCGGACCTCCAACCTGCGCCCATCCCCGCTCACGACCAGCACACCCCGCCAGACGTCGGCGGCGCCGGGCCGCCCCGCAGCGGCTGGCGGGGGCGGCAAGCCGCCCTTCTGGACCTCCCGCACGGCCCGGGTGACGTACCGGGTGACGAGGGTGGCCACCTCGCGCGCGCCCTCGATCGGGTAGAGCGCGGCGCTGCCGGCGCCGCTCCCGCTGGCCTCTCCCCCCAGCCCCAGCCCCAGCCCCAGGGGCTCGCCCACGTCCACCCGGTCGGCCAAAAAATCCAAAACGCCGTCGTCCCACACCAGGCGGAGGCCGGCCTCGGCCTCGGCGCGGGCGGCCCGGTCAGCCAGGCGCCGGGCGAGGAGTGCCCGCACGTGCGAGAGGTGGAGGGGCAGGAAAGGCAGGAACCAGTCGACCGCCGCCACCGCCCGTACCGTGTCGCCCGGGGCTTCACACCCGTCAGCCGCCCAGCTGGCGTACACCGCATCCTTCAGCAAGCGGGCCGCGGTCTCAGGAGGCAGGAGCGCCCGGCCGTCGCCGTCGGACGCCAGTGCGGCCGCCGCCGCTTCATCCCCGCCCGCCGCCGCGGCCACCGCGTCCGCGCTCGCCGCCGCCAGGGCGGACGCCAGGTGAGCGTACCCCGTGTTGCTCTCCAGCAGCACGATCGCCCGGGACAGGTCCGGCATGGGGCTGGTGAAGGCGGCGGGAGGGGAGGAGGAGGAGGAGGAGGAGGAGCCGTTGGTGGGGGAGCCGGCACCACCGGCAGACCAACCACCCGCTCCCCCGCCCGCGCTCACGCTCCTGCCGCCATTCCCGGCCAGCATCGCCCGGAACAGGCCGCGCGCCGCACAGTCCAGCTTATCATACTCTTCCACCACGATCAGGGCGGCCGGGTGGGCGGCCGCATGGGAAGCCAGCGCCCGGCGCGTGGCGGCCAGCTGGGCACCCCCTCGCTCGCCACCCCCAAAATCCATGCCGAAAAAGACGCGATACCCGGGGCAGGCCCAGCCCGGGCAGGCCCAGGCCGGGTCTGCCGGGTCACGCCCCGGCGGCGCAAAGAGGGCGGCCGCGGTCAGGGCGGCCGCCAGCGTCTTGCCCACCCCGGGCGGGCCGTGGGCGGACAGGACGAGGGGCTTGGGCGGGCGGGCAGAGGTTGACACCTCTGCCCGCTCCAGCCGCGCCGCGTGGTCGCACACCGCGTCCGCCAGCTGGCGCACGGCCAGGGCTTGGCCGACCAGGTGGGTGGACAGGTGGGCGTCCAGCCGGTCGCAGGCGCCGGGCGGGAAGGTGGAAGGGCCTTGTGGGGAGGAGAGAGCAGTGAGTGTAGAGAGAGCGTCTGCCAAGGGAGAAGGTTGAGAGAGCGTCGCTCTGCGTCTCTCCTTCCCCCTTCAATTCACTCACCGCCGATCAGGGACAGCACCATGCCCGCCACCGCGGCGGCGGCAGACCAGGCCAGGAAGGTCAAGCCCATTTGTGAGGCGGAGGGGTGGGTCAGCCCCTTTGACACGCCGGGTGGGGCCTGTTTGTGGCGAAAAGGTGAATGAAGGATGTCTAGCTTTCCTCGCTCACGTTCTCAAATCGCCTTCCTGGGCCCCGGCATTCACACCGCCCCGGCACCAGCTGCGCGTGCATACAAAAAGTGGGATGCCCCCTCGCCGCCCCTGGCCGGGGCCGGCCGAGGCAGCGGCAGAAGCACGCCCAACTTCTCGACCTCGTCCTCCTCCTCCTCGCCAAACGAATGCGCCTGCCCTCACCCAGCACCGCGCCCACTTCGCCGCCTCCACGGCCCTGGCGCTGCTGGCTGTCGGAGCGACCCTCCTGGGCGGTGCTGGGGCGGCCCCGACCCTGACCGCCGGCCCGGTCGGCTTGCACCGGGCGGCCGCCCTGGCTTCTCGCCCGCCCCTCGCAGGCGCAGCTGCGCCTTCTCCACGCGGCTGGGCGGCCGCCCGGGCGGCGGCGGCCGTGGACGACGCGGCCATCGTCCGGGCGGTGCGTGGAGTTAGCAGCGGTCGCAGCGGTGGTGGCGGGCCGCCGGACCAGGCGGCCTCGCCGGCCGGCGTCGATGATGATGGGAGCTGGACGGCAGGCGGGACAGCGGGCCGCCCACTCCTCCCCGCTGCTGCTGCTGCTGGAGCGGGCACGCCGCCGGCCGCCGACCAGCCTCCTCGCCCGGCCTTCAAGCCCCCGGCCACCCTGCCAGGTGCTGGTGCTGCTGGTGCATCGGCTGCGCCCTCCTCGCCTCCCACCCAGCGGGCCCGGTCCGCCGTCACAGCCCTTGCCGGCGCGGGGGGGGCCCTCGCGCTGGTGGGCGCGGGGTGGGCGGCCGGCGCGTCCGGCCGCTGCCCGGCCCCCCGCCGCCGGGGCGTGGCCGTGGGTGGCGGTAGCGCTGGAGGTGGCCACCGTCGCCACCACCGGGTCGCCCTGGCCAAGCGGCGGGTGGTGGCGGTGGCAGAGGCGACGGCCGCCACTGCCGCTCCCACCTCCTCCCCCCGCCCTTCCCGCCCGCCCTCCTCCGGCGCGGCCTCCTCCGTGGCAACTCTTTCGCGGAGAGCGACGGGTGCCAGTGAGGGTGGCGGCGGCGCCGACGCCGACGCTGCCCGGTCGCCTTCCCCGAGCGGCTCCGGCCGCGCCCGCACAGGCACCACCAGCCGCCGCCCCCCTGGTGCGTCTTCCCTCCCCGGCCCGCACGGCCGGGACCTGGAAGCCGCCGCGTCGACCGTGGGCGCCATGCTGGCCCGCATGGGCGTCGACCCCACCACCCTGGGCCCCGGGGACAGGCTGCGGCTAGCGCACCTCGTCCTGCAAGCGTGGGCGGGGGCCGGGGCGGCGACCTCCGCGGCCGTGGGCACCGCCCTGGCGTCCGAACGCAACGCCGCCCTGCGTGCCACAGGCCGCTCCACGGCGGGCCTCCTGGACGTCGCGCGCGGGCAGGCGTCCATGCGCGCGGCGGGCGGTGCGGCCGCTGCTGCCCGGGCCCGCCTGGCCGACGCGCTGGCGTGCGGGCTGGGGGTCGCCCTGCTGGGCGGCCTCTGGTCGGGCGGGCGGGCGGGGCTGTTTGCCGCGCCGGCTGCTGCGTGCCGCGTTGTTGCGTACGGCGGACCACCTGGCGCGGCTGAAGGCAGTCGACCCACGCTCTGGTGGGCCGTACTCGCCCGCCCGGGCGTCGCGGCAGCCTCCCTCCTCGAGTCGGTCGCGGCCGGCGCGTGCTGGGTGGGTGCCTGGGGCCGGGCGGTCCTGGGCGGCCTGGCCCTGGCCGCCACCGCCCGGGCCGTCATCGGGGCTGGCCTGGCATCCGGGCCCGGCACCGCCCATGCCGCCCACGCCTCCCCGCTCACCCGGCTGGGCCTGCTCCTGGGCGGGGCGGTCGGGTGCGGCGGCGGGCTCGCAGTGTGCTGGCTGGGCGGGGACGGCCGCGTGTGGGCTACCTGCTGGGCCGCCTTTGTGGGGGCGCACGCCCTGGCCGGCTCGCTCCTGCCCCGCACAGCCTCCCGGGCGGCGGCCCGGGCGGCGCGGCGGGCGGCGAAGCGGGGCCGGCGCGGGGCGGCGGCCGCGGCAGACGCGGCCGCGGCGGGAGGGGTGTGGGCGTCGTGCGGGCCCGGCGGGGTGGCCTCCCTGTTTGCGCTGGCGTTCCTCCTGCCACTCGCTGCGGGCGTGCTGCCCTTTTGGGCGGTGGGCGGGAGTGGCGGCGGAGGGGCGGCGGCGGCGGCGGCGGCCGCCGCGGTTCCCCGCTGGATCTCCGTCTCTGGCGGGGTGGCTGCCGCCCCGCTGCCCACCCTCGCCCGCCCACCGCCGCCGCTCCGCACCATGCTCGCGCCCTCCTGGTCGGCGGCCCGTACCCGCGCTACCACCGCCCTGACCGCCTCTCGGGCGGCCGCATCCCGCACGGCGGCCGCCCTGGGCGGCGTGGCCGCCCAGGCGAACGCCGGGGTCCGGGAGGTGGCCGCGGCCGCGGCCGTGCATGCGAGGGAGGCGGCGGCGGCGGCGAAAGCGTCTACAGGGCGCAGCGGTGGTGCAACTTCTCCCGCGCTTGACTGGGTGGGTAGGCGGGTTGGCGCGGCCCGGGCCTGGGTGCGAGCGGTGGTCTGATTTTTTTTTTGTAGAGGGGGTGAAAGAAGAGAGTTGCTTTTCATCATGCCCCAAAACAAAACAAAACATACGAGGGAGGGGCCGCCGCCCTCCTCGCACACGCACATCCCCGCCGGCCTGGGGAGAGAGAGAGCCGCGGTCCGACACACTCTCATCGCACCCCATGCCGTCTGGCGGGCGGGGCGACACCCCGCCGGTCACCGCCACCCAACCCCCATCGTCGCCCTTCCGCTCCTCCGCCGCGTCTGTCGAGCTCCAGCCCTTGCGCGATGGCGGCCTGGCCTCTTCTACAGGCGGCTTTGGCTCCGTGCAAGTCCTGGACGGGCGGGAGGTCATGCAGGAGGCGCGTGGTGGCGGCGCGGGCGCCGGCAGCACTCCCGGCTCGCCGATGGCGCCGCCGGGCGGCCTGTGGGCCCGCCTCATCCCGCACCCAGTCTGGCGGGTGGCCGCCCGCAACTTGGTGCTCATATGCATCTGGTGAGAGGGAGAGAGTGGGGGCGACGTGGGCTGCGTCGTGCGTGAGCTCTCGCGGGCCGCGCGTGCACAGCGAGCGAGAGGGAGGGGGGGGCCATTCCACCCGCGCGCGCCCTCCAACCTCATTCATGCGCCATCCGTTCCCTTGTTCTTGTCTCCTCCACCCTGCTCCTCCCTTTTTCACAGGTACTTCTTGTCCACCTGCCTCTCCCTGTGGAACCGGACCCTCCTGGGTAAAGGCCACGGCGTCGCCGGCCGGGGCGCCTTCCCCGCGCCCATGTTCATGACGGCCCTCCAGTTCACGTGCCAGATCGGGCTGGCGCGGACCGCTCTCTTCATCCGGGGCTGTGCCCGGGCGCAGTCGGCCCGGGCGGCCGGCCTGGCCCCGACCCCGAGCAGCATCGTCAGGAAAAAGCCGACGCCCTGGGCGACTTACCTGACGCAGGTCGTCCCCAACGGCGTCTGCACGGGCCTGGACATCGGCCTGTCCAATTTTTCGCTGTCGCTCATCACCCTGTCCTTCTACACGATGTGCAAGTCCACCGTCCCGCTCTTCCTGCTGGCCTTCGCCTTTGCCTGGGGCCTGGAGCGGCCCTCCTGGACTCTGGCCGGCGTGGTCGCCATCATCTCCGTCGGCCTGCTGTTGCTGGTGTACGGGGAGACCGCGTTCGATGCGACAGGGTTTGCGCTCGTCATGACCGCGTCCGCCCTGTCGGGCCTGCGCTGGACGATCACCCAGGTCCTCCTGCAGGGCGGCACGAAGGGGCCCGGCGCCAACGGGCACGGCACCGGGGCGGACCCCATCGAGGTCCTGCTCGCCCTGATGCCGGTCATGGCGCTGACGGTAGGCACGGTGTCCCTGGCGGCGGAGCGCCTGTGGCGGACGCTCCCTGGGTCGCCCTACTTCGACTCGCCCGCCTCGGTCGCGCTGACGGCGGCGTTGGTGTCCTGCGGGGCGGTCATCGCCTTCTTGATGGTGTGGGTCGAGTTCACGGTCATCGCCCTGACGTCCGCCCTGACGTTCATGGTCGCCGGTACGTTCAAAGAGATCGTGACCGTGTTGGCCGCCGTCACGTTCCTGGGCGAGTCATTCACCGCCATCAACGCGGCGGGCCTGGGGGTGCTGATCGCGGGCGTGGCCCTGTTCAATTGGTCCAAGTACCGGAAGGCCATGGCCGCGGTCGAGGGGGGCGGGGTGGCGGCGCCCGTGCCGACCAGCTCGGGCGGGGAGAGCGGGCGAGGGGGGTCGCCCTCACCCAGGCGCGCGGCCCAGCAGGCGGCCCAGGCGCGCCAGCCCTCCCCCACCCGCTACAAGCTCCGGGATTCCCATGACGGCCTGGTGGGCGGCAGCGGAAGTGGGTTGGAGGGGCGGCCCTTGGCCCTGCACGCCCTGCAGCCCCTGGAGGATGGTGGGGCCGTCCTGGGGCTGCCCGGGCGCAGCAGTGGCGGCCTTCGCACACGCGGCAGCATCGACATCGAGGTCGGGGGCGGGTCCAATGGGACGCCGCCCGCCGCGCCTGGGGGTGGGCTGACCCTGCAGGCCCTCCCCATCACCCCGCCCAGCCCGAGCCCGACGCGTGGCGGGGGTGGGAGTGGCGCAGGCGGCGGGGCGGCGGGCAACCCGTTTGGTGGAGGAGGAGGTTAGAAGAGAAGATGTTGTAGAGAGCGCGGAGCGTGTTAATCACTCTGTAGTTTCGTCAGCCGCACACAGGCTAGGCCCCTGTTCGACCTGCTGCCTGCCCTACTCAGCATGGCCGATCAGGTGTGTGTGCACAGCGGGTACAGACAGGGGTTGGTCGGGCGGACATCGGACACCCCCCCAAAAAAAGAAAACGCATTCCCCTCCCCTGCGCTCGCTCTCATCTCGACATCCCCTCTTCCAACAGGCCTTCCTCGCCCGCCTGGGCGCCGCCGACCCGGCCAACCCCGACGAGCTGGGGGCCTGGCTAGTATCCACTCTAGATGAAGTAGCCACTGACGACGCGGCTGCCTCTGCCCTGCTGGTGGCCCTGGCGACCGCTTTGGAAGGCGGAGGAGGACCCGCGGCCACGCTGGTGCTCGACGCGACTGCTTTTGAGTGGGGCCCGCCCGCGTTACGGGCGGGCGGCGCCGGCCCCACGGCCGCCACCGCTGCCACCGCCCTCGCGGCCGCCCTGGCAGCATGCCTCTCCTCGAAAGAGGGCGTTGCGCTGCTGAGCGGCGAGGTTGCGAGCAGCAGCAATAGCACCGGGCTGTGGGCGCCCCACCAGGCAGCCGCGCTGGCCGCCCTTCCGGCCGCGCTGGCGCGGACGGCGGGGCTGGACCCGGCCCGCCGCACCCGCCTGCTCCGCTCCGCCCTAGATGCAGCCAGCTCAGGCCTGGGGCCGGCGCTGCGCCCGGCAGTTTTGCTGGGCGGCGGTGCGGGAGGCGGCGGAGGGTATGCCACCCCCTCTGCGGCCGCCTGGTGGGGTGCGCTGCCTGGCCTCGCGTCCAGCGACCCGGCCGCCGCCCGTGCGGCCGCGGCCGCGGTCGCGGCGGACCTGGGGCGAACACTGCTGGGCGTGTCCTTGCCGCTCTCGCCCGCCGCCCGGGCCGCCCTCCCCCGCCCCGCTGCGGCGGGCATGGAGGGCGCGGCCGCCGAGGCGGCGGGCCACCTGCTGGCAGGCGGGCGGGGCGGGCCGACCCCGCCGCCGCCGGCCCTGGCCGCCCTGGCCGCCCGGGCGGCTTCCCTCGCCGCCGCGGCTGTCTGCGTTCTGCGTGTCTTGGGCTTCGACCCGGCGGTGGCCGCGGTCGCGGCTTGCCCTTTTATAGACGAAGGCGCCGACCACCCGCCCCTGTCATCGCCCCTTGACAGCGAGGAGGAAGCGGACGCGGCGGCGACTGGCGCGGCCGCGGGTGTGGGGTGGGCGATAGCCATGGCGGCCTGCTTGTGCGTGGACGGGTGTGATGATGCCGGCGAGGCCGGCCCACCGGCCCCGCCCCTGGCCCGGGCAGCGGCGTGCGTGCCAGCCCTGCTCTCGGCTGCCTCGGCCGCGCGCGCGCCCGGCGCTGTCGCCCTCGCGGCCGCCGCCGCGTCCGTCGCCGCCGCCCGCACGCCCCCGACCCCATCCATTCCTTCCACCACAGTCCTCCTCTCCCACCTCACCGCCGCCATGGCGGGCGTGCCGTTGGCGGCCGCCCGCAACGCGGCCTTCCATGCCTGGGACGGGGTGTTGGGCTGCCTGGCGCCGGGGGACCGGGTGGGAGCGGCGGTGGGCGCCGCGGACGCCGCCGCGGCGGACGAGTCGTTTGGGGTGGAAGCCCTGGCGATCCACCACCTAGCGGCCATGGCGGTGGCGGCAGCAAGCGCTGGTGCAGGTACAGGTGACTCTCCAACTTGGCGGCTCGCCTCCCCGGCCCTCCTCTCCACCTGCACCGCCCGCCTCACCCCGGGCCCGCCACCCCTGTCCTGGGCGGGCGATGTCGCCCTGGCTGCCCGGGCGGAACCGGTGGCGGCCGCTCTGGCGGGCGTGCGGCTGTTGCTGCTGTTGGGCAGGCGCGGCGAGGGCACGGGCGGCGGCCGGCCCCACCCGCCGCCGCCCGGCCTGGGCGCCTCAGACCTGGCCGCCCTCCGGTCCACGTCCCTGCTCCCGCTGCAGGCGTCCGCGGCCCGAGGGGCTGCGGCCCTGCGCGCCATTGGACAGAAGCGTGGAGAGGGCGACCAGCAGCACGAGGGCGCGCTGGCGTTGGAGCGGATAGGGGAAGGCGTGGCGCGGGTTTTGGAGTTGGTTGAAATGAAAAAAAAATAGTTATTCAAAAAGCAAAATATATATGTCGTCCATCCTCGACACCGCCCGCGCCCTCGCCCGGTCGGCGGCGCAGCGGGAACTACCAGTGGACACGGCCCGGATCCCGCTGAGCCCGCCGCGCCTGGTCAAGCGGGCGCGAGGGGAGGAGGCGGGCGAGAGCGGCGACGGCGCTGGCCCATCTGCATCGGCGCAACAGCTGCCCCGCCCGCTCCCGCCCGCCACCTTTTACTCGCCGGCCGACAGCACCAACCTGTCCGCCGTCGAGCGGGGGCTGCTGCACTTGCTGACTGCGGTGGACGTGCGCCTGCGCGCCGAAAACAACAAAGGCGGAGGTGCGGCTCCAACCTGCGCGTCCCCCGCCTACCTCGTGTTCCCCCGCCAGGCGCCTGCCTTTGCCGCCGCGGACGCCGGCCCGCCCTCACTGAGGGTCTTCAGCGTGGAGAGCGCCAGCTCACGCACCTACGTCGTCACGACCCTGCCCGAGCTGTGGCGGCGGTACCGGGCGACGGGGCCGGGAGGGCGGCGGCATTACGAGATTTTGAGGGAGGGCCGCCCGGTGCACCTGTACCTGGACGTCGAGTTCAAGCGCCGCACCCCGCACACCGCCTGTCCTGGCGGCGACGTCCCCATCAACACCGATGTGGACGGGGATGCGCTCGTGGATGGGGCCGTCGCGGCCGTCGCGGCCCGCCTGGCAGCCGACCATGGCGTCCACATCTCCTCGGCAGACGTTTTAGAGTTGGACGCCTCTTCGCCCCTCAAATTCTCGCGCCACGTGACGATCCGGGTCGCCGGGGTCGCCTTTGCATCCACCCAGGATGTTGGGTCCCTGGTGCGGGCGGCGGTGGCGGAGGGGCCGCCGCCGTGGCGGCTGCTGGATGGGGAGGGAGAGGGAGAGGGAGGGCAAGCACCACCGCCTCCACCCTCCCCTCCCGCCCTGCCCGCCACGCCCGCCACGCACGTGCACGCCGCCTTCCTGGTGTCCAAGGACGCGTCCAACGACTCGCCCCTGTCTGCCATCGACCTGGGCGTGTACACGCGCAACCGGGCGTGGCGGATGGCTGGGAGCGCCAAGGCGGGGGACAGGGAGCGCCGGGTGCTGGTGCCGACCCAGCGTTACGGGGGGCGCGGCGCGTCCGACCGGGCCGCCTTCTTTGCGGGCTTGGCGGGGGATGTGGGGCCGGGCGTGCGCCTGCTTGTGCGGCCTGACGCGGCAGGCCCCGGCGCGGGAGGGCGGAAGAGTGTCGGGGGTGGTGGGGGTGGCAGCCGTGCCTCGACCTCCTCCATCCGCCCGGGCCCCTCCCCGCTCCCCTGCCTGGACGCTTTCATCGAGGAGGTGGCGGACCGGGCGTCCGCGGGCGCCGGCGGGCCTGTCAGCGTGCGAGCCTGGGGCGTGTGGACCACCGGGGAAAACGGCACCACGGCCGGCGGGTTCCTGCTTGCCCTCCGCGGTGGCCGCTTCTGCGGGCGAATCGGCCGGCCGCACGCCTCGAACGGCGTGTTCTACGTCGTTGACGCCTCCGCCGGCTGCTGGGTGCAGCGCTGCTACGACCCGGAGTGCCGGGGGTACCGCAGCCCGGCCGCCCCGCTGCCGCCAGACGTGTGGCGGGCGGCCCAGGCCGCGCTGGCGGGGCTGCATGTGCGGGGGGCAAAGCAGGCATAGCGTGGTTAGAAAATTTCCTTTTTTGCCTTCTCTTGTCTCTCGTCACTCTCCCATCTCCATCCCGTCCCCTGTGGCAGGCGCTTCCGGCGATGGAGCAACAGCAACCAGCGCCGGCGGAGGCGGTGGTACAAGCGTCAGGGGCGGCGCTGCGTCGACACTCCCCGCCGGCCGCTCCGCTTTCACAACGCTCGCCGGGGGGGGCGGGGGCGGTGGTGGGGGCGGCGGCGGCGGCGGCGGCGGCGGGTCCGCCTCCGGGTGCGCCGCCCGGATCGCCCCGGCCCCCGCCGCCAGGACGGCCGCCGCCTGGGCCTCCGGATCGGCCAGGTAGGCCGGGTCGGTGAGGGCGGCGAGGCGGGCGCCCACGCCCGCCCGCCAGGAGGCGAGCAGGGAGGCCGCGGCCGCCGCCAGCCCCGGCTCGCGCGTGCCGGTCGCTGCGGCCTCCACCGCGCGCACCACGCCCGGCACGCCCGCGTGCAGGGCTGGCGTCAGGGCGGTGCCGGCCAGGTCGCGCAGGGCGTCGTGGGCGGCAGAAAGGGCGGCCCCATACGCCGCCGGGTCGACGCCCCGGGCAGGACCGCCGTCCGCGCCCGCACTCAGCGTCCCCAGAGCTTCGACCGACGCGGCCAGGCAGGCCGCGGCCGCGCTCGCCCGCCCGACCACGGTTGGCGACGCCGAGTGCGCCCCGCGCAACCAGCCCAGCGCCGCCCGCTTGGCCCCATCCAGCTCCCGCGCCGCCCGGGTCGCCCGGGCCCGCAGTTCGGAGGCGGTCGCGCCCCGGGCCGCCAGCTCGGCCGCGTCCGCGTCGGCATCCTCCCGCGC
>Ga0315289_10003453_pt1 | contig 23932 bp, 45 predicted proteins | sample YL17G11_40_MG_FD_203452 | JGI IMG/M metagenome (GOLD analysis project Ga0315289, IMG submission 203452) | Sediment microbial communities from Yellowstone Lake, YNP, Wyoming, USA - YL17G11_40 | ecosystem: Environmental > Aquatic > Freshwater > Lake > Sediment | place: USA: Wyoming | collected...
GTCGAGCAGACGGTCAAGCATGCCAACGTCATCTTCACCATGTCACCGTGGGACACGCATCAGGACCATAGGGCGGCGTACGAGATCAGTTGCAGCGCATGCCGCCGGATGGAAGCCACGCTGATCAGCTACCATAGCATCAGCTCGACACCGGAGTTCAGGCCGCACGTATTTGTCGACGTGGCATCAGCCTTCCCTCGCAAGATGGCTGCTCTGCGCTGCCACAAGAGCCAGGCGGGCAAGGAGTACATGCGAAGGGCCTGGCTGGAAACGTGGCATCATGATAAGCAGGCAACCGCTGCGGGTCTTAACTTGGTCGAGCTCTATCACATTCACAAGTCGTTCTGCCAGGTGTAATTTATGTGCGGGATCTTCGCGGCGATTGGTCCTCACGAGTGCAAGTGGGCAAGCACAGCCATCGAGATCCTAGCCCATAGGGGGCCTGATGCGCATGGCGTAGCTTCAGCCAATGTTGGCTGGGCGCAAGCCACGCTAGGCATGAGCCGCCTGAAGATCGTCGACCAGAGCTGCCTGACGGTCCCGTTCAGCTTTCCATACCTGAACGTCCTCCTGGCCTACAACGGTGAGGTGTACAACAAGCAGGAGCTCCACTCAGCGCTGTCAAATGGAATGCCGTGGGAGACGGCCTGTGATGCTGAGCTAGTTGCCCGCGCCTGGCGACGCTGGCATGGCGATGCACTGCATCACCTGAACGGTATGTTTGGTTTTGTGCTGGTTGACATCGCGAAACGCGAGGTCATCATCGCTCGAGACCGCGCCGGCAAGAAGCCCGTCTACTACGTCCAGCGCCGCGGGATGCTATATGTCTCGTCTGAGCTCAAGGCGCTACCCACGGTCATGCTCGAGATGCCTTGCAAGGACGTTGACCTGCTGGAGTTCGACTTCAGGAATAGACTGCCGCTAGCTAGCATCTCGGTGCTCGAGCCTGGATCATTCATTTCCCTGTCTTCGACAGAAGACCTGAATGACCCGATCCAGAGAACCTGGTGGGCCCTACCAGAGCCAGAAGAGGCAGAGCCCACCTCGCTGCCCGTCGCTGTGGACAAAGTGCAGGAGCTTCTGACCGATGCGATCAAGATCAGAGCAGAGGCGCAAGTCCCCGTTGCTCTACCGCTGAGTGGGGGTTTGGACTCAGCTATCATTCAGGCCGTGATCAAAAGCGAACGCCTCTATTGCGTGACATTCAGCGAGATCGACAACATCACTGCGGCTAGGCGCGGGTCACAAGGGCAAGAGGTAACGCCTGTCCAGTTCGATGTGACTCAGGCAATGGAGGCTATGGGCCAAGTAGCTTACCACCTCGACACGCCAGCTACATGGTCAGCGCTCTGCCTGTGGTTCATGGCCAAGCGGATGCGGATGGACGGCGTGAAGGTCATGCTATCGGGAGAGGGGGCAGACGAGCTGTTCGGGGGCTATAGCCGATATAGGATCCTCCACTGGCTAGACCAGATGGCCGAGGACCCGCACCTCGAGGCCTACAAGCCCACCATCCGTCGGGTGCTAGGCGGGCAAGAAAGCCTCCTGCACAAGATGCTAGACCGCGGGGGCCTCGCTGAGGAGATGAGCCTCGAGGTCCTCCAGGGCGGGCCCAGCCTCGTCGACAGAATGTCACGGACGGACTTCATGACGACGATGCAGGTCCTCCTGAGGATGTCCGACCGGATGATGATGGCTCATGGCATCGAGGGCAGAATGCCCTACCTCGACCATCGGCTCGTCGAGCTAGCCTACAAGCTGCCGGCTTCGCTCAAGGTGACCAACGAGGAAAGCAAGCCCATCCTGCGGGAGATTGGGCGCCGGCTGGGTGTTCCTCGAGAGATCACCGAGGAGAAGAGCAAGCGCGGGCTAGCCATCCCCTGGCGCCAGTGGCGTAGCACGATGGTCTACAGCCAGAACGAAGGGGCCCGAGGCGAATGGGACCGCACGGAGTTTGCCAAAAGCATGAAGGAGGCCTGGCGTCGAGCTATCTGCCGACCGGCGCTGTGTCGAGGCTGCGAGGAATCCTAGCCCGAGACCTAGACCCTAAGGGGCCAAGGGGCCGACGGCTGCATCAGGCTTGACAGGACGGACTGCTTGCTTGACTTCAATCTTCTTCAGCGTAGCCTCGGTGCGCGCCTGAACCGTTCCTAGCACCTCGCAAGACTTCCACCCGACAGCCCCACCGATGGTGACAAGCAGCGCGGCTACAGTACCACCCCAAATCTTGAACTTTGCAGCCTTGGCTTGCGTTTTCTGCAAATCGACGTTCAGCCTGGAGATCTCGTTGTCTGCCGCGAGCTTGACCTTCCTGGCTTCTTCCTCGCTGGCGCACTTGACCTCCTCGGCACGGTCCCTGGCCTCGTCCTTGGCCGCCTGCTTCACTGCTTGCAACGCTGCCAGGTTGATCCGGTCGGTTAGGCTGTCCTCGACGTCCTCGACGTGCTTGTCTACCTGCGCCTCGACAGCCTTGTAGAGATTCGACGGAGAGCGCCCGGCCGCCCGGTCTGCGGGCGTAGCCTGACGGTCGCCCAGCACACACGCGGCCGGCACGATGCCACTCTGGTCACGGCAGGGAAGAGACCGGATGGCATCCCGACACTCTGTCCAACGCTCCTTGTTCTCCTCCAGCTCAGATCGCACGCTGCCCAGACCCTCTGCCACGTTGGTGAGCTGCGCCAGGATGGCCTCATCGACAGTCATCAGGAGCTCCTCGTCTAGGTTACCATCTTACCTGGAGTTTCAAGCGTAGCGCACCTTCTGCTGAGCCTACATGGTAGCTCAGCTCGACCTCAGGGCCAAGAGTGAAACTCGACAGCACAACCTACCAGCAGGTAGGCTGTAGGCAAGCTTCCCAGGAGACAAGAGAAAATGGGCAAGACCTACAACCGAACGGAGCTCGGGGCCTGGTACAGACACGGCGACCTCGCAGACGAGGCGGGTAGCTACCCAGCGCTCGAGGATGCTCCGACCGCGGACGACGATGGCATCTCGATCCCGCAGGACGAGGCGGGCCTACACGTCCTCCTGTCCATCTCACACGCCGCGGACGCTGCCAGGGCGTTCTCCGTGGAAGTCTACATCTACCGGCCCGAGGTGCGAATCCTCGTAGATGAGATCGTCTCGAGCATCGAGGCCGCAGAGGGCTGGGCCAAGCTGGACTCGTTCGACTTCAGCGAGTCCGCTGACGGCGTTGAGATCCGTGGCCTCTCCTTGCCCACCGCAGCAACCCGTATTGCTGCTCGCGTGACCGGCGCCACTGGCGAGCCTGTTGTCCTGACTGACTTCTCCTTCACCAAGGGCCCAGCGTTCTCGACGCTCTCGCACATGAACGTGCAGATCGATCCAGGCACAGTCAACGTCGGCAAGGTCGATGCTGGCACCGGCTGGAGCGCTAGCGGCCTGGCCAAAGAAGCAGACGGCAACCTCGCCGCTGCCGTAGCAGCCTTTGGGGCTACGAGTGACGCAAGCATTGACGCTGATGCGGCTGGAACGCTCAGTGGAAAACTCCGTGGTTTGCTCAAGGCATTCCTGGCACGCATCCCGGTGATCGGCCCGCAGCTCATGGCCGCCAGCATGAGCGTAACCCCGTCGGTCAACACAGCCGCTCTGGTCTTCTCCCCCGACGCCACGATGGATGAGACGCTGACGTCTGCTGCAATCGACACAAAGGGTTGCAGCCGCATCAGCCTCCAACTCCACGCCGCCTCTGCAACTCACGTCGGGACCGTCGCCGTGCAAGTCTCCGACGACGGGACGAACTGGAACCCCGTCACCCTGAGCAGCACACCGACGGCAGCGAGCGGCAGCGCATTCGATGCGACCATCGACCTCGACATCGCGGCGAAGCAGTTCCGCGTGGTCTACACGTTCACCAGCGGCACCGGGACGCTGACCGGCAGCGCGACGCTGAAGGGGTAGAGACATGTCGCACCATGATAACGACGTGATGCCCGAGCCGCCGTACTACACGAACCTGAACCGCTATCTCTGCGGTGCGCAGTACAGCAACCAGCGTGACCTGCGGTTTCTCCTGCGCCCCGCCCCCTCGGTCGCGAACCTGCCGTCGGCGCTGACCATCAACTCCATCACGAAGTCGCCCTACTTCGAGTACTTCGGCATCGACGCCTCAGCGGCGGGATTCGCCCAGCGACGGAACGGCGGCGCGACGGCAGCGCGACGCGGGAGTGGGACGGCGCTCGCGTACCTGCAGGGCTCGCCGCTGCTCGGGGCTCTCGACGATTCGGTGAAGGGCGCAGGGACGGGTGCGGTGGTTGACAACATCGACTGCTACCTCCCGGCGGTTGCGGACCTTGCGCTCGCGACAGAAGACTTCTTCGCCGTAGCTCTCTTCCAGGCTCCGACGGTGGATCCATCGGTGGCGTTCATTGCGCGCACCGGCCTGCTCGCAAGCGGCGGCTTTCCCGGCTGGGATATAGACATCGCGGGCGGCCTGGTGGCTCGCGTGCGCCTGCTCGTGCCCCCCGCGACGGGAATAGCCATCAACGCCGGCACGTGCGTTGCTGGAGCCATATACCTCGCGTGCTGGGGTGTCGACCGCTCGGAGAATTCCGCAAACGGGGCAATGGGGTTCTTGAATGCCGTGGCTGGCGCGGGCGTCGACGCCTCCGCGTCGTCCGGTGTCTACCTGAGCGGGGTTGATCAAGCATCGCTACTGGCATCGCCCACGGGCACCTACGGCTTTGGCGGCAAGCTGCTCTACCTCGCTGGCTACAAGCATGCGGACTGGTTCCCCGGCGGCGCGACAAACGTCACGCAGTGGACAGCCGCTGCAGCGACACTGCAAGCCCAGCTCCTCGGCCTCTACCCCTCCCCGGCCCGAGGCACCGCGTTGCCGACGGCGATGACCCGCGCATCGGCGGCGTACCTCGACAAGCTCGAGGGCACCTCGCGCAAGCTCTACTACGTGGGCGCGAACTGGATCCGCACCTGCAAGCGAGCCGACATCAACGGTGCCGTGGACTCGGGCGTGCTCATCTCGGCGACGGCGACGAACACCTGCCTGCAGTCCGAGGACATCACCACGACGTGGGCCCTCGGCGCCACGGCCACGCGCGCGGCCAACAGCGCAGTAGCCCCCGACGGCACGACGACAGCGGACACGCTCTCTGCCGTCGCAAACGGCGACTACATCAAGCAGACGTTTGCGGCGATCACTGCCGTCGCCCGCGCCTATTCGCACTACATCAAGCGCAACGGTGCTGGCGACGTGGCCGGGTTCATCCGCCTCGTGAAGACCAGCGACGGATCCACCATCGCTGAAACCGCCTTCACGGCGACGGACGAGTGGCAGCGGTTCCAGGTGACGGGGACGTGCGTCCTCAACGACACCGAGGTGCGAATCGTCATCACCACTGCAGGTGAGTCGCTCTACGTGTGGGGCGGGCAGGTAGAGCTGGGCAACATCGCATCGAGCTACATCCCGACGACCACGGCAGCGGTGGCCCGTGCGGTCGACAGCCTCATCTACAACGGCAACAACTTCCCGGCGGCGCGCGGCAAGATCCGGGTCAAGGTGCTGCGCGAGGCGCATGCGCCCGCAGCGGCGAGCTATATGCTAAACGCCGACGACACATCGGCCAACGAGCGGCACAGCCTCGTGCTCACGACCGGCAAGAAGGCAGAGGGCGTCACGGTCGACGGCGGCGTCACCCAGGCCGACATCACCAGCGCGGCCGACTTGAGCAACGGCAACTGGCACACCGTCGAGTACGGATACGCGCTCGACTTCGTGCGGCTGACTCTCGACGGCACAGCCGAGGCGGCAGACGTGGCGGCGACCATGCCCGCAGCGTCGAGTGCGCTCCGCATTGGGGCCTACTCGACAACGGGGAGCGAGTTCGGCGGGCTCATCAACCGGGTCGAGGTGTACAACAAATGAACCGCGCACCCTTCATCTTTGCGTGCTCCACCCTCTCCGACGCAACTGCCGCGCTCCCCATCGGCTCGCTCCTCGGCATCGAGGCGACGCACCAGCACATGCTCGCGCTGCCACATGGCGAGTGCCTGCTCCAGCAACTCGGCGCGGCAGTGATCCTCGACGGCATCGCGGGAAAGTGGGAGCTGTGGCTCGCGTTGCCGCACAACTGCGCCGTCGGCGAGGACTTCGACAGCATCGGTCCCAAGACGCAGCGGGCGGTGCAGCGAGCCCGCATTGCGTCGCCCGCGTTCCGGGGGCCGTGGTCGCTGGCGCAGTTCTGCGCGCTGTTTCCGGTCGCGACGAAGGCCGTGCCGCTGCTGCACGACGACGCGGGGCGGTTGCAGTCGCCGCTCGTGTTCGACGGCGACTACCCGTACATCTGCGGCGCGGCAGACTACAGGCCGAGCGACGCGGACGCGGCAAGCGACAAGACGACGGACTGCGCGAAGCTCTACGCCGATGCGCTGGTAGCGGCGACAGCAGAATCGATGAGAAGCCGTGACCACTGACGGCCCCAACGGAATTAGCGTCCAGCTCGGCCGCATTGAGGGCAAGCTCGACTCCCTCGACAGGCGCCTGGACAGTTCGCGGACGGTAATTTTCCACTCTCCGGGTCTCAACCTTGCCATTGATTCTAGCTGGGCTGCCGGCCGTTAAGTTTGAAGCGCAGCTGCCTTCTGACTTCCTGACGATCCTTCCTCTACCTTGAGCACAGACTCAATCACCCGGCTGAACTCACCGTAGCGCGACTCCAGCTGCGTGATGAGCTGCAAGTCGAAGGCCGCCTGCTCCTCGACGGACTTGCTCGTGTCCTCGTGCCTCGAGGAGATCGCTTTCAGCTTCTCCTTCAGCTGATCGTCCATGCTGGCGAGCTGGGCCTGAAGGACCTTGGTCCTGGACATGATGTACAGGTCGATCTTCAGCTCCTCTTCCCGCAGCATGCGCTTCTTCTCCGCGGGCAGGCTGGCGATCTCCTCTGCTATTTGCTTGCGCGTAGCCTTCTGGTCAGCCAGGGCCTTGCTACGAACCTGATGAAGCTTGGTACCGGCTTCCTTCTGGGCAGCCGCCTTGGCCTGGACGCAGCGCTGATGAACAACGTCCCGCAGCCGATGCAGGACCGCCTGCACGGCCCAGACAGGCCCCTTCGTCAGCGAGGCAGCTGCAAGGCCAGTGGCTAGAGTCACCGCGGCGCTCTTAACCTGCTCCGGCCACGTGGAGATGCAGCCCAGGACAGCGTCCATCACTTCCTTGCGTAGCTTGACCAGTTGCTCCTCGGTGCGCTCCTTCTTCCTGTCCTCATGCTTCTCGAAGGCCTGCCTTGCAGAGAGCTCGGCCAGCCTGCGTTGCGCCTTCGCCTTGTCCTTGTCCGTCTCCGCGGACAGCACCCTGTTGAGTTGCTTCTCGAACTGCCGCTGAAGCATACTGGCGGATAAATCCGTTTCCTTAGGTTCCTTCAACATTGATTCTGCTCCTGTCAATTGACCATAGACCTGGACGTGACTTTGACTTCTTCCTGGCAGACCCTGCTTCAAGCAAAGCAGCAAGAGCCCAGTCAACCTGGGAATGCTCCATATGAAGGGCTGTCGCTAGGTCACTGACCAATACCCAGGCTCCCTCAGGTAACATTGCTAGATGATCTTGAACTCTCCCCTTGTTCCTATCCGCTACCTGCCGCATGGTCAGTAGCTCAGGGGCAACTTCCGTCTCTGGAAATTCCCACTTGGCTCTGGCGAGGAGATCCGCAGCTGCGGTCTCCCCAAGGTCCTCCACGAGGAAGGCTGCTAGCCACTGACGGACTTCCTGCTGCCCACGAATCCGCAGGCCTCGCATGATAGCCAGGAAGCTCTTGGCCGTGACCTTCCGCCCTTGATTGAGAACGGTAACGAGGGAATTTCTGCTACCGAGCGTGCAGTCCTCAGCCTCCTGCAGCGACAGCCCGAGGGCATGAGCCCGATGCTTGATCAGCATCCTGATATCCATCTTTTAGATGATCCGTTTCTCGCTCTGGGCAAGCAGCAGTCATCTGCTCCCACAGCTTGAGCTTCTCGCCGTGCATCAATCCGAGGACTGATGCACGGCGTCTTTGTCTCCAGTCCTGCGGGTCCTGAGAGAGCGAGAACAGTCCGCGCCTCGCCTCCCTGAAGGGCCTAGCTTTGCTAGGCCGCGGGCGGTGTTCCCGCTTCTTGCCCAAGGTGAGGTCCCCAGACAGAGGCCTGAACGTTCTATACTGGCACTGCTTGGAGCACCCGGAGCACCTGAGGGACAGCCAGTACTTCGATCGTGCTGGCCTCGCGTCTCGCTCCGCCTTGGTCATGGGTATGACCGCCAGGCGTCGAGGAGGAAGACGGGCACGTTCAACTGCATGGCGCACCTGATCGTGTGACCTGTTCCACCCCATCCTAGCTTGCTTCGGTTCGGCAAGGCAAGCAGAACATCAGGCCGGCCCTCGAACGGGTCGACAATCATGGCGTTTCTGACCATGAGCTTCTTGACCGGGGCAGACAGGCTGTACCAGGCCGGGTGGCACTGCTGAGCCAACTGCCAATGCCGCGGCGTTGCCGCGTCAGCGGTGTGAATCTGATCAGGAGGCCAGAAGCCATCGGCGTGGAAGTGCTTCTCGTAGGAGGCCCAGGGCAAGTAGACCACGACCTTGCCCTGCAAGGTCACTGCGCCCAGCTGGAAGGCCTGGTCAGCGCCTACAGCGCCTCCGCAGACCAAGGTAGCTCCTTGCTCTGCGTAGAGCGCCCCAACGGCCTCGACGAAGTAGCGCCAGGCCTTGGAGAGCTCCCTCGACCCGGCGCAGGAGACCAGCATCGGCCTACTTCAGGTAGCCCTTGTCCAGGCCCTCGCGGATCCACACGGCCATCTCGTCCAGCTGAAGGCTGGTCGCCTTCTTCGGGACGGTTGCGGTGACCGCCTCGACCCTGGCCTTGCGGCCGGGCTTGCGACCCGGCTTCCTTCCGGACTTGCCCCGCGGCTTCGCCAGCCCGGCCGCCACGGCCATGTGGTAGAGCTTCACGGGGTGGATGCCGAACTGCTTGCCGACCTCGCCGTAGGCCTCGGGCTTGGCCCGCAGGGCCTTGATGGCCTCGGCGTTCTTGTCGACCTTCGGCTTCGCTGAGGCCTGCTTCGCTGAAGCAGGCTTGGCCTTCTTGCTTGGCTTCTTGACCTTCTTGACCGGCTTCTTGGTCTTCTTGGTCTTGCTGACGGGCTTCTTGGTCTTCTTGGTACTCATCTCTCGTCCCTTTCGTTGTTGTGCCTCAGGCCGCTTCAGCTACCCAGGCAGCTATCGCCCCTATCACATTCGCTCCGTGATAGAAGACAGGCATTCTCAAGTGCATGGCCATCTCATGCTCGGCGCAGCAGCCCTTGCTTGCTTCCCATCTAGGGCACAGGTAGATAGCATCGCACCGACGGAGAAGCTCAATGTACCCAGCTCGCCAGAACACCTCGGTGCATTGCTCCCAGAACAGACTGGAGTTCGCCGTGGGCATGATAGGCAATGCGCCTGCCTTGGCTATCTCCAGCCCATGCCTCCTGGCCAGCTGAACCAACTCAGATCTCTCCCAATCGGTATGAGCGGAGAACGGGGCGGCTACGTATACTAATCTCATGGACCTTCCTTATAACAAGGTTGTTGACCCATGTCAAACAAATCCCTAACGGGATTTGCTGACTGGAGCCAGGAGGGCAAGTCCCGCAGGGCCCTCAGGCTCCTTGGGCAGAAAATCTTGTTGACTTTCTGTAACCTATTCAGTACCCTGAAGGGCAGGTCGGGCGGTGGTGAGGGGTATATATCTATGTAGCTGATTTCCTTACCAAACACAACGCCCCGTACTCATCAATCTGCTCCGGCTTCCCGCCCTTGGCCACCCAGGCTGCCCTGACTTGCTCGGCGTACTCCCGGCTCTCCTCGACGGCCTGCTGGTGCGGGAGCTCGTTGATGAGGTAGTCGTCGAGGTTGGCTTGCGTACGCCGAGCTATATAGTCCCCAAGGGCCTGCTGCCCCGCGTGAAGTCGCAGGTTCAAACCTTGCCCCTCTGCCTCTCGCCAGCCCTCTGGGCCTACGTCTCTGCCACTGTAGCAAAGCGCATGCAGCCAGGTCCCTGGGTGCGAATGCTCAGCAACCGCTCTGAAGGTGCGTCTGCCCTGCTCGCGTTCCCATTCTATGACGTGGGCGTCCTCATCCTCCACGATCCAGTTTCCAACGAAGTACCTTGGAGCGCCAGCCAGGCCCTCAGCAACTGCATGCTGAAAGGCTGTGCGTCCTGCCCGCCGGCCGAGCATGAGGACTACTTGCCGCGGTCTATCATCAGCCTCGAGGAAGTCCATCCAGTTCCTGAAGAGCCCTACCCGCTCCGGAGGGAGTAGCCCAGAGGCTATGAGACCACGAGTTTGCTCGTCAGCCCTAGCGACGATCCAAGCGCGGACGTGAGCGTCCTCGTCTCCGTATACAACGTGAATGCTGATTGGGCGCTCTTCATAACCAGCCTCGAGCTCTCGCTGAGCGCATTCACAGGCGTAGCCCGGCTGGCCGCAGTCGCAGATCGGGTCGTCTATCCCGTCGTCTGGGTCCTCTACCTTGTCCCAAGACGGGTCAGCCAGCGAAGCTGTAGACTCGAGGAGGGCCTGCTCGAGATTGGAGCAGCTCTCGCCGTAGGCAAGGCCGTGCCTCTCGAGGAGCAGCGTGCCATTCAGCAGGGAGAAGGTCTTGGAGTCCATTACTGGACCTTCTCCTCGAAGAAGCACGCGATCGGGCGAAGGGTCTGCTTCTTGATCCTCAGGTAGGAGAGCGCTTCGCGTCCGCGGTCAGAGCCCAGGCAGGCCTGTAGCAGGACACGCTCCGTGCTGGTGATGGGCAGCGAGGATTGCGTCCTGACTCGAAGGTAGACATGCCGATGGGGCATGCCGCTTCGGCTGGGGGTGGTTCGCTCCACGTCGATCAGCATTCCATTCTTCCTGAGCAGGTCTAGCCCACGCAGGAGCCGCTGGTAGCTCTCATCGTCGTCGATGTCGACGAACAGCTGGTCTGGCTCTGGGAGGACCAAGGCCATCCGCTCCTCAGCTACCTTGGCTGGATCGTAGGACAGGTCGCTTTCCTTCGTCTCGGCCACGGGGGAGAACAGGTCGATCATTGGGATATCGACGGTCATGCAGTCTCCTTCTTGCTGGTGAACGGCAGGGGCATCAGCTTACCTCTGCCTTCACAAGGATCTCGAGCTCCTTCTGGGCTGGTGTGGCGTCGACGTAGGCCTCGCCGTGTCCCGGCGCCAGCCCGAGGGCAAAGAGGATACGGGTGAACTCGCCCGACTCCTTGCCGGCACTCGCTCGGATGATGCAGGCCGTGGCCGTGGTGACCGCGGCGTCGGCCATCTCCGGCGTGAGCCCGGTGACGTCGATGGGGCCCTCGTCAGGCAGGGCCTTGCAGTAGGCATAGGTCCTGAGTCCACCCAGCTCGGAACGCTTCTCCCAGAGGACCGTGTCGTACAGGGTGATGGTGAGCTTCGGCATCACTTGACTCCGTCAGGCAGCGAGGGGCCTGCGGGACCTGGGGCCGGGAGCGTAGCTCCAGGCAACGAGGGCATAGCCGTCTTGGGCTTGGTCTCCGGCTTCATGCCCGCAGGGAGCACGTCCACCCGGCGGAGCCCGAGGCGCTTGAGCCAGGTGACGTAGTTGTGCTGGTCGACCCCGAGGGAACGCATGCCGGCAGCCACGTTGCCGTCGGTGGCCTTGATGGCCTCCATGACTCGCCAGCGGCCCTCCCGCAGCGCGGCGATCCGCATGTAGTACGCCAGCAGGGACTCTCCCGTGCGGCGCTCCTGGCGCTCGACGTAGTCGGGGCCGGGATCGGTTGCTGGGTTGATGGGTGAACGTGGCATTGGGTATTTCTCCTCTGAGCCTAGTAGGCCTCCGGCTCTGTAGCAGAGCCTGAAATGAACGTGACGCTCGAGCCGTTGGCGAACTGGAGCACGCCAGTGCGTAGGGCTTCAGCTACGGCCTCATTCTCCTGACGGCCTGACCCGAGGTCACCCAAGTGAATGAGGTGGAGAGCGACCTTGGCTTGCCAGAGCGGGTCGTCGCCCGCGGCACAAGCTACCGTGACTTTCTCGCCCGGCGCCGAGCGTGCGTGTTCGAGAGCATGAAAGACGATCAGGGTATAGGGATGAAGAGACATTATACTTTCTCGCCCGGCAAAGAGCCTGAGGACTTCTCTGCTTGCTTGGCTAGCGTCAGCTCAATCAGCTTGTTGAGGTAGTACTGAGCCTTCTTCAGGTCCTCGAGCTCGGAGCCTTTATAGGGAGCCCGGACGACGTACTTGACGATGTTCCCGGCGAGGAAGTCCAGGTTCCAGGCAAGGATGAAGTCGAGGACCTCGATGCCGCCTCTAGTATAGTGACTTGGGTGTTCTATTGCGTTGGGCATAGGCTACCTCTCTGATCTGTGCAGCGATAGGGTATAGCAGGCGGTGCAGTAGGCTTCCGAGGCGCCGGTCACGACGCCACAGTGCTGGCAATGCCGATGTGGCGGGATCGTCGGGAGGACTCGTGGCGCCCGGTCTGGCGGTCCCGGCGGCGGGCGCACCTGGGCCATCCCTGAGCAGACCGGCTCCTTGATCTCCTCGACCTTGGGCTTCTCCGGGAGAGGCAAGGCAACCTCGAGGACACGAGCTACCATCTCGACGGTGAGCTCGTTGAGAGGCCCGTCGGCGAGGTAGAGCTCCTTGCGATAGCGGGGCTTGATAGGAGCAGGCCCCGCCGGCTGCTCGAGCGTAACCCTGAGCAAGCACCTGCACCCACACTTTGGGCACTCAGGTACTTCTGGTGTGTAGGCCCAGTACCAGGTGTGCTTGCACTCATTACATGACCAGTTGCTGATCTCGGCCATCTTCTTTTGTTCCTCCTTCAAGGGGCCCGTCAGGGTTCCTTGAATATAGCAGATGCAGCTGGGGGCGTCAATCATTTTTTAATCAGGTGCATATGCTGCAGGAACTGATGAGGTTTCCATATATTTATGATGGGGGCAGTATAAATGCGCGCTGGCGGAGAAGCAGTACCCCCGCGCCAGGGTTACCCCCCACCCCTACATTATTTTGTATCCCCCCTTACAGGACCCGCCTGCTATGGGCGCGTATGCTAGAGTACAATAGTGTCCAGATTAGATATGGTGCGTAATCATATTCTCAGTGACGCGTAGGATCCTACGCACCACAATGACTAATGCAATCAATGAGTTATGCAGGATCCATAGACAAGTGCGTAATCATATTCTCAGTGATAGACCATTGACAGATTGGCATGCTAGTAATCATGCGGGTTTGACCATAAGAATTTATGGCATGTAGTCTGCAATGAACTTCCCCAATGGGAAACCCAATGCAGACCAGATTGACGCAGCGTGATGCGGCTGGCGCGCTTGGCCTCGCGGGTTACTCCGTCGCTGAGGCGGAGCGGCTGGCTTCCCTGTTCGCCCACCCTACCATGGGCGACGATATCCAGGTGCTACTGGCACACTCGCATACCGTGCGGGAATCCTCCGCCGCAATCCGAGCAGCGCTGGCCATGAATCAAGCATGGCTCGACGCTATCGAGGGGAGATAACCATGGCAACGTACACGCAACAGCTGGCTACCATGCAACGGCTAGTTAATGGGCTTACTCGGTTGCAGCTGGGGAAGCTACTGGCTATCCCGACGCTGGAGCGGGAAGTGCGCGCTATGGCATGGGCTAGGCTCAATACCGCATTTCCGGCTGACACGTGCGGCGATGATAACGACCCTGACACGTGCGACGAGTAGTCAACCCGAGGGTACCTAGTACCCTCTAAACCGCGCCTTAGGGCGCAACATAGGAGCATTGACCATGGCAACGAATCCCGAGAAACTCACCGCAGCGTATGCCAACGCGTTTGCCAAGTCCGTTCTGGAGGGTGCGACGACCCACAACGCCAAGAAACTCGGCGAGGGTGACGGACTCAAGGCCGTCAAGCGCACCATCCGAGGCTCACTGGCTCGCCCCGAGGACAGGGCAAGTGCGGCGCTCCGTCTGGTGATGGAGGCTGATGCCTCCATCGTGGACGCGGGCCCCGAGCAGACCGAGCAGAACTAGCAAACCAGGCAAACCGTGCAAGACTCCCACCCCACGCAATCTTCGCTTTCCTCGCCTGACAGGGATTCTATGTCGGGCGCACCCTCAAACCCTCAGGTGCCTACGCTCCAATCGGCATACACTCGAGGGTTTGAGGGTGCGATTGCTCGTGTAGCTTCGCTCGCAAAGGCCCGTATCGAATCCTCGCATACTGACCTTGATACCCTCGTGCCTGATACAGGCGAGCTGATATCCGCGTCACGCTATGAGGCGGATAGGCTGCTATCTCAGGATACTGATACTGCGAGGACAGAAAGACTTGCGGATATCGACGGGCAAACCGAATGGCGCAGTCAGCAAACATGGGGCTATGGGCGCGAGGCTGTATCCCACGGTATATGCGCCATCCGAGGCGCCGCAGCAAGGGCGAGAGTCGGCTACGGGTATGACCCGTCCTCTGCTGCGGCGAAGTATGCTCCGACTGTCGAGACCCATTCCGCGTCTATCCGCGCCGATTCTTCCGCTATCGCGGCAGACCACGATTCGCCGCAGTCTATGGCCCTTGATAGGCGCATAGAGCGGTCTATCGTCCGGGCGGAATGCTCGGATATCCGCGCTGCAATCGACGCCTCTACGAGGCTCCTGCGCGCTGCAACTGCTGACTGTCGGCAAGCGAGAGAATTTGCCAGGACGACGGGCCGGCAGCGGTCACGCCGTCGTTTCGCCCGGAAGAGTCACTAAGACTCCCGGTCAATCGGTCAAGCTTTTCCCCAATGAAGCTACACTCTTGTCAATTGGGGGCCACAGACTGCCGGCAGCTGCCAGCAGGCTGTTACCAGCAGGCTGTCACCAGCAGGTAATCTACCGCAGTTCCATTTTGCCACACTGAGGCATTTTGCCCCATTGACTGTCGGATTCCCAAGCTAACTAGATACCCCAAGCTAGGTAGGTACCACCTAGGTACCACCTAGCTAGGTACGCGCGCGTTAGCCAGCCTCAGAGCATCGGCTGAGAAAATAGGGAAACCAGTAAACCTGGTTTCCCGGATTTGAGCCGGTCGTAGTGTAATCCTCCAGCCAAGCCAGAAGCCTGAATCATGAATTCAGGGAAAGGAGTTTCTTGATGCGGCGTTTCGAGCACGTCTACGTGGACGGCCATTGGGCCGCAGCCTATGTGGACGACAATGGAGACTTGCACCTCCGCCTGTGGTGCGAGACTGAGCGCGAGGCCCGAGAGCTCGCCGACCAGTGGCAGGCCATTCACGAGCTGAGCCAAGCCACGCGCTGCACGTCACCGACATTCTGTGACGGCACACCCAACGATTGCCACCACTGCGCATTCGCCAGCTAGGCACCAGCCGAAAGGAGCCACTCAATGTCCTGGTATCAGAGCCTCATGAGCGCCAGCCCGGCCGTGGTCCTCGGGACCATGGTCCTGTGCTGGATAGCCTTGTCCTCCACCATCCGCCTGGTCCTCAGGACCCGGCGCTAGCCTAACGGCAGAAAGGATCTGACTTGTGGCCTGGAGCAAACATACCCAAACGTGCCATAGCTGCGGCAACGTGACGCGAGCAATGAGCAGCGTGTGTCGGTACTGCCAGACGGCCAGCAAGCGCGGCGCGGCGCGGGCAGCAGCCGAGGGTATATCCGTGGACCAAGCCGGCAGAGCTTGGTGGGCATGGGACCGAATTGGCATTGTGCTAGCTGGCCCATGCCTGACTAGGCGGGAAGTGCTCATCCAGCTATCTCGATAGTCTACAGCCCGAGCCGCGTGAGAGCCGGGCCTGACGCACAGCGAAGCCGCGCGTCAAGCCGGGCACTCACGCCCGAGAACGGAGCCTCAGGTGAGCCTCAAGTCGAGCAACACGACGTGGGACCGCACTGGGTTCTGCCAGTGGGTCTGCCAGCAGCCCACGCCCAAGGTCGGCCCCATCACGCTCACGGCCAAGGGCAAGCCCCTGCGCCTCGTGGTCGCCTGCGACAAGTTCAAGACGGAGTTCCAGTCGCTTCAGGTGGCGCTGGACTTCGCCAACTGGCTGGCCGCCCACGGCTAGCCCAAAGGGCGGCTGTTCCGTCCCGAGGGATGGGACTCGGTCTAGAGCAATCCCGGATTTGAGCCGGCGCTAGGGAGATTCGCTAGCCAGCGGTGCCGGCCCGCAATCGATTGTGCAGAGCCGCGTGAGCCGAGCTGGTCAAGGCTATCAGGTTGCCTGGAGTGTCGTTCAGGGAGTCGTTGTCCATGTGATGGATCTCCAGGCTAGCCTCTATGAACCTGAACCTGGTGAGGCTGCTCTCGTACTCCCTGAGAGCCTCGAGGTATCTCTCGTACGTGATCCCATTCAGATGGGCCTCGAGGACGAGCCTTGACCGCTCGACTAGCCTGTAGGTATTCTCCCCTCGGACCCTGAGCGTTCCGTGGGGATAGTACTTGACCGTGATGTACTTGCGTTGCCGCTTGCCGCCCATGAAGCAAACATACCACAAGGAGGGAGGTACAACAATGCAACAGGCTGGGTAACGCCCAGCCAGCTTGCGTCATGCGAGCCTGAGACCGCCGCGCACGCCAGTAGACATGGCCGCTACGCTAGCAATCTTGGGGCGGGAGTCGCAGCCCGCGCGCAAGCCCAACAAGGAGGACAGCAGTGGACCTCGTCATCAGCCTCAACAGCTTCAGCCTCAATCTGTCCACGGTCTCCGTGCTGGTGCTCAGCGCGGCAGCCGTGCTCGTGACCTTCATGATCGTGGAGCTCAAGCTCTGCAAGAAAGGAGCCTAGCAATGCTGAACCGAAAGATCCTGATCGAGGCCTTGCTCCCGACGGGAAAGGGGGCCAAGTCCCTGGCCCTGCGGGAGCTCATCCTCGAGCTGCAAGCCGATGCCTGCAACAGCGAGGATCAGATCCATATCCTGCGTCGGGAGCTCGACGATCTCAGCATGGAAGCCGCAGCGGTGCGTCGGTACAACTCCGATCTCGAAGTCAAGCTGGAGCAGCTGCAGGAGCAGCTCGACAAGAAGCAAGACCAGCTCGACAAGGTCCCGTATGGCATCTGGCAGGTGCTCGAGAGCAACAAGCAGCTCCAGGTCCGGCTCAAGCCCGACTGGATGAAGGCCAACAAGATCCCAGCCGTCAAGCTCGTGCGGGAGCTCACCAACCCCGGCCTGAAGGAAGCCAAGGACCTGATCGAGGGCCACATCGAGGACGAGACAGCCTGTGTCGTCGTCGGCGATCGGATCACTGTGCTCAATTCCGTCTTCGACGACAACGGAGACATCCGTCCCGGTGTGGAGATCCAGCCCGTAGCCTAGACGAGCAAGTAGCCTAATCAACCCACAACAGGGGGGAAGGAGAAACACCAGTGTCGAACCGAGCCAGCAGGACCGAGAAGAAGCTTCGCGAGGAGATCAGCCACCTCAAGTCGCAGATCGAGCAGCGCGACGCGAGCACCAGCAGGCCGGTGCTCTCGGCCAAACTCGTGGAGGCGCTGAAGCGGGGAGACAACCTCGCCAGCAAGCTCGACGAGGCCAACAAGACGATGGAGTCGCAGCGCGAGGCCAACGTCGAGCTGCTGGACCAGATCAAGATGCTCGAGGCCGCCGCGGTGTCGATCGTCTCCGAGCCCGAGGACCCGGCGATCGTCTCCGAGACCGCCATTGCCGACCCGGGCTAGCCGAAGGACCTGAAGGACCCTGGGCTTCAGCCCCTAATGGGGCTGGAGCGCCAGGCGAAGCCCATTGCATAGCGAACCGCCGCGAAGGGCGTTAGCATAACCTGCAGTGGGCTTCGCCTGGAAAGGGAAAGCCAATGGAAAAGACGCTAAGTCAGCAAGTAAGGTTCGTTCCCGATCCTTTGCTGAAGCCAATCGCCCAGCGCTGTGTGGATTGCATGTTCCTTGATGGAAGGACGTGCACCATGGGCGTTGTTCACCACAAGGATGGAAGCAGCAGCCATCTCAACACCGTCGACCCGTACTGGCCAGCCTGCGTTGCATTCAGCTCCGCGGTCCCGGCCTAGAAAGGAAGAACCCAAGATGCCACTCACCCTGTACGGAATCCTCATGGCCAGTGCCTCGCTGTTCCTCGTGTCCTACTTCCTGATCAGGAAGCCTCGGGACTCGAGGATCATGCTGCGGATGGGCCGGCAGTTGCGTAAGCAACTGCACGTCGAGGAAGAGCTCAAGCTGGCCCTGCTGAAGCTGAGGAGCAAAGCCTGATGAGCGACAAGCGACGGCACGAGAAGGAGCGAGCAGCCGAGTTCTGGCGCGGCCTCGATTCGTCAGAGCGATTCGAGCTGGGAGACCAGCTCGTGCTCGGAACGTTCAACTGGCGCGAGTGGGGCTTGCCTACCCTGCCAGGCTCAGTGTTTCTCAACCACGTCGACTACCTCAGGATGCTCTGGGAATGTGAAGAGCCAACGTGACAACCATTGTCGAAGAGCTGCAGAGCCTCTGTGCCACGCTGCACAAAGACTTGACTAGCATTGCAGGACGAAAGGCCATCAACAAGATACTGGGTAGCGCAGACCCGCCAGGCGAGATGTTGGAACCAAATGATGCTGTGGAGGTGGACTATGATATCCAACAGCGCTTGGTACGCATCTGCGTTTGCTCAATCCACGCCGGGAATGAACTGGTGATCTGGATAAAACTGCCTAAGGTGCTAGCCCGAAGGCAAACATTCCTCAACGAACTTCAGAAACTCGTGGTGGGCAGGCATTACGAAGAGTGGGAATAGAGGAAGGATGGAAATGATGCAGCAAGGACCGCAGAAGCCACAGAAGAAACACGTCAGGGAATGCCGCGGCATACGGGAGAACGGCGACAGCGATGTGCTCTACCTCTGCATCGACTACATCCCGTCGGTGGATGACTTCTTCACCATCAAGAAGAGCCGGCGCTACCCGACCAGGTGCGAGCGCTGCGGGTGGAGCAAGGAGCAGGAGGAGTTTGATAAGCGTATTGGCAGCGCAACGCTCCACCCTATCAAGGACCTAAGGAGCAAAGCCTGATGAAGACCAGAATGAAAGACTGGGAGTTCGTGGGGGATATCAACTGGGAAACCTACGGGGGGAAGTGGTACTACCCTGACCCGCGCAAAGCCCTGTGCTGGTACGTCCTCAACATGTGGGAAGCAACCGGGGACACGTCGGGAGCCGAGTTCATCTGCGAGGTAAACCTCGTCGACCTCACGGTCATCTCGCCAAGAGACGTATCCAGTGCGCTAGAGTACTGCGGACTTGGAGATGAGCTTCTCGAGCTCAAGCCGGCAGAGCGATACTCAACCATGATGCTGGCCGTCCACGATTACGGGATCAAGGCGCCGCTCGCCTCGATATCCGGCAAGCGTCTCGACCGCGTGCGGGCTGAAGCTAGACGTTACGCCGAGGAAGCCATGTCCGACGACGAGCTGCTGGCCTCTCGCTTGAACAGGCAGGTGAACCAGATAGGGTCGACAGCCGCGGACTTCATGTCCGGAGCCATCGATGCTGGATTGCGCCGGGCAGCCGAGGAAATATCCTCTGGAGCCCGTGAGCCAACAGCTGTGGAGCGCGTCCTGTTCAAGATCCATGCTACGTGCAAAGGCCAGACGCTGGGCGGCGTAACCGAAGAGTCAGTCTCGATGTCCCAAGCCTGCGCCACGGCGTTGGAATGCACCGAGGCATTGAAAGGAGCAAAATGACCAGACGCAGACGCAAGTACGACGCAAGCCACCACGAGAGAATCGTCAAGGGGGTGGTCGATATCCTCTGGGGCTCAGCATGGGCCGACCACGTCGAGGAGCACAAGTGCTGTCGCCTGTCGGGGCTCAACATCTGTAACGTGATGCCCACGCCCCCGCCCGAAGCATGGGCAGCCGCGGAGCGCATCCTCGGCCATATCGAGCATGCCAACGGCTGGAGCTGGCCCTGCATGTTCGCCGCGGCAGCCCGAGCCGATGGGCTGAAGGAGCCCAAGTCCTATGACGACTTGCTCGTCGAGAGGTTCGGCGAGTGCCTCATGTACATGGCAATGGGGTCAGGCACAAGTTGGTTTGATGATCACGCCGAGTTTTCACTTGCCGTACCGTATTGCGCCTGTACAGCGGAGGGAGACCTTCGCGCACTAGCTGACGCCTCTTGCAGAGAGATTGGCAATAGTCGTTGACGCATCACGGTTGAATTGATAAGCTAGTCAACATGCTAGAAATCATTTGCAGATGGGAAACTCGCAAGAGCGAGAAGCGCCGCAGGCGCGTATTGGCAAAGTGCCCGGCCTGTGGTGCTATTGTCGAGCGCAGTGATACCGCCGCTCGCGTGCAGAAAAGCTGCGGCTGTCTGCCCAATTCCAACTACAAACATGGAAAGTCACCAGCCAAGCTCTATCACGTGTGGCAAAACATGCGGAAGCGCTGCAGAAGCCCAAAGGCCACGCACTATGATTGCTATGGAGGTAGAGGGATTTCTGTATGCGCTGCATGGGAAGATTTCACCTCCTTTCGTACGTGGGCCATGCAAGCTGGGTGGAAGCCCAACTTGACAATTGATCGTAGGAATAACGACGGAAACTATGAACCGAGCAACTGCCGTTTTGTTACAAATGCTGTCAACTGCCAGAATCGTACTACTACCAAACTGAGTCAGGCGGTCGCAGATCAAATACGTTCGCTGTTCGCCGCTGGTTTAGATGGCGTGGCCATTGCAGCAATGTTCCAAATATCGTCGTCAATGGCTTACAAGATCCGTGACAGGCGCGCATGGTAATGACCACGAACGGTTTGCTCTGAAGGTCCCACTCTGCGCCGAGACCTACGAGTGCAACCTTCGTTGCCAAGCCGACGACGAGTGCAAAACGGACGACTGCGGCAGCGATGCTCACGACGAGTCGTGAGAAAGGCATAGATGAATGCTAGCCAAGGACCTCAAGCCGGGCGATCTCTTCCGTGTCGTCGGACACGTCGACCCTGAAGGGCCGACCCGCGTGTGCCTGACCAACGATCCGGAGAATGGGTTGCGCTTCGGCTTCCCCGCTGGAAGCAAGCCCGGTCTCACCTCAGGCTACTGGTGCTTCATGGGTGAGCTATGTGAGGTGGAGCTCATAGATAAAGGAGAGTGAGATGCAAACGAGGTGCGGGAACTGCAAGAACTGTCTCGAGCTCAAGCGCGTTCAGCAGCGCGTGCTCGCCTGCTGCAATCCGCCGTTCAGCCATGCCGACGACGGTGTGGTCAACCTGTGGAACACTGAGCTGGCGCGGCTGCCGTGCACCGGCTCAAAGGAGGACGAGCCATGCTGACCCCGAACCACTACAGCCTTGCGCTCGCGTCGCAGTCAGCCTGCAACATGAGCGGCATCACGATCGCGTTCGCCGAGGCGCTGAAGGCCATGTGCAAAGCAGGGCTCGACACGGACGCACGAAACAAGCATCCCATCTCGATCCTGTACGCCGTGCAGATCGCGCACCTTGCCGGCATCGGCGATGGGGCGAGCATGGCTGGCTACGCACAAGCCGTCGCTGCCTGCGAGCGTGGGATGGAGGAAGGCAAAGCCAATGAACCCGCTCAATAGGTCCTGCCCGAAGTGCGGGGCATTGCCGCAAGAGGAATGCTTCGACGGCACGTTGGGAAAGATCGCCGGACTCGACACGCGGGTAGTGCGATCACCGCATTCGGAGAGATTGATGCCGCTGATCATCCACAACAAGCGGCCCACGCTGGCCATGAACCAGCCGCTTCAGCCCGAGGACGCGCGGGCGCATACGACGATGGAACAGATCTGCGGCGGGCTGTGCCGGGTACAGATGCATCTCGACTTCCACGCCACGCCTGGACATCAGATCATGAAGAAGCTCGTCGACGCGTTCAACGAGCTCCAGGACCTTCAGTTGAAGGGCGAAGCCGCCGTGCAATTTGCTGACCCCGAGGACGATGACTGGAAGGAGGAAGGTTGATGCTCCGTCTCGACAAGCTGACCGAGAGTGAAAAGGACGATCTGCTGCGCTGGTTCATGTACCACCTGGAGCCGGGGCCACGCGGCAAGCTCATGGTCACGTTCCCGCTGCACTACAACAAAATCTGTGGACGCGACATCGTAGCGGTCTACAAGACAGCCGAGGTCCTGGCCACTGGCGCGTCACTGAAGTTCGACGGCAAGGAGTACAGAGCCGGCGAGATGGTCCCTGCACACCAGATCAGCGAGCCGCTGGAAGAGGACTAATGCCTGTGCCTCAGCAGCGCTGGACTTGTCCATCGCCGTAGTGAGGGTCATTGATCATCTCCTGTTGAAGTGGAGGCAAGCATGGCACAAGTGGAATACAGTATCAAGAACAGAGACAAGCTGCTGTCTGACCTGGCAGCCTTGCTCTGCAAGGGCAAGGACCACGGTGGACGGCTGCTTCATATGTTCCCGTTGGTCAACCTGAAGGTCACATTGTACCGAGGCAAGCGCAAGCTCTACGAGATCCTAGGAGCGCAAGTTGCTCTGCAGTACCTCATGGAAGACATCTACTGGAGCGAGGACGCTAGCTGGGCCGATGCCGACAGGCTCACGGTGGAGGTGTACTGATGGCCACGATCAAGTTCATGGGTCTGATCGAGCGTCACTACTGGTGCTTTGATCGCAATAGGCAGCGCCTACGTTTCTACTGGGTGCCTGGATACTCTGTGCTCTCAGCGACGGGAGCAGAGGGGCAGCCCTGGATGCCAAAGCGAGAAGCGCAGCGGATAGCAAAGGAGCAAGGCTGATGGCCACACGCGCACGCATCTACTCAGCGCCAGTCGTAGCTGCTGGCCCTGGAAGGCTGCCCGGCGGCAAAGCCTGTACAGTCTACAAGGTTGGAGCCAGAGAGAAGATCGCCGCGGACTGGGATGACTGGGAGGACAACTGCGAGGGGGCCGAGGCTGAAGAGACGTACGAGTACAGCCTCAAGGCCCTGCCCGAGCACATCGTGCTCGAGATTGACCCGAAGGAGTACCGTGAGGCTCACGTCTTCGGGTGCTTCGATACACCTGAGCTGTTCTGCCCCACCTCGGTTGTCTGGGAAGGCAACGAGGAGATGAGCACCTCAGACTTCAACAAGCACCTCGAGGCCATTCTTCAGGACCTGGAAGCCGAAGGAGCCCTGACGTCCTACGTGCTGGGACTCGGGGACGTTGCCGTGCAGCTCGGTGAGGCCCTCAACAACGATATCATCTCCAGGTGGGAAGAAGACGAGTGCCTGCAAGACGGCCAGGAGGAAGACTAGATGAGCCATCCTTGCCCGCGCTGCGGGAAGACAGACTTCGTCGTGCAGACGCCGGCTGTGTTCGGATTCGACGGTGAGCATATCAACAATCGTGAGCTCAGGTGCGTAAAATGGCAGCCATCAGTCTCGGGGACGTGATCCTCATCGCTTGCGGTGTAGAGGCCAGGCCGTATGCGGACCAAGTGAAAGCCGCGGGGCTCGTCGTCGACTTCTGCCGAGCCCGCGGCATGACCTACAACGACGTGTTCGCCCTTGTACAGCGCATCGTGCCCAGCATGACGCTTCCTACATGGGAGTCCCTGCTGTACGAGGCAGACACAGAGGAGAGCTACGGATGAGGCAAGCTGGTGCGCCGAGCGATCAAGTACCGAATCCCAAATTGTGATTGACATTCAGTTTCTTCTCCTATAAACTAGGAGGCTGGTCAGGGGCGGTTGATATCCTATAGGGGATGTACCTGATCTTCCTCACAATCTAGTCAGCGCCGCATGTACTGGATCGCCGGGTTCACGCTTGGGGTCTACTCGTCGTGCGAGAGGCACGAGGTAGCTGGACTGGAGCTCGAGCTGCTCGACGAGGCGATTCGTTGGGTCAAGGAGCATGCGCTCGACGACCACAGAGACTAGAGAGGAGGAGTACAATGCCTGCAATGAGCAAAGAAGAACTGATCAAGTACATCGAGGACAAAGGCTGCTGC